>Ga0137397_10001282_pt1 | contig 17583 bp, 13 predicted proteins | sample czorhiz116metaG_FD_106658 | JGI IMG/M metagenome (GOLD analysis project Ga0137397, IMG submission 106658) | Vadose zone soil microbial communities from Angelo Coast Range Reserve, California, USA - czorhiz1.16 metaG | ecosystem: Environmental > Terrestrial > Soil > Vadose zone | place: USA... | reverse complement strand
GGCGCTGAGCGATCCGGATTGGGTTGCGGTGAATACGATTATTGAAGAAGCCGTGGTGCGGCAGATTTTGCCGAAACTGAAAGCGGCGAAGGCACAAGGCATTGTGGAATATCCCTTAAACAAGATCGTGCTCTGATGCGCATCCTGAAACTTACACCGGCCATTGAAAAGGAACTGCTCGCCGCCCGACAGGTGCGCGACGTGGACGCCGAGAAGGTGGCTTCCGGGATTGTTGAGAGAGTCCGTGATTGTGGGGACGCTGCGCTTTTTGAATTCGTGCGCAGATTCGACAACGCAGAGTTTCGCGAAAAAGATTTGCAGATTGGCAAAAGTGAAATTCGGGTGGCACGAAAGCGGGTATCAGCGGAATTTCTTCGAGCGATTCGGCAAGCGTCGCGAAACATTCGTGCTGTGGCAAAGCGGCAGCTCCCGAAGCCATGGATCGTAGAAGTAGAACCGGGCGTTGTCGTTCGCCAGCGCGTTACGCCGATTGAATCCATCGGTTGTTACATCCCGGGCGGCAGGTTCGCATTGGTCTCGACTCTGTTGATGACGGTGATTCCCGCGCAGGTTGCGGGAGTCTTCAAAATCATTGTTGTTTGTCCGAAGCCGAATGACGAATTGCTTGCTGTCGCCGATTTTCTTGGAATTTCGGGGATTTTGCGGATCGGCGGTGCCCAGGCTATTGCGGCACTCGCGTACGGGACGGGATCCGTGCCTCGCGTGGAGAAAATCTTCGGGCCGGGGAATCGTTTCGTGACCGCGGCAAAACAAATTGTTTCCAGCGATTGCGCGATTGATCTTCCTGCCGGCCCAACGGAAGCGATCGTTCTGGCTAATCGCGGCAACGCTCGTTGGATCGCGGCGGATTTGCTGGCGCAAGCGGAACATGCTCCGGATGCCGGGAGTTTTCTCGTAACGAGTTCAGAGAAGTTTGCTGAGAGCGTGGCTCAAGAAGTCGATGCGCAGTTGAAGCAATTGCCGGAAACGAACCCTGCGCAGCAATCCATGAAAGCGGTTGGGGCCGTTTTGATTGCGTCCTCGCAGAAGACTGCGTGCGAATTCGTGAACCGCTTCGCGCCGGAACATTTGAGCCTTCCCTCCCCTTCTGACTCATTGCTCGCGCAAATCAAATCCGCCGGGACAGTCTTCGTTGGGCCGTGGGGGGCGCAATCCTTTGGCGATTATGTTTCTGGCAGCAACCACGTTCTGCCCACGGGGGGCTGGGCGCGGCGTCGCGGAGGACTTTCAGCCGCCGATTTTGTGAAATGCTACACGGTGCAAGAGATCACTCGCATTGGAATGAAGCGGCTCGCCGCGAGTGCGGAAGTGCTGGCTACTGCAGAAGGATTACTAGCCCATCGAAATGCGGTGAGCGTGCGCCGATGAAGACCAAACTTCCGATTCGTAAGGCAATTCTGAAACGAAAAACCTACGAACCGCCAGCGGAAGGGCGCGCAGGAAAAATCCGGCTCGATTTCAATGAGAATACGGCGGGGTGCTCTCCGGCAGTGCTGCGGGCACTGGCGATGCTGACGAGCAAGCAGCTTGCGATGTATCCAGAAGTCTTGAAAGGCACGGCAAAACTGGCTCGGTATTTTGGGGTCGCGCCGGGAGAGTTGCTTCTTACAAACGGTGGTGACGATGCGTTGCGTGTATTTTTTGATGCGTTCGTGGATGCCGGAACTCACATTTTGATTTGCGAGCCGACTTTTCCGATGTATCGCTACTATGCGGAGATTTATGGCGCGCGCATTGATGTTTGCCGCTACGACGCGGAGATGCGTTTTCCACTGCAAGACGTGTTGAAGGCTCTGGGCTCGCGGCCGCGCGTGTTTTTTCTGGCGAATCCAAATAATCCGACGGGGACGCTTGTTGCGTTTCCGGAACTGCAGCGGATTTTGGAAACGGCACCGCGAACTGCGATTGTTTTTGATGAGGCCTATGCGGAATTTTCGGGGCTGACCACAATTCCTTGGGTTCGCCGCTATCCGAATCTTTTTGTTGCGCGAACGTTTTCCAAAGCAGCGGGACTGGCGAGCTTGCGGCTTGGCGCGGTCATCGCAGGAAAAGATTCACTCGGACTGGTTCGGCGCGCGATGCCGCCGTATCCGATCAATCTGGCCGCGCTCGTGGCTGCGGTAGCCGCGGTGAAAGATAGGAAATCAATGCGCGCTCACGTTCGGGGAATTCTGCAGACGCGCGCGTGGTTTGCCGAACAACTACAGCGACTGGGAATGACGACTTACCCTAGCGCCGGCAACTTTTTGCTGGCGGATTTTGGGCCGGGCGGGCCGACCCTGTTCGCGCAGCTCGAAAAGAAGGGAATTCTCTTGCGCGAACGCACGAAAGCAATTGGGCCGGGGTTTGTGAGAATTGGAATCGGAACGCGGGCCGAGATGAAGACGCTGCTTCGGGAGATTCGGCGAAGCGGAGTGAAACGCTGATGGCAAGAGTTGCGACGATTCATCGCAAAACGGCAGAAACGGACATTCGATTGAGGATTAACCTCGATGGACGCGGAAAATCGCGTATCGCGACCGGAGTGCGTTTCTTCGATCACATGCTGGACCTTGTGGCGCGGCACGGCGCGTTTGATTTGAGCATCGAGGCGAAAGGTGATCTGGACGTGGATCAGCACCACACAGTGGAGGACGTGGGCATAACGCTCGGCGAGGCGGTCGCGAAAGCGCTCGGTTCGAAAAAAGGCATTTTGCGGGCGGGATATTTTCTCATGCCGATGGATGAAACGCTTGCGGCAGCGGCGGTGGATCTGAGTGGGCGTCCTTACTGCATTGTGAACGCGAAGATCAAAGCGGCGCGCGTAGGCGATTTTCAAGTGGAGTTGCTTGAGGATTTTTTCAGCGGTTTTGTTTCGGCGGCGCGTGCCAATGTGCATTTGCGCTGCCTCTATGGGCGCTCTTCGCATCATCAGGTGGAGGCGATTTTTAAAGCGTTCGCTCGGGCGCTGCGTTTCGCGGTGGCGCGAGACAAGCGAATGAAAAATGTTTTGCCGAGTACGAAGGAACTCTTGTGAACGTCGCAGTTATTGATTACGGTGCGGGAAATGTTCCGTCGGTGGAACGCGCATTGCAAAAACTTGGAGCGACTGCCACGCGCGTGAACACAGCGGACGCGCTCGCAGCAGCAAAAGCGATCGTGCTCCCGGGTGTGGGACACTACGCTGCTCTGATTCGCGCATTGGATGAGCGCGGGCTTCGCGGGGCGCTCGTTGAGGCACTTCTGCGCGGCAAGCCTTTTCTCGGCATCTGCCTTGGCCTGCAGGCGTTGTATCAATGTAGCGAGGAAGCGCCGACTCTTGCCGGGCTCGGAATCTTTCCTGGGAAGATTTGCGCTCTTCCGCAAAACGTAAAACTTCCCCACATGGGTTGGAACCGGCTGAAAATTCGTCGGGCTTCGCCTCTGCTTGAAGGGCTGACGGAGAACGACTACTTTTATTTTGCGCATACTTTTGCTGCGCAGGCTGCTGACGGCGAAACCTTGGCCGTTTGCGATTATGGCGCGGAATTCGGTGCCGTGCTTGCCGTGGATCGGGTTTGCGCAGTGCAATTCCATCCGGAGAAGAGCGGCGGGGCAGGCTCCATTCTGCTCTCCAATTTTCTGAGGATGGCTGCATGAGCCTCGCTCGACGCATCATTCCGTGCCTTGACGTGGATGGCACTCGTGTCGTGAAGGGGGTAAATTTCGCCGGCTTGCGCGATGCGGGTGATCCCGCGGAACTTGCGGCGCGGTACAACGCGGAGGGCGCGGACGAAGTTGTCGTGCTTGACATCGCGGCTTCGCGCGACCGGCGACCGACCTTTCTTGAAACGATTCGCCGCGTTGCCGAACAGCTCGCTATTCCGCTCACGGCGGGTGGTGGAATTCGCACGCTTGATGACGCGCGCGCCGTTGTGCAGGCGGGCGCGGACAAGGTAACGGTGAACACTGCGGCGGTCGAGCGGCCGGAATTGATTTCCGAACTTTCGCGCGAGTTCGGCGCACAAGCGGTTGTGCTGGCAATTGACGCGAAGCGTGATGGCGATCACTGGGATGTCCGCGTGCGCGGCGGCCGCGATTCCGCGCAGCTTGACGCGCTTGCGTGGGCACAGCGCGGCGTTTCAGCGGGGGCCGGCGAAATTTTGCTCACGTCTATGGATAAAGATGGAACACAGAGCGGATTTGACGTGGCACTGACGGCGGCAATCTCGGGCAGCGTTACGGTTCCGGTAATCGCGTCAGGTGGAGCGAAATTGCCGGAGCACTTTGTGGAGATTTTTGATGCGGGCCTCGCTGATGCTGCGCTTGCCGCTTCTATTTTTCACGACAGTTTACAATCCATCAGTGAACTGAAGCAGTTTCTTCTTGCCAACCACATTGAGGTCCGCCTCTCGTGCTGATTCCGTGCATTGATTTGCAAGACGGACAGGCTGTACAGCTGGTACACGGGCGGCGGCGTGAATTGGCCGTCACTGACGTTTTCGGATTGCTTGAGAGATTCAAGGAATATCTGTGGCTGCATGTGATTGATCTCGACGCGGCAATGCGCAAGGGCGACAACAACAAACTGGTAGAAGAACTCTGCAAACGCGCCAAGGCAAAATATAGAATGAAAGTGCGGGTTGGCGGCGGAATTCAGACGGTGGCGCGCGCGGGGCGGTTGCTCAAATTAGGTGCGGCGCAGGTCATCCTTGGGAGCGCGGTATTTCGCGAAGGAAGAATCAACACGACACTGCTCCGCTCGCTGGTAAAGAGGATTCCGAAGAAGAAAATTGTGATTGCGCTGGACACGTGGAAAGGGCAAATCACAGTACAGGGCTGGCGAAAATCACTCTCACTTCGGGCGCAAGAAGTGATGCCGTCGCTTGAGCCGTTCTGCGGTGCGTTTCTCTGCACGGACGTGGACCGCGAAGGTACGATGTCTGGCGCTAATTTGGAATGGTTTGCTTCGCTGCGTGAGGCAACATCGCATCCAGTCATCGCCGCCGGCGGAATAAAGACGCAGGGCGAGATTCGCGCTCTTGAACAATTTGGGATGGATGCGGCCGTTGGAATGGCTGTGTACAAGAATCGGCTTCGCTGAAACTGGCGCTTCGGACTTCGCGAATTGCGGTAGGATGTTGCCCCATGAAAGCCGTGCCAAAACTATTTTGTATTCTCTTTCTTTTCTTCTTTGTGAGTGCTGCGTTCGCGCAGTCAAACGAACCGCTTCCTTTCACGCTGAAGCCGCTCGGCCACGGCGTATACGCCGCGATTGACGACGCCAAGGGCGAAGCGGGCGCGAACGCGGGATTTGTGATTGGCGACAACGGCGTGGCGGTGATTGACACGTTCGAAAATGAAAAGGCCGCCCAAGCGTTGCTTTCGGAAATCCGAAATCTGACTCCGCTGCCTATCAAGTTCGTCATCAACACGCACTATCATCTGGATCATGTTGCTGGTAACAAGATCTTCCAGGATGCAGGAGCAAGGATTGTTGCGCAAAAACATGTTGCCGACTGGATGAGGACAGAAAACCTGAAGTTCTTTGACAAAAACATTAAGCCGGAACAGAAGCAAATGGTGGACTCGCTTGCGCTGCCGGAGGTTCTCTATTCGGAGGAACTTGCCCTCTCACTGGGCAAGCGAAGAATCCTGCTCGGACACCAACTGGGGCACACAGGTGGCGATACAGTTGTGTTGATTCCCGATGCGCGAATTTATTTTTTCGGAGATTTGTTCTGGAGGAAGACCCTACCAAATTTGATCGACGCGACTGTCGCTGATTGGATGGGGCTGCGGTCGTTTGCCAAAGGGAATCTCCACGCAATGGAGACTTATACTTTTGTTCCCGGGCATGGTGATGTGGGCGTTCCCGCGGACTTAGACGAATTTCTCGGATACTTGAGCGATCTGGAGGCCGATGTACGGAGAGCTTTAAATGAAGGCAAAGATGGCGACGATTTGACAGCGGCAGTGCTGCCGGGGCTTAAAGAAAAATACGGGAAGTGGAATTTTTTCGAATACTTCGCGAAATCGAACATCAAGGACATTGCCGCTGAACTGAAAAAACAAAAGCGTGTGCCGCCGGTCGCGCCGAACAAAACGCAGGAGTCAGACTAACGCAGGTACGCGTCGGTCACGTACTGCTGCACCATACGCTGGGTGTTGAAGAACGAGCCATTGATAGCGATAGCGTGCAACATCACTTCCAAAAATTTTTGGCGCTCGTTGTAGTAGAGCGGCAGAATCACGTTTTCCAATTTGTGGTACAGCGAATCGGCTTCGCCCGCGTTGTCCGTGGAGACGTCCGTGCCGCGGTGCAGTTCCCCAATGGACCAGCCAGTGACGCCCTCAATGTGGCCTTCGACCCACCAGCCGTCCAAAATGCTGAGACTCGGCACGCCGTTGAGCGCCGCTTTCATTCCGCTCGTGCCAGAAGCTTCGAGCGGAAATTGGGGCGTGTTGAGCCAGAGATCAACGCCCGCGGTGATTTTTCCGGCGACTTCCATGTTGTAGTTGTCCAGGAACACGGTCTGCACGGTTTTTTTCAGCGCTTTCTTCGCCCTGAAAATTTTCTTGATGATTTCCTTGCCGCCACCGTCGTTCGGATGTGCCTTCCCCGCGAACACGATTTGAAATTTTCCGGCGTTTTTTGCAATTTCACGCAGGCGATCGAGGTCGGACAAAATCAGGTCAGCCCGTTTGTATCCTGTGGCGCGACGCGCGAAACCAACAGTGAAAACATCCGAGTCGAGCTTGAGGCCTGTTTTTTGGCGGACGCTTTCGAAAAGTTCGTGCTTGGAAATCAAATGCGCGGCCCAGACTTCTTCGACGGGAAGGCCAAGCGCACTACGCAAACTGTAATTGTCTTCGCGCCAGGACGGAATGTAACGGTCGAAGAGTTGCTGGAACGCCGGCGAGGCCCAGGTGGCGGCGTGCACTCCATTTGTGATCGCCTCGATTAAAAATTCGGGAAACATACGGCGCGAGACTTCACCGTGTTTCTTGGCGACGCCGTTCACAAAATTGCTGAGGCCGAGCGCGAGTTGCGTCATGTTCACGGAGGCGCCGTTGCGAGCGGCGTCGTTCAAATCAGGAAAGCTCGTTTCGGCCTGCAGCACACGCTTGATGAGTTCCGCGGACGGCGCGTCCTTTAAGTCGAAAAAACCGACCTGCGCGGGAAACGCGCGCGTCAGAAATTCCATTGGGAAGCGATCGTGGCCGGCAGGAACAGGCGTGTGCGTTGTAAACACACACATGTTCCGTACTTTTTCGATGTCGTGGCCGTTGACGGACTTGCGACCCGCTTTGGCTGCCTCTTCACCAAGAAGCTCGAGCGTGAGCAGCGCGGCGTGACCTTCGTTCATGTGATAGCGGGAAATATCATCGTAACCCAGCGCGCGCAGAATGCGTACGCCGCCGATGCCGAGCAGCACTTCCTGGCACAAACGGTAGTACGAATCGCCGCCGTAGAGACTGCCAGTAAGATTTCGATCGCGTTCTTCGTTCGAGGGCAGGTCGGCGTCGAGAAAATAAACGGGCACGATGTGGCCGCGCGCGCCGACGGCGTCGTAGCGCCACGCGCGGAGTTCCACGCGACGGTTTTCGAGTGGAACGCTCACGCGCGCTTTTTCTTCCTTGAGGAAATCCTCAACGCGCCATTCCACTGGCTCTTCGGACTGCGCGCCATCATCGGAGAGCACCTGCGTGAAAAAACCCTTGCGATAGAGCAGCGAAAGCGCCACCATCGGCAATTTCAAATCCGCAGCGGCGCGAATTGTGTCGCCAGCAAGCACGCCAAGTCCGCCCGAATACGTGGGCATGGCGTTCTCCAGCGCAATTTCCATTGAGAAGTACGCAACCAGGCGTTTTTGCGTCGTCAACTTTTTTGCCATTCGATACTCGCTCCGAGGGACGCGGAGCCGCTCAGACAGTCACTCCAGGGCTCGTCATGATAAGAGGACTATTTTCCGGTTTTCTTGGGGCGCAAGCAAGGGCGCATCAACGCGGCGGTTAGTTTTTGCGAAAGTCATCCGTTTTCGTGTCCCCATGAGGGTAGGATTGCGGCTAGTCTGTAGTTATCGGTTTCCTTCAAACGGAGACACACACATGCCCGAAGGGGCACGCCGCTGGCGCCTTGGCTTCTGGAGTTTGATCGTCACGCAGTTTCAAGGCGCGTTCAATGAGAATGGCCTCAAGTATTTTTTCATCTACCTGATTCTTTCTCTTCATCTTGATACCAAACAGGAAGACCATCTCATCTTTTTGATCGGCGCGCTCTTTGCCGCGCCATTCATTTTGTTTTCCATGACCGGCGGCTATTTCGCGGACCGCTTCAGCAAGCGTTCGGTCACGATCGGCACAAAGGTTTTCGAGATTGCGGTCGTGATTTTTTCCGTATTCGCGCTGCTGCGTTTTCATTCGAATCCCGAGGCCACGATACCGCTGCTGCTTGTGGCGATATTTCTTGCCAGTAGCCAGGCCGCTATTTTCGGACCTTCGAAATACGGCTTGCTGCCCGAACTCCTTCCAGAATCCAAGCTCTCCTGGGGCAACGGCGTCATCGAGCTGGGGACATTTCTGGCGATCATCGGCGGAACAGTTATAGGGTCGAGTCTTCCGGGCAGATTTTCCGGCCATGAGGTGAACGGCGCCTACTTATTTCTCGCGTGCTCATTCGTGGGAATGTTGACCGCTTATTTCATTACCCGCGTGCCAGCAGCCGATCCGGCAAAAAAGTTCCGCGCCAACGTTTTCGGCGACCTTTTCACGCATCTTCGCAACGCCCGTTCGGATCGTGCTTTGTGGCTTGCCATTGTGGGCAATACGTATTTCTGGTTTTTAGGCGCACTGCTGCAATTCAATGTCGTTCTTTATGGCGAGCGCGTTCTGCACATCCCAGGCAAGGAAAGTTCCGAACTGCAGGCCGCCATCGCGATTGGCATCGGCGTCGGCAGCTTCGTGGCTGGTTCGCTATCGAGTGGAAGAATCGACTACGGCCTGGTGCCACTCGGCGCTTTGGGAATGACCGTTTTCGGATTTCTGCTCTCGTTTCCCAATCTCGAGTTCAGAGAAATCTTGATTTTCCTGGCGGCGCTCGGCTTCTCCGGCGGTTTCTTTATCGTGCCTGTCAGCGCGCTCATTCAACACCGGCCTGATGAGAAAGACAAAGGCGGCGTGATTGCTTCGGCAAATTTGCTCTCCTTCATCGGCGTTGCCGCAGCGGCCGCGGTCCCCACTGTTTTTTCGCAGTACTTGCATCTGGGTCCGAGAGCCGTCTTTCTCTGGGCTTCCGTCGGCACGATGATCGCGGCGGCGTATCTGATTTTTCTACTGCCCGATTCTCTGCTGCGTCTGCTTCTTTGGCTGGCGACGCACACGCTGTACCGGATTCACACGAAGGGTACAGAGAATATTCCGGCGCGGGACGGAGCGATGCTCTGCCCGAATCATTCCTCGATGGTGGATGCAGTACTTCTGATTGCGACAACGGACCGGCCGATTCGCTTTTTGATGTTCAAGGGATCATACGAACACTGGCTCGTGAAGCCGTTTGCGAAGATTCTTGGCGTCATTCCAATTTCTTCGCAGCAGCGTCCGCGCGAGCTGATTCATTCTTTGCGTGCAGCGACCGATGCGCTGAAAAACGGCGAACTTCTTTGCATTTTTCCCGAGGGCCAGATGACGCGCATTGGTCAGATGCTTCCCTTCCGGCGCGGCCTCGAACGCATCATGAAAGGCGTGGAAGCGCCGATTATTCCCGTTTACATTGACGGCGTCTGGGGCTCGATTTTCAGTTTTGCGGGCGGCAAATTCCTCTGGAAATTTCCGCGAAAGATTCCCTATCCCGTTCACGTTACGTTCGGTTCGCAGCTGCCTTCCAGTACGACTTCGCAGGAAGTGCGCCGCCACGTTCAGGAATTGGGCGTCGAAGCTTTTGCGGACCGCAAGGGCCGCATGCAAACGATTTCACGCGCATTCATTCACACGGCGCGGCGCCATCCGTTCCATTTCGCGATGGCGGATGGCCGGACGCCGCGGCTCAACTATTTTTCGGCGCTGACCAAGGCCATTTTTCTTGCGCGACGCTTGCGAAAACATTGGAAAAACCAGCCGATGGTGGGACTCTTTCTGCCGCCTTCGATCCCGGGGGCGCTCGCGAACTACGCGGCGATGCTCATGGGCAAAGTTCCCGTGAACCTCAACTATACGGTTTCGCGCGAATCGCTGGAATCCTGTGGGCGACAGTGCGAGCTGAAAACGACGCTGACGTCGCGGCTCTTTCTAGAGAAGGTAAAGGTTCAACCGCCTGGTGAAGTACTCTACGCGGAAGACCTCGTTGCAAATCCAGGGTTCTTTGAAAAATTGGCCGCGCTTTTCGGCGCCCTCTTTTTGCCGACCGGTCCGCTGCAAAAATTCTGCGGGGCACTGCGCAAAACGAAGCTTGACGACACGGCTACCGTGATTTTCTCCAGCGGCTCGACCGGCGAGCCCAAGGGGGTCATCCTTTCGCATTACAACATCGGTTCGAACGTTGCGCAGTTGATGCAGGTCTTTATGTTTCACAAAGCTGACCGCATTCTGGGCATTCTTCCGTTTTTTCATTCCTTCGGTTTCACCGGGACGCTTTGTTTGCCGGCTGCATCCGGCATCGGCGCCGTTTTTCATCCGAGCCCGCTCGATTCGCGCGCGATCGGCGGGCTGGTGAGCCAGCACTCTGTGACGATGTTACTTGCGACGCCGACTTTTCTGAACGCGTACACGCGGCGCTGCACGCCGGAAGATTTTGGCAGCTTGCGTATTGTAATGGCCGGAGCTGAAAAATTGCCGGATAGAATTTCTGTTGCCTTCGAAGATCAGTTCGGTATCCGGCCGCTTGAAGGGTACGGCTGCACAGAGTGCTCTCCTGTCGTTGCCGTAAATACATACGACTTTCGTGCGGCGCAATTCCGGCAAGTTGGCGGTAAACGCGGGACGATCGGACATCCGTTGCCGGGCATTGCCATTCGCATCGTTGACCCGGAAAGCGGTGAGTTGCGCCCCGTCGGGGAAGCCGGGCTGCTCCTTGTGCGCGGGCCAAATATCATGCGGGGCTATTTGAATCGCGCCGATAAAACGGCAGACGTCTTGAAAGATGGCTGGTACAACACGGGCGACATCGCTACGGTGGATGAAGACGGTTTTCTGCGCATTACGGATCGGCTAAGCCGCTTCAGCAAAATCGGCGGAGAGATGGTTCCGCACATCAAGGTCGAAGAAAAACTTCAAGAGATCGCGCAGGCCACGGAGCAAGTGTTTGCAGTGACGGGCGTGCCCGACGAGAAAAAAGGCGAGCGGCTGATTGTGCTGACGACGGTGGCGGAAGACGACCTCGCTGCAATTCTTGAGAATTTTGCGAAAGCCGATTTGCCCGCACTGTGGAAGCCGCGCGCGGACAATTTTGTGCGGATCGAAGCATTGCCGTATCTCGGCACCGGCAAATTAGACCTGCGCCGCTTGCGCGAACTCGCGCTCGAACTCACCGGCGCGAGCAAATGATCTATTCCGAAAGCAACCGGCTCATTCGCCGTACAATTATTACAGCGGTCGCCCTTGTCGTATGGTTTTATACGCAATCGCTCATCGGCGCGCGCCCCGTGCCTGCCGCGGGCATCGGGGATAGGTTTCACCAACTCACAGAGCCATGGAATGCCCATTTCCTGACACACGCAACTGCCGCGGATGCACTCTTGATCGGTAGCTCCGCGCTGATTGACCTGCTTGCCCTGTTCCTGCTCTTGCGGTGGCTTTTCGGTGCGAGCGTGCGTCCCTTTCTCGGACTTTTTTTGCTGATGGTGACGCGGCAGATCGTGCAGGCGTTCTGTGCGCTACCGCCCCCGCCGAACATGATCTGGCACTACCCCGGCTTTCCTTCCCTGCTCGTAACGTATTCGGTCGCGGGCGATTTCTTTTTCTCCGGTCACACGGCGATTGCCGTTTTTGCGGCAACGGAGATTGCGCGCTTGAAGAAAAATTGGCTGACCGCGTTAGCAATCGCGATCGTCGTGTTTGAAATCGTAACCGTGCTCGTCCTGAGGGCACATTACTCGATGGACGTTTTCACTGGACTGATCGCCGCTCTTTGGATCGCTCCAATCGCGGAACGTCTATCCGCGCCGATTGACCGCTTCGTCCAAAAACGCGAGGCGCACCCAACTAGGGAGCGTCCAGGAAACGGGCCCGCGCGACGGGAGAAAGCGCCTGGAGATCGAGCAGCGTCAGAAAATCAATAGTCTTGAATTCGCGGTCAAGCGCGGGTTCTGCGCAAATGCGCGCGCCGAGATTCAAATACGAGCGCAACAAGCGAGGCGCTTTCACACTGCTTGCATTTATCCCATCGGGGCTTGCAGTCAAGGCGAAGCCGCTTTGTGGTTCCGTTTGCAACTCTGGCTCGGCCAAAAATGGCTGCAATTGGCGGTAAAGTTCAAGTCCCTCGCTGGCATCCTGCGATGTCAACGAAGAGCAACCGACAAGATAGCGGCCGCCGCGCTGCACAGCGAAGGCGGCAAGGCCCCTCCAGAGAATATTCAGCACTTCAAACGTCCGGTGCTCCTTTAGAATTGCGGCGCGGCCGACTTCTACAAGAGAGTCCCTGAGTGCTTCGAACGGCGAAAAATCAAACTCGCGCTCGCTGTAATAGCCAAGATTTGCAGCAGCCGTTGTGCCGGTCTGCATGCGGTATGTAGCGATCACTCTGCCCGTCGGCTGGTGTTCGACGATTAGGTGGTCGCACACAGCGTCAAACTCATCTGTGTCGTAGCCCGTTGCGTAGGCGCTTTCCAGACCCTCGTTCAATTCCAGATTGAAAACCAGGAATCGCAGCCGAAACGCATCGGCTTTTTCTTCCGGCCGGTCCGCCAAGCGCACCGCGTACTGGCGTCCGGGAACGCGAATCTCTGGATGCTTTCGGGCATCAGCGGGAGTTCGTTGCGGTGAAACTGGATGAACACCCCTCTGGGGTGCGGCGGAGAGCTCTTGTTTAAGGGGCATGCTGTTCCGTTCTCCCCTGTAAGGGGGCTTGCGTTGGGATACCTGAGTGCGCAAAGGGAAACATGCTTTTTGCAAAACAGCTCAAACCACAAAAGCTGAGAAATTTAAGCTGCTTGCGACTTCAACTCTCGACCAAGAAATACGGTGTGAATCCTACTAACGGGTTACCAAATGATGAAAAAAGGCTTACTGTTTCCAATATGCTTACTGGCGGGTACCGCAGTACATACGGTTCGGCAGGTTGTTCATGCACGCTACGCTGGCCGGCCGTTCTTGCCGCAGTTTCCTGAAATCGTTGTCTTGCAACTTTTCTCGTCCGGCGCGGTCGTATAAACTGGCGGCGCTCTTGACGCGTCATAGGACAATCCAATGAACGGTAAAGTTGTTTTGATTACGGGCGCGAGCGGCGGACTCGGCAATTCCGTTACCAAGCGTTTTCTGGCGAGCGGCGCGATTGTCATTGGCGCCTCTCGCAAAATCACCACGGATGAATTTCCATCCGCCAATTTCGTGGCCATGCCAGTGGATTTTTCCAACAAGGACGCTACCTGCGCGGCCGTAGACACCATCGTGCAGAAATACGGAAGGCTGGACGCGCTGATCCACGTTCTTGGCGGTTTCGCGGGTGGAAGATCGGTCGCGGAAACCGACGACGCCACATGGAATCAGATGAGTGACCTCAATTTGAATTCCGCGTTTTACGTTTTTCGCGCCGCGATTCCCCATCTTCGAAAATCCGTCAATGGCAGAATCGTCGCCATTGGCAGTCTCGCGGCCACTTCGGCCCAGCCGGGTATCGGAGCGTACGTCACGTTCAAGGCCGCTCTAAACATGCTCGTGCAAACCATTGCCCTCGAAAACAAGGACGCTGGCCTCACTGCCAACTTGATTCTTCCCGGCACGATGGATACGCCGGCGAATCGCAAGGCCATGCCGGACGCGGATTTTTCAAAATGGCTTAAACCAGAAGCCGTTGCGGAAGTGGCTTTTTTTCTTGCGCAGGATTCCGCAGCGCACATCACCGGCGCCGCAATTCCCATTGACGGATTAAATGGGTGAACACATCGCAAGTTTATGTTGGTAAATCTATCGGCCGTCTAGCGGAGCAGGCGCTCGAGCACACACGCATTCATTTTTGTCGGGTGAGCGGCCTGAGACATAGGTGACACATCGTACCGGACACATAGGTGACACTTTCTCCCTGGTTAGGGAGGAAGGCCTATGCCTTGGAAGGAGTGTTCGGCGATGGACGAGAGGCTGCAATTTGTGGCTAGCCGGCGAGCCGATGGCGGAACTCTGCAGGGAGTCAGGAATGTGGCATTCAGGGGCTCACGGACCGGAGCCGCCGTCCGTACCGCTACGCAAACCAACTTCCTTTCGAGGTGGGACTTTCACCTCCAAGCTATCGAACATGCTCGGCACACCAAAGAAAAAGGGCGGCTTGTGCAGCCGCCCTTCGCTGACTTGTGGCAAAACTACCAGGCGAATTTGACCATCATCTGAAGGATGCGATGGCCAATCGTGTTTGTAGCGTTCCCGAAATTGGAGTTTGTAAGCGTCCCGCTACTGTTAAACGTGAGGTTCAAGCCTTGGTCGCCGTTGAGGAACGTCCGATTCGGGTGGTTGAGGAAGTTATAGCCGGAGAAGCGGAACTGAAGCTTTTTAGTCTCCGACTGTCCGAAAGTAAAATTCTTGAACACGGACAGGTCCGTGTTAAAGAACCCTGGGCCCGTCAATGCCGGGAAAATGTAGGAACCCTGCTGGCCGGGCGTAGCGTACGGCGAGAAGCAGGCACCGTTGATGTACTGGTGCGACTTGAGGCCGCTTCGCGGATCGCAGGTCAGCGCAGGCATCAGGGTGAGATCCGAAGTGCCAAGCACGTTTGAGGCGGTGGCCTGAATGGCGCCCGTGATTGTTCTGCCCATGAACGTCGTGCCGGCTGGAATAAAGCCGGTGTAGTTGAAATTGGAGGTGACCGACGCCTGCAAATCTGCTCCGGTCTGGTACTGGCCGATGCCAGAAACTTGCCAGCCGTTCGCTAACTGTTTCACGAACCTGCTGGCATTAGCCACTTTGGGGAACTCATAGACGTAGGCGATGTTGAAAATGTGCGTGCGATTGTTCGGAAGAGTTCCGTAGTTGTTCGCGAGAACAGTGGGATCGCCGGCTGCGGCACCACCTTCGCCGCGAATTCCGAGAGCCTTGCCGAACGTGTAATTGGTCAGGAACGTGAGCGGCCCGGACTGTTTGTTCCAGGTCACCTGCAAGCTGTTGTAGTTCGAATACATCTTGTGGTCGATGATCTTCAGGGTGCCGAGGCAATTGTTCGCGGCGACGCAAGGACCGGAGTGAAGTGGGCGCGCGTTATTCACGGCACCAGTAGAATAGCCCGTGTCGGCCCCAGTCTTGGAGCAAGCCCCCCCGTCGTTTGGCGGGTTCCCTGAGGGATAGCAATTCGCCAGCCAGCCCTGCGCGGTGAACATCGTTCCTATCCCAATATCGTTGATTTGGTCGAAGTTGTTGTTCCAGTTGCTGAGGTAGTCGGATTTGCTGCCAACGTAGGCTACTTCCATCTGGCTCTTCCAAGGCAACCGCTGGGCAATCGTAAAGCTGTAGCTTTGCGTCCGCGGCTCCTCGCTGTCTTTCGGATCCAAAGCGGTGACGCCACTCGGCGCAGGGATTTGCCCCGTAAAGGGCGCTAGCGATGCGATCGTCGGGCTCCACAACGTGGGAGACGCGAACGAACCGCGAACAATGCCGTATGCTCCGTTCTGCACGTTCTGTTCGTCATGGAAGTGGTACATTCCGTATCCGCCGCGCAGCACGGTCTTGCCCGTACCAAAAACATCCCAGGCAAAACCGACGCGCGGATTGAAGAAGAACAAACGGCTAGATGAACCCGAGAGCGGCGTCGAGGAGTTCACCTTGTGCCACAGAATGCCGGGGAAAGTAGCCCCGTTCACTGAACCGCCGGTACCAGCGCTGTACGAGTCCGGATACCAGGCTGCAAAGCCATAGCCGGTTGTGTCGCTCCACGGACCCAAGTGCGAGAAGCGCATTCCATAATCCAAAGTGAGGCGACGGGAAATCTTCCATGAATCTGTCGCGTAGAATTCCGTCGTCATGTAACGGAACGCCGGAACGACGTCGAAATTCTGTTCTGAATACTGGGTGGTCTGGCCCATGAGCATGTCTGCGTAAGCGTTGCCCGTGGAACCGGAACCCCAGTTGCTAAATATCATCGAACCATTGACGGCTGCGTTGCCAGGTTGTTCGTTCCAGGTACGCTCCCAGTAGAAACCGAACTTGGTGGTGTGTGTCTTCCAAACCTTGACGAGGTTGTCGGCAACAGAGGGCAACATTTTCTTGGCGTAAACGGTCCCGTTTAACTCAAATCCCGTGTTGAGCATGTTGGAGATGCCATCGCCCCATCCGGTCATTTGGGGGAAGATCATGTTATCGGGATTCGGATGGCTGAAGAGCAGGTTGTAGTTAAGGCCAAGGGCGCCGCGCTCCACCTTGGAGCGATCCTTAAAGCTGTTGGGCAAATTTAGATACGTGTAGCTGAAAACGAGTTCGTTGGTGAGACTCGGACTGAAAACCTTAGTCAGGTTCGCTGTAACGACGTCCGACGTCGTTGTCTCGGCAATGGCCGAAGGATAGGGCGTCGTTGGAGCAGCCCAACTGTTGCCGCCTGAGCCCCAAAGCACATCCAAACTGTTCAGCGCGTCGTCGTGCTGGTGGTTATAGGACACATAGAGTTTCGTGGACTGAGTGATGTTGTAGTCCACGCGTCCCCGGAACTGCAACATGTTTGAGTAGCGCGTTTGACCATTGGCATAATTGAAGCCGCCCGCTCCAGGTTTACTTGGGTCCTGGTTTGGCAGCGGGTAGAGATTCGACAGAATCTGGCCGTTCGGATCGGCCATGCCCGGGATCAAGACCCCAGTTGTGTAGTTTTTTGTCGGGTTTGTCGCGTCGCCCGGTGTTGGAAGGGTTATCGTTTGGAAGTTGGGGCCACCTGGTATTCCGGTAACGGCGTATCCGTTAAGGGAACCCGAATAGCAGTTCTCGACATGCTGCGTATAGTCCTTTCCATCAGCATTTAGCGTGTAGTAAGGGCATCCAAGACCGTTGGGCGGGTTCGCTCTGAGCTCAGCGAAGTTCCCTTGCCGCATGGCAGCAGTCGGAGCTACTGCGTGATAGACGCCGTTGTCGACGTCTTGCTTGTAGTACTCGGTACCAAAGAAAAAGAACATTTTGTCACGACCCCGGTTGAAGCCCGTGTGTGGCAGGATCACCGGACCACCGATTTGGAATCCTGGATAAAAATACTTCGTCTCGGGCCGCGCAATATTTGAATTCTTGTTCTGAGGGTCGTTGGCATTCAACGAGTAGTAGCGAGCGTAAAGGTACGCTTCCCCGTGAAATTGTTGGCCCCCCGACTTGCCGATTGCGCTGATCACAACTGGCCCCTTTGACTCATCCGCGCCAAAGTTGGAAGTCATCACTTTGAGTTCTGCAGTCATGTCAGCGTTCGTGTTCATCGCCTGGCCGCAATTGCAACCCGGG
>Ga0137397_10001280_pt1 | contig 17598 bp, 23 predicted proteins | sample czorhiz116metaG_FD_106658 | JGI IMG/M metagenome (GOLD analysis project Ga0137397, IMG submission 106658) | Vadose zone soil microbial communities from Angelo Coast Range Reserve, California, USA - czorhiz1.16 metaG | ecosystem: Environmental > Terrestrial > Soil > Vadose zone | place: USA... | reverse complement strand
TGGCGGCGTAGGTTTCGGCGCAGGTGTGTGCATTCACGAGCGTCAACGGATTAAAATGTTGACTGATATTGGTCTTGTACAGGTGCTGCAGTTGGCAGTGGCATTGTGGATGCCATCTTCTGAGACGGTTGTGATGTAGATTCTCTAGAACACGGTCTTGTGTCAGAATTTTACGGAGTGTACTGTATAGGTATATGAAATGAGACATTTGATCCCGTTAGGCCGTAATAAAGAGTCGAATTGGTGTAACGTTATAATTAGCCTCACCTCCGATTGCCAACTTGGCTGCGTATCCATGCGCTTCGCATTCTCTCGTAGTTCCTTCAAGACTGTCTTACACCCACTCGACACCTTTCAACTTCCTCCATGCACCGCGTACCTACCACCAGCCTACCATCATCAGAGGCTGGTTCATCGCGACCAGGCGCGCCCTTTAGCGCCACGAACACGAGCAGATTCGCTGACATTATCACACTCTGAACAGCTCTATTCACACGTCTACACGCACTCCTTCCACAGGGCCCGCTCTCTGCCCACCTGTCAACAGATGGGAACAACCCTGCATCCACATCACCGTCGCAAGCGTCGCCACCGCGGCAGCAGGCCTTCCTCAAAGTTCGTATCGTAACCTGGAACATGCACGAGTCCCTCCCAAAGGTATACCTTATCCCTCCTCTCGGTGTAGGGGTACTTGGGGTCTTAACAAGCATGCATGGCCCAGGGCGATTTGCAGGAGCTCCTGGGTCAGGTGCCCACGTATACGGCACCCGTAGAACAACAACATCCCTCTACGGGTCTTCCGCATTTGTCCAACGATTCGGAGCATACATACCATCTCATTGTCATGTACGCTGTCTTTTCGTTTCTTATGCCCTCTAGCATATTCGTGATTCATGTCCTTCAGCGCCGGACAAGAATGCCCAAGTCTTTCCGGCATGCCCCTCGGACTTGGCGCAGGCTTTAAATTAGGAAGTGGTGACAAGGAGAAAGAGAAGGATAGGGACCGTGACAAAGACAAGGACAAGGACAGAGACCGTGACAACGATGAGCAAGAGCCCTCTGAGCCGCTCATCGAGAAACGCGCTCTAAAGCCCGAACAACGTGACGAAGAGCCTGTTCCGCATACCTCTGGCTGGACTTCCATCCTAGAGGATTTCTTCGTTCATGGTCTGACCGTTGTCGGCCCCAGCGCACGCACCAAGGACAAGAGCTCGCACCACGAATTAGGACGCTCACTTTCGACTGGTGACATGGGGCGTCGCCCGAAGACGGGGACGAGGGGCCCGTACGAGATGCTCGTAAAGGAGCGTTTGATGGGCATCTACCTCGCAATATTCGTGCATCGCGATGCCAAGCATCTCGTACGGGGTGTGTCTTTATTTTTTTTACCCATTGCCTAAGAGAGGTGCTGAAGCAGTGGTCGTCAAGGCACGTCCAAGTCCGCGGTCACCGCTGGACTCATTGGCGGGAGGGTTGGCAACAAGGGTGCCGTCGGGATCAGCTTGAAAATTGCGGATACGACGATGCTGTTTGTCAACGCGCATCTGACTGGTAATTATATTTTATCCTTTACGTATCCTCGGTTTCATGACACGAGTTGAATGTAGCACATGAGAGCAAAGTCCCTCATCGATTAGCCAACCTGGCGAAAATCAAGGTGTGTTCCCACGCCGCTCGAGTCTGCCTCGACTACAAATGGTGTCGATGTAGAACGAATTGGCAGTCGATGATTTTCTCAAAGCGGATGACCCACGGATGGTAGCCGAAGGTAGGGATTTGTTGCCTGATCTACGCACCGAGTCTGACTTCCGCGCGATCCCCAGATATCACAGATCGTTTCGACTTCACATTTCTGTTCGGTGATCTCAACTTTCGTCTTGATCTCTCACGGTTGCATGCAGATTGGCTCATATCCCGCCGTGGTATGACAATATCCTGTGCCACGTTTCTACCCCACGCTCAATGACTTGTTGCAGAATACGCCCAAGCACTCGCCTTTGACCAGCTATACAACATTATGCGGAATGGACAAGCTTTTGTAGGGTTTCGCGAGGCGACCATCAACTTTCCCCCGACGTTCAAATACGACGTCTTGCGCACGAGTAGGCATAAACGCAAACGTTCTAAACATTCACAAATGACTACGGAGGTCGTCACTCCACCCTCACGGGATCCCACTGAAGCGGAAGGTGAAGAATATCATGATGGCGGGCACAGTGACGGAAGCTCTGAGGATGACGTAAATGGCGAACTTGCATCTGTCATTTCATCCGGGACGACGACGTTCTCTCAGCACGACCAGGTGTCAGATGAGGACAACGATTCGGACGCGGAATCGGATTACCTTCGCAGGCGGATGGCTTATCCTCAAACCAGCGGCGGGCTCGTCAAGCGAATCTCTCTGTCTGCCGCGCAACGCGCAAAATCCAAGTGGGCCGAGCTCGTCAACGCGCCATCGCCACCACGCATCATCCGTTCGCGACGAGCCAACGCCCACACACCCCAGCTCAGAGGCGACGGCAAGAGTCCTCGGAGCATCCCGACGACACCACTTCTCGCCCAGCGCGCGGCACTATCGCCCGACAATCTCTCCGACGGTCTCCTCGCGTCCGCGACTCCCATCAAAGGGCGCGCGCGGTCGAGCCTATCCATCACCGGCGACGGGACGGCGGAGACCGAAGACGACAAGGGGGTATACGACTCGAGCAGCAAACGACGCGTCCCGAGCTGGTGCGACCGCATCCTCTTCAAGTCAACCGTCAAGCCAGACCCCGAGGACGACTCGCACGCGGCGCCCCAGCGCACCGCCGTGAGCCTGATCGCACAGGCTTGGCGGTCCTTCAGGCGCACGTCGTCAAACTCGCTGCGCGCCGCCTCCGCCACGACAACCACCTCATTCACGTCCGCCCCGCCGACCCCCGCCGACCCAGAGCCCGACGCGACGCGCCCCCTACCAACGCCTTACGTACCACGTCGAAAGCGCCAACGACCGCGCTCGATCGACGTCGCTGCCCTCCCTTCTGCCTCTCAGCCACCGTTCTCCACCACCACCACCACCACCACCACCTCTCGTCCAATCACCTCGGTGAGCGCCCAAGCGCACAATTTCCCCGACGCAAAGAGCACCAGCCGCAACGCGGCGCCCCCCCGCGCGCAGACAGATCCCTTGACGCCTGCTGCCGTCACCACTCCAGATCGGCACCTCAACCATGACCCGTGGCTGACGTCAAGGACGGCCTCATTGCCGCTCGCGAGCAGCACGACCACGGCATCGTCTTGGGCCCCATCCGCCCCCTCCGGCGGTGGCGGATTGCGGGGCCAACCCCACGCGCGCTGGCGGCTACTTTCTTCCTTCCTCTCGCGCGACGCCGAGGTGGCGAGGGACGCTGCCGTAGCTGCCGCCCTTGCCTCCGCGACAACCGATGTTGATGCTGATGCCGTGCCCGCGATGACCGCCACGCCACCCTCGTCGTTGCCTGGCGGTGGTCTCGACGGAGCATCGGCTGGGCCGACCGAGTCCTCGCGCCCTCGCAAGGGCGACGTCGTCTGCCTCAGTTATAGAACCCTAGACGACCGGGGCATGCGTCGGCTCGAGGGGCGCAGCGACCACCGGCCTGTGATTGGGGTGTACGCAATCCACGTTTGAGAGCCTGAGCTAGTTATTGGGCCGAACTGATTCTGTACATACGTACTGCACCACACCACATCATATCCGCAATCTTAATCTCGCTGCCTTCATATACATATACCTCCTTTGTTTTTCCCTTCACACATCGTGGACCATCGCATTTTTCTTATCGCATGCTGCAGCATCCTGTTTCTGTATACTTTGCGCATCAATCAAAGGCAGCAGTAATTCCGTCCATGCTCCCCGCGCCACAGGAGACATCGGGCCCAATCTGCACATATAGCTTCTGACGGGCCGCGACATGCTCGTGGTGGGGGTACAGGTGCCTTAAAAGGTGTCATACTTCATACTTTGATTGGAGACAACAAGCGATCGCCAAGTGCATGGAACAAAAACATAAAACATGGACGTTCTGCGAAGGCCCTAGTCTACTAAGCAGAGATAGTGACCTCGACCTCGACGCCAGGCTCCAGGCTGATACTCGTCTGGCGTGCGTATAAGACGACTTGCAGAAGGGAAGGTTGAAAGGAAAACTCACAATCTGCTTGACAATCTCGCTCGAGGAGTGCAGATCAATGAGGCGCTTGTGGATTTTGAGTTCATAACGGTCCCAGGTCTTGGAACCCTCACCGCAAGGCTAGGGAAAGAGGGAGGAGTGTAAGAGACATGTGGGCGCGCAGGGATTGTAACATGACATACAGTCTTACGAGTGGTGATCTTGAGGACCTTGGTCGGGAGCCTGACGGGGCCCTTCACGCGGAGCTGCTTGTCTTTGGCGCGGTTGATGAGGTCATTCGAGACTGCCCAAATGTGTTCATACGTCAAGCACTGACTATACGACATTCGAGAAACAATACAAGAGGGACGAACATTTCTCAAGGTTCCGGACGTTGCTGCTAGTGAGGGTGATGCGGATTTTGTGGAGTTTCGCGGTGGGCACTGCGCCGGCGGCGTCATATTCTTTATCGCCCTTAGCGACGTAACTCATGGCGGAGACAGCGGTGACTGAAGAGTGATCAGAGAGAAAGCTAAAAAGCGAAGCGGCTGAATACTGACCTTGAAGGGCTTTTGGTTTGGATGATGGCGCTACGATTAAAGTTCATGCAAGTTAAAGTCGCGATCGGAGAATGCCGCGATTACCTCAGCGCTCGCAAGTGCTCGTCCTCTTCCTAAGCCTCAGCTCACAGCATGCAAGGTCAGTCTCGCTCGTCGAATCGGTTCATTGTTTCCTCTAATCACCATACATGCCCAGGCTTCAATAAGTATTACCCGCCAGACTATGATGGCGCTAAGCATCAGAGTCTTAACGCGTACAGAGGTCTGGTCCCTCAACACTGCCCTTATCCCTAACGTTCTCGGTTCTGACCCATGAACAGGCAAGCATGCCCTAGGGGACAGGGCCCGAAAGCTCGATCAGGGTATTCTCATTACCCGCTTCGAGCTTCCCTTCAACATCTGGTGGTAAACCTCGACCCGTGCTCGCTTCTCAATCATGTCATCGCTCATGGATTGACACAGCGGAACGTGCGAAGCCCATATCGGAATGGGTGTTCGCTACAATGCGGAGAAGAAGAAGATTGGGATGTACTACTCTACCCCCATCTTTTCTTTTCGATGCAAGTGCCATCTTTGCAGTGGTTGGTTCGAGATCCAGACTGATCCTCAGGTTCGTCCACTTGCAAGCTTTGCCCAATGTGGGGAGTTCTTTAGCTCTGACTTGATATCTTGTGCAGAACACCCGCTACGTTGTTGTCTCCGGTGCACGAAGAAAGGAGGAAGACTGGGACCCGGCTGAGAACGGGGGGTTCGCCGTCCTAGGTCTGCGTCATTCTGCCTTCCACATCTCATCTAAGCGCCTTACATCCCCCCTCCCCCCCCCTCCCCGTCCACAGATACAGAAAGCAAGACAGAGCCGGTCGACCCGCTCGCCGCACTAGAAAAGACCACCGACGCGCAGACGCACGCCACAAAAGTACAAGCGCCGCGCCTCGAACAACTTGAAGATCTGTCAGCGCACTACAACGAAGATCCATACACGCACTCCCAGCGCGTGCGCAAGCGTTTACGCGCCGAGAAGAAGGTGGAGCAAGCGCGCGCCGAGGCAGACAATAACCTCAAGGAGAAATACGGCCTCCCTGCCGAGCTCTCCCTGGAGCGCGCAGATGACGCCGGTGCCGTCGCCGAGGCGCGCAGTGAATGGGCGCGGGGGCGCGCGGCGCGAGCGGGGGAAGACATCAGCAGGAAGCGCAAGCTGGCGCTGGAAGCTCCCGCGTTACCTGCGCCTCCACGGCGGGGGGCTTCGGCGTCTTTAGAACCCGCCGCATCAAACGCCGCATCGGCCCTGCGCGCACGGTGACTGTCAAACAGCGCACGGCGCACGGCGGCTGGTGGTGGCGTTGGTGGTGGCAAAGACGCGCTCTTTCCAGCTGTTTCCCGGAAAAGTACGGGTGGTCTGGCTGCCGGCATTGCCCTACGTAAGACCTGATGATACCTTTGCTATCGATGTGGTTTTCGCTTTCACCTCCCATTTTCGTTGTAGCCTTAGTAGTCGACTATGACTATCACGTCGTCGCCCAGCTAACCTGTATTGATATGAATCTCTTGAATACGCACTACGTTTTCCCTCTTCCCCCATCCCATTTCCCATTTCAGACCTGCGGACGACGTGCAGCTGATCTGATTGATGTGTAAGCTGATGACTTACTCAATTGGTCGCCTTTCGAGGGCCTGCAGCGTAAGCAACCCATTGTAAGGGGACGGAATGTGAGTGGAGCCGGAGTATGGGTCATGCCAGTCGAGGCTCACGCGGTAGATCACCTTGAAGTACGGCTGGAAATGTCTGAGGCGGAGGGCACGTGGAGAGCTCCGAGTCTGATCCGGAAAACAAGAGTGTTGCAGCGATCGCTATGATGTTGCCAGCCAAACTCAGGCTTACCCTACAAATCGCGTCAAATCACGCCATTCGGAACTTTTGGAGAAACGTGGAAGGTACTTTTGTCCGCGTTAAGATATTTTATCACAACATCGGCAAGGGATGCTCGGTATCGAAAGCAAGCCAAACAACATGTAGAAATACAGAGAGCAGCCAACAAGAGAGAGGAAAGAATCTCGAGGCGGGGAGCAGGTAACATGATATGTACGTGTGAAATTGAAGCGGGTGGGGGGATCTGGGGGATAGCATTTGAACCACAACAAATGAGCACATGGACGAAATCCAACTAAATCCACAAGGCGGGAAAGGGAGCAGTCGTACGATAATTGAGGAGGCGATAAACACGAGACGCGAAAAGGAAGAAGAGAAGAGAAGCAATTAATAGATAGGTACAAAACGGGAATGTCAGGGTGGGTGCGGACGGCTGCCTCCCCGTCTACCGTCTATGAAGTGGAGATAGCCCATGCTTGGTCCGGGGTCTCCATCTGGCCGTCCCATTTCCACCCTTGTGCTTGATGAAACATCGTGTCTCCACCTGCAATTTCTTTCCAGACGGTTGGGCGAAGCAATTCACGATCCGTCTTTGCATTGGAGATATGGGGAGAAGAACCTGCGCGGCCCGTGTGAGGGTGGTCCTGATCAGTCGCGGACTCTGGGCTGGGATTCGTAGACGAACCCGCAACGAGATCCGGAGTAGGGGTGTCGTCGAATGCCGAGTAATCGATAAAGTCTCCGAAAAAGTCTTGGCCGATTGGGTGTGAGGGTGATGCGGGCGGTAGATCCCCGAAGCTAAGGGATGGTGCCGCCGTTGGGTCATCAATGTCGGGTACTGTCGGGTAGATACGGAGGATCTCGTCCAAAGCGTTTGATGCGGCTTCAGCAGATTCTGGATTCTCATCAATCAACTTCGCTACATGCTCAAAGAGTGCCAGGGCCTGTTCATCAGTCTTCACGCTCTCGGCTTGTTCGTCACGTTTCCGGGCTTCTGCATTGGGTGGTCCTTCCCAGTCGGGTTTCACCCTCTTCGGCGAGGGCACAGATGGAACTCCCGGCGTGGGAGCGTCGGTGTCATCCTCACGAACTCTCTTCGAACTGCCTTTAGCCGCGTCCGCAGGTGTCGAAGAGGTAGGTGCAGCGAGAGCGGGAACTGGTGTTGGGGTTTCGAGGCTATTGGCCTTCGTCGATACTTTGCGACGAGAGCCAGGTTTTGGCTTCGCAGCGGCCTTCCCTTTGGGAGATTTCGGTGTCTGAGGTGACGGAGCAGTAATACCGGGTGTCGTTGCTTGTGGAGTAGGAGTAGAGGTTGTTGGGATGGGCGGTGGCGTCGGGGAAGATAAAGCTGCCTGGGTTTGGGATGGCTTCTTTCTGTGTGCTTGCTGCAAAGGAGGGGCATGTGGTTGTGGTGGGCGTGAAACAGCCGCGGGGGGCGGGGGACCAGCCGGAGGGACCGGAGGGGCGAACGGTGTAGTACTGACTGCGGAAGTAGGCGGCGGCAATGGCTGCGGTGCAGAAGGGACGCCACCGGAAGGCATCATGGAGACTTGCGTTCTAATACCAAGAACAGCCCTGAGGCCCTTATCCATATTATCTGCCTCTTGTATCATTCCCCGAATCGTATGCAGCTCGAGCACATATCGCGGATTGGGCTTCTCAAGTTCTTCCAGCTGAGCTCTGACAGAGGCCATCTATGCGGAGGCGGTAACATTAATTTTGATCCTGGCATAGATGATATAGTAACTGACCATTAAGAACATCTTTTGCACGACGTCCTCTTTCATCAGAACCGCAAACGCAATATGAATGTACTTCTCGACACTGCCAAGCACTTGATCGAGACGCGCTAAATTGCGGTGGTATTCTTGAATGTCACCCTCCGGAATTGTGGGATACGCAGCGACCCCATCAAAGTCTAGAGACAAAGGGAAACAGATAAAAAACGCGGAAGAATGCAGAAGACTAGACGAACTATTACTGAAAGCCTTTTTCCTCTGCTCGTCGACATATCGCTTTGCAGCCATTACTTCTTCTGCTGTCAGCTTCCGTATCTGCACAGGGCCCGCCGATTGAGGAAGGACTGAACCGGAAGCCACACTGTTCACGCCAGCTGGGTTCATCGGTACGGTCATGGCCCCACCCTGGTTCTGCGGTCCGCCGCTAGACGTATTCATCTGGGCCGCCATCGACGGGATACCAGACCCATTCGCTGACTGGGCTGTAGATGGTCGAATTGGAGGACCAACGGCAGTGTTAAATATCTGACTTGGCTGCAGCGGACTGGACTTCCCTTGCCCTTGGGCCAGAGCTTGCCGTTGTAACTGTTGTTGAAACTGCTGGTGACCGGGCATAAGCTGGGGAGGTCGGGCCATCGTTTGAAGAGTAGACCCCTGGTTGACCTGAGTACGGTTATCGAGTGGCGCATTTTTGGTGGATGTAAGACCAGCGCGGAACTCATTCTGTGTTTGCGCCGCACGTTGCAAATGCTCCCTATTCTGTTCAACAAATAGAATGACGTGCTGTGGGACACGATGCGCCTCTAGCTCAGCACCGGATGTATGCGAGAACCGAGGTAGGATGCTCATCGCCTCGGAGGTCATGATAGATGATTCCGATGGGATACTGGCCAAAAGTGCCTGGTAGTCCGCCTCCGTAGGTTGATGTGGCTGCGCCTGTGGTTGCGGAGGCTGCGAAGGTATTTGACCCGAAGCCCTCATCCGACTAAGGACGTTGCTAATGTACGCTTGGTCGAAAGGGCGTAAAACGTCATTGTATAACTGTTGTAGTCGGTGCGCTACGGCAGGCCCACACCGTGCTGGCTGACCAGCATCCCCACCTGAGAATGGGAAACCCAAAACGGCGCCGATAATGGCCCACTCGTCGTTCGCGTTTACCTAATACAAGCATTGGTCAGAGCCACGATCCATAACCCATTCCAAGACGTACTGAATCAAAGCCGTTCCGCAGGAACACCGCTTTATGCAGAGCCCAGAGGTTGATCGGTCGGCCTTCGATGAGGAGGTCACGTTCAGTGAGTCTGATTCCTGTAGCGTTAGTAAACTGCATAAAGACAGCCTTGAACCGCTCCTCTGCGAGTGGAGGTAGTTTGTGGGGAATGATAGGTTGCTGTGAAGGGGGATGTGTGATTTGCGGCGATTGCTGTGGTGGAGCGCCGGGCATCTGCGCGAGTGCGCCATTATGAGGCAAACCATTCGCGGGTACTTGCGACGGAATCTGTGTTAAATTTGACTGGGGTGTCGCGGAACGGACGAAATTCTGTTGCGGAGTAGGAATGCTTCGTGGAGGTGGCACTTGATTGACTGACGCCTGGTGTGAGGGGCTACTGTGCTGACCGGGTCTTTCCTGTGCAGGATAAAGTCCTGTAGGCCGTTGTCCTTGTCCTGGCCACGACGGACCATTGACAACTTGTTGTGCAGGAGACCCGCCACTAAAACGCACTCAGATAGTATCTACGGGGAGAGAAAAATAGTATTTACCTTGCCCTCGTCTTCGCATTGACGATTTCCTGCAATACAATCAAGCGCTGTTTGTAGAGCTCGAGTTTGGCGCGGAGCTGCTGCCGCTGAATGTCGCCTTCGCCACCAGTGGCACTGGAAGCTTGAAGGTTCTTCTCTCCCTCTATCACAAATCGCATCATCTGACCATGAAGGTGACGAAGTTGCTGTAATGACAGGTCGGCAAAATTACCAGCCTGTTGACCCGCAGATGGAGGAGCTTGCGATGCCGAAGGTGTCGACGAGGACTGAACATTCGCATGGGGGACAGAAGGGGAAGGTTGGACAAAACTTTGTTGGAGGGACGCCTGTCCCTGAGGGAGACCCACAGGAGGGTTGAAGTTTTGACCCGGACGAGAGGCAAAGCCAGAGCCATTCTGCTGCTGCTGCGGTTGCTGCTGACCCTGTGCGAGGAGCATGCCGAATTGGCGAGCCTGTGAAGGATCTTGTCCCTGAAAGACGCGCTGGAGCATCTGATTGTTGATTGCAGCCTGAGGACGCTGGGGGAGTGAAGCAAGCTGCTGCTGAGCATTTCCACCTGGCACTCCTGCGGGGAAACCAGGTTGTAATTGCTGGGGAACACCCTGATCCGGGAATGCCTGGGCTTGAGAGGCCTGCACCATAGCAAGACGATCCCGTGCTTGTTGCAACGTAATGGCACCTTGACTGATTTGAGTGCGCAGGGCCTGTATGAACTGAGACTAGAAATGCGTGTGAGTGAAAGATTCGGGATAGGCGCGGTGAGAAAATATTCGAGATTATGGTCCGCCGCTGACTAAGCACATGATGTGTATGTCATAGCAAAAACGGTGTGAACCCACGAGCTGATGGAGGAGGGTACAAGAAAATGTATCAAAGAAAGATTGGCCCAACAAGACAGGGTAGAAATAAGAGTATAGACTTCTGTTACGCTATCTCCGACCGATACGATGAAGGGGATGGCTGACTGATGACAAGACACACCTGTTGTTGCTGTTGTAACGATAACTTCAAACCTCCATGCATCAGCTCTCCGCCAGAATGCTGTTGCTGCTGCTGTTGCTGCTGCTGCTGCTGTTGTTGTTGTTGTTGCGGTGGGGGTGGTTGCTGCTGCTGCTGCTGCTGCTGCTGTGGTGGTGGTGGTGGTTGCGGTTGTTGCCGGTATTGCATTTGCTGCCACACCTCAGGCGTTCTAATCCCAACCAGCGCGGACTGAGAACCGACTAGCTGTGGCTGTTGTGGGGGACGGTGTTGAGCCTGTTGAGCGGGGATGCCTTGGGGAAAGTTGTTCGGAAAGGTAGAGTATGCATTAGGGAGCCGATCGGACATCGTTCATAGGGCGAAGGCTGAAATGGACAAGGATGGATTGGGTCCGAAGGAGAGAATACGATGGGGATAAGGAGAAAACAGCGAATGCAATGTGCCCGAAGCGAGCAGCAGGAAGGACGACGGAGGGAAAGACGGAGGGGATGGAGGGGATGGCGGTGGGAGGCAAGAGCTGTTGTCCTATTACTGTCCGGGGGGCGAGACGACACGGCTCTGCAAGGTCGTGCGGAGTTACAAATCGACACATATATTATTATTATTATTGTTCTTCTTCTTCTTGTCCATGTATTTATTTATCTTATTATATTATCACCGCCTCTCTCGCCCTCTATGTCGGGAACCCCTCCCTCAACCCCGCCCTGAACTTCTCCGCAGAATACCCAGCCCACTTTCAGTACCGGGACATCTCCCCTCCTCATGTTGCGATGTCGTGACCGCTGCGGGGAGGGGAAGAGGCATCGCCCCTTTAAGTCAATTTCATTCATCGGAATGTCCCGCTTTCTGTCCTCCAAAGCCCTCGGGTTGGGTTGGCCAGCCTCACCCGTTGATCATAGCACAGCTCATTTCCGTGCGTCATGATTTCTGGTTGTAAGGCTTCCCGCCACCCCTCTTGCCCTCCTCTCTTTCTCCTCTCTTCAAAACCAAACCCGTCTCTCCCCGTTGCGGGGACCTCGCTCCGTGCCTGTGCCCACAACCTACATGGCTCGGTAATTCTGGTGGAATTTCTTAGCGTGCAACGATCGCCGTGTCTCTACTGGCCGACGGCACGCCTTTCCACTCAGCTGATTCGACTCAAATAATCTTTTCCTTTTCTGCCAGCGCTCTATTCCCGCGCTTGCGGACATGCTTCTCCCGCACCTGACCGCCACGCCCCCTACCGTCATCATCTGATATAGCAATTCTCTCTCAAATAGTGAATTATTAAGCCCCAAAATCCAGAATATAGTGAATGATTCCATCTGAATCCCATGTTACATGTCGATAGTTGAATTCTAATAATATCAGCGACCGTGCCAAGACACTTAGACCACTACTTCTAACTACGTCGTCTAAACCCTACGTGCTCTCCGCATCTTGAGCTCGTGATCTCGTAAAGGTGTACCCTCTGGAAAGAGTGGTTTTTGCACCGGAACGAGGGTTATGCATGTAACATATTAAAAAGATGGAACAACTGGTACAGGCTGGCGCGCATATTACCCTCGGGTCACGTGATTAGTGATCTAATCACATGGAAAAAGAGATGGACATTGCAGCCCTTCCGCATGGTCACGGTATTTCTCCCGACTCTCCTGGTCTCTTCTACTCTCTATCGCACATAAAGGCGAGGCCATCACCTGCACTGTACGTTACTGTTCATGTTTAGTTCGGTATTATCTTCAGGTCGGTATGCCCTCTTTACCCCTAAAGAACCACAACATTCATCTTTTTCAAGCTTCAGCTTTCTTCCATCTTCCTATCGATGATGAACCTCACCTAAGCGAACCTTCAACATCTACTATCTCTCATTCCAACGCCAGATCACTCTCATGGACCAATGCAGCGGAGTCGTCTGCAGGCTACTCTGACGACACACCAACCCGTTCATTAAGCCCAGCATCCTCTCGAAGCCGGCATCGAAATCAGGAGATTTCGGACATACTCGAACAGAAGGACCTTTACAATATTCTTGGTTTGTCTCGCGCCGCAGCGTCTGATAAAATGGAGCTCAGACGAGCGTACCTGTCCCGAAGTCGAGCATGTCATCCAGAGTATGTCTCCATTCATTCGTTGGCTTTCTCCTTTCCGTCTTTGTGTTGTAACCTTGTCATTTTCATTCCATATGACAGTAAATTTCTCAATAATCCCGAAGCAACACATGCGTTTCAAAAGGTTTCCATCGCGTACAACGTTCTCTCCAATCCCGCCTCAAAACGTGCATATGATTTGCACCCTGCCGCACATGAGTTTTCTAGCAGTGGCCCCGGGGCTACTATGGGCGCCGAGGAGACGCTAAGAACTGTTGTTATTGGTATTTTCAACGATTTTTTGGACGGGGATTTAGAGGTGGTGCGCACGTTGCTCCGTGGGTCCTCCATCAGTGTTCGCTCGCAGAGACAATGATATCTTCTACCTGCCTAGACCGCGTAAATGACCTGAGCCCGTCACTGCGACTTGGCGACGAGGGTATTGATTCGATTCTTCTTACCCTTCAAGGACTGCGTGATCGCGTACTCAGTATATATATTATTTCCCAACCGTTCTTGACCATGTATTGACGGGCTTTCCCACTGCGCCGTCAGCTTGCCGCGCCCTCACCCACACGATAATCTCGACGCTTTCTCATCTGCTTGACACGCAAGCATCCCTTGCAAGACTTTCTTACTTTTCGCTCCGGCCTCGCGCACGCCTCTCGCTTCGCCTGGCACGAATCACCCTCACGCTCCCACTCGCACTTGAACAGGAATTACGGCACCAGCGCACGGTGCGCGCACGCAGTCGGGCACGGCGCCTGCGTGAGCACCGCGAGCGATTCAATGTCAAAGACACGGAATGCGAAGATGCTTTCGAACGAGACGGCGACGGGCGCGGCGGACGAATATACTTCCCAAGGCGCGTGGTGATCCTCCTTGAGGGCGTCGTGCTTAGCCTTGAGAAAATGGAAGGCATGCTGAAGTAGTTGATGTTGCACGTTGCGAGCTCTCGACCATCTTTGGATTTCAGCTGATCAGCTGCTCTAGTCATAGTTCCCGTTGGTTGGTAAGATGCGCACGCACGCACGCACACGATGCAAAAGACAAGCAACCCCGCACTAATATCTGGTGGGGAGCCCTCCTATGACATCTCATTTGCCCTCTCACGCCACTATAGATTGGCGCCCCTACGACACACACCCCTCCCTCCTCTATGTACCCATCCAATCGCTCCGGAAGGCGAATACAGACGTCCATATCTTTCGACTTTTTATATTCGTGTCAGTATACTACAAGACATGTCGCATTACCTCGCCACGCGATACCTATTTTCCTCTTATCTATGTTTATGCCAACCCCCTTTCGCTCGAAGTGTACGTTTGTACTCGGTAGACGCTTCTATGAGGAACCTTTGGGTAATACATACTATCACTAACCCTGACATGGGACATGACTGGGCTTTCGGTCACTTCGCATCTTGCCGCCCTTTCTTGCTCAAATTCCTATAGTCTTGTATCAGCAACGTGTTGTGTCGTATGGTGAGCAGAGTCGGAGCTGTTTCTTATGCCTGCCGGCTGATGCCGCGTTTCAGTTAGAGTTAACTTACAACGCTACACAAGGATGGCAAGTCACGAATCCCCAAATCAGTGGTAATCGCCGTATGACGAGATAGAAACCTTGATAATAACAGCACAGTATACTGGTTATGTTCCCTATAATTCCTAACCTTGGCTACGTTTCCCCGTCTGCTGGCATCTCATCCAATATATTTGTGCCCTCCTTGACACCTTTCATTGCACGTACGATATCTGTATCGACATCCATGAACACGATTTGAACTGATGGAGGACGAACGATGATATCACGGCATGGATCAGCTCTAGACCCCACTCACACCCTGTGGCCCTATGATACGCGCATAGAGTCCCAGGCTCAGCTGTACACACGCACACACAATCCGGTTATCGTACACATATATATTTCGCGACACGAGTGTTGACGCACCGTTTTGGATTTATCAGCAAGAAATTTAACGCAACTCGGACGCGTGGCGGCTCATAAAAGGTTTAATGGATTTCGGAATTCGAAAACACGAGCTCCGGGAAGCGATTTGCCCACACACCCCCACCCCACCGGCCACGCCCCCCCCCTTCCTCCTCTCCTCCCCCCCTTTTTTCTTCTTTCTTTCTGGGCTCGATTGGAGGTCAAAGTGTGGCGTCGCACTCGCATACGCGCGCCAGAACTCTACAAAAGAGTGGCCCGACATTCGGGGGAAGAACACCCGGGCGCCACCGTCTACATAACGCCGTTCGCACCTAAAAAAAGTCATATGCAAAAGCCCGTCATGGCCATCTTTTCCCTCCCTCAAAGAAGGAAGGGGAAAATGCGCCGCATCATCATGCCAATCATTGACATTGAGAAGAGAGAAAAAAAAAAAAGAGCGAGCGATCGCGGGTTCAGGCGCCTGAGGCGGGTCGGGTTCCACGGTTGATGCACGGGTCGCCAAATCGCGCCGGCGACCCATCGGGCACCCACCTACCCATCCGGAAACTTTCTTACCTGAACCTACTGTACCAAAACTTGTGTTTGCTGCGCGGATGTCTTTGTATAGTTTTTATTTTATTTTTTTGCCGCGGAGGATTCCGGGAGCCTTTAAGGGCAACTGCTGACAACCAAGGATGGGCTTCGCGCGATTACCGAGTGACAGCTCAAGCCTCGGAGGGGGCGGGGGCTGCGTTGCGACGTTTCCCACCTCAGTTCTTCCGTATTGGCCCTAAGCGTTGAGGTAGTGATGATGGTGGTGGTGGCGGCGGTGGTGGTGGTGGACGACACGTTAGTCGGTAACTAACGAGCGTACTAGTATCTAGTGGCGTTTTTGGCCTTTCAAGCTTCCGAGGTCTTTTACCCGCAACTGACAAGCACTTGTCCTTGGGGGGAGGGTATTTTATCGTTATCTACTGCCATGATCCGCGGGCAAGTCGTGCCAGCGGCTGATGGCGAGAATAGGAATTCCATGATCCGTTTTATATCTAGAAAGGGGGAAACAGGAAACATGGATCGAAAAGAACGCGCCATACGCAGTCGTTCAAGTTGTCCATCAGGATCAAGCGAGGCGTACCACCGACGATGGTGAATTTTTCTATTTGTTTCATGATACTCGTTGCCCTCCCTGATTCTGACTTTTTGAATCTCCGACGTACGGTGACAGCTGGCAGGACTTGTACTCAGTCCAGTTTGGAAGGATGTCTGTTTCTAGAATGATTCACGACCACGACCCGTGTGCCAGCGGTTGTTCAGTTGATCTGAGGTCGCGGCGAACGCAGCGACAGGGTTGACTGGGGAAACAACCATCATGCGGACTCTGTAGTTGCAAGTCATGCATGATGAGGCCACCACTTCATGTACCCCTAACTAACGACGAGATCACTACGAGCGCTTGGTTGGGGGTAAATTAACTGGTAATTAAGGTAATTACGGTAAATTACCCATCTTCTCTTCGGCGGTCGCGGGAGACAAACATGAACAGACTTCTAGCTTGTGTAGAGCCATGGTAACCCATCCTTTGTGACTTGTGGCTTGACCGGAAACTCGCTCTGGGAACGTAGAAAGTCATCACTAGCTCACTGACAGCCTGAGAAGGGACCGTGACATCGCTTCGCGCGCCTTTCCCCTGCAACACGTTCTCATTCGTTCGGAACGCTGCCACTGCTTCGCCCAAGATCTCCGAGTTGGACACTCATAGAACGAAACTCATTCGTCTCATCATCGCCCCAAGTCTCGCTTTCATTTCCACCCTTATTGATTAAAGCGACGCGTCTACTACAGTAGTACTCTCGGAGCCATTTTATATTTCCTAGAAGGTATACTAGTAACGGTATGTACTACCGTCGGTTCGCGTAACGCACTTTCATGAGCGGCTGCCAACTCGTCCTTCGAAGCTCAAGGGCACGCTCGGGAGCAAAAAGCCATTGTATGCGCGCCAAAGTTGGTCACTTGCCAAGCGTGCCCTCCGACTCGTGCCCACTGGTAAAATACACTGAAATTACGAGGGTTAGCTGGCCATCAACAATTAACTTGAAATGTGTGCTTATCATGTACCGCGCCGCCGAGAGCCAAGTGACGAGTCCTTGGCGGGGCGAGGCGACCGATGCGTGTGTGAGCTTTTCGCGAGTTTCCATGGTTTGGGACGTCGCCAGAGGCACTGCATCTACATTCGGCCGTGCCAGTGGAGTGGGAATTGCTGCGTTGGGCGGCACGGGGGGCCTCGACTCGGATGCCAGTGGTCCTGTGGCCAACTATGTGGACACTTGACCCTCAGTGCCAGTGGGAACAATTCACTGTCATGTATTTACTTTCAGAGTGCTTGCATCAGGAAAACAGGAAATTACTTAATTGTACTTTTTTGCCTTTTTTAACTTGTGGCAAGCCAAAAAAGGACACTTGTAGAAAGTAACAGCTTCTTTTTAAAAGAAAGATTCACTACTTTTACAGTACTTTTTATTACTTTTCAAGATACTTGCTATAACTTCTTGATGCTGATCTGTGCTCTCCTTA
>Ga0137397_10001276_pt1 | contig 17621 bp, 15 predicted proteins | sample czorhiz116metaG_FD_106658 | JGI IMG/M metagenome (GOLD analysis project Ga0137397, IMG submission 106658) | Vadose zone soil microbial communities from Angelo Coast Range Reserve, California, USA - czorhiz1.16 metaG | ecosystem: Environmental > Terrestrial > Soil > Vadose zone | place: USA... | reverse complement strand
TCGGAACTTCTCGGTCATTCCAGCGTGCAAACAACACTCAGCGTTTATCAACACGTTGAAACAGAACAATTCCGCGCACCGCTGAATGAAATGGCTACGGAGTTGTTACCCGATGTTACCCAGTTGGCTACCAGTCGGGCTTAGTAGAAGCCTGATATGTTGCAAACAAAGGAGTTGGTGAACCGGGGAGGACTCGAACCTCCAACCCGTTGATTAAGAGTCAACTGCTCTACCATTGAGCTACCGGTCCACTGCTGAACCTTACTATTTTACACAGCGCGCAAAATTTTGTCGAACACCGGAATTTCGAAAAATTGCTAGCGAACGATATCTTCCAGGCGCACGCGAGCATCCGTTTTTTCATCGCGGTACTTCACAATGATGGCCGCGTAAAGCGAAAGGCCCCATTTCTTCCCTGCGGGGTGCGAAATCGCGCGCGATCCCGGCACGACGATTGCCTCTTCTGGAATCACCAGCGGCTCGTCACCTTTCGCCGTGTACACCGCGTCGCGCACCAAGTCATAGACAGGCGTCGAGCGATTCAGGATTGTTCCCGAACCCAGCACCGCGCGCTTTTTTACAATTGTTCCTTCGTAAACGCCAGCGTTCCCTCCGACCATCACTTCATCTTCGATAATCACCGGCATCGCGCCGACCGGTTCCATCACGCCGCCAATCTGCGCCGCGGCGGAAATGTGGCAATTCTTGCCGACTTGCGCGCAGCTTCCGATCAACGCGTGTGAATCCACCATCGTTCCTTCATCCACATACGCGCCAAAATTGATGAACATCGGAGGAATGCAGGCCACTCCCCGTCCAACGTAGCTTCCATCGCGAATGCTCGAGCCGCCGGGCACGAGCCGCACGCCGGAATCTTTCGTGATTGCTTTTAGTGGATAACTGGATTTGTCGAAAAATGGCTGGCGCGTCGGGTACGGTCCAAGCTCGATGATAGTTCCGATGCGAAATCCCAGCAAAAGTCCCTTTTTCACCCAGGGATTCACGCGCCATCCCGTTGGCGATTTCGGATCCGGCTGCGCCGCGCGCGCTTCTCCGCTGTTCAGCGCGTCCTTGAATGATTGAAACAGCCGCCAGTGCTCATCCTCATATTTCGCCGGCGGATGATCGAACAACTCTTCAATTTGCTGCGCTAACTGCGGCAACGGTCACCCTTTCGAGGATTTCCAGCGATTCCAGCACCGCCCGAATCTTCTGCAAGCTTTCCGCTTTCGGCGCGACCAGCGGCAATCGCCACACCGGTTCGAGCAAACCCATCAAGCTCATCGCCGCCTTTACCGGAATCGGATTCGACTCCACGAAATTAATCTCCATCAAAGGCAAATACTTCCGGTGGATCACCCGCGCCGCTGCGAAATTTCCTTCTAATCCGTAGTTGCAAAGCTGCGCCATCTCGCGCGGAATTTCGTTCGCCGCGACGGAGATCATGCCTTTCCCGCCCAACGCGAAAAGCGGCAGCGCCACCGAATCATCGCCCGCCAGCACGACAAAATCATCTGGCACTGCGTTCAGCACCGCCGCCATCTGTCCGATGTTGCCGGATGCTTCCTTCACGCCGACGATATTTTCAATCCGCGCGAGTCGCGTCACGGTTGCCGGTTCCAGATTCGTGCCGCAACGCCCGGGAACATTGTAAAGAACAATCGGCAATCGTGTCGCTGCCGCAATTGCGCGGTAATGCTGGTACAAACCTTCCTGCGTTGGCTTGTTGTAATACGGCGTCACGGAAAGCAATCCATCCGCGCCCAGCGCTTCCATCTCGCGCGCTAGCTCAACCACTTCTGTCGTGTTGTATCCGCCTGCCCCAGCCAGCACAGGCACGCGACCCTGCGCTTCTTCCAGAGTAATTGCCACCACGCGCAAGTGCTCCGCGCGTGTCAGCGTGGGATTCTCTCCAGTCGTTCCGCACGGCACAAGAAAATGTACGCCGCCCTCAATCTGTCTCCGTACCAGCTTTCGCAGCGCTGCCTCGTCCACCGAAAAATCATTTTGAAATGGCGTTACAATCGCTGTTCCGCATCCTTCAAACCTCATGTTGTCCTCCCAACTCACCTATCAGGCAAGTTCGTTCAGAATTTGCCGAAACTCGTACACTCCCTTTTTCCCAATCACCCATTGCGCCGCGCGCAACGCCCCCCTCGCAAATCCTTCCCTGCTTCGCGCCGTGTGCCGGATGGTAATGGTGTCCTCCGCCGAATCAAATCCAATCTCGTGCGTACCTGGCACAGAACCCGCCCGGTTCGCGCTCAGACTCAGTTCGCGCGCGTAACCACTTTTCTTCACGTCTTCCGCTAACGCCAACAGCGTTCCCGACGGCGCATCTTTCTTTGCCGCGTGATGAATCTCCCATCCCCACGCACCGTAACTCTGCTCCCGCGCAAATCGCCGCGCAGCCTCGGCCACAACTTCCCGGAAAATATTCAGCCCCACAGAAAAATTCGCGCCCCACACAAGTCCACATCCGTTTGCATCCACTTCTTTTTTTACTCGCTCAAATTCCGTGAACCATCCTGTCGTTCCGCTTACCGTCGCAACTCCGGCGTTCGCCAATTTCCGCAGGTTCTCGGCCGCTGCGTCCGGTCGCGTGAACTCCACCGCCACGTCCACTCCCGCGAGCGCGTCCCGCGTCAACGCCTTCGCGCCAGAATTGTCTTGCCCGGAAAACCTCGTCCTTACCGTGAACCCGTATTCCGGCGCCAGCCGCTCTATCATGCGGCCCATCTTTCCGTATCCGACAATCGCCAATCTTCGCGTCATACAGCTCCCGCCAACAACTTCCTCACCATGCCCTCATAAATTCCCACCGCTTCGTGCAATTCTTTTTTCGAAATCCGTTCTTCCGATGTGTGCGCCACGTGAATGCTTCCCGGCCCAATCAAAAACGGACGCCCCCACGCTCCGTCAAAATTCGGGATGTCCGTCGTGAACGCGGCCACCATCGTATTCAGCCCATCGAGAGGCTGGAGTCGCAGCGCCTCCGAGCAAAGCGCTTCGCGCAATTCCGCTCTTCCGCGCGCCGCCGCCGTGACCGCCTCTCGCACGATGGACGAATCACCCACCAGCCGGAACATCAGCTCCGCCCGGGCGTAGTCTGCAATCACGTTCGGTGCGCGTCCGCCCGAAATTGTTCCGATGTTTACTGTGGATTTTCCAAGCAGCTCGTCACTCGGCAGCGCAATTTTTCTGACGTCGTCCAAAACATCCAGCAATTTCTCGATCGCAGATTCGCCCAATTCCGGATACGCAGAGTGCGCCAATTTCCCGTGCGCGATTAATTCAAACCGCAGCGCTCCCTTCGATCCCAGCGCCAGCAAATTTTCCGTCGGCTCGCCGTTGATCAAAAATTTAGCGCCGCGCGGCGATTTTGCAGCCGCGAGCGAGCCCAGACTGTCCTTCTCTTCGCCCACCACGAACAACAATCCAAAATTCCGTGTCCCTGCCGCGAGCAGACGCTCCGCGGCCATCACCATCGCCGCGATAATTCCCTTCGCATCGCACGAGCCGCGCCCCCAAACCTGTTCTTCGTCTTCGCGCGACGCAAAATACGGCGGCACGGTATCTATGTGCGTGGAAAGTGTCACAACCGGCGTTCCCCACGTGGCCAGCACGTTGAACCGTTCCGGCGTCACCGCCATGCGCTCGGCTTGTCCACCAGTGCGCGCCGCCAACACCGCCAAATGTGCGTACAAATACTCCCCGGCAACCGCCTCGGCTCCCGTCGTGGACTCGATGTCCACGAGCGCGCGCGTGAATTGCACCGCGTCCATGCTTGCTAGTTCTTCTTTCTGTATGGAATTGCTACGGAGGAAGGAACTGCGCAGAAACTCTGCGGAGAACACGCCCCTCGATAGCGCTCCATCCGACAGCCTTGCGGCCGCGTTATTCATCGCTCCATTAGAAGCGACCGGATGACAGTGAACGGGCTTTCGCCTCGTTCCCCAACCCCTGCCGTTTCAGCTACAACAGGAATTTCGGCGGAGACAACAATTCGGTCCCTTTCGCGCGGGCCTCCGAAGCGAATCGGCGCTGCTTGCCCGGCTACTCATGACCTCCGCACCTCTACCAAGAACTCTTTTAGCCTACTGGACCAAACGCCGGAATGCAAGAATCTTGCGCTGGTCAACTCGTCAACAAGTGAGTCCTACAAATTACTTTTTGCTCTGGCGCAGCTTGGCAGCCAGCCCCCGCGCCACTTCCCTCGCACGTTGAATATCTTTCGGATCAAAGGAAATGGCCGCTACGCGTGGGTGCCCGCCGCCTCCGAACTTCTCCGCCAGCGAAGCCAAATTCTGATCCGCGGTCGCCTGATTCCACGGATTCGTCCCCAGCGAAACCTTCGCTCGCGTCGCCGAAGCGCTCACGCTGATCGAATACACACACTCTCGGTGCAGCAAGTACGGAATAAATTTGTTGTAACCCTCGAGGTCGAGGTCGCTCACGTCAAAGAAAATTACGCCGTCCTTCGCCTCGCATCGCTCCCGCAAAATTTCAATGGAACGCCGGTGCCGTTCGAGCAGCGGCCCCAAATGCTTCGTCACAATCGGCAGCTCAATCACTTCCTTCAACGGCTTGTATGCCAGCTCGCGAATAATTTGCGCTGGCACTCCATCTTCCGGAGCCGCCTCGATCACCAGAGCCAGCTGCGTCGCAGGCTCCTTCAATTCCACCGCCGACTCCGGCGTGGGAAACTGCGCGCCGTCAATGATGTCGCCCCAATGAATCAAATCCGCCAGCGGCTTCGTGTCGAAGTCAAATTTCTTCCGCGCGGTATCCGCAATCAACATCGTGCAGGATTTATACGCTGGCTCGTAATAAAAATTCTTCCCGGGGGCCGTTTTGAACTGTTCGGCATCCGCCGGAGTCAAGAACGCGCTCTGGTGATGGTCGAACCACCACGTCACCTTCGGCGAATTCGAATACTTGAAGTCCACGATCACGTTCTCATTGCCATCAAACATCCCCGGCTCCCACGGCTGCTTCGCGCGATGCGTCATGCCCGTAAAGCCAAAATCAGCATTCGCGTCAAATTTTTCGCGGTAAAAACGGTAGAAGAGTGCAGCCGAAGCGGTGCCGTCAAAGCAGCGGTCGTGGAAACAGAGCCTTACACGGGTCATATTCTAGCGGTTCGGGCCTTTCTGGCCGGACGGCGGCCGTATCCGTCGGGCACAAAGCCATTAACGATGCGGTGCCCTCACCGGAAAGTCAAGAGCCAACCAGGCGCTAGAAGTTAACCAAAAGAAAAGCCGCCCCAGAAATAGAGCGGCCTTTCGATCCAAGTTTTTCCCAGACAGTATTTCAGTTCTACGCTCCGATCATCTTCTCCACGATGTTTCCGATAATCGGCAGCTTGAACTTCTCATGCTGGTACGCCTTGTACATGCAGAAAATCCAGAGGATCAGGAACCCGACTCCAATAATCGGCCACAAAAACACCAGCAGGAATCCGACCGGGAAATGCATCATGGCGGTAATAAATCCCAGGATCAACGTCACGATCCAAAACGCAATCCAGCAGACAACAAGTGCAATATTTAATGCGATGGACTGCGCTCCGTGAAAGCGCACAAACGAACGCTTATCAATCAACAAAAAAATCAGCCCGGAAATCCATCCCACCAGATAGCACAGCAACCCAGCAACATTCTCTTCCAACCCTGCGGTCGGCGAATCACTACTCCCAGCTACAACTGGCGCGCCCGGTGCAGCAACTGCTCCCTGACTCGCTCCACACTTCGGACAAAATGCCGCTCCGCCCAACTCCTGCCCACACGCTTTGCAAAAAGCCATCGAGGACCTCCCCACAGAGTTTCAATGCGCGTGAGGGTAGCAAACGCCCTCCCCCCACGCAATCAGTTTTGCGAAATGAACTGGCGACGGAACAGTCGTGCGGACACGCGCTACACATTGGTCAATTGATTTGAATTTCTTACAAGGAGTTCAGAGCCCGGCCACAAGCCTCATCGCGTTCGTCCGCCGCACTCGCAGCGTAAACTTGATCGCATAAAACCGCGCCTGCGCCAGCGTCTTCTGAAAATCCACGTCATCCACGTACACGCGCTTTGGAATCCGCCGCGCCAAAATACTCGCTTCCAGCATCTCGCGCCGGAATGGATACGGCGCCAGCGTCAAAACGTTTCCGCCCTCGCTCCGTAAATCCAGGTCCGCTTCATTGCCTGATACATCTCTCGGCACTGCATCAATCACGCAATTCTCCTGTGGATTCAGGCACAAGTGCAGCGACAGCCGGTCCAGCGCTTCCAGACGTTCAAAATTCGCTTTCAGCGTTTCTTCCACCACAAGTTCTCTTGTCGCCGGACTCGCGCGTAAATCCACTTTTAGCCGCAATTGCTGCAGCCGCAGCCTCTGTACAAAATCTGTCACCAAGCCCGCCTCGGTGGACTTCACATACTTCGCCGAATACCCGGGCATAGTCGCTCGAGCCCGGTCATACAAGTTTGCGCAGTGCATGCTCACCAGCAACGCCGCGTAGTGATCTACCTTCACGAGCCGCTCAATCCCGCGCTGGTACAAGGCAATATGTACTTCCGTCGGGATGGACATGAACGTATTCGGTGTGCGCGTTTTCGCGTCGAGCGTTGGCAGCAATTCCCATTCGCTCCAGCCGTTGTCATGCTCCGCCGTGGCAAGGCAGAACGAGTCGAACGGTTCCGGCCGCGGGAACTCTCCATTGCCCCATTCTCTTGCGAAAAAACCAGCCAGGAAGGCATGGTCCGTCTGGCGGATAACCAACAGCTGATCGCCTTGTTCCCTGATAATCAAGCAGCAGACCCACGCTCAGAAGCGCTCTTAGATCACGCCTTCTCTTGACAGGCGTTCCAACTCGGCGGCGGGGTAGCCAAGCCACTCTCGGTAGACTTCGTTATTATGCTCCCCGAGCGTCGGTCCAATCCAGCGCATTTCGCCGGGAGTGGCGTCCAGCCGGGGCGCCAGTTGCGGCAGCTTCACGCGGTCGCCCCCTCCCAAATCCGCTTCCTGAAACACTCCTCTCGCCTTGTAATGAGGGTCCGCCAGCATCTCCTCCGCCGAGTAAATCGGCCCGGACGGCACATCCGCCTCGCTCAAAGTCTTTAGCGCCTCTGCCGGTTGTTTCTTTCTCGTCCACGCTGTAATCGCCTCATCAATCTCATCAATGTGCTTCGAGCGCCCCTCGTTGCTCACCAGCCGCGCATCTCCGGCCAAATCCGCGCGACCAATTGCAATCATGAACCGTCGGAAAATGCTGTCTCCATTCGCCCCGATCACGATGTACGCGCCATCCGCGCACGGATACGTCCCGCTGGGCACAATCCCAGTCAGCCGCATCCCTTCGCGCTCGCGCTTCACGCCCGCTTTGTCGTACTCCGGAATCGTCCCTTCCATCAGGTTCAACACGGCTTCGTATAGCGCCACGTCAATCACCTGCCCACTCCCTCCGCGTGCATCCCGGTGATACAGCGCCATCAAAATCCCCAAGGCAGCGTGCAAGCCCGCCACCGAGTCGCCTAGACTCAAATTCGGCCGCACCGGTGGCCGATCCGGCTCACCCGTCACATAGCGCAACCCACCAAACGCTTCCGCCACCGCCGCAAAGCCCGGCTTCTGCGCGTGCGGCCCTGTTTGTCCGTATCCGGAAATTCGCGCAAGAATCAGGCCGGGATTCTCTTTCTTCAACTCTTCGTAACCCAAACCCCATTTTTCCAGCGTCCCAGGCCGAAAATTCTCGATCATCACGTCCACGCGCCCTGCCATCTCGCGCGCAATCTTCTGCCCTTCCGGCACGCGCAAATCCAATGTTACGCATTTCTTATTGCGCGCCATTAAATGCCACCACAGCGACGTCCCCTGATGCACCACCCTCCACGTTCGCAGCGGATCGCCCGTCCCCGGTGGCTCAACCTTAATCACATCCGCGCCAAACCAAGCCAAAAACGCCGTCGCAAACGGACCCGCAATCAGTTGGCCGAGTTCCAACACCTTCACCCCTGCCAACGGCCCCGTAACGTGTGTTTCAGCGGCCTTTTTCTCGTTGTCATTCATAAAACGCGCCTGAATTGTATCCGAATCCGCGCACTCGTCCCACCAAGCCCAATCGAAGCACCAATTTTTACGGAAGAAAATGTTGTCATCCTGAGAGACGCGCTTTTTGCGGCTCGAAGAACCTCAACGTAACGTATTGCCGATAACGTTAGATGGAAAGTACGGTTCTCGCAGTGGCCCAGATTTTTATTCTGCGGCGCGAACTTCTCTACGGTTCATACCAAAACTTAATCGTCACTTGCACATGCGCGGACACCGTCTTCCCGTTCTTCGTGGCCGGCTGATACTCATACAGTTTCACGGTTTCGATCGCCTTGTCGTGCAACGCGCGCGGTCCAGAAATTACCGTCGCCGATTTCACGTGCCCTGTTTCATCCACAAGCGCATCCAGCTTCACGTTGCCGCTGACATAACCGCGCAACGCTTCCGGTGGCGAAAGCGACCGAATGGACTTCACCAGTTTCGGGGCAATTACCGTGTCATCCGCGGGATTTGCAGGCGCCGTATCCGTAGTGCTTTCGCGCGCAATCGGCGCCCGCTTTGCGCTTTTTCGTTCCACGGCCGTCCGGTCGCCATGTTTCCGCACCGCCGCATCGGAATGCCCGCTCTCCGCTGTGTGTTGAGCCGACGAATCTTCTGTCGTTCCCGCCGAAGTCGTCGCGCTATTCTCATTCGGTGGCTCATCTGCTTTCGCAGAATCCGAAACGGGCGCCGGCTCAGCCTTTCCGTTTGCATTGCCCGCGTTCACCGGAAACATCGCCGCGCTCGCGTCGTCCTTGGAGCCCTTCGAAAACCATCCCATCCAGTAAATCAAGATTCCACTCGCAACCAAAAGCAACACGATCAGCACCAACACTCCGATTGGCCCTGCGAGTCCTCGCCTTGCGCTGCGGCTGTAAAGCTTCGGACTCGGCTCTTTCGATCCAGGATATTGCTCGGAATCCAGACTCGGTTTCGGCAAAAGATGTTCCGCTGCTGCATCATCCGCCGCGAACTCGGTGGTTCGATTCGAAATCCCCTGAGACTTTGGCAGTTGCATTCGAATCGGGTACGAAGGACTCTGCTCTGCTTGGTTCGCCGCAGGCTTCACAGCCTCTTGAACCGCCGCTTCTTGCTTCCCTACTTCGGGCGCCGGTTCATTTGGGCTCATCAATTCGGGCTTTACTTCCTGTTTCACTGCCGCGGGTTTTACTTCTTGCGGCTTCTCATTAACCCCAGGCTTCACTTCTTCTTGCGCTGGCGCTAAGGATTTCAGTTGCGCCTTCAGCGCTTCCACTTCCTGCCGCAATTTCGCCACTTCCGCGGCATCCGGCGGCGGCGCGTGAGCGCCGGCCTCTTCTTCTGAAAGCTCGGCCTCCGCCAATTCCGCGGCTACACTGCCCGCGGGAAGGTCTGGCTTCGCTGCAGAATCTGCGGCGGGAAATTCCACTCCCCAAAACCGGGGCGCGGCTTCCGTAAATTCAAGCTCCACGTAGCACGCTGTCGGCTTGAAAGTCCGCTTGCGCAGCACCTGGGTCACAATTTCTTTGCCGGAGACCTTGTTTGTCAGGAATAACAACTGGCCAGCGGTCACGGCCGCCGACAGGCGAATTACCGCGCCGTTTTCAAAAACCAGTACCGTTTCGGTTGCCTCGGTGAATAGCTCGCGCTTTTGGGATTGGTCGCCCGGGCGTGCGCCGGTAGCCACCACTGGCACATCAAGCGCCATTGGCTGTGATTTTATTAGTGGGTGCGTTTCTGCGCCTTGCTCAGACGTCACGGAGCCCATTCCGTGCATCTCCCTCAAGTTCCCTCGACCAGGGAACAATTTTACCAAAGTCAGTTGCCCAAACGTGGGGGCCGCGGATCATTCTGCAGCGGGACCGCGAGCCTTAACATCCTGCCACGCGCTTTGTATGTCAGGCCATAGTACAAGCGTACTGCGCGGCGAACTTCGCAACACTCCGCGTTCGCTCAAAACAACGCTTCTCGTTGTAAATTGTGGCTTGAGAGTGGTGCGGGAAGAGGGATTTGAACCCCCACGGGTGTGACCCCGACAGGTCCTAAGCCTGTTGCGTCTGCCGTTCCGCCATTCCCGCAGATCGTCGCAAATCTGAGCATAGCACAGCCACGTACCGGCTTCCCCCCACCAGAGTTTCACCCATTCTCAATCTGAATTTCACGCAACGGCAACGCCGCACGGACAAACTTCGCCGTTCACTCTGTGAACGCCCTGCCCAACCATTCTCTGGAGGTATCACGTATGTCCCGTTTCAATCCAAGGCCTTTGTGGCAACGCACTAAAGCTGCCGCATGCCTCGCCGCAATTCTTTTCAATCCCTTTGTCGCTCTCGCGCAATCCCCGCAGGATGCCGCCAAACGGGAGGCACCAAAAACGGAAACACCCATCAAGCATGTCATCGTCATCATCGGTGAGAATCGTACTTTTGATCACATCTTCGCCACCTACGTCCCGCAAAAGCACGCCACTGTCTCCAATCTCCTGTCTGAAGGCATCATCAAGGCAGATGGTTCTCCAGGTCCCAATTTCAAAAAGTCGCAGCAATTCCAGGCTGTCGCGCCCTTCCGCGCGCACTATTACGTTAGCCTTCATGATGATGAAAAGGTGCCCTACACCATCCTGCCCCAGCCAACTCTGAATTTCGCGCCGACAGCGACAATTTTCCCTCCCGGCACGCCAGATGCCTTTCTTGCTTTGGTTGAGCCTTCCTTGGAACTAGCGGACGAGCACCTTTTGACCACCGGCGCGGCTTCCGGCTTCTTGCAAACATTCGTCCTGCCCGACCCGGACACTCGCATTCAAAACTTCGATACGCTCCCGAACGGACCGTTCCCTCTTAAGGGCTCGAGCCTTCCCTACGATTCCTACACCGGAGACACGACCCACCGCCTCTACGAGATGTGGCAACAGTCCGATTGCAGCGTCGAACACGCAACGCGCCACAATCCCTCCGGCTGCCTCAGCGACCTCTATCCCTATGTCATCACCACCTATACCAACATTCCCGACCCCGCCAACGGCAACAAGATTGACGACAACGGCGGCGGCAACTCCATGACCTTCTACAACGTCCAGGCGGGCGACGCCCCTGTCCTGAAGCAGCTCGCCGACCAATACTCCATGAGCGACAATTTCCACCAGTCCTTCATGGGCGGCACCGGAGCCAACCACTTCATGCTCGGCACCGGCGATGCCATCTTCTGGACCGACTCCAACGGCAATCCCACTGTTCCGCCTTCTCATATCGCCAACCCGGACCCGTTGAAAGGCACGGAAAACGCTTACACCGTGGACCTTAACTTCGATGGCAACTTTACGGAGTGCGGCAATCCCTCGCAGCCTGGTGTTGATGCGGTCCGTGACTATCTCGCGTCTCTTCCCTGGCATCCTCGCCCTAACTGCGTCCCCGGCCACTACTACATGATTAACAACGATTCCCCGGGCTTCCTTCCGGACGGCACGGTGGATGCCAACGGTATCGCCTCAGGCGGCTCTGTTCCTCCCACCAAAGTTCGCACCATAGGCGAAGCCCTCAACGAGAAGAACATCTCTTGGGCGTACTACGGCGGAGCCTATAGTGCCGCAGTCAATTTCCAGCACAATCCAACCAGCAAGGATCCCCTTGTTCTCATCGGGCAGGCCTACTGCAACATCTGCAATTTCGAATCGTATGCTACCGCCATCATGGGTGACCCGGCGCAGCGCGCGGCTCACATCAAGGACGCCACCGACTTTTTTGCCGCCATTGACGACGGCTCTCTACCAGCCGTCTCCTTCGTCAAGCCCGACGGCTTGATCGACGGCCATCCCGCGTCCTCGAAACTCGATCTCTTCGAAGGCATGGTCAAGAAGACCATGGACCATCTTCAAGCCAATCCCGCGCTATTCGCGGAAACCGCGTTCATCATCACCTTCGACGAAGGCGGCGGTTACTACGACTCCGGCTACATCCAGCCGCTCGACTTCTTCGGCGATGGGCCCCGCATTCCCCTAATCGTGGTTTCTCCGTTCACCACTGGTGGCCGCATCAGTCATACCTACACTGACCACGTCTCCATCCTCAAATTCATCGAGCGCAACTGGCACCTCAAACCGCTCACGCACCGCAGCCGCGATAATTTCCCGAACCCGGTCGCGGACGACGACGACCCTTATGTCCCGCTGAATAGCCCGGCCATCGGCGATCTCTTCGACCTCTTCGGCTTCGACCATCACGATGGTGATCACGGCGATCACTAATCCTCTCTGAATAAAACAATAAAAAAGGGGCCGGGCTCTCACGCCCGGCCCCTTTCTGTTTTTCAAAATCTCTCAACTCACAAAAACGCGGAGAGTGCCCTACCCTTGAGCGATCGCGTATGCCACCGTGCTAGTCATTAAGGTTCAATGTCACCTTTGCGTTCTCCACTACTCTGTTCCACCCGGAGTGCTTCCTCGCCGCAGTCATGCTTTCTCCGCTGCCTCGCGCTTTCGGGCGGCTTCTTGAGGGTCGGTTATTATGTCGATCCACTTCGGGTTAGGCGAGGCCTCGGCATCGTAGTTGTCGTGCCAATTCCACCACTTGTACGGCGGAGTTTGCGGGTAACCCTCCGGCGAGTCCTCCCACTGCTCTTGGCGCCCGAGCGCAGTTAGGTCCAGGTAGCTCCAGGTGCTCCCCATCGCTTCGTCGCCGCGGTTGTTGATGAAGTAGGTGCGAAATACGCGGTCGCCGTCGCGGATGAACGCGTTGTGGCCGTGCCATTCGTTCACGCCGAAGTCGCTGTCGAAGCTGTCTGTGATGGTGTACCAGGGCATCTTCCAACCCATTCGGGCCTTCAGGCGCTCGATGTCCTTCTGTGGCGCGCGTGATGCGTAGGCGAGCGTGGTCTCGCGGGCGTTCAAATGGGCGAGGTGTGCAACCTGGTCGGCGCCCAGGGAGCAGCCGCGGCAAGCATGTTCGGGCCAGCCAAACACGCCGGGTTCGAAGAAGGCGCGGTAGACGATCAACTGACGGCGGCCTTCGAACAAGTCGAGCAGGCTTACCTTACCCGCAGGCCCCTCGAACTCGTACTTCTTCTCCACGGCCATCCACGGCATTCGCCGGCGCTCCGCGGCCAGCGCATCGCGGGAGCGGGTCAAGGACTTTTCCTTCACAAGCAGCTGCTGGCGCGCAGCCTCCCACTCCTGCGGCGACACCACGGGGGGTGTGTTCTTCGGGAGCTGCCTTTTCGGGTTCTCCACGTCTCTCTTCGTGCTTGTTGACATTTTATTTCTCCTTGATTTTCTGAACGAGACCACTCGCTCTAAAAAAATCTTCTGAACTTGGCAATGCACACTGCCAGAATTCCTCCCGTGGATCCCGCTCCGGCGGCCATCACTGCTGCACTTGCAATGCATGCTGGACACATATTTTGCTCCTCCGAACTTCTAATTCATCCGCGACTCATTGGAGTTCATTCTTTGCCTCGGCCCGTTCCTTGACTCGCAGCAACTGGTGTTTCCACAAGCGCTCGAATGTGCTCGTCCATTCGTGCAATGGTCGGATCGCCACAGCATTCACTCTGTAAAGCATCTGCCGGCCTTCCCTCCGGGCCTTCACCAGGCCAACATCCTTCAAGACCTTTAGATGTTTAGAAACCGACGGTTGCTCCGTCTCCATCGCGTCCACAATCTCGCTAACCGATCTCTCCTGCATCGCCAAATAGTTCAAGATGTCCCGCCGCCGCGGTTCCGCCACTGCATTGAACGCGTCCGAGGTTGTCGCCGCCCTCGCCATGTTCTCAATATATTCCTATATGGGAATACGTCAAGCCCCTTTTGTCAATCTTCCGCCGTCCTTGTCACCATTCGCTTTTTAGGGGCGGTTTGGCGGGTGACGCCGCTGCCAAAAATAGCAAAGCCACAACACCGCAGGGGAAGGGGACTTGTCCCCTTCCCCTGCACTTCATCCCGGGACTCAGGAGGATCACAAAGTGTCAGGTATGCGCCCGGTCTAAGATGTCGGGGGTCCCCCCGGCCGTTCATTGTTAACTAAACGTGCGATGAGTCATGTCTGTCCTCGACAGATGGCGCGGCAATGTCGCGCTGAATTTTTCAGTACCCTCCCTCCCGCCTTTCGCGATAAAAGGAGAGCGCAAGCGCACTCATCCCTCTTCAGTCGTCGAGGAACAGCCATGGAACGCAGCCTCTCTTCCCTTCTCAATCTCTACAACCCGAATGACCCGCTCGAAAAGGCATGGACCATTCCTTCGCCCTGGTATTTCGATCCCGGCATCGCCCACCTCGAGCACGAAAGCGTCTTCGCCACCACCTGGCAGGTTGCAGGCCGCGTGGACCAGGTCGAGAAAAAGGGCGATTTCTTCACCGCGGACATTGCCGGCGAACCTGTCGTTGTCGCTCGTGGCGAAGACAGCATCCTCCGCGCCTTCTACAACGTCTGCCGCCATCACGCCGCCGCCGTCGTCACCGCAGCGCAAGGCTGCGCCAAAAATTTCCGCTGCCCTTATCACGGCTGGACCTACGGAAACGATGGCTCGCTCAAGGGCATGGTCGAATTTGACGGCGTCTGCGACTTCGATCGCGCCAAAAACGGTCTCGTTCCCATGGCCGTGGACACCTGGGAAAATCTCGTTTACGTCAATCTCGACGGCAAAGCCGGTTCGCTTCAGAATTTTCTTGGCAAGGTTCCCGAACTCGTCGCTCCGCTCAAGCTCAGCAAGAAACTCAAATTCTTCGACCGGCGCATCTACACGTTGCAATGCAATTGGAAAGTTTACGTAGACAACTATCTCGATGGCGGCTACCACGTTCCGCACGCGCACAAGGGCCTTAGCAGCGTCATCGAGTACACCGGCTACACCATCGAAAATTTCGAGCGCTCCTGCCTGCAATCCAGTCCGCTCAGTTCCGGTGCCAAATCCAAAAAAGACGTCGCCGCCACGCGCCAGGGCCGCGCATTTTACCTCTGGATCTATCCAAATTTCATGCTCAACGCCTACGAAGGCGTCATGGACACGAATCTTGTCATCCCGCTCGCCGTGGATAAATGCGCCGTGATTTTCGACTATTATTTTTCCGACGTCAGCAAAAAAGCGCTGAGGCAGAATCAAGCCAGCGTAAAAGTCAGCGAAAAAGTGCAGGAGGAAGACGAAGCCATTTGCGATTCCGTCCAGCGCGGCCTAGCTTCCCGCGCCTACATCGCCGGCCGCCTCTCGGTCCGCCGCGAAGCAGGAGAACATCTCTTCCATCGCCTGCTCCACGCGGACATGACGCGGGCGCTCGGCCGCTCCGCCGCCGCGGACTGAAAGGAATTCGACCTTCGCTTAACAATCCATCGGCGGGCAAAGCGGTCACGTTCAATTGACGCTGTTTTGCGCGTAACTTATACTGGAGTTTCGATTTGCAGGGCAGGCGCACGCTTGTCTCACCTCGTTGGCCCTGATCCGAATCAAAGCGAAAGAAAACCGGAAAAAGAAAAGAGGATAGCAGCATGGCAGAAGCAACATGCCGCCGCGAACTGGAATTGGAAATTTCCGCGGAGGAAGTGTCAAAAGCGACGGAAAAAGTAGCAAAGGAATTGTCGCGCGTTGCGCGCGTGCCAGGATTTCGCCCGGGAAAAGCGCCGGTGACACTAATCAAGAGGCGCTTTGCGGAAGAGATCAAAGGTGAAGTACTGCAATCGCTCGTGCCGGAGACGGTGGAAAAGGCGGTCGCAGAGCAAAAATTAACGCCGGTTTCGCAGCCTCAGGTGGACAAGCTCGATTACAACGAAGGGCAAGCCATAAAATTCCGCGCTGTGTTTGAAGTTTTGCCGGAATTCGAGCTAGGAAATTACAAGCAACTGGAAATTGAAATGCCTCCGATGGACGTCACGGACGAAGACGTCGCGAAAGCGCTGGAAGAGACGCGCGAACGCGCGGCAGCGTTTGCTCCAGTCGAAGGCCGCGCGGTGGAAAACGGCGACTTCGTGCAATTGAAATTGATAGGAACTCCGGAAGGCGGCGGCGATCCGCTGCAGGCGGACAACGTGCTGTGCCACGTGGGCGCGGAAGAAACGATGGAGCCGTTCAACGAAAATCTGCGCGGCGCAAACGTGGGCGATCACAAAGAATTTGCCGTGGAGTACCCCGCGGATTATCCCGATCCAAAACTTGCTGGAAAGAAATTTAACTATTCAGCGGATGTTCTCGGCATTAAGACCAAGAAATTGCCGGAACTGAATGACGAATTCGCGAAAGACGTGAGCGACGCCACGTCGCTCGACGAATTGAAAACAAAAATCCATGAGAGCCTGGAGCACGAGCGGAATCACCGGCAGAAAGATCTGCAGCGCGAAAAGATTATCGCCGAATTGATTAAGCTGAACGACTTCCCCGTTCCCGAATCGCTCGTCGAGCATCAAATGGATGCGCGGCTGGAGCGCGTAGTGCGTTCGCTGGCGCAGCAGGGAGTCGATCCCCGAGCGGTGAATGTGGACTGGGTCACGTTGCGGAATCGCCAGGCAGAACGCGCAAAGGATGACGTGAAGGCGGAATTGATCGTGGACCGTATCGCGAGCGCGGAGAGCATTGACGCAACCGAAGAAGACGTGACCCATGAGCTTGAACATGTCGCCGGGCATAGTAACGAATCCGTAGACGCAATTCGGGCTCGTTTGACAAAGCAAGGTGCGCTGGATAGGATGAAAGCCAAGCTGCGGAGTGATAAAACTCTCGACTGGCTCGCGCAGAATGCCAAGATCCGAATGGCGGCCGCAGCAGCAGGAAAGCCTGCCTAAGGCGGGCGGGTAACCAGGGACCCTGCTAGCGCGTCCAAGAATAATCATACAAATGAAAAACTACGAAGACCCAGAGTATCGCGGCACGACTCTCGTGCCGATGGTGGTGGAGCAAACCAGCCGCGGCGAGCGCGCCTATGACATCTATTCGCGGCTGCTGAAAGAGCACATCATCTTTATTGGCACGCCGATTGATGACCATGTGGCGAACTTGGCAACGGCGCAGATGCTCTTTTTGCAGGCGGAAGACCCGGAAAAAGACATCCAGTTGTACATCAATTCGCCGGGCGGCTCGATCACTGCCGGATTCGCGATTTATGACACGATGCAGTTCGTTAAGCCGGACGTGGTTACGACCTGTGTCGGCCAGGCGGCCTCAATCGCGGCAGTTCTACTGGTGGGTGGTGCGCCGAAGAAACGCTTTGCCCTGCCGAATGCGCGGATTTTGATCCACCAGCCATGGATGAGCGGACTTGGCGGCCAGGCAACGGACATTGATTTGCACGCGAAAGAGATTTTGCGGATGCGCACGACGATCAATCAGATCATCGCCAAGCATAGCGGGCAGCCAGTGGAGCGAATTGAGAAGGACGTCGAGCGCGACTACATCATGAACCCCGAGCAGGCCAAGGAATATGGGATGATTGATGAAATTATTTTCAAGCATAAGTAAATGCGCGAATTGGTCAGCGAGAGAAGTTGAGCGGTTGAGATCCTTCGCTCCGCTCAGGATGACAAGCGATCTTTGGGTGTTCCAAAAAGTTAGTATCGCTTCAGGATTGCGTTTGGTTCGGGGAAAGTTTCAGCCTA
>Ga0137397_10001275_pt1 | contig 17630 bp, 19 predicted proteins | sample czorhiz116metaG_FD_106658 | JGI IMG/M metagenome (GOLD analysis project Ga0137397, IMG submission 106658) | Vadose zone soil microbial communities from Angelo Coast Range Reserve, California, USA - czorhiz1.16 metaG | ecosystem: Environmental > Terrestrial > Soil > Vadose zone | place: USA... | reverse complement strand
TCGCCAGTTTGGACGGGATCAAGCTCAGCGTGCTTTCCTGGGCCTTTCTCTGGGTGTTGTACCTTAATTTCGGGAAGCCTGATGGCACATTGAGTTTGATACGTTTTGTACGTGACAAAGGAGAAAGAAACGCAGTGCGCTTTTGTGAGTCTATGTGGCCGATTAATGGCGATGAAATTCGATGAAAGTAACCAAGTCATAGTCTCGTTTCCAGACATTCGAGGAGAGGGATTTGCAAGGGAGGACCCGAGGGAGGATGGGAGGACGATGTTGATTGTCAAAGAATCGAGAACTGTTCCTGAATACCCCTGGCGACAAAGCTGAGACGTCGACTTCTTGTGATGATTGCCTCTTCCTATTCTTCCCACGCTCACCACGTGCCATTATAATAATATTCCCTCTTTTGGTCATCCAAAAAGCTCACTTTCGCCATGACGCTCAAGGCTTTCAGCTCATCTCAGAGAATCGCCTGCAATGAAAGCGTCATGAGATTCCTTGTCCGTCCGCTTCCCCGGACTATGACGGTGTACGCCTACCAAGGGCTGCTCCTGCATGGCGGTCCATGGGGAGAGTGTCACCCTTCCTGAGCGTAAACGACGACATTTAAACCTGGCATCCATCTCGCGAAATACTCCCATCAGTACCTCTTAGGAAGACTTGAAGCCGGCGGCCTTGGCTTGGCGGCGGCGGTCCGAGTCCGAGCTCTTCCCATTGAAGAGCTTTCGGGTCCCCAAACCCATTTGGCCCGATCTCTCCTAATCGAAACAAAGCCGTCAACAGAGCCCTCGCCTTGGCCATCGCGCTTCGCGGCTAGGATCGCCAGCATATGCGATGGACATCGTGCTCTACTTTGACCGCTACAAAACCGACCTGCGTGGTGGTAAAGCAGTGAACTGGCCTCGTTCACGCGCTTATACTAGGCTCTCGCATAATGCGATATCAACCGTCCTTTTTGCCGAGTTATTGTATCACCATCGCCGTGGTTGATTCGAATACGTTCTCTGCGTCTCTGAGAAGTTTTACTTCATCGTCGCAGTCCTCTCGGAAATTGTTAAGGCGACGGCTGTGGAAGCGCCATCCACATGATGTACCTCTATTATCGGTCCCTCCCGCCCTTGATCACGAAAACGACTTTCAATCACTGCGGGCATTTTACAATGTACTGTCAGTGTAATTTCAATTCAGTTTGAAAAAAATGCTGCAATCTGATTGGCCAGGTTCTGACAACTGGTTCCAGTACTGTAAGTGAAGCACGGGCATCGCCACGCCATCATTACATGGCGCCCGTCAGCGCCCGCTGATCGATGCGACACAGCAAATCTCTCACTGTTCCTCATCGCATTCACGCTTCTCCGCCGCGTCGCACCGAACACACACATCCTAAGCTCGGCCGGGGCGCTGCAGGCCAGGCAACGGCGACCTGTGCTCGCGCTACTCATGTTCGACGTCATGTGCGGTCTGCTCGAGCGAGGGGATCAAGGGGATGATCGTCGTGACTTCGCGCGTGCGCAGAGGGTCACCGAGATACTCGCCGAGCAGCTCGGGTCCGTCGAGGGCGGCAGCAGCACCGGAGGCGTGTAGACGCCATACCGGTCCTGCGCCGTCTCAAGGTGGAGGGGCTCTTTGTGAAACTGGAGCCGTTCGCAGAGGTGGATGACAACGATTAACTATCATACATCCAGACCAATTATTATACATACAAAGATACACTCCTAACCATCACTGTCAGAAACCAAATAACTACAGGTATCTATCAGAGACACTCAAGATGCCCAGAGAAAGCCAGAAATGACATCCCAAAACCTGACCAATATCCGTACTCATACAGTATTGCATATAGTAGGGGATTCTCATAAGTCCAAATACAGAAATGTACGAAATCAATCCATAAGAAGCAGGGGCATCAAAAGGCAAAAAGGCAAAGTTCGGTAGTGAGCCTATGTATGTGAATAAGAGTGAGTTCAAGAGAAGAAAACCCCTGGTGTCTTACAACAATGGCAGATGACCATTATCAGATGCGTTAAATCGGAAAGAAGTCAGTCATTCGGGTACCGTATGGCATGAGTGCTTTGGTTGGCTACAGATCGCGAGAGAGTGAGAGGCGGGTGTCACGAGTCATGCCGCATCAGGAGTTGTGGAAGCAGCAAGCGGGGAACGTGGTTTTTTCCGGATATTCGAATATGCCGGTGGGAGTTCGATTGTCTCAGACTCAACGTGGCTCGCTAGATCCTCGCTCGGACCAGCATCGTCATGTTGAATAATATTGACGGGACGTAGTTGAGGGGGTACCACGCTCTTGCGCGCAGCCACCGTCGCGGCGGTGATAGGTGTTTGCAGATGGCCAGCATCCATCATAGACGGTGAGAGTAGATGTTCTTGTGTGGAGTCAGCTTCGAATGTTCCTTCAACGGCAGGACTTGGGTAAAAGAAGGGTTCTGGCCTGTAGTAGTGGGTAAGATCGTGGTACGAGCCGTCGCCATCTTCATCATCCTCAAGCATGTCGATGGGGCGCCCTCTCGAAATAGTAGAGTACAGCCGTCGCCGGAGGTAAAGGAATACAACTATGGTAATGGCAAGAACGAAGATAGCGCCGGCAACGACTCCACCTACAAGGACAAGTCACGGAAAGCCTAAAATAGAGCAAAAAAAGGTCTACTCACCGGCAATAGCGCCCGTATTGCTTCAGTTAATGTCAGCCGCAGGATGCGTCCCGTAATGCGAATTGACTTACGAATGGCTGTCGCTTGGCAAAGTACTTCCTGTGCCGGTGGGATAGCTTCCTCCCGCGGGACTACCGGCAGTGGAGGATGGGGAAGAGCTGTCTAGACAACTGGTGTTCCCTGAGTATAAGATAGTGAATGCAGCATTGCCACCAGACCCCATTCCTCGGTCATCACTCCCGATGAGGATGACATTGGTCCCACCAGTGATGTCGACGATCCATGGGAAACCAATTCCAGTCTCGTTGTTTGCGGTCTCGTTGGCACTGGAAAGTGTACCCTGAGGGATAGCGAAGGAGATACCACCTGGGATAGCACCGTAAAATTTGGTCGTTCTGCAAAGCGGTGCAAGCCGTCACAGGAAAAATGGTTAGCACCCGCCGCGAAGGAAGGACGGTTACACACTAATGGGGGGACGTACCCCTTAACAGTAGACGGTGCCCACCAGATCCGCATGGATTCACACTGAGTGAGTCCGCCAGTGGGATCAATGAAAAAGAACCAAGGAATTTGGACTTGGTGGGAGGTATTGTAACAATTCGAGTCGGACGATTGAAGAACAGTGACAGGAACGCTGGTACCACCAGAGCCAAATCCACTGCTGTCGCTGACCTGCGAGTGATGCGGCGTAGTGATTGAGGATATTTAGGCAACTATGAGGGATACCGACTGACCACTGCGACGAAGGAGGAATTTTCTGGGTAATTAAGCTTGAAAGACAAGGTGCTGCTGTCCCCGGGGAAGGGCATGTTCTGAATTGAGCGAACTTCGACTTTGTTTTGGAGTGGAGAGGGACCGCTGGGTATAATAAGCAGACTGTAGGGGGGTTTCCCAGAACCGTCGACTGCTATGGTGACATTTTGACATTGACGGGGCTCGGAGGTGAATTTCCAGGTATATGCGTTTGCAAGGAGGGGGAAGAAGAGGGGTACGATGGGTATCTTCATGGTAGTGGACAACCTCTGATGTTTGATCTTGCGCTCACAGTACGTTCACGGGGCGGTGGGTTCGGTACGCCTCGATCACGTGCCAACCGTTCGACTTTGTCAAGATTGTGCCTGTGCTTGAGGAGCACTCCGAAAAGTATCCAGAAGGTTCACGCAGCAGGTTGCGGACACGCACCCAAGAGTTTTTGCTGGCGGTAAGGTGTTGGGGGGGTCTCTGTCAGAGGACATGTGGGCGGACACGTGCTCTATTGGTCCTCGATTGGTCGGATTTAATTGGTCGGATTGGGCGCCGGCAAAGGAAGACCCTGGATACAACCAGACTAAAATTCGGGCTCGCCATCACCGGTCTCTGGACCTGATTTTGCGGTGGGCATATTCAGTTTGATACGTATCGTACCTGACGAAATGGCGCTTGGGTGATGAGAAGTCGCTTTGCGCTTGTCGGAGCCGGAAACCATTTCTATTCTTCCCACGCTCGCCACGTGCCACTCGCCCACTCACTTCTCCCTTTCCACTTCTTCATGACCCCGGCCGTATTGGCCGTCCCGAATGGTCTCTTTCGCCTTCAATCGCATTTAAGATCCATATTATGGCCCTTCTCAACTCCGGCGCTCAAGGCTTTCAGCTCGTCCCTAGCCCTCGACTCTGAAGAAACGCCCGCAATGAAAGCGCTACGAGATATTCCTTATCCGTCTGCCTCCCCGGATCCCTCCATTTTCGAGTCTTGGTCTAATGAGTACGATGGGGTGCGCCTACCAAGGGCTGCTCGTGCACGGCAGTCCAAGGGCAGAGTGACATTCTCCCTGAGCGCAAACGAGCCCCACCATGCCAGCAGCGTGCTCGAGCAACTCTCTCGAAACGGAAAGTATGCGGAGGCAGAAGAGGTGCGACAAGAGCTAGTCGGAATGCATATTCCCGTACGCCCGAGCAGTGTTTACTCTCGTGCCGCCCGACATGTCTTACGCCTACGTCCTTGGCCACCCAACCGTACGGAGATGTTCACGAACTGGCTATATCTCCTTCCTGACCTGGCCCACGACAAACATACGACCCGCCTGGGCGATATCAAGTCGGCTCTGCTCTTCAACTCAAATCAGCTCGACCTCGAAGCCGTTGCTCAGTTTGGCATCATCCTTTCTTCGAAAGGGTATATCCGAAACATAGGTGCAAACGTGATCGCTTGTTTGACGCGCTATGCCTCGCCAGACGTCAGCTCACGCGTTTTGGACGAGATGATAGCCGCCGACGATAACTACAAGCGAAACAAGCTCGGAGTTACAGGTGATACGTCGACACGATTCAAAGCTACGTCAAAGCGTCTATGGAGCGTTGCTGTCAGGACCCATTGTACTGCCGGCCGATCAGAAGTTGCTCTCCAAATGGCCAAAAGAGCACACGAGTATGGCATCCATCTTACACAGTACACCTACCAATACCTCTTAGGAAAACTTGAAGCCGACGGCCTAAATGAGTTTGCGGCGGAGGTCCGATCTCTCCCGGGCTGCGGGTCTCTTGATGTCGCGAAACGTCGACTTGTCATTGAAGAGCTTTCGGGCTCCAAGCCGATTCTCCCGATCTCTCCTAATCGAAACAAGGCAGTCAACAGAGCCCTCGCCTTGGCCATCCTCCAGCGCGCATCGCAGTCAGGATCACCGGCCTATGCGACGGACATCGTGCCCTACTTTGACCGCTACAAAACCGACCTTCGTGGCGGTGGAGCCGTGAACTGGCTTCGCTCACGCGCTTATAGGCTTTCGCATACTGCAATATCAACCGTCTTCCTTGCCGAACTATTGCATCACCATCGCCGTGGTCAATTCGTGCACGTTCTCTGGCTATTTGAGAAGTTTTTCCACGTCGTCGCTGTGCCCTCGGAAGTCGTGAGGAGACGGCTATGGAAGCGCCATCACTATCCTCCCCACATGCACCTCCATTATTGGGCCCTCCCACCCTCGATCACGACAACGACCTTCAATCTCCCCTCAAGATTATGGCCGTCTGCCCATCACACAGCCCTCGTCTGGAGCGCTCTCGTCCACCTCTGCAAGAGTGAGGATGAGCTTTTCGCCCTCTACGACCTGCTCCTCCAGCACAGCGCGCGATTCCAGCAATCCGCTGTGGAGATCGAGCACCGCCACCGCCACTACCACTACGACCGCCACGGCAGTTCCCACCATGGAGGCATCGCATCCGTCACAGCGCCCGCAGATCGATGCGATGCTGCACATTTCCAACCCTTCCTTATCGCATTCACACTTCTCCGCGGCGCCAAGTACGGCCTTCGCGTCCTCGACGACATGCAAGACCGCGGCGTCGCGCCGAGTGCGCACATCCTCAGCACGGCCGCGGCGCTGCAGGCAAAGCATGGCGAACCCGCGCTCGCGCTGCGCATGCTCGACGTCATGCGCGGTCTGCTCGAACAAGGGGAGGATGAGGAGGCCAAGACGCAACAGCGTCAATCGCTGCTCACGGCATACACCGGCGTCCTACGCGGGTTCGCCGATCGTCGCGACCTTGCGCATGCACGGCAGGTCGCCGATATGCTAGCGGAGCAGCTCGGGTACGTCGAAGGCGGCGCCGACGGTGATGAGGGGAATGCGCTCACGGATACCGTGCTGCGGTTCCTGCGCCGTCTTGAGGTAGAAGGGCCCCGCGCGAAACCGGAGCCGTTCGCGGAAATGGACGGCGATTGGCAGCAGCAGCAACGACATTCATATCGTTTTCTCAAAAAGCGTAATCCCGAGGCAAGTGTTTAAGTATTCTTTCTTGCCATCACGTACCCGTTCCCCTCTCCCTGGCTGGAGGGGGCGAGCCAGCTTTTCTGCAAATCGTTTCTGCGATGAAACCCATGAGGGTGTTGGTGGTTAACGTTGGTCTCTGCAGGTCATCAAGACTCTGAACGTAGCCCCCGTTGCGGACTGATTCTGAATCGATCGACTCGCTATGGCGCCCAACCGACGAGTACGGATCTGCTCCCGAGAAAGGTAGGTAATCTTGCTTCTGCGGGATGAACAGATGATAACTGTGCCACTATATCGGCCTTGCATTTCAGGAAATTAGGGCGGATCCTCTCATCGCATCACGAAAACTTTTCACTGCCCACTCCGCCCTGTCCCAGCAGACGACCAGTCCATGGGGGTGTATGTAGAATCTAAAGTATACACTACAGCATAAAATTAATAGAAAAGCATGGGCATCAAAACGGGAGAAGGAAGTGTCCGGTAGCGAGCCTATGCATGAGAATTTGGGAAAGAGAGTGAGCTAAAGAGAGGACAGACTCAAGATGGACGTGTTTTACAACGTGTGGGATACTAAACAAAGGCGGATGTCCATTGTCAAGTGCGAAAAAAAGTATAAGGAATCAAGTCGGAACGAAGTCGGCCATTCGGATGCTATATGGCTTGAGTGCTGCGGTCGGCTACGGAACGATGGAACGAGAGGTGGGTGTCACGAGTCATGCCGAATCAGCCGTTGTGGAAGAAGCAAGCGGGGAACGTGCTGTTTGCCGGATATTCGTATATGCCGGTGGAAGTTCAATTGTCTCGGCCTCGGCGTGACTTGCTGGATCCTCGCTTGGACCAGCGTCATCGTGCTGTATAATATTGACGGGGCGTAGTTGAGGCGGCGCCGCGCTTTTGCGCGTGGTCGTTGTCGTAGCGGTAACGGGTGTTTGCGGACGTCCACCATCTATCGTAGACATTGAGAGCGGACGTTCTTGTGTAGAGGCCGCCTCGGACGTCCCTCCAATGGTAGGATCGGGAACAAGGAAAGGTTCTGGCGCGTAGTAGTGGGGGAGATCGTGATCCGAGTCGTCGCCATCTTCGTCGTCCTGAAGCACATTGACGGGGCGCTCTTTTGAAATAGCAGAGTACGGCCGACGCCGAAAGAAAAAGAATGCAACCAAGGCAACGGCGAGAAGGAGGACGACGCCGCCAATGACACCACCTACAAAGACGGACATAGATAAATGATGGAAATCCTAAAATGGGGCAAGAAAGATTTACTTACCAACAATAGCGCCCGTATTGCTTCAGTTCATGACCCATAATGTCAGCCTGTGGACGCGTCCTACAACGCAAATTGGCTTACGATTTACTTCCACCGCTTGGCGAGGTGCTTCCCGTGCCGGTGGGATAGCTTCCTCCCGCGGGACTACCGGCAGTGGAGGATGGGGAAGAGCTGTCTAGACAACTGGTGTTCCCTGAGTATGAAATAGTAAATGGAGCGCTGCCGCCAGATCCCATCCCTCGGTCATCGCTCCCGATGAGGAGGACATTGGTCCCACCAGTGATGTCGACAGTCCATGGGAAACCAGTTCCAGTCTGGTTGTTACTGGAAAGTGTACCCTGAGGAATAGTGAAGGAAATACCACCTGGGATAGTGCCGAAAAATTTGACCGTTCTGCAAGGCAATGCATACCGTGACGGGAAAAACAGTTAGAGCTTGCCGCGGAGGTAGGACGATTACAAACTGATGGAGGGACGCACCCATTGACATTAGAAGGTTCCCACCAAATCCGCGAAGAGCTACACTGAGTGAGCCCGCCAGTGGGATCGATGTTGAAAAACCAATCAACTTGGACACTGCTGGAGGCATTGTAACAACTCGAGTCGGACGATGGGAGAACAGTGACAGGAATGCTAGTACCACCGGAGCCAAATCCGCTGCTATCGCTGAGCTGCAAGTGATGCGTCGCAATATGAGCAAACGACTGCGCGCATGTGGCCAACTATATTGGAGAATACCGACTGACCACTGCGACGAAGGACGAATTTTCTGGGTAATTAAGCTTGAAAGACAAGGTGTTGCTGTTCCCAGAGAAGGGTATGTTCTGAATTAAGCGAACTTCGACGTTGTTTGGGAGTGGAGAGGGACCGCTGGGTATGATAAGCAGACTGTAGGGCGGTTGACCGGAACCCTCGACTGCTATGGAGACATCTTGACACTGACTGGGCTGGGAGGTGAATTTCCAGGAATATCCGTTGGCAAGGAGGGGGAAAAGGAGTGATATGATGGGTATCTTCATGGCAGTGAACAACCTGGCGCTTGGTCTCTGGTCTCCACCATCGCCTCGGTCGGCTCGCGACTGGATTAAAATTGGAGTTTCGGCTGCGGATCACGTGCAATATTAATCTGTTCGATTATCGCGACGCTTTGATTCGATTCACAACGACAACGACGAGCAACGACAACGATCTCTACCCACACCTAATCTACTGTAATAATTACGCTACAACGACTTCCCTTAATGTCTAATTTCTCAGATACCCCGCCCCGCGCACCTCCCGTGCAATACACGGCTCACCATGGTACTCGTTGGCAAAAGGAAAAGGCCGCCGCCGGTCACGGCGCCTTCGAATACCCAGAAGATGCAAAGTATGTCGGTCCCTGGGTTATTGGCGAATGCGTCGGCAAGGGTGCCAGCGGGCATGTCAAAATTGCTCGACACCGTCGCACGGGTCAGCTCGCCGCCATAAAGATTCTCCCCCTAGATTTCGTCTTTGGCTCTCGCACGTCTCTCAATACCAGGCAAGCGAAGGTGGACAAGCAGCGCCTTGGTATAGACCGCGAAATCATCATGATGAAGCTCATGAATCACCCGAATATCTTGCGCATTTATGATGTCTACGAAGGCGACAAAGAACTCTACCTCATACTGGAATATGTTGAAGGCGGCGAACTATTTGATTTTCTCGTAAATCGCGGCAAACTACCCCCTCTCGACGCACTTGCCTATTTCAAGCAGATCATCTATGGCCTCAATTATGCTCATGCCTTTTCTATCATTCATCGCGACCTCAAACCAGAGAACATCCTAATTCATTCGCTCGATCCTCCCCTAATCAAGATCGCCGATTGGGGAATGGCAGCCTTTGCACCACCCTCACTTGAACTTGAGACTAGCTGCGGTAGCCCTCATTACGCCAGTCCTGAGATCGTCCATGGCCACAAATACAGCGGAACGGCTACCGACATATGGTCCTGCGGTGTTATCCTCTTCGCTCTCTTAACCGGTCGGCTCCCTTTCGACGACAAGAATGTCCGTACTCTTCTTTCCAAAGTCAAGGCCGGAAAGTATGATATGCCCGCCTTGGTTGATCCACAAGCTCAGGATCTCATCTCTCGTATGCTCACGGTGGACGCATCAATCCGCATAACGGTTAGCGGTCCGGTTTCCTCGCGGAATATGTTTCGTCTAATCGACCATTGCTTCCAGATACCCGACATTCTCGTTCATCCTTGGTTCACACAAGACACCCCAGGAATTTTGTACGTTCCTGCCCCGACTGTCGCAGAACTGGCCCGGCCTATCCCATCGACAGGACACATTGATTCAGACGTGTTTGAGTATCTCTGTGTCATCTGGGGTCGTTATGCCGACCCGGCCACAATCACGACCGAGTTGCTCAGTCCCGTGGGATTCGGTACGCTGACCAAAGCCTTTTATTTCCTTCTCCTGCAGCACCGCTCCAGAATGCTCGAGGAACGTGGCATTTTCATGGACCTCGACGAGACTTCCCTGCTAAATGCGCGTGGGGAGAAATTTGTGACGAGACTCTACATGGCCCCGTTGTCCAAGAAGCCTCGGCCGCTCAGTGCGGATAACACTCCTTCTCGAACGTCCGAATTCGCATTCTTGCCACCGCATGTGTCCGATGATCGCATGGTTATGGCGCCGCCCGCGTATCAGCCATCATGGGCACAGGCTCAGGCTCGCCGAACACGCCCCAGCTCCCCAGCTGGTCCGCGTGGTCATCGCCCCCGTCCTATCTCGTCACCCCCGCCTACTCATACCCACTCTCACGCAACCTTCGCGCCGCCGAACATCTCATACCATAACAACCCTTCTGCTCAAACCCAGGCACGCGCCCTTTATGGAGGGCCACGATCGCCACCTGCAGCCGCGTATACTGAACAGCTGAATCCATTCATCGCGTCGGCTCAGGCCCGGTCCCGCGAGTATATGACGGGCTTCATGGTTCCCTTGGGTCCGATGTCCCCCTCTCCTCTCTCTAGTACCCTCCCGCCCGTCAGTGCCCCGCGCATCTCAAATGCTACCTTTCAACGCACGATCGACGACATCGCGGGCCGCATGAACGTTCTCAACGCGGCATTTGCACGCGCTCAGATACAGGCGCGTGCGGATGCTGCGCAAGCGCAAAAACGGTACCACCCTCTTCCGATGCTTGGGCAGTACCCCGCCCCCGCCGAAGCAGAGCCAGATAAAGAGCCTTCACGTGCGCACCCGGCGTATGGGGGGGATAAGGAAAACACAGCCGTGGAACAAGGCTCGAATGGGCGCAGACGGCCCAGCGCCAGCCATATGACAGAGGATGGTCAAGTGCTGAACGGCCTGGGCTTTGGCAAGGCGAACGGCAAAGGCGTGCTTCGGAAGGAGATCGGAAACATCGCCATTCTCCCAGAGGCAGTAACGACGGCTCGCACCAAGAAAGATCGCAAGAGCAGCAAGCGTAAGTCACCCTTACACCCATTCAGTCATCTCCAACCCAAAAATTTTCTTAAAAAAATTGAAATGACCTGAGTAGCACCACCGCCGCCCGGGCTGGACTCCCCCGACTCATCGCACGCCGCCTCGCCGGCGCTCGGCTCGCCCAAATCATCGCTCCTTGTTTCGCCCGCCGTCGGCGAGGTCAAGGGATGGTTCTCGAGCCTCTTCCACTGGCGTACGCACGCCCTCGCCGTACACTCGCGCGACGCCGTCGCGCCCACGCGCGCAGAGATACGTCGTCTCCTCGCGCCCGTGCTCCTCCCGGAACCTCAGCCAGACGGCGCGCTTCGCGCGCGCATCGAGGACGTGTACGACCCCGTCACAGGCCACGTCGTCCAGAAGGCCGTGCGCTTCCGCGTCGACTTTACCGTTGGCGCCGGCGGCGGAGGTGGAGGAGGTAGCGGCGGGTGCACGATGACGCTCGTACAGGAGAAGGGCTCTGTGAGCACGTTTCGCGCCGTGTGTGCGCGCTTGCGTGCCGAGTGGGCGCTGGATGCGCTCGAGCCGCATACGCCGGGCATGCAGCAGAATGGCTTTGGAGGAGAGGATGTGGATTCGCGCCTGGTAAACGTCTGAGAGAGCGCGAGATGACACGACTATTTTTATTTTCTTATTATCATCCTTGGATCATGGACTCCCATGGACTCTCGAGCCATCACTACATCATCATCATCACTACCCGTACACATACAGAAACCATCACGAGACTTGTCGCCTTGTCGTATATCTTCCTTTCCCTCAGCTTGTACCATTTGAGAAGCTGATGTATACAAACCGTATCTCAATGTATCTCAAGCCGTCGTACTGAATCGCAATGTTACCGGATAAATAGATACGCGTGCACTCACATTGTAGCATCAAATCATCCTCACCGTCCTGTACACTTATGCTCGCGTCCAAATCGGCCTACAACGGCGTGCGAGAGGTGGGAGAAAAGTATGATATAAACATAATCAGAGAGAAACCTAGCATACTCCGCGGCGACTGCCCGATTATGAGCAAGAAAGGAAATAGTAAGTGATGGGTAAGGGAACGAGAGATGCAGAGAAGGAATCGGGTTCACATAATGTGGGACCGTCTACGCGGTAGTATCTTACAAACATACGGGCACACACATACACAGCAGTCCCAAGGAATGAATTTATTTCCCTACGTCGATGCGAAGAGCGCGTTCCATGCTGACGTCAACGTACAGCGTGGATAACCGAGCGCGTGACGATCACATCGCGGAGGTAACCAGAAGGGCGTTGAGAAGCGAGTCACGAGGGTGGAAAGAAGGGTCGGGTCAGACAAGTGACGCAGGGTCAGCAGGGCGACGGGAGAGTGCGCGGAAAAATACGGGTCGCAACGAACGCGAGGGCGCAGGTGCCGCGGGCTCCTCCGGCGTTGACTCCAGCGTGGGACCCACTAATGCTGGGGCAGTGGCGGGAGGCACTTGGTTGGCGGTCACCAGCGGGTGATCGATGGTCGAAGTCGAGACGCGCTTTCCTTCCCCTTCCTTTCCTCCATCCATCATAGACGGAGTGGTCGTAATCCGCAGCAAGGATGTGTAAGCTGGACGTAGAGAAAAAATTGAGTGAAGAGGGGGAGAGATCAGCAAGCGGATCAAAAAAAAACCACGTGAAGAGTGTAAGATGGAAATTCGTGGACACTTACGTTGGCGACAAACAGGGCAAGACCAGCCCTTGGCACGCCGCTTGCGGCGTGGGTTCTGTGGGGGCACTGCAATCAGGGGATTGACCGGTGAGGGTGGTACTGGTGGAGCTGGGCCTGCTTGTGAAGGCGGTGGCACTGATGCTGCTGCCGGGTCGTCGTTCGTGGCAGGCTGCGCGGGCATCTCGGGTGGTCCAGCAGCAGACGAGTCTGCATTGGCTACCACAATCTCTGGCACACTCACTAGAGCGGGCTGGTCACCCTCGACAGATCTTGTCGCTGCAGTCGGGGAGACAGTGTCATCGACCGCGGGTTGCCCTGCGGTCTCTGCCGGCTGTGGTTCGGTGGTTATCGCAGGCTCCTCGGCGTGCATGATAGCGCCGCCTGCGCCGAATTCGATCATATTGATGGCGCATTCTTTACACGCGACAAGGTGGCGACATGGCAGAAGGACGACCTCGCGTGGAGAGCTGAGACATACAAGGCATTCGGACGATGGTTCATCTTCGACTGGAGTCGGGGCTGAAGGTGGATACGTGTGTGCAGTTGGGTTAGTAGCAGGTACAGTGTGTTGCACCGAGGCTGAGGAGAGTCCGTAAATTTCATGCAGATGGAATGTATGCGGGCCAATCTGTACACCAAAATTGTAAGCGGGACATGTGCATCAACGAAATGAGATATACTCGCCGTGGCCTCACGCTTTACAACCTTGACCACCCAAGATCTATTGTCCTCTCCGCCAGCAATTGGAGAACCAAGACGGACAACGTGTAAGTACGTTGATTGCCGGTTGACCGACGATAGCTCTTTCCCAAAGTCGTCAAGAGCGACAAGTTGAATGACTATGCGAACGCCATCGTCGTTCTGCGACTCCTTCTCTCGCTCTCCACCTTCGTTGACGGCCGTAGCATCATTATCCACCACTGCGAGGGCGGGCCCCGAAACCGCCTGAGAGCGCCGACGGAAGTGAATTGCCGTGAAGCGGCGTTTGCGCGCATTCTCTTGATGATCGGGTGTCGGCGTAGGGGTACTATGGGGTTGTGGGGAAACCTCGGGCAGCACAGATACCTCAGCTGTAGTTAAATCTTTTTCAACTTTGTGCGGCGATTGGTCCACTCGAGATTCGTGTGCTTCCGTGTGCTCAAACCGGCCAAGATCGATGGTCGCGCCATCTTCGAGTTTGAGCAAGCGACCGAAGCCGCCTTCGATAACGGATTCATAAATGGTGGTAGGGTGGAAGCTTCCATGAGAATCCTGCTCGTTGGAGGGAACGATGACCTGGACCGTGACGCAACATTTGGGAGCGTCGCAGTCGAACTCAAATTCGAGAGCGTGATTGTTACGCGACTCGGCATTGGCCAGATCATCAGAAGGATCTTCGAGCGGCTGTATTACAATCGGGGAAAGCCTGAGTGTGGGACGTTTAAGGTTGACTAAGGCCTGCAGCGTGGTGGTCGGCTGGATGGCCTAAAAATAAGATCAGCAGCCATGTGGAGGGGTAACAAAATGTAAGCAAGACCTCTTTGCTCGCGTCCACCCACCGCCTGACAATCTCTGGAGTAAGATAGTCCGAAGATGTGTTCTTCTTTATATCCTGCGACTGAGCCCAAGCTGGTCCGTCGCTGATGATACCGATATTCGGCCCAAAGAGGTTCTCTTGTCTTTGCTCCTTTGGAGGCTCGGACGAATTTGCGTCAGCATGGTTGTGAGTAGGTGGCACATTGGATGGTGCAGTAGCGAGGGCTGTTGCTATCCGTGAAGTGTTGGTGTTGGTCCTAGCCAAGTAAGGAGACGTACGAAGTCTCCTAGTACGGTTCCACGCTGCGTACTGTTGATTGTCTGTAGTAAGATGACAGTCTCATATTATTACGGAGCTAGTTTAGTTGTTTAAGACGGGACTTACACCAAGCTGAGAAGGAAGGCATAGCGTAGGCAGAGGGAAGGAGAGGAGAAGGCGGAGAGGGCCCAGCTGTCCTTGTGATGGTGAGCCACGGCCGGCCGGTGACAAATGAAGCTTCGGTTCGGCCCGTGGCAGTTTCGGGAAAATTCGGCAAGACCGAGATCAACTGCTCCCGACATTCGGAATCTCGGATGTCAGCACAACTCGTCCCCTCTCGCGATCATGGCATACGCAAGGATATTTACAATTCACGTCATGTATGCAGAGTAAGAAACTAGTAAAACAGAACACAGTCGAGGCCTCAGGCAACCAACTTCACAACACCACCCGCAGCCTTGATCTTTGCCCTGCCCACACCATCAGCAAAGCTCACACAAGGACCGGAAATCACTCACTCTGCTTTTTCAGACACATATCGTGTCTTGACAATTATTGGCAAGTTGGGAAGCCTAGGGCGGAACCTCAGTCTCGTGCGAATCGAGGGTTCCAGCTGCATGTACTAACCGGCCATTGCCCAAAACCTTACTGTAGCCGTGGTGTACCACATCTACCACCGGTACAACCTGTGAATCCTCCTTGATGTCCTTCTTGTGCTCCTCCGGCACAAGCGCCCACAGTTTGTCCACATTGATTGTCGGGTTCCATTGCATATTGCGCGTCAAATGGAAGCGGCGCATACCGACCTTACCGAAGTAACCAGGATGGTATTTATCAAAGTTGGTTCTGAAAACGCGTAAAATCTGGTCAGCCCGGGGTGGAGACAGATAGGACATACCGGTGGTGGTGTCCACCGCCAGCGAGACCACGGCCTCCGGGATGTTTCCGATGTTTCCCTACACGCCCATGACCCGCTGATACATGTCCACGATGCTTGCGAGTCTTCGAATGACGGGTCGGCATTTTCTGCACGTCTTGAAGTCAGTAAATGAGTGTCACCCCGATGTCAGATCGTCCATCCACCACGCGAGCGTCCTCAGACTACAACTGCGACACGGATTATGGAACCAGTGCAGTACATGGCAAGAATACAAGCAATACGGGGGTGCGATGAACAGGGTGCAACTCACCTTGAGGGGATATTGACGTTGTCGGTTGGGCTCCGCTCGATGATTTTGCTTGAGACGGATGCGGGCGTCGGGGTTCGAGCGGAGTTTAAAACGCGTATGCATCACAAGCGCAAGCGAGAGCACATGCGCGTCTTTTACTGGCACGAATAGGTGAGTACTGCGTCTACATATTCTTTCCTACTATGATGTGGCCTTCACGCCTCAAATTTATTGTCGATGATACCTCATGATCTTACCTCATGTCCTGAACCTTCTGTTTGTTTTGGCCCTATGGTCCACCTATTAACCTGTCCAACCTCTAGCGGTCTTAGACCAGATTCCCCCGAGCAGACACATCTGTTACCAGTAAGGACAGGTGAGTGTGCAATTCCCCTTTCCTTATTAATATGATTATACCATATACCAAATCTGTCAATCCGCTGAGTGCATCGCACGCTGGCGACAACGTATAAACTCAGTTCTGCTTATGATCCGCTACCTCAGCTGCATTTGTGATAACACCTTTTTCTGACCTCTGTGTTTTCCAACAGCTGCTCTATGAATGCCCCGAATAGATACGAGCTATTCATCCTCGATGAAGGCGAGAAACCGTGAGTTGCTCCTGCCATGCCATTTTTCGGACACTTACCTTAGTGCGTCCCTTTACATAGGGTCGAGGTCACTGAGGATACGAAAATCCCGAATGCGGCGACCATAAAGATCGTCAAACAGGACCACACGCTCGGAAACATGATCCGCGGGTGCGTCCTTTCTTTTCTGGTTTCACTTCTCTCACCTGCGTTGCACCTTTCCAGCCAGCTCCTCACCATGCCGCAGGTTGTCTTCGCCGGCTATAAGGTTCCTCACCCACTACACCCATATTTTCTGGTAAAAATTCAAACGGATGGGACAATCACGCCAACCGCTGCCCTCGAGCAAGCGTGCACAAAGTTGATCGGCACACTGTCCTCGCTCGAGGCCAAATTCAAACGTGAGTTTTCGTTCAAGGACGTCGAAGGTGTCACGACAGAAGACGCATACGGCACTTCGAATGCGGGGCCAACATGGACCTCTGGCCGTGACTACATGGACTTTTAATCGCCCTTTAACTGCACGTGCCATCCGATTTGCTTGTAATTGTATACTCTACCTGCACGATTAGATCAGTACCTTACGATTATTGATTGGTTCAGTTTCATCACCCGGTTGCTGCGCGCTACTAACCTGCGGCGGAATGACGGTCATGTCGCACCCTAAAGCGGTTAGGCATACTCGCATTTGGGCGTTGAAACCAGCAAGCTGGTGAAGGCCATGTTTGGATGGTCTGTTTCTATGGAAGGCGATGAGCACCTTTCAAGTTCACCGCCAATGTAAGGTACTGTCGTATCGAAGTTCTCGATTGTGGGCCTCAGGCCCTCGGCGGTTCATAAACACTCACTAATGTGAGAACACCCCTCTGTCCCGAGTAGAAACCTAGCCGTTCACGGCTCGCCGAGACAGATCTGCGATGCAGTTGATTCTGGGTGATCGGCTTGCACTGCCAGTGGTTGTCTATTCCAGTAATCACGTCCGCTGGGCAGTGCCTGTTTATACGCACTGCAGGTTCCTGTGGCTGTGTTTATCTCTCCTTCTGACTCGCTTGGATCCGTTGAGGGACGCTTAAATTTTCAACCCACAGCCAAGAATGTGAATGGTTACTAATCTTTTTTCTTTCACAGGTAACTTACTCCCAACCCCACAAGGATTAGCCCCGGTGCCATCACCCTTTTTGATGAGAGCACCCACTTTACCGCCGATGCCAGTCATCAAATGCACCAGGCGGTGTCCCAATCTCAATTCTCCAGCGAGTAATTT
>Ga0137397_10001273_pt1 | contig 17638 bp, 13 predicted proteins | sample czorhiz116metaG_FD_106658 | JGI IMG/M metagenome (GOLD analysis project Ga0137397, IMG submission 106658) | Vadose zone soil microbial communities from Angelo Coast Range Reserve, California, USA - czorhiz1.16 metaG | ecosystem: Environmental > Terrestrial > Soil > Vadose zone | place: USA... | reverse complement strand
TGGCAGGCCGCGCACGAGATCGTGCAGGCCGATGAAGAATCGGCGCTCGCCTGCTGGGCGCACGGCATCGTGCACATCATGGAAGGCGACCTGCCGAACGCGCGCTACTGGTACGGGCAGGCGCAGCGCAGGTTTCCGTCCGAGCCGGCCGCGAAGAGCGAGATCGCGGCGCTTAGAGCGGCGCTGGACGGCGAAAAATAATTACGTACCCGACCCCGATTTGCGGGAGCGCGGGCGCAGGCCCAGGCGGCGGCGGGTGCCGGCGGCGGCGCCCACGCGCGCGGCGATCAGGGCGCTGAATTCCTCGGCCGGCATCGGCCGCGCGAAGAGGAAGCCCTGCGCCTGCTCGCAGCCCAGCGTGCGCAGGAACGCCGCCTGGGAATCTAGCTCGACGCCCTCGGCGACCACGGTGAAGCCGAGCGTGTGCGCCATGTCGACGATGGTGCGCACGATGGTGGCATCGGCCTCGTCGTCCATCACGTCGGCGACGAAGGAACGGTCGATCTTGAGCGAGGCGAGCGGGAAGCGCGTGAGGTACGCGAGGCTCGAGTAGCCGGTGCCGAAGTCGTCGATCGCGATCCGCACGCCCGCGGCGCCGAGCGCGTGCAGCACACGGATGGCGTGATCGGGATCGTGCATCAGCTGGCTCTCGGTGATCTCCAGCTCGATCAGCGAGGGATCGATGCCGGCGTCCTGGACGATCGAGCGGATGCGCTCCTCGAGATCGTGCTGACGGAACTGGCGCGCCGACAGATTGACCGCCACCGGCATCGCCGGCGCGCCCAGGCGCTGCCAGGCCTTCAGGTCCTCGCAGGCGCGCTTCAGCACCCACTCGCCCACGGGCACGATCAGCCCGGTCTCCTCGAGCACCGGAATGAATTCCACCGGCGCCACGCGGCCGCGCTCCGGGTGGTTCCAGCGCAGCAGCGCCTCCGCGCCGCAGGGCTGGCCGCTGGCGAGGTCGATCTTCGCCTGGTAGTGCAGGCTGAACTCGCGCCGCTCGAGCGCGCGGCGCAATTCCAGCCCCATCTGGGCGCGCGCGCGCGTGCGCTGGTTGATCTCGGAGGTGAAGAACTGGAAGGCATTGCGGCCCGACTGCTTCGCGCGATACATCGCGGCGTCGGCCGCGCCGAGCAGCGTCTCGGCGTTGTCGCCGTCGGCCGGGAAGGTGGCGATGCCGATGCTCGCCGTCACCACCAGCTCCTGTCCCTGGATGGTCACCGGCGCGGCCAGGCGGTCGATGATCTTCTGCGCGACGAGTGCCGCATCGTCGGGCCGGGCGAGGTCGCCCAGGATGACGGCGAACTCGTCGCCGCTGATGCGCGCCACGGTGTCGCCGTCACGCAGGGCCGACTGCAGGCGCTTGGCCGCCTCCTGCAGGAGCTCGTCGCCCGCGGCATGCCCTTGGGTGTCGTTCACCAGCTTGAAGTCGTCGAGGTCGATGAAGAGCACGCCGAGCGAGACGCCGCGGCGGCGCGCCTGCACGATCATCAGCGAGAAGCGGTCGGACAAGAGCGTACGGTTGGGCAGCCCGGTGAGCGGATCGAACTGCGCCAGGTAGGCGAGCCGCGCCTCGCTGTCGAGGCGATGGAGCGCCGCGGAGACCATGCTCGCGCCGGCGGTGAGGAAGCGCGTCTCCTCGGGCCCGAAGCTGCCTGGCGTCTCGGATACTGCGCACACGATGCCGCGCGGTCCGCCGTCGGCAGGCACCGGCACCGCGGCGAGCGAGCCGTAACGGCGCAGCCATTCGAACGGCAGCGGCAGCCCTTCTTTCCATGGGCCGTTGAGCACGACCGGTTCGGAAGCTTCGAAGAGCGGCGCCAGCGGACTGTCCGGCTCGATCTGCACCACGGCCGAGTCGGTCGGCGTGGACGGGAGCCCGGCGACGCGGCGCAGCACCACCTCGCGCTCGCCGCTGCCCCGCTCGAAATACGCCACGGCGCCGGCGCCGAGGCCGTCGAGCACGCTCTGCACCGCCTTGGCGATGAGCTCGGCCGGATTGCGCTTGGAGAGCGCGGCCTGGCCGAGGCGCGAGATCTTCTTCTGGTAGCGCGCCTGCGCCGCGCGACGCTTCTCGGCGCTCATGCGCTCGGAGAGGTCGCGTGAATTCACCACCAGCACGCGGCCCTGCGGCGTGTCGAGGAGGCTGCGGCGGCTTTCCACCGGGAAGACGCTGCCGTCCTTGCGCCGGTACTCGGTGATCACCGTGTTCGTGCGCCCCACCAGGCCGAGCAGCTCGGTGGTCTCGGCGCGCAGCGTCCCGGTGGTGGCATCGGGCCGGATATCCCCCGCACGCAGCTTGAGCAGCTCGGGACGCGTATAGCCGAGCTGCACGCAGGCGGTCTCGTTGAAGTCGAGCAGCCGCCCCGCGTTCAGGTCGAAGAGGAACACCATGTCGGCGGAAGCGTCGAGCGCGGTGCGGAAGCGATGCAGCGCCGTCTCCTTTTCCTTGCGCTCGGTGATGTCCTCCATGATGGCGATCTCGTGCTCGGGCTCGCCGCGCGCGTTGCGCGCGAGCGCCACGGTCAGGTTGACCCAGAGCACCGAGCCGTCCTTGCGCAGGTAGCGCTTCTCCAGCTGCACCGAGGGGACCTCGCCCGCCCGCATGCGCGCGCGTTCCGCGTCGGTCTTGTCGCGATCGTCGGGATGCGAGATCTCCTTCACCGAGCGGCCGATGAGCTCGGGCTCGAAGTAGCCGAGCATGTCGCAGAGCTTGCGGTTCAGGTCGGTGAAGCGGCCGGCGAGGTCGACGTGCGCGATGCCGGTGGCGGCGAGCTCGAAGGTCTGGCGGAAGCGCGCCTCGCTGGCAGCGAGCGCCGCTTCGGCCTGCTTGCGGGAGAGGAACTGGCCGATCTGCGCGCCGACCACGCGCATGGTGCGGATCAGGCGCTCATCGGGCTGGCGCACGATGCTGCTGGAGATCGACAGCACGCCCACCGTGCGGCCTTCGAAGGTGACCGGGAAGACGCAGGCGCCGTGCACGCCGGCCTCGCGCACCCGCGCGCTCGCCGTCGAGCGCGAGTCGCGGCTCACGTCCGAGCTCCACACCGGCTCGCCGCTCGCCCAGACGTGGCCGATGAGCCCGTTGCCCGGCCCGATGGCCACGCCGCGCGAGCTCTCGGCGAAGCGGGCCAGCGGCTCGGCGCCGTTCGACCACACGTCCTCGCAGCGCATGACACTCGCCGCCTCGTCCAGCCTGAAATAGCGGCCGCAGTCCCAGTTCTCCGTCTCGCAGATCGCCTGCATCACCGAGCGCAGCGCGTCCGGGATGCTCTTCGCATCGGCGAGATAGCGCGCCACCGCGTGCTCGAGCGCAAGGAGACGCTCCTCGCGCCGGCGGTGCGTCACATCGCGGCCGACGCCGCGGTAGCCGAGGAATTCGCCGCTCGCGGCGAACATCGGCTCGCCGCTGATGGAGAGGAACCGTGCCTCGCCATCCGCGTCGATGCGCCCGATCTCGAAGTCGCGGAACGGCTTGCGCGCATCCAGCGCCGCCCGGTGCGCCGCCCAGCCGGCCGCATCGGGATGGATCGACGGCACCTCCCAGCGGGTCTGGCCCAGCACCGGAGCGGTGGCCGGGCGCTGTTTCTGCTCACGCGTGGTGCGCGTGATGCGGTGCTGGACGTCGGTCTCCCAGTAGAAGTCGGACGAGAGCTCGACCAGGCTGCGGAAGCGTTCCTCGCTCTCGCGCACCACCGTCTCGGCCTGCTTCCGCTGCACGAACTGGCCGATCTGGCGGGCGATCACGCCGAGCGCCTGCACCAGGCGCGGGTCGGGCTCGCGTGCGCCGGCCGAGGTCAGCGAGAGAACGCCGACGATGCGCCCGCCGGCGATGACGGGCGAGAGAAACGAGCCGCGCGACCAGCCCTTCGGCGCGAGCAGCGAGCGCGGATCATTCTGCGAGTCGGGCACCCAGAGCGGCTGGGCGTTCTTCCACGCCGTGCCGACGAGCCCCGCGCCGGGGGTGATGGCGAGCTGCTTGGAGTCGCGCACGAAGCGCTCGACCTCGGGCGTTCCCCTCGACCAGGCCTCCTGCATGCGCATCACGCCGGCGGCTGCGTCGAGGCCGAAGTAGCGCCCGCAATCCCAGCCTTCCGTCTCGCAGATGGTGCGCAGCACGCCGCGCAGCGCCGAGGACACGCTGTCGGCCTCGGCGAGGACGCGCGTCACTGCGTGCTCGAGGCGCAGCCGCTCCTCGCCGCGCTTGTGCTCGGTGATGTCGCGGCCGATGCCGCGATAGCCGCGGAAGCGGCCTTCGGCGTCGAACACCGGCTCGCCGCTGATCGACAGCCAGCGGCTGCCGCCGCCCGGCGCCGGCCGCTGCATCTCGAAATCGCGGAACGCCTCGTGGCGCTCGATCTGCGCGCGGTGCTGCGCCCAGCCGGCTTCGGTGAGGTTCAGCGCCGGCTGGTCCCAGCGGCGCCGGCCGAGATAGGCGGACGCGTCGAGCCCGGTCTTCTCGCCGAGCCACTTGGACATGAAGGTGAGCCGGAATTCCGCGTCCTGCTCCCAGTACCAGTCGGCCGAGAGCTCGGTCAGCTTGCGGAAGCGCTCCTCGCTCCTGCGCAGCGACTCGAGCGTGCGCGCGTGCAGCGCGGCGAGCCGGACCGGGCGCTCGAGCGCGCCTTTGCCGAGGTGGCCCTTGAGGAGAAAGTCGTAGGCGCCGGTCGCCGCTGCGCGCGCGCGCAGATCCGGACTCTCGTCGACCGTGAGCGCGATCACCGGGTAGTCGCACGCGCGCACCAGCGTGGCGACGGTCTCGCTCGCCGCGGAATCGGGCAGATGCAGGTCGGCGATGATGAGGTCGTAGCGCTCGCGCGACAGCCGCTCGAGCGCCGCGGTGAGCGTGGTGACGAGCTGGGTGCGGCACTGGACCGAGCGGATCGCCGCGAGATGCTGCTCGACGATCATGCCCGAGGCCTGGTCGTCCTCGACCAGCAGGACGCGCACGCTCCCCAGCACCTCCCCCTGTGCCCCCGGGTTTCCTCCCATGCCGGGAGGATACCAATGCTTTCAGCTCCCGGGGATGATGCCGGGCGCCTGCCGCTCACAGAAACTTGCGATATCCCGAGGCCGTGCAAGCCATACCAGATCGGCCGCCTTACCCTTGCAGTGGCGCAAGGCGGCGCGCAGGCGCCGCAGGCGGAAGGGCTGCCCGAAAATATAGCCGTGAACTGAGACATTCATCACAAGCGGATGGCTTTTGCACTGCTCGATCATCTCGTCGAACTGGTCGACGAGCATGTCGCAGAAGTCGGAGGCGGCCTCCTTGCGGTGCACGATGACCTGCGAGTCGTTGAGCTCGATCGGGTAAGGAATTGAAAGAATCGGCCCGGCTCGCGTGCGCAGCCACACCGGCTGGTCGTCCATCGGCCAGTCCATGAGGTACTTGTACCCCAGTTCCTTCAGGAGGTCCGGGGTATGCGCGGTCTCATAGGCGCCCGCGCCCATCCAGCCCGCCGGCGGCGAGCCCTCGTGGCGCGCGATGGTCTCCGTCACCTCGCGCAGGATCCGCTCCTCGTCGGGCTGCCACAGGCCGCGCAGGTTTTCCGCGTTGGTCCGCCCATGCGCCACGACCTCGTCGCCGCGCTTGCGGATCGCCGCCATCACCTGCGGGGCGTACTCGTAGACCAGGCTGTTCGTGTTGTGCGCCGCCGGCAGCTTCAGCTCGTCGAACAGCTCGAGCAGGCGCCAGATGCCGACGCGGTTGCCGTAATCGCGCCAGGCATAGTTGCGATGCGTCTGCGGCTCGCCGCTCTTCGCCGGATCGTGACCGAGGCCGGCGCCGAACGCGAACCACTCGACGTTCGTCGTCAGGACGAAGGCAAGGCGCCGTGTTTCTCCATTCGGACCGCTGGGCCAGCTATAGTCGCGCCGCTCCGGCAGCGGGATGAAGTCGTAGCGGCTGTGCTGGGGAAGGAGCGGCTTCAGAGGCTCATCTCGAGCGCGTAAAGGCCGCCGGCATGCCGGTCGACGGCGAAGACGATGCCGCGGTCGTCCACGAACACGTCGTTGATCTGCGCCGTCGGCACCGGCGAGCCCTGCGGCGCGGGCGGGACGAAATGCGCGATCTCGCGCGGCTGGAACGGATCGCGCACGTCGTAGGCCCTCACGCCGGCATTGAAGAAGGTGCCGAGCACCACGTCCTCCGAGCGCCACGCGCCGATCGCGGGCGGATTCTCGTGCACGTTGTGCGCGCCGCAGCGCCCGCCCTTGTGCAGGAGCGGGGTCACGCCGCTCACGGGCAGCGTGCTGATGCTCACGAGGTTCTTCTCGTCGCGCGCGTCGAGCAGCCAGACGAGCTTCGGCCAGTCGGCGCCGTCGTTCTGGATCGACTCGTCGGTGACGACGAGGAGCTGGCGCTTGAAGAGCGGCAGCACGGTATGCGTGAAGCCGTTGTAGGGCGGCGAATTGCTCCAGCGCGAGACGAGCTGCGGCCGGCTGCGGTCGGCGATGTCGAGCACCATCATGCCGCCGTCGAGGTAGCCGAGGTAGCAGCGGTCGGGGCGCTCGGGATAGACGTTGGTGTTGTGCGCGCGAAAACCCGCATCGAACTTCGCCGGCAGGCGCTGCGGCGGCGCCTCGGCGTCGCCTGCCATGGTTCCGGGCAGGTGCCAGCGGCCTACGGCCACCGGACGCGCGGGATTGCTCACGTCGACGATGCGGTAGATCTGGTCGTCCTTCAGGTCGCGCGGCTTGAGCTCCGGGTCGGAGCAGGCCATGTGCACGGTCTTGCCGTCGACGAACCAGAGCTGGTGGCAGCCGCGCGAATACGGTCCCGAGGCGTCGAACCGCGCGATGGAGCGCGGGCGCTCCGGGTCCGAAATGTCGAACATCTCGAAGCCCGCGGGCTGCAGGCCCCATTCGCTCACCTGGTAAGCCACCGCCATCAGGTCGCCCGAGGTCTCGAGCGAATTGGAGCGCATGCGGCCGTGGGGCAGATCGGTCTGCACGATCACCTTCGGCTGGCGCGGATCGGTGACGTCGACCGCGGTGAAGTTCTTCGGCGCGCTCTCGTGCGCGAGCCACAGCACGCGCCGGCCGCCGCGCGCGAGCTGCAGCGACATCCCCTCGCCCATGCCGCCGTAGCCATTCAGCGTGTGCTGCGAGACTAGCTTCATGTTCGATTGCATGGGGCGCTACCATAGCAGACGATGAAACGGATTCTCGCCGCCGCGCTGCTCGCTTTCGCAGCCGCCGCGTCGGCGCAGACCAAGCCGGTTCGCATCGTGGTGGCCTACCCGCCCGGCGGCGGCATCGATGTGCTCGGCCGGCAGCTGGCGGAACGGCTCACCGCCGCCTGGAGCCAGCCCGTGGTGGTGGACAACCGCCCCGGCGCGAACACGATCGTGGCTGCCGACGCGGTGGCCAGGGCCGCGCCGGATGGGCTCACGGTCTTGATGACCACCGACGCCACCTTTTCCATCAATCCGCACCTGTACGCCAAGCTGCCCTACGACGCGCAGCGCGACTTCATCCCGGTGACGATGCTGGTTCTGCTGCAGCAGCTCCTGGTGGCGCATCCGTCGCTGCCGGCGAACACGCTGGCGGAACTGATTCGCCTGGCGAAGGAAAAGCCCGGCGGCATCAACTACGCTTCCTATGGCAGCGGCAGCCAGCCCCACCTCTCCGGCGAGATGCTGAAGTACAAGGCCGGCATCGATCTCGTGCACGTGCCGTACAAGGGCATCTCGCTCGCCGTGCCGGCCGTCATGGCGGGAGAAGTGCAGCTCACCTTCGCCGGCATCGCGACCTCGATGGGGCCGCTCAAGGCCGGTCGCATCAAGCCGATCGCCATCGGCGGCGCGAAGCGCTCGCCGCTATTTCCCGAGGTGCCGACCTTCGCCGAGCTCGGCTACCCCGAGGTGGAGACGCACGCATGGTTCGGCCTGTTCATTCCCGCCGGATCGCCCAAGGAAGCGGTTTCGCGCCTGTACGCGGATACTAGGCGGGTGCTCGACGATCCGGAGTTCCGCCAGAAGCAGCTTGTCGACAAGGGCTACGAGGTGGTCGGCAGCTCGCCGCAGGAATTCGCCGCCTACCTCAAGCGCGACAGCGAGAGCCGCGCCCGCGCGGTGCAGATCTCGGGGGCGAAGGCGGAATAGTGGAAACCGTCCTCGTCGGCCCGGCGCCGCGCATCGCGGTCTCCCATGCGGGGAAGGGGCCGATGGTGCTCTTCCTGCACGGCATCCGCGGCAACCGCGGCAACTGGCGCCACCAGATCGACTTCTTTGCGAGGCACGACTTCACCGCCGCGGCCTGGGACGCGCGCGGCTATGGCGACTCGGACGACTACGACACGCCGCTCAACTTCCGCGACCATTTCGTCGGCGACGTGCTGCGGGTGGCGGCGCATTTCGACGCGCAGAAGATGCACCTGGTCGGCCTGTCGATGGGCGGGCGCATCGCGCGCAACGTGGCGATCTACTATCCCGACCGGCTCTACTCGCTCACGGTGGTCAACGCGAACCCCGGGTTCAACTCCATGTCGGCCGACGAGGTGCGCCGCTTCGTCACCGAGCGCACCACGCGCACGCCGCAGTCGATGCGCAACCTCCTCGGCAGCAAGCCGCGCAAGGGCGCGTACGAGGAGTTGATGGACGGCATCGACAAGATCCGCGATCACTCGTACCGCAAGACGCTCGAGGCCTCGGTGGCGCAGGACCGCGACGCACCGATCGAGAACATCCGCGTGCCGACGCGCATCATCGCCGGCGAGGAGGACAACGTGTACTCGCCCGACATCGCGCGCGTCATGGCCAAGCGCATTCCGGGGTCCGAGCTCGTGCTGATGAAGCGCACGGGGCATCTGGCGAACCTGGAGCGCCCCGAGCGCTTCAACGAGATCCTGCTGGAGTTCCTGCTCCGGCATAACCCCCAATGACCGGAAAGGACTGCTCCAATGGCTAACAGGGTCGCACTCGTCACCGGCGCCGGCACCGGCATCGGCAAATCGGCCGCGCTCGCGCTCCTGAAGGACGGCTACCGCGTGGGCCTCGTCGGCCGGCGCCAGGAGCTGCTCGAGAAGACCGCCGCCGAATCGGGCGCGGGCGAGCGCGCGCTCGTTCTGCCCGCCGACCTCACCAAGCCCGAGAACGTGCACGCGGTGTTCGCGAGACTGAAGGACACCTGGGGGCGGCTCGATGTGCTCTTCAACAACGCCGGCATGGGCGCGCCCGCGGTGCCGATGGAGGAGCTGCCGATCGAGACCTGGAAAGCGGTGGTCGACATCAACCTGAACGCGATGTTCTACTGCACGCAGGCAGCGATCCGCATCATGAAGGCGCAGGACCCGAAGGGCGGGCGCATCATCAACAACGGCTCGATCTCGGCGCACGCGCCGCGGCCGATGTCCGTCGCCTACACCTCGACCAAGCACGCGGTGACCGGCCTCACCAAGTGCATCTCGCTCGACGGGCGCAAGAACGACGTCGTCGGAAGCCAGATCGACATCGGCAACGCGCTCACCGAGCTCGCCGCGCGCATGGCGAAAGGCGTGCCGCAGGCCGACGGCTCGATCAAGCCCGAGCCGCTGATGGACGTCAAGCACGTCGGCGACGCCGTGCTGCACATGGCCAACCTGCCGCTCGAGGTGAACGTGCAGTTCATGACCATCATGGCGACGAAGATGCCGTTTGTAGGCCGGGGGTAAGGCCTCCTAACGGTAGGCCGGGGGTAAGCCTACTCGGCCGCGATCTTCGCCTCGCGGATCAGCTTGCCGTAGCGCTCGAGGTCGGCGCGGATCAGCGCCGCGAAGTCCTCGGGCGTGCCGGTGACGATGTCGTTGCCGCCCTGCACGGCGATGCGCTCGTGCACGTCGGGCGCGTGCATCGCCTTGGCGATTTCCATGTTGAGCTTCTTTATTACAGCAGGCGCGGTCCCCGCCGGCGCCAGCACGCCCTGCCACTGCGACATGTCGAAGCCGGCGAAGCCCGCCTCCTGCATCGTCGGCACGTCGGGCAGCGACGAGGCGCGCTTCGCGCTCGAAACGGCAAAGGCGCGCAGCTTCCCGGCGCGCACCTGCGGCACCGACGTGATCACGGTGTCGAACATGAAGGCGAGCTGCCCGCCGAGAAGATCGGCGAGCGCCGGCGCGCTGCCCTTGTAGGGGATGTGGTTGAAGCGCGTTCCGCTGGCGAGGCCGAAGAGCTCCGCGGCGAGATGATTGCCGCCGCCGACGCCGGTCGAGCCGTACGCCAGCCCGCCCGGCCTGGCCTTCGCCGCGGCGACGAGCTCGCCGATCGTGCTGTAAGGGGCGTCGCTGCGCGTCACGAGCACGTACTGGTACACGGCGCACTGCGCCACCGGCGCGAGGTCGCGCACCGGGTCGTACGGCACCTTCGGGTAGAGCACCGGGTTCACCACGATCGGCCCGCTCGCCACTGCGAGCAGCATATAGCCGTCGGGCGGGCTCTTCGCCACGAAGTCGGTGCCGATGCCGCCGTTCGCGCCGGGCTTGTTTTCCACCACGTACGCCTGCTTCAGCGCCTCGGTCAGCTTCTGCGCCAGCGTGCGCGCCCAGATGTCGGCGTTGCCGCCGGCGACATAGGGCACGATCACGCGCACCGGCTTGTTTGGGTATTCCTGCGCCGCGACCGATTCGGCGAATGCCAGCATCAAAGCGAGCAATGTTTTCATCGGCGCTTATCATAGGCCAATGCAAACGCTCGACCGCCAGCACCGCGCGCCGCGCGAGCCGCTGCCGCCGCAGGCGACCGATAGCCACATGCACGTGTTCGGGCCGTTCGAGCGTTTTCCACTCGCGCCCGAGCGGGCCTACAACGTCGCCGAAGCGCCACTCGGGACGCACGAGCGCATGAAGGCGCAGACCGGCCTCGAGCGCACGGTGCTCGTGCAGGCGAGCGGGCACGGCACCGACAACCGCGCGATGCTCGCCGCGCTCGCCGAGCTCGGGCCGCGGGGCCGCGGCGTGGCGGTCGTCGCGCCGCAGACGCCGCTCGCCGACCTGCAGCGCATGCACAAGGCGGGCGTGCGCGGCGTACGGCTCAACCTCTACACCTTCCCCGGCCGCCATGTAGGGGAGCCGGCGGCGCTGGTGCGCACCTACGAGCGCCTGATCGCCCCGCTCGGCTGGCACCTGCAGCTCTTCTGCGAGCCGGCGACGCTCAGCGCGCTGGCGCAGTCCATCGAGCGCTGCAGCGTGCCGGTCGTCGTCGACCACATGGGCATGGCGGACGCGGCGCTCGGCCTGGATCAGCCCGCGTTCCAGGCGCTGCTTCGCCTCGCGTCCACGGGGCGCACGTGGGTGAAGGTGGCGGGCGCCGACCGCATCACGCGCGGCACAGGCCGTCTCGCCGATGCGATTCCCTTCATGCGCGCGCTGGTCGAGGCCGCGCCGCGGCAGCTCGTGTGGGGCACGGACTGGCCGAACATCGGGTTCCATGCGCGCCAGCCGGTGCAGGGCGACGAACTGCTCGCGCATCGCGAGCTGGACGCTGGCGAACTGCTCGATGTATTCGCCGAGGCCGTACCCGATGCCGAGGCGCGACGCGCGATCCTCGTCGAGAACCCCGAGCGCCTCTACGGCTTCTCCGCGTCCTCGTAGTTCTCGCGCCGGAAGCGCGGCGTGCAGATCGCGAGGAACGTCAGGTCGTCCTTGCCGATGTTGGTGATGCGCTGAGGGCAAAGCGGCGGGATGAGCACCACGTCGCCGGCGGCCACTTCGCGCGGCGCGAGATCGCCGATCTCGACGCGCCCGCGTCCCTCGATGATGACGTAGCGCTCGGTCGTGCCCGCGAGGCGATGCCAGCGCGTCGTGACGCCGGGCACCACGCGTGCGAGCGCGATCGAGGCGTCGGCATCCGCCGGCGTGTTGGCGAGCTCGGTGAGGTAGCAGCGCTCCGGCGTGTAGACCTCGACGCTGCGATCCAGAGGCAATATCGCCGGCTTCATGCGGCGATCATGGCAGCACGCGTTTTGCGCCGCTAGCGCGCCGCAGCCTGGCCGCCAGCTCGCCGCGGTTCGCGACTTCGATCCGCTCGAGCTGCAGCCAGGTCCGCAGGCGCTCTAGCTCGCGCGCCATGGCGGGGACCACCCGGCTCGCGGCCTGGCCCGGCTCGAGGTGGGCGCTCTGCACCATCAGCGCCTTCCGCCCGCGGTCGGCTTTGAGGTCGCAGCGGGCGACGAGCCTGTCGCCCAGCAGGAATGGAAAGACGTAGTAGCCGTATTTGCGCTTTGCCACCGGCGTGTAGATCTCGATGGTGTACTCCATGCCGAAGAGCCGGCGCAACCGCGCGCGATCCCAGACCAGCGAGTCGAAGGGCGTGACGAAGGCGCTCGCCTCCACGGTCCGCGCCACCCGTGCGCCGGGATGCAGGTAGGCCGGCTCCCTCCAGCCATCGACCCGAGCGGGAAGGAGGCGTCCCTCCTCCACCAGCTCCGCCATCAGCCCGGGCGCGACCGGCTTCCTCCGCTTGCCGGTCCTGCCAGCCCAGCGCCAGGGCGCGGGTCCGGAGCGGTCGCTCCAGCCGTCGACGTAGAAGTAGCCGCGGAGGTCCTCGAGCGTGCCGACGCCGCAGGCTCTTGCCGCGAGGCAGATGAGCTCCTTCATCGCCGCCTCGCGCGGCGGCGCCGGCGCTTCGCGCGCGGCGCGCGGAATCACGCGCTCGGCGAGGTCGTAGAGCCGCTCGAAGCCGCGCCGCCCGGCGATGGCGAGGAGCCCGGTGTCGTAGAGATGCTCGAGCGTGAGCTTGCCGATGCTCCAGCCCCACCAGTTGCCGGAGCGCTTGCCGGCATTGGACAGCTCGGCTGCGGCGAGCGGCCCGCGCTCCGCGACCTCCGCATACGCGCGCGCCATGTAGGCGCCGCGGCGCGAGCGCATGAACTTGTCGGTCCACTCGCGATGCTTGTCCATGCGGTAGCGCAACAGCGGATAGAGCGACAAAGGCAGCAGGCACGCCGCGTGCCCCCAGTACTCGAACAGCTCGCGCTTCTCGTAGGCGAGCGCGTCCAATGCCGTGACCGGGTAAGGCCCCAGGCGCGCGAACGGCGAAACGTAGTGCGCGCGGGCGAGCACATTCACCGAATCGATCTGGAAGGCATGCACCCGCGCCGCGAGCTCGCGCAGGTGGTTGATGGTGGGGCTGGCCGGCCGCTTACCGAATGCCTGGGAAGCGACGGCCAGCCGCCGCGCCTCGGGCAGGGAAAAGCTGATCACCTGCCAAGCTTATAGGTGATCGCCCATCCAGGCGGCCGTGCGCACGGCGCCGCCGAAGCTGTAGAGGTGCACGCCAACCACATTGCTCGGCGCGCGGTTGCGCGTGTAGCGAGCAACGGTGACGAGCTGGTCCTGCGGGTCGGTGTTGGTGACGAGCTGGGCGATGCCGCTGCCAAGGTTGCGCAGCGCGCGCAGCGACAGGCTCACGCCGCAGCGCTGCGCATAGCGCAGCAGCGCCGCGGGATCGGTCGGCCCTGCGATGCCCACGTAGACCGGCAGGTCTGGCCACAGGCGGGCGAGCATCGCGCAGTAGTCGACGACGCGGGCTGGCGCGAAGGAGAACTGGGTCAGGACGTAGACGCCGATCGACTGCTGCGCCGCGAGCTCGAGCTTGCGCGCGAGCGCCTTCTCGAGCGCGTTCAGCGGGATGCGCGGATGGCCCTCGGGATAGCCGGCGACGCCGATCTCGCGCACGCCGCAATCACCCAGCAGCCCGTCCTCCAGGATCTGCAGGCTGTCGGCGTAAGGCCCCTTCGGCCGCGGCTCGTCGCCGCCGAGGAGCAGCACGCGGTGCACGCCGTACCGGGCGGAGGCCTGCGACAGGAAATCGCGAAATTCGGCGCGGTTCAGAATGCGCCGCGCCGATACGTGCGGCACCGGGTCGAGCCCGGCTTCGCGGATGGCGGCGATCGCTTCCAGCGTGCGCGCGAGCGGCAGTCCGGGAAGCGACGGAATGTAGACGCAGCTGCCGGCGGGCAGCAGCGCGGCGACGTCCTTCGCGCGGTGCAGCTCGCGCGGCGCGATCTCGAGCGAGCCCGCCGCCACCAGCTCCGAGATGCGCGGATCGACGCGTAGTTCAGTCGCGCTTGCGGGAAACGACATAGGACTCGTCCAGGAACCAGAGGCTGCCATGCTTCTGCAGGACTTCGCGCGTCGCGTCGAGGTAGCGGCTGTCCCGCAGCGCCTCGCCCAGGCGCATGTCGTCGATCTGGGCGACGTAAATCGCCGCGTTCCAGGCGGCGAACAAGGTCGAGGTGCCGATGCTGGAAGAGATCTCGCTCGGCAGCGTGTGCATGTCGTAGCGGAAGATCGCCCGGGCATCCGCGTAGGCGTTGAAGTTGTACCGCCGCGCGTCGCGTCCGAGCTCCACCTTGGTCGCGCGCATCAGGTCGTGGCGGCTCTGCGTGAAAGGGTTCTCGCCCGGCCAGACCTTCTGCACGATCTCCAGTCCCGGGTCATGGCCGTACGAGTGGATGCCCAGCAGGCGCCCGCCCTTGCCGAGCGCGCGCACGAGCGGTGCCACGACCTTCTGCGCCTTGAATTCGAGCGGCGCGCGTGCCCGGTAGGGCTGCGAGGCGATCACCATGTCGTACTCGGCTTTGCCCTCGCCGCGCCGCGGGATGACGTTCTCCAGCAGGAAGCGGTAGTCCTCGCGGTAGAGGACCAGCGCCGTCGGATGCTCATAGATCGGGTTGCCGCTCTTCGGGCTGTGGCGCGCCTGCCAGCTCTTCGCGAGGAAGGGCTCGAGCGCGGCGATCTGCTCGCTGAAGTCGTGCGAGGTCGTGCCGGTGAGCGCCGCCTCGTGCCAGACCATCGAGGTGGCATGCTCGACCGCCCGCGGCTGCAGCCAGGGCGCCTCGCTGTAGTACATGTTGGTGACGACGAGTACCGTGGCGGGATGCTCGAAGAGGCGGTCGGCCATCTTGCGCAGGGAGAGGCGCACGTCCTCGAGGCTGATCTCCTTGCCGACGATGTAGAACGGCACCGTCGGGAACCGCCGGTGCATCTCGCGCATGACGCGCGCCAGCACCGTGCCGTCGCCCATGCCGGCGTCGAAGACGCGCACGGCGGGCGGCCGCGGATGGATCTGGCCGAGCTCGAGGCCGACGCGGCGCGCGATGACGTCCTTCTCGCTGCAGGTGTTGACGAAGAGGAGATATTTCTGGCGGTTGTCGAAGAAACGGAAATTGGTCTCGGGATCCGCCTTCTGCATCGGCGCGGGCGCGCGCTGCGCCGCGCCGGCGTGGATGAGCGGCATGAGCTCCGGCGGCGAATCGCCCGCCCCGGGCGCGCCGTGCTTCGCCATGAAGTCGTTGACGCGCGTCAGCGTCTCCGGCGTCACTCGCGCGCCGTCGCGCAGGCGCGCGACGAACTTGCCGTCGTTCACCGCGCGGCGGCCGAAAGTCGATTCGGCCATGCCGGTGCGCCGGCAAAAATCCGAGATGCTGCCCAGAAGGGAACCCCCTCGGGGACCGCTTTGCGTCCCGCCCTCTACCTGCATCCACCCTCCGTAACAGGACTGCGCGAAAATCTTGCGCGCGTTTGCGGTGGGACATCAACCACACATGCCGCGGCGCGCAAAGTGGGATACTGCCCAATCCTTAATTATCAATGCCTTCCGTCCTAGACCTGATCGGCAATACGCCGATGCTGGAGGCCCAACGGCTCGATACCGGCCGCTGCCGGCTGTTCCTCAAGCTCGAAAACCAGAACCCGGGCGGCTCGATCAAGGACCGCATCGCCCTCTCGATGATCGAAGCGGCGGAGCGCGAAAAGAAGATCCAGAAGGGCTCGCTCATCGTCGAGGCGACCGCCGGCAACACGGGCCTCGGCCTCGCACTGGTGGCCGCGCAGAAGGGCTACCGCCTGCTCATCGTCGTACCCGACAAGATGAGCCAGGAAAAAATCTTCCACCTGAAAGCGCTCGGTGCCGAGGTGCGCCTCACGCGCTCGGACGTGACGAAGGGACATCCCGAGTACTACCAGGACATGGCGGCGCGCATCACGCGGGAGACGCCCGGCGCGTTCTACGTGAACCAGTTCGGCAACGAAGCCAACCCGCTCGCGCACGAGACGACCACCGGGCCCGAGATCTGGTCGCAGATGGAGCACCAGGTCGACGCCGTGATTGCAGGCGTCGGCACGGGCGGGACAATCACCGGCCTGTCGCGCTTCTTCGAGAAGGTCTCGCCGCAGACCGAGATGGTGCTGGCCGATCCGGAAGGCTCGATCCTCGCGCCTTATATCAAGACCGGTAAGGTCCCGGCGTCGGTCGGGAGCTGGGTAGTCGAGGGCATCGGCGAGGATTTCATACCGCCGGTGTGCGACCTCTCGCGCGTGCGCAAGGCCTACGCCATCCCGGACAAGGAGGCGCTCCTCACCTGCCGCGAGCTCCTGCGCAAGGAAGGCGTCATGGGCGGCACCTCGACCGGCACGCTGCTCGCGGCGGCGCTGCGGTACTGCCGCGAGCAGACCGAGCCCAGGCGCGTCGTGACCTTGGTCTGCGACAGCGGCAACAAATACCTGTCCAAGGTCTATAACGACTTCTGGATGCTCGACCAGGGCTTCATCGAGCGCGAGAAAGCGGGCGACCTGCGCGACCTCATCAGCCGCCGGCACCACGACCGCGCGGTCGCCACCGTGAACGCGGACGAGAGAGTACTCAACGCCTACCAGCGCATGAAGCTCTACGACGTCTCCCAGCTCCCCGTGCTGAAGGACGGCCGCATCGTCGGCATCGTCGACGAAGAGGACATCCTCGCCGAGGTGTACGACAATCCGGAGCATTTCAACGAGCCGGTCACCGAGGCGATGGAGAGCAAGATCGTCACCGTCGCCCCGGGCGCGTCGATCGAGGAGCTGATGAGCATCTTCAAGCGCGGCATGGTCGCCATCGTGGTCGACGGCGACGAGTTCCTCGGGCTCATCACCCGCATCGACCTGCTCAACTGGCTGCGCCGCCGAGGACAGAAATGAGCCCAGGAGCATGAAGTTCGACACCAAAGTGATCCACGCCGGGCAGGAGCCCGACCCACGGACCGGCGCAGTGATGACGCCGATCTATGCCACCTCGACCTACGCGCAGTCGAGCCCCGGCGAGCACAAAGGTTTCGACTACGCGCGCACGCGCAACCCGACGCGCGATGCGCTCGAAGCCTGCGTGGCGGAGCTCGAAGGCGGCGACGCCGGCTTCGCCTTCGCTTCCGGCATGGCGGCGATCGGCACGCTTCTCGAGACGCTCGACGCCGGCTCGCACGTCGTCTGCATGCACGACCTCTATGGCGGCAGCTACCGAATTTTGGAAAAGGTCAGAAAACGGTCAGCGGGCTTGCAGGCGACGTTCGTCGACCTCTCCGACCGCAAAGCACTGGAGCCCGCGATCCGGCCCAACACGCGCATGCTCTGGGTCGAGACGCCGACCAACCCGCTGCTGAAGCTGGTCGACCTCTCCGCCGTCGCCGAGATCGCCCATCGGAAGAATCTGCTCTGCGTCTGCGACAACACCTTCGCCTCGCCGTGGATCCAGCGGCCGCTGGAGCACGGCTTCGACGTCGTGGTGCACTCGACCACCAAGTATCTGAACGGTCATTCCGACGTCATCGGCGGCGCCGCGGTGATCCGGAAGAACGCGGAGCTGAAGGAGAAGCTCGCCTTCCTGCAGAACGCCGTGGGCGGCGTGCC
>Ga0137397_10001271_pt1 | contig 17648 bp, 20 predicted proteins | sample czorhiz116metaG_FD_106658 | JGI IMG/M metagenome (GOLD analysis project Ga0137397, IMG submission 106658) | Vadose zone soil microbial communities from Angelo Coast Range Reserve, California, USA - czorhiz1.16 metaG | ecosystem: Environmental > Terrestrial > Soil > Vadose zone | place: USA... | reverse complement strand
CGATGTCCAAAATTAGTAATAAGCTACCAGCCACTGGCAGCCAGACCACAAGCACATATCGATGTTGTGTCAAAAATATGTTATGTCAAACACGAGACGATCGACTCCATCAGTTCAGGTTCGTGCTTCCACACGGTCATGTTGAGTTTTGAAGCGAATAAGAGACATAATGATAATGCTCCCGCTCCCGGACTTCAATTGGTAGGCAAAATAGGACATCCACCTGGTTATACCCCACAGATAGGTGACATTTCTGAAAACCGGCTTGTCACCCCCCTTCCGATTCTGTGCGGCGCTGGATCACACCCCGTACGGTGTCGATACTGTATCGTGTTTGCCCCCTCGCCATTTCGTGTTATAATCAGAGGCATTTATTATCAGTTGAGCGGTGCGGAGCCGGAACTCTTATGGAAAGTTATGACAGAGTCGGGTGTGCTTGCTCACTAACATGTGTTCATATCAGACACGTCCGATATTATTTTGGCGTTCAGGGTCGTGCTGGCGCTCCAAGGATCCACTCTTCGCCGAGTCTTCGGGTGTATCCAGCGCCGGCGTGCCTCGTATTTACGCGCCTCGAAGCCCCTGAGCATGTGCACCTACCCGCATGTGATGTGTGCGTTGGAAAAAATTATAGATCCTGATTTGTTGGACTTTGACGATGTCGCGGAGACGAAGCTTGATCCTGGCTTATGACGATCGAGAGCTGACTGAGGCACGAAGTGCTCTATCACAGCACCACTGGCGGTAGTAAGCGCGAGCATGATGGCTATGTGAGCCTATGTCGTGGTGGAAAACGGAACACGTACGCATCGCGAACACGAGACCAAGGCAAGGCGGCTGCGAGGTCACTCTGCTCCCTGAGAGGGCGCGAAATTAGGTGCACGTAAGTGTGATAGTTCGTGGCCACCGTGACCAGGCCGCAATACTAGCGTTTCTCCAATGCTTCCATCGTGTCGTGCAGACATCCCGACGTCTTAGACTAGGCGTGAGTCATTATTGCCAGTGGGCCTTCGTCGTGCCCAAGGACCAGTGTCTCCATTGGTCAACTCTCGGAGCCAAGATTTTATTCAGAGGTGTAATTAATCTGCTTCTAAGTGTGCTGAATTGCTGATACGTTGTCTACGCGTTATTGTGTTGGACGGGCGGCCATGGGTCATTGTCGCATCGGGCTGATAAGGCGGCAGAAGCGTGTGTGTGCCAGTGCCACTGACACTACGATATCCTTTGGGTTTAGGGCCAACTGCGAGAGTATCTCAGCATCCTTGTTGGCGTCGCGGATCTCGACTGATTCGACAACCAGGCTGCGCATACCATTGCACGTTGCATACAGCACTGCCTCGCAGGAACCCACGGACCAAGATAAATCGAGAAAATGGGCAATTGCTTTCTCGATCATGCGCCAATACGACTGTGGTATTCAAGTTATGTCACGGCCCACAAGTGTCGACAAACTGTTGAACCCCCTGAGCATGTTCGGAACGGACGGGCCGCCGGGCGTTAAGGTCCGACACGAAGTCATGTAATAATTCCGGCGATGCTCCAACAATACAGTATCGGCAATAACTTCGCCCCATTCCACCTCTTCACGACGCCCCTGCTTGGACAGACGGACCCTGCAAGAGCGCCAGGATAAAGTGAAATACTAGCACGTGGTTGGCACATGTCTCAAATTGAGAAATGTCAGCGCACATGTCTAGTAGGCCGCTTTTCAGTTTGGAATTCACCTCCCCAACATCACAAGGTTCTGCTGTAGAAGGCTTACAACGGGCAAACCGGCGTGTAATTGAATCCCGGCGCATAAATCCTCTGCAGGGACATCAACACGATGACAACATTCTTTAGGAATTTGGACCAAATCCAGGGATTCCAGGCCGCACACGCTGCGCGCACGAATCACCATGCGTCGAGGCCTTGAGGCACTGTGTATAGCGATTATCACGGGGTACTCATATGCCTCTAATAGCAAAGTAGCGCCAGTGTGGCGTGGTCATCGCTATCGCTCTGGCTCTGGCACTTCAGTCAGGCCCGTGGCGGTCGCCGATCGGGCCCGTCGCGGCGTCTTTCATGTACTTCAGCTTGAAGTTCCACATAGGCTTGCGGCTCAACAACTTGAAGTATATGAGATGACTGATACGATCCGACTATAGTCAATCATTCCCACTACCGACGTCTACCGTCCCCAAAGTTGCAGTTAATCTTCGACTGGACTCCGAAGACGAGGATGCTAATGTCTATTAGTCGCACCTACTCAAGTTCAGAGATGCGAACCTTCTTTTCTCAAGGGCCACCCGTAGAGGATGAAGGGCAGATGAAATCGTTACAACAAGATATTCCTCCAAACTTTTACAACCTTCGGGTCAATGAAGGGGTGTGTTTATTAGTTACTCATTCTTTGCGTCAGTTGAGGCGAATAACGCCGGATATTTAGGCACACTGTCCTACTCGTCTCTCTCCATCGATACAGTCTACTCCAATTCTGGGGGTTGGAACGGCGCACCCTGAAACCTGTATCACTGGTATCCATTATGCGAATTTGCAAGCCATGCATCCCCCGGGTCCCACAGGCCAGACTACGTTCCCTTCGTTCCCACCCGTATGAATCCCGTTCTTTATCTACCCAAGGATCCCGATCTCAGTCGGCTTCTGCCCCATACACTGCACAGGGTTTTGGCCCTGGAGGATTCGAAGATTACGTGCTTGCCACGGTTATACCAACAGCGGACCCAACCCGTAACTGGTGCCACGAAAGGGCGCCCATGAGTGTTCCTCAGGACCAGGGTCATGAATTCACACGTGTTCACAAGACGCTCGATACTTCGGTGCCGTCAGCTCTCCCAGGAATCCCCGGAACGCCCACCGTCGTACAAAAACAACAGAAATCACTGCGTAATCTGCCCCAACAATTCCAAAAGATGAGAAAGGGACGCACCGCAACGCCATCGCGATCGTCACGACGACAGGCCGACGTACATGACCCTCCTAGACGCCAACACTTGTGCAAAATTTGCGGCAAAGAATACGCACAGCGACAGGGCCTCACGAGACATCATCTAGCGAAGCATGAAGCTAGCTTGTGTATTTATTGCCGCGAATTCAAATCGGGTCGCCCCTACCTCAGGCTATTACGAGAGCACCTGGAGAGACAGCATCCTGATGTCGACCCCAACGCTGCTGTAGAGGTGGTCAAAAGGAACGGCCGCAGGGCAACATATCTAGCACGAGGCCCGGCGGTTTCACCTCCCACCCCTGAACACGACAGACGAATTCGTACGGTATTTCTGCTGCATCCACCGATACCTTCCCCGCCGGCAGTGAACAATCGCTCATCCGTCTCACTGCCTGCTTTCCCACTTGCGGCTTGCGAGGCTCAGTTTGAATTCACAGGGCCAACGATCATGAAAAGCAAGCGTGGAAATGACCGGCAATTTGAAGCGCATCATCCCCGCTACGCTCGTACTCCCTTTGTGTTCACAGAAGAGCCTGAGCCTTCCCAAACGGCGAAGGACTCGGGGACGTATGCTCCTATAAAGATACGGTGGGCAGTGTCTCTATCTATACCACAACGATAATATCTGACGTTGGCCATTCTCTCGGGTACCAAAACAGCCAAGATGGAAGCATTGCCGCCAACGCTTCATCCTACCCAATCACTGCACCTGTCCCCACACTCGCCCCGCATGTTAGTGGATTTCGAAGCAGCTTGATCCATGTGACTCCCACGATTGATCCGTCCGGACCCACGTACGTTTCTCGCACTCTCCCTCCTGATGATGGGATCCGGTCAAATGGACTCGCCGAGTCTCCCAACGGGACACCTTATGCCGGCATAGAGTCCCACAGGTACCGGACACGCCCCAGTTACGGAAATTAAAGAAAACACCGATACCGGAACTTATGGACTTGCTTCCTTGAGGCAGGGTCTTCGTTTCATCACGTCATAGACTTCTGACATTCGGTTTCGTTCCGCCTACTGTAGTTACTCTCTTATTTCAACTATACCATCCTCTGCATCATATCGCATCCTCAGGCTATTCACGGAGATCGCACACTACCATCAGTATTGTTGCCATCTCATACAGTACGGTATGATTGCTCTCCTATGTTACTGTTTGGGTATAACCCAACTTTGTAATGACTCGGTGCGTTTTCTAAGATTTCTCGGGTTTCTCGGGTAGGAACGCACGGTGCATCGTGCATGTCATCATTGTCATGTCTCATAACAGAGAAGGCACTCCAGTGGCACGTCGATACGAAAAGCTAATTCTCCTAGTGGCCAGTGTTGCGCGACGTCGGGATCGCCCCGTACGTTGCGCAAGTGGAGGGTTTGCTTTTAGATCACACCCCATTAGACTTGGTGACAAGAGTCCAACAATGCAGCGGAACATGGCATATGCATTATCATCGCACAGAGCAGGTCAGCTGATGGGAATTAGTGAACGTTGCTCCGCCGCGTGTGGGGCATGTGTGGTACGTAGATACGTAATATTAGGGCATGTGTTACGAGGACAGAGAACTTCCCAACTTTCGTAAGTGCCAGTGTTGGCATGATTCCGCACTGACACAAACGCTCAGGGAAGCTGGGAAATAGCCTGCTGCAACCTCTCTCGGGTAATAATCTCCCGTTCTTAATCATACAGTATGGCGCATAGTATGAAAACCAGTTCTTGGTCAAATTAGGGCGACGTGCAATCAAACCTTGATAACGTCTTCTCCAGTGCGACCTAGGCTCTGATATCCTCTGTCATATCACAGTCGGACCCTTTAAGTTCCCTTATTTGGGCCATAGCCACACCGCCACTGCCAGTGGCACCTGGGGGAAGGAGGTAGTAGTACTATCGGCTTCAGTTCCGGTCATCATATCAGACCAGCTTCTCTGGGATCAGCGCTTTCTTTCTCAAGCACTAGGTATTCGCGGAGTCCTCGAATTAGCCCGTCCTGTAGTGATCTTCGGACGATGATTACGTTTAACCTCAGTTATTGGGCCGATTGGCTTGTGCCGTCTCATGTGTTATGTTAATCACTTTTCTACAATATTTTCCCACTGCGGTGCGCAGGCCCTGAGAAACGAGCTGCCTTCGCTCTTTTACATGTACGGGTATCGTAAGCTAAACACCACCTTGATGCAGCGCGTCATCTAAATAACCTGTGTTTGTACTGTGACTAGTTGTTCTGTATACATGCAAACCTTTCTTGATTGAGAAGGCTCCTGGCGCCCTGGTGAATGCGAATTTAATTCTCCCATCAAGATAGTAAGGTCGGAAATCATCCCATGATGGCTCACCCTGTTGCTCGAGAATATGCGCTGGCGGAGTGGTAACGAGAGGATGTCAACACTCATAAGCGAGCTGTGCCTTGCGAGACACATACGAAGAGAGCAAGCTGCGAACTAGCCTGTCGCAATGTCGTCCTGACTACTTGTAACCTTCGCAGGGAAGATCACCTTGATCACTATATGGGGATATAAAGCCTGTCTTTGTCGGCATGGGGCTATGAGCGCAGAAAGCAACGTCGAAATGCATTATTTGTATTCCATATCCGCGGAGTCTTCGCATCGTTCCTTTCCTCCCTACGTTATGGTCTCCGGATCTTGGCGTTTGATGCTGCTTAGCGATCGGCTAGATCGGCTACTATGGCTTACAATTGAACCCCGGTACTAGTAAACGAGTTCTTCCCCGTTGTCCGAGCCGTCCTACGCGGGCTCTCAAGAATAAGCCGCTACACTTACCCACGTTTCCCAGGGACAGTGAAGGATCTTCACGAAAGCGTGATGTAGGTCACGACCAGATCGATAACATCGGCCGCAGCGAGAGTTCAGAAAAGTACATCTTTACTTGCTGTCATTTCAAGGCTTGGCCGTGACTGATCATACTTTTCGACACTTTTAATACTTGGGTTGTTTTTTGAAACATACTTTAGGGCAGTTAGAGCAGAGCAAGAGAGCAAAAAATGTTTTCGAAGATTAATGCCCCCAAACGCGTTTTTTCGATGAAGGTGGAAGCTGGAAGCTGGAAGCCTTGAAGCTCCTGAGGCCTGAGGTACAGATTACGTAATTCCAGCGGCATGATGCGCGAGCCGAATGTTTGCGCGTTCCGTTCCGTTGTCCGATCGAGTCACAAACCACATTGACTTGCACTTACAAAGTACAAAGCTTAACGAAAGGCGAAAGGAAACACAGATGTCAGGTGCGAGCAAGGCTCAGAAAAGCCGATAAAACTTTAGCAGGCTAATAGCAGCAGCGGATATCTCACAACTGAAAAGGGATAGCCCTCGTTCTTCCACATGTTTTGTACACTCTCACTGACGGTTACTATAGCTAGCGACGCACGTGTGACTCGCACGTGTGCAGTAAGTCCGGTGCAGAGTCCGCGTCCGCGAACGTCCATCATGAGGTATACATTACATGGCATTGTAACATTGCGCAATGCTTCGTAGGGCTCAAAGCCCGGGGGCCATGCCGTGTCAGCCGTGAGCAGAAATATTATTTTTGTCATCGTCGTCATCATCGCCATCGTTGCCACCACCAAATGCACCTCGATGCCAGTGTCTGGTTCTAGGTTGTATTCACAGTGTGCACAGATAGTGCCAATGATAAGGATGACGTATCATAACTATCAAGTAGAGGCACGGCATCCTGTCTTTCCCTCACTCGTACCCATACGCCGGGTTCTGTCGGTCATGCCGGTCATGCATGAGATGTATGAGACCGCGCGCATGCAGCTGAGGCCCCGTCCGAAGGACCCTTCGGATTCTGCCGTTAGCGGCGTTGACCGGGGTCCTGACTGTATGGATGTAAGGGTGTAAAGTAATACTCCCACCCGCTCACGGCTTCGGCACTTTCGGTCACCGGAGGTTCTGTATCGCCGAGTCAGTCGGAGTCACGGTGCCAGTGTACAGCTATCGATTTCCGTTTCATTTCTTGTGGTTGCATTATCCCGGGTCAAGCACGTCCTCTGTTGGTTGGCATTTCATGGCAGTCCACTGGCATGCTTGGCCTCGGCCAGTTGCCATGTTCCAACCACTCAGCCGCCTTCGCGTCCGTGATCTCGACTCCTCAGTCAAGGGAGCTAGTGTTCTCTTCGCTGTCTACAGGCCAGTATAGCTGACCAACGGTGAAAAGGAAACGCCCCAAGCCCCTTTCATTCGATTGTACCCATTCTCTCGCCCTCTTCTTCATATCCTCTCCTCGTTCCGTTCCGCGCCAAGCTCGGGAAGCTCCTGGGTCCCCCGCCTTTCCCACAGGTGTCGCGGCGCATGTTTGGGCTGCATCTGCGCGTTTCCTACGACTTCCGGAACCAGATGCAACCCTCGGCAGCGGACGAGGTACTTTCGAATGTTGCGCTTGGCTCCACCGCGCTTGGCGGTCCCATAGGCTGAGAGGCTGAGGTGTGCTGAATGTACCCACGCCGAGCGGCCGAGATGGACGATCGCGCTGGGCGAGCGCGGCAAGTGCAAGGTTCGCCGAAGTGAACCATCTCTCCCCCTTTGCCCTTTTCTAATACCTCGTTACTTTGGTATCGACTTTTGAATCGTTTTGATACGGTCGATCACGCCCTCGTCGTGCGATTCATTATTATTATTTTTTGTTTGCGCGTAGAAGGTGATCTCGGTACTACCAGAGGATTTCAACAGTTTCACGTGGAACGGCGTCAAGGAAGAGCTTGCCTCGCTCTGTCCACTCCTTCGTAACGTTGGTGTGTAGGGTTCCCTGTCTGGGACGTACTAACTGAATCTGACTTGTGCCGCGCTGCGCGCGCGCAGCTGCCAGTGGGTGGACATTTTCTGGAAATGCAATAGCAAGTAGGACGAGAGGAGGGGGCACGCTGAGATCGCATTGAGGCGTGTGGGCTTGTACTACCGGTACTCATTGATGTGCACATTCCTTATTGAATATATGGTACCTACGAGACAAAAAGTCCTCCTCAATACACACATTTCCACGCAGGCCAGGAACTCCCATGTTTATCCGGTCGGCGATGAGGCTCGATGAGGATCCAAACCTGGCCAGATAATCTGCAAGCCTGCGAGTCGTGCAGTTTGACATTCCAGCACAAAATAATCAGGCCTCTATCACAGCTCGTCCGAGCTATCACAAAACCGCCACCCTGGCGCTCAGCTGGACTGAGCCATCCCACATATAGGTTTTACGTTTGATGTGGCGACCACCTGGCATCCTTCCGCGTATTCGGAACGGAACTGAATGGCCTTTCGATTCAAAACATCTGAGAAGGGAGACCATCAGAGGGCCCCTCGGCGGCGTTTTTACCAGGCGCTGCCTACTAAAGGTGAATCCGCTTTCTGGCGCGTATCACGTACTCCGCAGCAGGTCGACCAATGCAAGTTTGCGCGCATGTTGGGGCCATTCTTGGACAGTTGGACTTTGGGCTGCTTGCGCCCAGGTGTATTGTTTTCGAACGTTTCTCTAGTCTGGTCCCCTCAGAGTTGCCCGCGCCGCGTCACCATTTCCTTCAGGTGTATCACAATGGCCATCAGTCTCTTCTGGCCCACACGCAGGGTGCTGCACATGCGACGATAAAGGGGAGGAGGAAAGCTCAGGTAGTCCGACATCATTTTGTTGTGTCTAAAACACTCGCCAATACTTCTTCGCGGAATATCAGAATTACTGCTAACGCCGCAACAAACTCGACTTGTGCGCGGAAGAACCCTCGTTTTCACCAAGAGTCAGCGGTGGCCGATCCTCATAAACACTCAGTACTCAGTGACGTAGGTCAGTTGGTCAGACCGGTCAGGGCTAGACTTCACTTGTACGACTGCATGATAGCTGCGTTCCGCACTCTGGAAAAACATGATCCGTGTACGTGACATAAGACCGATACCAACATGAGCGCTCAGGCTCTCGAACGCTGTCAGAAACAATGTTTGGGTTAGGGCACATATTGCAGGCGGGTCGTGCAAGGGTGCCGGACTAAACCAGCGCCGAGGCTGTTGCGACGCCGTGCGTGTGATACACGAGACACGCCGCTTCGCCACGAAGTCAACGGGAGTTCGCCACGTGTATGGAAAAAAGAAACGTCGTGCTATAGAAAGACCGATTGGCATGGGAGCGTGGTAGGGGGGAGGTTCTGTGAATCCGTTCCATCCGATAACGATAAGCGTGAAGGCCGCCGAAAGAGAGAAAAGCGAGTGGCCACGAGCACGTGACAGGCAGCGTGTCGGGTTTTCGACTGCGTTAAGTTTCGACTAATTTGGAATTCCTCTCCAGTGCAAGACTCAAATGTAGGTGGGCACGTTTGATATGGGCAGCTTTTCTAGCCTTGGGGCCTTGCAGCCTTGAGGCAGAATCTTATCTTCGTCACTGTCGGCAATAACGGGGTATCTCATCTTTTTGGTTCTGTTTCAAGTTCAAGTTCCGAGCTTTGGCGCTCTTGGGGCCACAATGCTGGCCGGTTATGCGACGTGTGTTTAGGGAGTGTTCAGGGCACGGAGGGACCACATGTGGCCATCGGAACCACGAAGGAACATCGTTCCCATTCCCAGTTGCAATGCCCACTTGCACGCCTAGCTACTGAACTGAGTTTGTCCGTCCTCGTCTCAAACCGTTTAAAACCCATGCGTGGCATTAAAAACAAGGCGAGAGGGCATTGGCCAAGCACCCCTGCACCAGTGCACGCTCCTCTCTCGAACTTGCATCGGTCATCACTGTGTTCTCGTCCCTTTCCTCTACAAATGGACGCCGGGGCCTACAGTCGCTCATATACCAGTCTCCTGACGGAGAGTTCGTCTGGTCACTCAGCCGATGACAACGTCATCGGCTCATCCTCAGACATGGACCTACCTCCTCCTCAGGAACCGTTCCTCGAAGATGAAGGACCCGAAATAAACCATTGGCTACAAGGCAGCCCCCTGAACGCACGCGATCCTCGAGTCAACGCAGAGGCACGTTTTATTGTTAGCTATGACACATGTACCTCGAATCAACTGACTACTACGGATCTTCAGCCATATCTCTCTGATCGTTATCCATCTGTCAGGCCTACTCTCGTTCGAGGCATCGATGGACGTCTCGGGACGCCGCACCTTGAGAGTCTCATCGACAGTATCCATGAAGAGAACCTCCTCGTCACACGTCCTTCGGACTCCATGCACTCGGCGACGGCTTTGCCTCGGCTTACCCAGGTATGAATGCTCTCTCAATTCGCCCGGACACTCTGAATGACATCACCAGTCGTCCTATTCCTTTTACTCGCCACCTGTCGGCCTCGACAGTGTGAACATGACTCGTGACTGGCACCAGGAAGGAATGGCGATGAGCGTTCCTTCGGTCCAGGGCAGTCGATACATGCCCGCGGACACTAACTTCGCGGAACCCTCGACCCTCCCTGGGATTCCTCACACGCCAACCGCCGTCCAATATCAAGAACAGAGAGCATCTCAGGACATGCCTCACGATCTCCGAGGGACAGGAAGGCGACCTGCAGTAGTGCCATCGGGGTCGCCTCAGGCTCCAGGACTAGCTGCCAGCGGAAATCGTAGAGCTCCTGCGGGCCGATATCTATGCGTATGTGGTAAGAGCTATTCGCAATCACAGGGGCTTAGACGACATCAGCGAGAGAAGCACGACGCCAGCTTGTGTACGCATTGCGACGCTTTCACCTGGGGTCGCCTCTACCGTCTGAAGGAGCACCTCGAAGAGCAGCATCCTGACATTGACATCGAAGCGACACTAGATGAGGCTACGAGGATGCGTCGTAGGGCGACAGGCCAGGTAAGTTCTCGTGGGGACCAAATCACATTCACGTAAAACGGTGTTCATGAAGTAGCATCCGTGCGTGTGAACGTAGTCCCTTTGCTATTTGTGTCAAGTACGAAATCGGCGTCATTCCTCGTCTCTTCCTGATTCTTGGTCCGTTGTGTTGTCTTTTTGTCCATTCACCGCCAGGTGCTTTCAATGTTTCCTTCCGCCCAGTTACGCTCTTATGCCACGTCATCCTTTGCATCCCATAGTATCCAAGTCGTATTCACCGAAGGAGGTCCTCATGCTTCGGTCAGTTATGTGCTGTCGTTCCATTCGATCTGCGATCGGCTCTTCTACAAGTATGGGTATCTCAGCCTGCCATGTAAATAGCTTCTGATTGTGCTGCGCCGCTTTTTGAATATATGCTATGTCCCCTTAACAGAGACGGCTCCTGGCGAACCGCGAAGTTAGTTCTCTGCTGCAGTGTCAGGAATCACCCCATTATGTCCCATGGAGGGACTTGTGATAACTCGCACTGAAGGGTCCTCTCTAGGGTCATCTTCAATAACCTGCCAGAGAGTATAGAAGCGAGGATATACAAGAGGACCCGTGAACGCAGAAAGATATATACGATGTGGATTGGTCAGTAACAAGACCTGCTCAGCAGACCCAAAATATTAGCAACACCGGTAGGCATTTGGATTTAGCCGTAAACACACCCGCTGCAACAATGTCCACCTTGATCGTGATATGGCACATATAAAAGCCAGTCGACATAGGACCGCAAGTGTGGCAAACAACGTCAAACTGCTTCATGTGAAGAGCAAAGGCTTCAAGTTTGGCCCGTCCGAGTCACCTCCAGCGATCGTATGTGGACCTCGAGCCAGACTCGGGCTGCAGTCACACTCGAACTAGATCAGCGGCGGCCGGTCGGGCTCTGCCAGCCTGTCCTCGTATGGAAAAATCAGTCAAGGTTGCACTTGCACATTCATACCGAATTGATCGCACCTTCCTCAAATCGGCTCGTTCTTTCTCAAGCGCCGGGATATTCGCGGAGTCGTCGAATCTCCCCTGTGCGTTATGGTTCCCGATAGGCGGCGTTTGGGCGCACTTTGATGATCGCTAGATAGGCCGTGGCTTACAATCTCGGTATTAATGAGTGAAAAACAATATGCTGCCGTACACGGGTTCTCAAGAATAAACCGCTCTTATGCTACGACCTACGATCACGGTATGTGGGCTCAGGGCATTCTCTGCACCCAACGCAAACTCCGCACCAGGTCCTGACACATTGTTATGAGAAATGTATTGTTCCGCATTTGGAAACGCCGTCCAGAGCAGGCCTCACTGGCAGCCTGAGGCCTCATCCCTCACACCACTCCATCTGAGTGTTATGGGAAGAGCCATGGCAGTGACGTGGTGTCACTGTCGCAGTCATTAGTCACGACCCGATCTTCGATCGATTAGGGTGAAAGCTCTCACACATGGGAAGGTACCACAGCGAAGGACTTACAACTGAAGCGCAGATCACGGAATTATAGCGCGACTGGCATCATGATGCGCGAACTTATCAGAAAAGCACATCTTTGCTCAGGACCTTGCTGTCACTTGATGATACATTTCAACACTTTTAATACTTGGGTTGTTTATTGAAATGTTTCCAAGTGAAGAACAGTTCCCAAAGTTTTGTGATGCCTACGGGCCGAGCTACCGTATATCGGAGGCGTTGGACTCGAAGGCCCTCGGGATGAGGTGAGGAACCTGAGAAGAAAGAGAAAAAAGGTTGGAGCGGTGGGCGAATTTCTTCCACTATGGTGCGTGATTTAGGAGATCTTGGCAAGTGGTTGAGTATATCAGCTCGTCGCATACCCCTTCGACCCCAGGTGTCAGGTGATGCTCACGTGAGTTGATAAGGTCAGGGAGGACCCAGTCTTTCTCGCAATTGGGTTGCCTGGTCGTTGCACCACCAAAGAGGCCTCCTATTTAGACGAGGAGCTTAGGGATTTGAAGCTTGGGGATCTTACGAGACTAATATCTTACGATCCGAAAAAGAGCGAAAAAGACGTCACTTCCAAACTCCGTTCGAAACTCCATCACCTTAGGTAAGGAGGCCTTCAAATGCTCGGCCCGCGAGTCTACATTAATTATTGTCTTGGTTCGGGACCAGGCGCAATTATATCGCGACAAATACTTAGATGATTGACCCCTCGCCACTGACCGATGGCCATTCGGTCAAAATATGTGTGAGGTGTGAGACACGACCCCAAACTGGCGCAGGGGCGCCGTTGGCTAATGATAAGAGTAGGTTCGGAACCAGACACCTTCTAAACTCCGACTCAAATGAGATTTATGAGGATGTCTGCGGCCGGACACCTGGGCCCGTCTCGCGAGAATCACAACTTTGCGTTCGCAAACCGCATTCGCGTGACCTCGCTGTGGGACGCATGTCCTAACCGGCATACGGTTTGTGTCATTCACACAAGACGCCCAAAGTACGCCCAAGCACACACCGGTCAGCCTCATTGTTAATCAGGATCATCAGTATCTAAACGGGATTGCTGTTCGTTTCGCCCTAGTAAATGTCATCCTTATCGTAACGCACATCCAACTCCTGCCGTACAGCATTCCCAGTGCTCCACACCTTCCCTATCTACCAGCTTCTAGCTGCTTTAGGACGTGCGAGAGAAGCCCAAGCGCACAGCAATCAGCCTCGTCCCCTCAAAGAACCATGCGATTGCTGTGCATTTGGACCTAATCTCGCTCCCCGTTTCCGTAGCGCAGTCCTCCTGGGACCCACCACATTCCCTATTTAGTGATTCTTAGCCGCTTTGGGACGTGAGACCAAGGCACAACCGCACAGGAATCAGTCTCATTGTTATCAATGCGATTGCGCCCTACACTCACCCGCATTCGTGGCATACATCCCATCGTACAGCATTCCCAGGTCTTACATCCTCCCCATTTAGGTCCGTGATGTTCTGACCACCCGTCCATCTCACACGCACGCACCCCTAGTCCATGGCGAAATTTCGGTGATAAATGGCACCCCTTTCACAGGAGATCCACTCCGCGCTCTCAGTCTGCTTCTAATTAGCGCCAGAGCTCACGCGGTGGGAGTGGTTTCTCCTGAATCCAGCTGCATCTCACGACCCTACACGACACCTCGAAAGCCATCAGATACGTGTATGATCGTTGCCGCGCTAGCCGAGGAAATTCGGCCCGCATTCCATTGACATCTTTCTAGCTCTTGTTCATCGCCCATGTCAATTATGACGCGACTTCCGTGGGTTGGGTTGGCTTTCAATGCGATTGCTGGCGTTTCGCCTTTTGAACTCGTTCCCCGTTTTCAAGATGCACGTCACACCATATAGTATTTCCAAGGCTCCACACCCCCTTATTTCGCGGCTCTTGGCCTTTTTGGCACCATATGTCTGGCTGTGACCAATGGAAGTGAAACTAACCCTGTGCCGAAGCGTGAATGGCAGTGCCCTAGTATTTGCGATCACTCAAAGACTTCGCGGCGGTAAGTGTCAAGCAGACCCCAAATATGCCAAAACATCACCAGATCAACCCATCTCAGTCCCAAAGCACCGTGACAAAGCCAACTGTTGCTACCCTTTGTCATTTCTTTTGATGGCGAAACGATCCCCCACCTATGAGTTGTCTTAGCGCTGAGAAAAGTCGCGTGCGGTTTTAGGGCTCAAGCCACCAGCACAGTCGATCGTATTTCATAGATCCTCCTACCATTCTTCAAGGATAGGAATGCCTAAGGTTTAGGTTTGATGAACCTTGAGCGTAACGCCGACACAGCCAGCCTACTTTTGGTGGATACCGTTTTCGTTGGTCCTATGACCGGACTTTCATCCGAATTTCGACTCTTCATCGCCATGCCTCGCCGTCACGCCGTTGTGCCACCTCATCGGAAGCTTCTCATCGTCACAATCTGAAGAGTGCCCGCGAGATGGTTTCAGAGTCATCGCGGCATTCGATAGTGCCAAAATATGTCAGTCTCTAGCGCATCTTTCTGTACTGACCTTCTTTTTCCTATCAATTTTTGTGTGGATGTACTCATGCTCACTCCTCGTCGGGGTAGTTAAAATGCGGTGCGGTTGGACTTACAGACACCAACTCGTGCCCCCCCTGATCATCCAAAGATGTCATTTACAATTCCCCACTTACAGAAGCCCTCAGTTAAGCCTTTGCCGAACGAAGAGGAGGTACTTTCTGCCCGAGGTGACAACCAAGGATCGTTCGCTGTTTCTGAGGGTGGCCCAACCCTTGAAGCAAATCGTGTGTACCAGCAGGTAAGGAAAGAATTGCATCGTGAACTTTTCTGACCTTGGCATTTCCGTCCCCTCGTGCGCAGATCGAATTCACGTTTTCTTTGGTGACGATGGGTCTCAAACCTGATTATCCGGCCCACGACGCAGGCGCCACAGACTCCTACGATTATCACCAGCCCCACGGAACTGGAGGTCATTCCAGTTCCACGGCAGACCAGAGGAAACGTACCATGGGGCACAGTGCGCGCCCTGCCTGCGTGCTTTGTAACAAAGATTTTGGACGGGTTCAAGAGCTAAAACGACACCTGAATGAAAAACACATGCCCCGTCGACGATGCCCATTCTGTGACGTCCCCTGGACCCGTCCTGACGGGATGAAGGCTCATCTCATGCGCCGCCACGCCGATAGGTTTAGCGCCGAAATGCTGGAAGCAATCAACGCCTGCGTGGCAGGCGTTTTCTCGAGTTCTTGGATGCGTATGATCATGGCCCCGACCTGGACCTGGAAGCAGCATTGCTGTGATTTATGTTACTTCCCAGTGGTAAGGGCGCTTCGGCGCTTCCGTCGTGTCCGGACGCCTCCTGGCGTCCAGGAATGCCCCAACCGCCCACATTACGGAACCTTGCCACTGCCTCCAGGCTCCAGTCGATGCGCCGGCAGCTCGTTCCTCCAGTTTCCAGAAAGCCTCGCATTGACCCTCGATCGCTTCTTTGAAACGCGCTCGTCCCAGTACGATGGTTTACCTTGTATTTTGTATGATTCCTGTTTGGCTCCTTTTGCCTTTGTCTTTCCTTTGCTTTGTAAACTTGCTTACCACCCGCAATAAAGCCATACTCATGACTGCCGTCATCGTATAAACCTCCTCTTAAACCCTTTCGTTAAGCTTCGTTTCCGATGATCTCTATATGTTGCCAGTCCTCCTTTTAATTATTCCACTTTCGAATATCCGCTCGTAGTCACTAGGCACAGCATGTCTGTCGTGTATCAGAAAGAATGGGTTATTATCACCCCGAAATGTGGTGCTATGTGATGGTCCTCCTCTCATCGTTCTCGAGCATGTCTGGATTTATAATGTGTTGTTTCTATGGACTATGGTTCATACAAGGGTGTGGGTATAGTGTGATTACGGCCACTGACTCGGATTGGTACATGATAAGCATGTGATCACACGGGGTTCTGGCCGTGTTCTGGGATCTGGGCCTTGGGTTAGGTGGGTAGTCTTGACAAGAATTTGGGGTGCCGCGGTGAGGAAACCCACGGGCCACGCACGACCCCGCTGTTCATGTGGCCGCCTGCCTGAGCACGCCCTCGATGGTACTGAGCCGACGGCGAACGCTGCTCGATCCTGTTTGGTCTCAACTTCCCGCCGCCACCGAAATTGCCTGTCACACTGCCGAGCTCACGCAAGAGAGCATTGCTAATAAGGGACTTCACCTCACGGCGGTCCAAGTATTGCGGATTCCGAAGTGTTGTCGGGACGATGTGTGGGAATCGACCGACGGACCTGACCTGGCTGGGAACTTTTAAGGTCCGTCATCTCAAATATGGGCAGAGCACGAAGGACAGCGGGCGGCCCTTCGGGATGCGGTGACTGAGGAACCTGAGAAGAAAGAGAAATATGACGTTGGAGCGGTGTGAATTTCGTCCACTATGGTAAGTGATTCAGGATATCTCTCGATGATGGATAAGTCGATAAGTGGTTGAGTATGTCTGGACCGGGTAGCCTCGTTGCTCATCTATCGAACCCAGGATGGCAGGCGAAGGGAACATTCATTCGGTGATGCTCACGAGATTGATGGCTATTTATATTGGGTACAACCTGTCAACTATTAATCTGAATCTCTATTGAACTCGTAGAATGGACGTAAGGTAACTTAGAAATGAAATGTTAGGGAGGACCTAGTCTTTCTCGCAGTCAGGTGGCAGCTTTTGAAATTTAGCGGTCACGAAACTGAAGCTTGGGGATCTATCTGGGATTTCGATCTTACTGCCCTTGGGAAGGTGACGCAGTGTGGGCAAGACGCCTGGCGGCAGTGTCAAACAGGATGATAAACATGGCGCTGTCGGAAGGTTGCCAGACATGACGTGGGTAATACGTGATCTTTTGCCGACATCGTCACGCGTTCATACCGTATGCTTGGGGGGTGCATTTCGTATGTGCGCCGCCATGTTTGAGTTGTCGACGAGCGAACATTGGCAATTAGACGTGCCTAATTACATTCCCAAAGCAGATACAAAGCAAGGGAAATAAAAAAATGAAATACAAGATCCATGGCGCCAAGGGAATAACAATGAGTATCAAACTCGCACCCTATATATCGAAGAAGTGTCTTTCGATCATCTTCAAAGGTCGCCCTAACGAACCGGAGCTCGGCTCGGTGTGCTTGCTCGTCTCCATGTGATATATTTGCGTGAGGACCGACTCAAACGCATACTCGACGTTGGACGCGCTAAACGCGGACGTTTCCATGTACATCATGCCGTTTTCCGCTGAACAAAAAGGTGGCCCCCAAAAGGTAGTCGGCGCACAATCTCAGCCGCGCCATTTCGGGTTCGTATAGCGAAAGGGAGAGGGGAAGTGGGGGGGGGGGGGTAGGGGGTGGGGGGGGGGGGGTAGGAACCAACCTGCGATTGTTTTTGCCACTTTTGGGGGGACGAGGGGGGGGCGTTG
>Ga0137397_10001269_pt1 | contig 17655 bp, 14 predicted proteins | sample czorhiz116metaG_FD_106658 | JGI IMG/M metagenome (GOLD analysis project Ga0137397, IMG submission 106658) | Vadose zone soil microbial communities from Angelo Coast Range Reserve, California, USA - czorhiz1.16 metaG | ecosystem: Environmental > Terrestrial > Soil > Vadose zone | place: USA... | reverse complement strand
TGGGTGAAGGCGCTCACTAGGCTAAAGTTCATCAGACAGCTCATTTGAATGATCTTCCTGCTGGTTATCGCTCCCGCGATAGCCTTGCTGCTCCAAGGCGCATTGTAGTTCTTTCAAATACGTAAGGAGTTCCATGATTCGCATTGGTGTAATTGGCTATGGTTATTGGGGTCCGAACATCGTTAGGAATTTTCACGCGCACGACTGCTCGGAAGTTGTTCTCGTCTGCGACAAGAATCCCAAGTGCCAAGAGCGATTGCGCAAGGCACATCCGGGGATCGCCTATACCACGGACGAAAAAGAGATCCTCAATTCACCGAATATTGACGTCGTCGCGGTGGTCACACCCGTCTGGACGCATTACGAACTAGCCAAACAAGCACTCGAAAACGGCAAACACGTATTCGTGGAAAAGCCGTTCACCTGGAGCGTCGCTCAGGCGGAAGAACTGATTGAGCTCGCCGACCGGAAGAATTTGAAGATCATGGTCGACCATACCTTTCTATTCACCGGCGCGGTGAAAAAGATCAAAGACGTGGTTGAGAAGAGGGAACTGGGCGACCTGTATTACTACGATTCGCTTCGTGTAAACCTCGGTCTATTCCAGCACGACGTTAATGTCATCTGGGATCTCGCTCCGCATGATCTTTCGATTATGGATTATGTCATCGCGGAGAAGCCGGAAGCAGTCGTGGCCACTGGCCAAAAGCACCTGAACGGCGTGGAGGACGTGGCCTTTATCACAGTGTATTTCCCGAAGAAGATCATTGCCCACGTCAACGTAAATTGGCTGTCTCCCGTGAAAGTGCGCACCACACTTATCGGCGGAGAAAAGAAAATGCTGGTCTGGAACGATCTTGATGCCGATGAAAAGATCAAGATCTATGACAAGGGTGTTAGCATGTCGACAAATCCTAGCAACCTGCATCAACTGCTCGTCAGCTATCGCTCCGGCGACATGTGGGCACCCCAAGTTGAACAGATTGAAGCGCTCCGCGCCGAGACCGCCTATTTCCTTAAGTGCATCCAGGAAAATACGACGCCATTCAACGACGGCGTTGCAGGACTACGAGTTGTCCGCATCCTGGAAGCAGCGGACAAGTCCATCCGGAGTCGAGGAGAGGCGGTCAGCCTGTGAACGAATTTGTCTCTATCGCACCAAGCGTAAGGCTCGGCAAGGACGTGCGGCTCTCCAAGTTCATTAATTTGTACGGCTGCGAAATCGGAGATGAAACGAAAATTGGGGCCTTCGTGGAAATCCAGAAGAATGCCAGTGTCGGGAGACGCTGCAAGATTTCCAGCCACACCTTTATTTGCGAGGGCGTGGAGATCGAAGACAACGTCTTCATCGGGCACGGCGTGACCTTTATCAACGATTCCTATCCACGCGCAACAGCGCCCTCCGGCGGTTTGCAGACGGAAGCGGACTGGAAAGTGGAAAAAACCGTGATCCGAAAGGGAGCTTCCATTGGGTCCGGCTCCACGATTCTGAGCAACGTGACTATCGGTGAGAACGCTGTTGTCGGAGCAGGTAGCGTCGTAACCAAAGACGTACCGGCGAACGCCATAGTGGCCGGAAATCCCGCCAAATTTCTGCGGTTTATCGCAGAGGAGAAAAAATAAGGCTATGGCTAATTCAATGAAAGTTCCGTTTCTCGATCTAGTGACACCTCACAAGGAATTGGAGGATGAGTTGTTGGCGGTAGTGAAGAAGGCCTTCAGCAACGCCGGCTTCATCGGTGGACCCATGGTGGAGGAATTCGAGCGCGACTTCGCTCGGTTCTGTGATGCAAAGTTTTGCGTTGGCGTAAATAGTGGCACAGACGCACTGCGCTTCGCCTTTATGGCCGGTGGCGTCCAAAACGGCGATATCGTGATTACGGTTCCTCACACGTTCATCGCCACAACCGAGGCCATCTCCCAAGCGGGAGGGCACATCGCGTTCGTCGACATCAACGAACAGACCTACACCCTCGATCCCGAGAAATTGCGGGAATACATCGAGAAGAATTGCGACTTCGATCCCCAATCCGGAAATCTGATCGAGCGTGCCTCCAAGCGCAAGGTTGCCGCCATCGTTCCGGTCCATCTCTATGGGCAGATGGCGGACATGGATCCAATCATGGACCTCGCCGCGAAATACAATCTTCTCGTGATTGAAGACGCCTGCCAGGCACACGGCGCTGAGTATTTTTCAAAAAAAGACAATGCTTGGAAAAAGGCGGGCTCCATCGGCAAAGCGGCAGCATTCAGCTTTTACCCTGGAAAGAATCTTGGCGCCTGCGGTGAAGGTGGCGCCATCACTACCGATGATGAAGCCATGGCTCGGCGCATGAGGATGATTCGCGACCACGGCCAGGCAAAGAAATATTATCACGACATCGAAGGCTACAATGGCCGGCTCGATTCCATCCAAGCCGGCTGGCTCACGGTGAAGCTACGGCACCTTGCCGGGTGGAATGAAGCGCGCCGGGCCCTCGCTCACCGCTATCACGAACTGCTCAGCGAAATGAGGGACGCCGTGGGGGTTCCACTGGAAGCGGCGTGGACAAAAGGCGTGTATCACCTGTATGTGGTGCGAGTGCACGATCGCGAGGCGCTGCAAGCTCACCTCGCCGAAGCTGGAATTGGCACCGGCATCCATTACCCAATTCCGCTTCACTTGCAGAAAGCCTACGAACACCTCGGCTACAAGAAGGGCTCATTCCCAGTCACCGAGCATGTCGCGGGCGAAATCGTTTCCCTGCCGATGTTTCCGCAAATGACTCATGAGCAACAAATTAGCATCGCAAACAGAGTTCTGGAGTTCCTGACTTCGAAAGTTGCCTCGGTCAGTTAGCAACTTATACGCACTCCTGACAACGGGCGCCAGACTGCAAATCTCATTTTCAGCTGGCGCTCGCATTTCGATTAGGCTCTCCGTCACTCGGCCGTGCTTCTTGTTCCAGTTTCCTTGATTTAATATGTTTTCTAATGGACTTCCCATGCCTCGCATCGATCGACTAGCCACACTGTACTGCGCGCATCCGCTCAAGCTCATTTTCGCCGGCAATGGCTCGAATTCCGTGCCCATTTTGATGTACCACAGCATTTCCGATAATCTTTTCGGAATGTCACACCCTTACTACCAGATCAATACCTCACCTGAAGCCTTTGCTCGACAGATGAGATGGCTTCGTAACAAGGGTTTCCGCACTTTGGACCTGACGGAAGCTCACGCCGCGCTGGAGTCTGGCAGCGACGTTTCAAAGACGGTGGTCATCACTTTCGATGATGGCTATCGCGACTTCTATACCGATGGCATGGCGGTATTGAAGCAGTGTGGCTTCTCCGCCACGATTTTCCTGGCCACCAGCCGGATCCAAGACACGTCCGTACGCATTGAGGGTGTCGATTATCTCACTTGGAGTGAGGTACGCGAACTTCACGCTGAAGGAATTCGCTTTGGCTCCCACACCGCGACCCATCCGGATCTTCGTTCGCTCAGCCTTGAACAGATTGATTATGAGTTGGGCTTCTCGAAGGAAGTCATTGAGCAAAAGTTGGGCACGGCAGTCGAGTCGTTTTCCTATCCCTTCGCATTCCCGGAGGAGGACAAGGGATTCACGCGCTTTCTCGTCGACGTTCTGGAAAATCTTGGTTTCCACAATGGTGTTTCCACCGTCATCGGCCGCGCCCGGCAGGATCACAACCGCTTCTTCCTGCCTCGTTTGCCGGTTAATTCCTGGGACGATCCACACTTCCTCCGCGCCAAGATCGAGGGCGGGTACGACTGGCTCCATTGGCCACAATGGTTCAATAAACTGATCCATCACAACGTCACTATGATGCAGCGTACAGGCGGCCCAGTGTACCCGCAGCGGAGACTTTTTGGACGCCTCCCATAAGGATTCGCCACGGCGCGTTGTTGGAGCCGCTGAATTTCGCGCAACTTACGCATTATGAATTACTTATGGGGACCGCTGGTACAGGACACAGGCTGTACCCCAATTAGACATCAGTACAGTTGTTGCCACCGTTGACCGACTGCTACGCTCCGTTAGCGTGGGAAGTGTCTGCACTGACGGAGCAAATTGATGGTAAGCGCTCGGGTTTTAGTTACTGCGGTTCTGCCTTTCAAGAAGAATCATTCTTTTTCGATCCGCTCTAAAATGCTTTTTTTCGCACCGATACTGCTGTTTTTCGCGATGTTCTGGGGTCCGACCTCGGCTCACGCAAACGACATTTATTTCGCGCAAAACGCCGCCGGTGCGGCCAATGGCTCAAGCTGCGCAAACGCCTTGCCAGTCTCCTTCTTCAATAGTTCGTCGAATTGGGGCACCGGCACTTCGCAGATCGGCCCTGGAACCACCGTCCATCTGTGCGGGACGTTCACCGGGACGGCGGGCCAGACTCTGCTGACCTCTCAGGGGAGCGGAACATCGGGAAGTCCAATCACTTTGTTATTTGAATCTGGAGCAAACCTAACTTCACCTTATTGGGGCCCCGGCGGAGGGGCCATCCACATTACAGGCCGAAGCTGGATTACCGTCGACGGCGGGACGAACGGTATCATCGAGAACACGCAAAACGGCACCGGGCTTGCTTTCAACGCCCAGACGAACCTGCTGGTTATCTCGAACTCCTCGAACATCACGATTAAGAATCTCACAATCAAAAATGCCTGCCAGCGGGCAGCGGGGGACGTCGGCGACTCCTGCACGACGGGAGGGAACGACTCAGGGTCGGTCAACCTAACTGGTCCTGCGACGAACGTGACGATTACGCGTAACACCATCAGCATGGGAGGCCACGGCTGCCTGTGGTACGGCGGCTCAGCTACAGACTCGGGTATCGTATTCTCAAACAACACCATTTCCGGATGCAACTGGGGAATCGGCGGATCGGGCAGTACGAATGGCTTAACCATCACTGGAAATGACATCACTTGCGTAGCGGGCGCGGTTTGCAACTGGGATGATGCCGCCGACGCGAACCATCACAATGGCATAATGCTCTTTCCGCAGAACGGGCAGACCTACAGTAATTTGGTTATCTCGAACAATTTCATCCACGACGTGAACGGACACACCACTGCCCATATCTTTCTAGACCCTTCGGGAACGGGAAGCTTACCAAGCGTGCAGATTTACAACAATGTGCTCTACACCACTCCTGGACAGACCGGACCAGCAAACAACTTTATCGAGCCAGCGGGAACCGCAGGAGCAGTCGTTTACAACAATACGATGTCCGGGAACGCTTATCAGGCAATTGGACTTTTTACGAACGATACGACCAAAAACAACATCGTCGTAGGCTCGGGCAAGGGGACGGGAGCCAATTCCGGTATCACTGGAGTAGCAAGCGGTTATAACGATTACTATGGCTTGACGTGCTCTGGAGGAGGTTGCTACGTCCTTAACGGAAGTGGCTGCTGTTCGGGGGGATTGTCGCAATTTACGGCTGGTTCGACTGCTGTTTGTTCACCTTCTGGGTGCGATGTAAATAGCGTTACCGTGAATCCAGTCCTAGACGCGAGCCTGATGCTCACGTCTAGTAGTCCAGCGGCTGTTCACACGGGAATCAATCTCACCAGCTTAGGCATCTCCGGCCTTGACGTCAGCGCTCCTCAGTTCTTCGGCGTAAGTTATGCTTGTGGAACTGGATGCGTGGCGCGTCCAAGCACTGGCGCCTGGGATATGGGAGCGTATCAGTACTCGACGACTACCGGTGGTCAACAACCAAATCCCCCATCGGGCCTGACCGCCCTTGTGCAGTAAGTAGTACCCGTCCCCTGTCGATTGAGTTTGCTCTCCGACGCAGCAATATCAGTTCTGTGATTTGGCTTTCGCGAGCCAATCCTTAGGCAGACCACGACCGCTCGAACGGCCGCTCCTATTGCACTTTTACCTTTCTCCTACTCGGAGTAACAATTGTCTCAACCCCTACTGAACGGAAACGAAGTGGATACTCAATTGTCGGCTCACGTCCGCTGGGAAAGAGCGACTGTTACGCTGATCCGGCTCATTCCCGGTATGAAATCCGCTGGGATGTCCGACCGTATCCGCAGAGTTATCCATGGAAGTTCTTGGACTCTTGCCGGATACGGAATAAGCCAAGTCTTACGTTTAGTAGCCCAAATCGTACTGGCACATTTACTCCTAGGACCATCCGCATTTGGCATGGTCGCGTTAGTCAATGTATTTCTTTCCGGGCTTGAGATGCTCTCTGACCTCGGCATCGGTATGGATGTCGTTCAGCACTCGCGTGGGGACGACCCCAGGTTTATTAACACGGCGTTTCTGATTCAGGCTGTTCGTGGGACGATTCTTTTTGTCATTGCTGCCGCGCTGGCATACCCTTTCGCGGCTTTTTATCGTCAGCCGGCAGCTCGCGCGCTGATTGTAGTGGCAGCAATTTCGATACTTGTGCGAGGCATCTCGAGTAGTTCTCTCTGGACTATGCTGCGCCATCTGGAATTGAGAAAATTGACGATGATTACGGTTGGGAGCGAACTCGTGGGACTCACTGTCTCACTGGGCTGGGTCTATATCTCACCCACAGCTTGGGCCCTAGTCATGGGCCGCGTAGCTGCCTCAGTCGCACTGGCCATTGCTAGTCACAAAGTCAGCAAGAACCGTGTGACCCTCGATTGGGATTCCGCGGCGGCCAAGAGCATCTTCCTCTTTGGCACAGGGATATTCCTTTCGACGGCCACATATTTTTTTGGTGGTGAAGCGGAAAGATTGGTTATCGGCAAGTTTATTTCCGTGGCCGAATTAGGGTGTTTCTCCTTGGCAGTGACGTTGTCTTCGGCGCCTTCACGCGCGATTCAACAAGTCGTAGGGCAAGTTTTCTTTCCGATGATGTCAAACAGCTTGCGTGATGATCGTGAAGCGGCGGCGCGCCATTACCGAGCTGCTCGTTGGGTCTTTCTAGCGCTCAGTATTGCATTGGGCATGGGTTTCATCGCTTACAGTCATAGACTAGTCGTACTTCTTCTTCCTCCGAAGTATTTGATGGCTGGATGGATGCTCCAGCTTCTTGGCTTTCGTGCGGCTCAGGAAGTCTTCGCGGCTCCTACATCCAGCTTAATCTTGGCTTGCGGAGATTCATGGTATTCCGCTCTCGCGAACACAGTGAGATTAGTGCTTATGGTGGCAGGGATATGGATAGCGTTCAATAAGTTTGGAATTCGCGAGGGTATTGCAGTTTTGGCATTCGTACCAGCTATTTCGTATTTGATACTCCTTCCGGGCATTGCCCGGCACTTGCACAAAGTGCTGTGGTCTGAGCTTGCTGCCCTTGGCATATTTACTGCAGCGATGTTTACTGCTCTTGTCCTACCGTGGCCTTGGAAATAAAAATGAGAGTTTCAGCGCTTATTCCGACATATAACCGTCGACATTACGTGCCCCGAGCCGTCGCGAGTGTGCTTTCTCAGACTGTGCCGGTGTCTGAGATCATTGTTGTAGATGATGGGTCGACAGATGACACAGCGGACCTTCTTGCCCAGCAATTTGGTGGAAAGGTGCGAATCGTCCGACAAACGAATCAGGGCGTGTCTAATGCGCGACGGCGCGCAGTCCGGGAAGCCACCGGCGAGTGGGTAGCCTTCTTAGATAGTGACGATGAGTGGACACCTGACAGAAACCGTCTCCTTACGGAAGCCACCAGCCTTCTCCCCGAGGAAGTAGCATGGATTTTTGGTGATGTCTGCCTCGTTCAAGATAAGGCAGACGATGAAACAATCTTCAAGAAGTTCGGACTAAAGCTTGATAAGTCTCCTCATCTTTTTCGCGATTCCATGCAAGTACAACATCCCTTCCAATTTGGCCTTTTACAAGCGAGCCTAATGCGAAGGCAGCCCCTCATCGAGGTGGATGCTTTCGGAGCAGGATTGCGACATAGCGAAGACTTCCTAACAGGCGTTCAAATCGCTTGCCGTTACAAGGTTGCAGCAATCGAGCCGGTTGTCACGCGCATGCACCGAACTTCCGATCTGAAGGCAACGTCTCTAGATCTTGCGGGAAGAAACAGTGATGACTACCACCGCGCAAGAATGCTTGCTTTCTCTCTCATTTTACAATCCGGCCGAGGGGGGCGGTGGGGGGAACTGTATGCCGAGGCAGTCCGAGGATTATGCAAAAATGTCGCCGAAAGGGGCGGCGCCGTAAGGAACCTTTCGCTGGAGCAATTCCGTTATGGGATTACGGGAAAATCAGTTGCATTTGGATGCGCAGCAATGTTCGGAACTCCTGGATTGAAGTTATGGAAGCAGATAGGCAGGGCGTCCCGCAGGCTGCGAGGACAAGAAGAGTTTTCAGTCATGGGAATAGGATGGAACTCATGAACAAACCCTTAGTCAGCGTAATTGTGCCAACCTATAACCGGGCGCACATTATCAGCGAATCGCTCGATAACTTGTTTCTTCAAACGTACACGAACTTCGAACTGATCGTCATTGATGATGGCTCCACTGACGATACACAAGCTAGGCTACGAAAATATGGAGATCGCATTCGGGTCCTCACACAAGAAAATAGTGGGCCTGCTGCAGCACGAAACCGGGGGATTGAAGTGTCTCGGGGCGACATTATCACCTTTCAGGATTCTGACGACTTGTGGAAGCCAACCAAACTTGAACAGCAAGTCTCCCTGCTTTCTAAGATGGATACGTCTGTGCCGTGTTGTATATCCAATGCTGTTATGCGCGTTGTCAACGGCAAGGAATATACTTCGTTCGATATAGCCTCCATCACGCCAAAATATGAAGAGGGTCTGTGGCTAAATGTTGCGGAAGTTTTAGCAACTCGTTTCGTCCTATTCAATCAGACTGTAGCCATACGCAGGTGGGCGATTGAAAAAGTTGGTGGATTTGATGCGAGTCTAAAATACCTGGAAGATTATGATTTACCACTGCGTTTAGCCGTCGAGGGACCCTGGGCCTTCATTCGAGATCCGCTTGTAATCTACCGCGAAGGCACAGAACACAGTTTCTCCAAACAAGCTCATAGGGATCCCCTCGCCTTAAAGGACTGTGAGTTTACAATCTTTGAGAGACTCTTGGAAAAAGTTAGAAATACTGGCGGCAATGCTAACCTCGAACGGCATTTGGAGCGGCGACTGAAAGGCTATCGCCGGGGGCTTCGGATAATCAAGCTCCAACAGTCAAATTCCCCCACCGCGCAAACGATCGCAAAAGTCGGTGGCGTGTTTGAACGCTATTATGGCGCCGCTTTTCGAAGGTCGCCTTGGCTGTATCCAAGGGCTTTGACGTTTCCAATTGACTGTAACGGCTCGCAACGCAGTTTACCTTCCCTCTAGGGGACTATCAATGATCCGAAAAATCATCGCTGCGTTCGTGAAAAGATGGGGCTCTCCCAGAGCTAGACAATCCGTATGGAACTCGGAGTACCAAACCGGCAAATGGACCTACGATAGAAACGGACAAAACAACGAAGCTCAGGAGCCGATTTACAAATTCCTTCACAAATACGGCGAATCCGGGTCGATTCTTGACCTTGGATGTGGCAGCGGCATGACCGCACTGGAGATGAAGAACACGTTTCGATGCTACACGGGAGTGGACGTTTCGGACGTAGCAATCGAAAAGGCTCGCTCGGCGATATCAAACGAGCCTGATAGGACTAAAAAGGTTCAATTTTTTGTCTCTGATATTTCCACATTCGTTCCCAACGGAAGGTTTTCCATAATACTGTTTCGCGAATCCATCTACTACGTCCCTCAGCTCCGGATTAAGGGGATGCTGGCGCGATATTGTTCTCACCTGCTGCCTGAGGGAGTCTTTCTAGTGCGGATATGCGACAGAGACCGATTCAGAAAAATAATCGACCTTCTAGAGACCGAGTTACAGGTGATTGAAACATACGAAGTAAATGATTCAAAGATGTCTCTGCTTGTCTGTTCCCCACGCTAAGAAGCAGATCTCGCGAGCAAACCATGCAATACGCCCCAGACAGACCAGCATTTGGAGGAGGGCCGACCAGTACGACTCTGCACCCGGTCATCCTGGTTGCAACGATTCTCGTGGTGATTTTGATTCTGGTGCTGCCACGCAAGCGCATCGTGGGCCCTTTTCTTTTGCTGACATTTCTGGGCGCTTATGGACAGCAGATTTATATTGCCGGCGTCCATCTCTTTGTCATTCGAATTCTGATCGTCGCCGGATTGATTCGGGTCTTCGCTGCCAAGAGGGAGCCGGATCAGAGCCGGTTCGTTGGAGGATGGAATTCGGTCGACACGGTATTTTTGCTGTGGGTCATCTGCCGGGCAACAGCTACGATCATCCAATACCGTGGCGCTGTAGGGGAGATTATCTACCAATCCGGATTCATCTGGGAGGCTTTTGGCGCGTATGTTCTGTTGCGCTTCCTGATTCAAGACGAAGAAGACATTGCGTTTGTTATCAAAGTGTTCGCGGTGATCACTGTAGTCCTGGGGGTCACCATGCTCAATGAAAAGCTGCGCGGACAGAATATTTTTGGCTATCTGGGCGCCGTTTCCGTAACGCCGGATATACGGGAAGGATCGATTCGTGCGCAAGGTGTCTCTGCCCACGCGATTTTGGCGGGAGTCTTGGGAGTGACACTGGTGCCGCTGTTCCTTTGGTTGTGGCAGAGCGGGAAAGCGAAGCTGGCGGGCGCGCTTGGAGCAATCGGATCTACGGCGATGATGGTCACTTGTTCCTCGAGCACCCCGCTCTTGTCTTATCTGGCTGCTTTCCTTGGTCTTTGCTTTTGGCCGCTGCGGAAGAGCATGCGCGCTTTCCGGTGGGGACTGGTTGCGACGCTCGTAGCGCTGCATCTGGTAATGAAGGCGCCGGTATGGTTCCTCATCGCTCACGTTGACCTGGTAGCTGGGAACTCGGGATACCACCGTGCCATGCTGATCGATCAATGCGTGCGCCATTTCTGGGACTGGTGGTTAATTGGGACAGACACTTCGAACTGGGGCTTTGAAATGTGGGACCTCGCCAACCAGTTCGTCGCCGAGGCGGATACAGGCGGCCTGCTCACTTTTATATTTTTTATTCTGGTGATATCGCGGAGCTTCAGCCGGATTGGGCGCGCGCGGAAACTTGTGGAAAGCGACTCGAAACAAGAATGGTTTATGTGGTTCCTCGGAGTGGCACTTTTCACGCACTGCGTCGGATTCTTTGGCATCAGCTACTTCGACCACACGAGGATCGCATGGTGCGCTTTCCTGTCTATTGCCATTGCCGCGACTGCACCTATCCTAGCTCGCGGCGATGAACTTGCTCCTGACAAGACTTCGAACGGCAATAGATTCAAATCAACTCTCGAATCCATTCCCCGAGAGTTCGAGCCCGTTTCGAGGAATGCGCGAAGCCTGGTGTCGAGCAGTTTAGCTTCCGTTGCGTGGTCGACCAGACATCCTAGCAACCTATGAAAATCAGTGTCGTTATTCCCGCTTACAATTGCGAATCCACCATCCGGTCAGCGCTTGATTCCGTATTCGCGCAGACCCGCCGGCCCGACGAAGTCATTGTCATGGATGACGGGAGCACCGATCAGACTGCCTCTCTCTTGAATTCCTACCGACCGCGAATCACCGTACTGTCTCAACGAAACGGAGGAGTCGCGAGCGCCCGCAATGCACTATGTGCTCGAGCCCAAGGAGATCTGATCGCATTCATCGATTCTGATGACATTTGGCATCCTAGGTACCTCGAAACTCAGCTTGAGATTTTCCAAGTCTACCCGCAGGCCGTTGCGTACTTCACGGGTCATGTGAATTTCGTTGGTGCACGCGATTATCAGTGGACTGTTGATCCCTTCAGAGAAAGCGCGACCATTGAGGTCATTCCACCGCTGAAGTTCCTTAAGCGGTATAACGCAGAACCTGGACCCTTCATGTGCATAAGTCACTGCTGTGTTCCTAAACAGGTATTCAGGACTCTGGGCGATGAACCGTTCAAGCTAAGAATGGCAGAGGACTTATATTTCTTCAATCTCGCAGCCCCCTTAGGCCCCATCCTCTTTCTGCCGAAACCCATGGTTGCCTATAGGATTCGGGAAGGTTCTCTGTCCTCCGATCGCCTTAAGCTCACTGAAGCCGAGGTGCAGGCGTTCGAGCTTCTGGAAGACCGCTACAGGAAATCAACGGATTCGCTCCTTACAAAGGTGTATAGAGAAGCGTTTGCGTCAAAAAGAAGACTATACGCAAAGGTCCTATTAGGTGCAGGAATGATCTCGGAAGCACGAGTCCAACTTTGGAATTCTCTCTTTTTGGCCGGCAATCCTGCTTCCATGGCGAAATCACTCGGACTGCTGTTTTTGAGTTGCCTCCCCCGGCCCCTGCAGCCGACCTGGCCACCAATGCATCGCGTATTTAACACGGCGGAAGAGACAGCACCCCTGAAGGCGACACGTCGTCAGGAAAACGTGTGAGATGTAGGAACACATCTGCGTGAATCTCGGGCCGCTGGCCTAACATTTTGGGCTAAGATGGTGATGACCCTAGACGTGGTTGTGGTTCGTGAGGATCAAAATAGAGTTCACGCCGAGCACGGACAGAGTTCGATCACCACACATCGCCATTCTGGAAAGATTCTGTTAGCAAATCTCGAGAATTCATGAACCCACCAACCATTAAATACCTAGTCATTTCGCCCGTTCGAGATGAGGAAAAGCATCTGCCGAACACCATTGAAAGCATGGCCGGGCAAACGATCCGGCCAGCAGAGTGGGTGATCGTCAACGACGGTTCCACGGATCGAACCGAGCAGATTCTCGATGAGGCCGCAAAGAAATATCCATGGATTCGCCCCATTCACCGTGTAAACCGCGGCTTCCGGAAATCGGGCGGCGGGGTGGTTGAGGCATTCGACGATGGATACAAGGTGGCAACGCGGCAAGAGCGGGACTTCATAGTCAAACTGGATGGCGATCTCTCGTTTGCGCCCGATTATTTTGAGAAGTGTTTCGCGCGCTTCGAAGAAGATCCACAGCTCGGCGTGGGGGGCGGCGTTATCGTCCACATTTTGAATGGCCAGCGACAGGTGGAAGCGAATCCGGCGTTCCATGTGCGCGGAGCTACAAAAATCTATCGCCAAGCATGTTGGGAAGCCATCGGCGGATTCTGGCCGGCGCCCGGATGGGATACGATGGACGAAGTGAAAGCGAGCATGTTGGGCTGGAAAACGCGCAGTTTTCCGGACCTCGAACTTGTGCATCACCGCGTGACGGGCGGCGCCGATGGAACCTGGGTCAATTTAGTGAAGAACGGCAGGTCCGACTATATTTGTGGATACCATCCGCTCTTCATGCTGTCCAAGTGCTTGGTGCGCCTGCCGCAGAAGCCATTTCTCGTCGGGTCTTTCGCCCTGTTTTACGGATATGCGTCGGGCTACTTCAAGGGAATTCCTCAGGTAGATGACCGCAAAACCATTGAATATCTCCGGCGACAACAGATCCATCGGTTGCTTGGTCAAAACACCATTTGGAAATGACTGGGGCGCGTTTCCGGCTATTCAATTTCTCATGGACCTCTCGATCATTTTTGTGAATTGGAATTCGGTGGGGTTTCTGCGCCCATGCCTGAAAAGCATTTATGCCCGGCCACCTGCGTTTTCACATGAAATCATTGTTGTGGATAACGACTCACCGGACAAGGATGCCCATGCGATAAAACAGGAATTTCCTTCTGCCCGTGTCATCGAAAGTAAGGCCAACCTCGGGTTCGCAGGCGCCAATAATCTCGGCTATCGGAGCAGTTCGGGAGAATTCCTGCTTTTTCTGAACCCCGACACGGAAGTTCTGGATGATTCGATTGAGACTCTAATGGAAACGGTCAAAGCGATTCCGGATGCCGGGATCGTTGGTTGCAGGCTGTTGAACACGGACGGCAGCATTCAGACCTCATGTATTCAGACGTTTCCAACGATCCTGAACCAGGTGCTGGACATCGAGGCCCTGCGGATGCGCTGGCCCGCGTGCCCTCTCTGGAATATTGCCCCGCTCTTCAACGAATCGACCTCGCCAACTTCCGTCGAAGTGATTTCCGGCGCTTGCATGATAGTGAGGCGGGGCGTTTTTGAGAAAGCCGGATTGTTCAGCGAAGACTATTTCATGTATGCGGAAGATTTGGACCTTTGCCATAAGGTCCGCGACCTGGGTTTGAAGAATTACTATGTCGGATCTGCGGAAGTGCTGCATCATGGAGGGAAGAGCAGCATCCAGAAGCCGGTGACCCAGTGGTCCACCACAATGAAGATGAACTCCGTGGAGAAGTTTTGCTCAAAGACGAGAGGCCGACTATATGCTTCTTTGTATCGCGCGAGCATTGGCGCGACCGCGCTGGTTCGACTGCTTGTGATCGGCCTCCTGCGGCCATTGAGGAGCTTGGGAATAAACACATTCTCGGCCGGGAACGCCTGGGCCAAGTGGTGTGCGATTCTCCGATGGGCGATAGGTCTCGATAACGTTCAAACGACGACAGCCTCAAGGTAAAACCGAAAACCATGTGTGGGATTTGTGGAAAACTGATGTCTGACCGGGAAGCCAGTGTGCCGCTCGACCTTCTCAAAGCGATGGCAGGTGCCATCATCCATCGTGGACCCGATGACGAAGGATTCTTTACATCCGGACCAGTGGGACTCGGATTTCGGCGACTCTCAATTATTGACCTTTCCGGTGGCCATCAACCGCTGTGCAATGAAGACAACACAGTCTGGATAGTATTCAACGGCGAGATTTATAACTATCAGGAGCTACGTGCGTTCCTTCTGACAAAGGGGCATACCTTCCGTACTCAGTCGGATACGGAGGTCATTGTCCATCTATACGAGGAACTTGGAGAAAAATGCGTTGAAAAGCTTCGAGGAATGTTTGGTTTTGCTATATGGGATGGGAAAAACAATTCGCTGCTTCTGGCAAGGGACCGCGTAGGAATCAAGCCGCTGTACTATTGCCAGAGCCCGTCCGGACTTCTGTTTGCCTCGGAAATAAAAGCGATTCTGGCCGATCCGTCGTTTCGAGCAGAGGTGGAGCCGACGCTCATAGATCGTTTTTTGACGTTCGATTATATGCCGGGGGAGGAGACGCTTTTTCGCGGAATCCGAAAATTGAGCCCCGGCACTTGCCTAGTGGCGCAGAACGGCCAAATCCGGACGAGGCAATATTGGGACCTTCAATTTAGAGATAGTGGCCTCTCAGAGGCGCAAGCGGAATTGCAGTTGATTGAAATGCTAGAAGAATCTGCTCGCCTTCACATGATAAGCGATGTCCCGGTAGGTTTCCTACTGAGCGGCGGGTTGGATTCTACGGCCATGCTGAGTCTGGCGGTTGGAAAAACCGACAAAAAGCTGAGCAGCTTTACAGTTGGCTTTTCCGAACCCGGGGTGATCGATGAACGGCCGTTCGCAAAGCTTGCCGCAGATACCTACGGTTCTGATCACCACGAAATCACGATCAGCAGCAAAGATTTCGCCGATTTCCTTCCGAAATACGTCTGGCATATGGAAGAACCGGTGTGCGAACCACCGGCGATCGCCCTTTATTACATTTCGAAATTGGCGCGGGAATTTGTGACCGTACTGATTTCCGGGGAAGGCGGCGACGAGGCCTTTGCGGGTTACCCGAACTATCGGTCCGGACTGTGGCTAGAGACACTGAAGTCCAAAATGGGCCGGGCCTTGCCACTTGTAACGGGGCCGGTTTCCCTGGCCAACCGTTTTCTGCAGAACAGCCGAATAGCAAAATACAATTATCTCCTGTCGCATAATTTTGATTCGTACTACTTGAGCCGGACGGCCACGCCAGAACGGTTCACGAAAAACGGATACTCGCAGATATATGAACCGGCATTTTCTCAGACGCTGGACAAAGAGGTGACCTTGAGTCCGCTCACGAAATTGCAACGCGCGGCTCCTACTGGCGACATAGTGAACCGTATGCTGTACATTGACACAAAGACATGGCTACCCGATGACCTCTTGATCAAAGCGGACAAGATCACCATGGCCAATTCTATTGAGCTGCGCGTTCCACTTTTAGACCATGAGGTTCTGGAATTTGCCGCCTCCTTGCCGGCGAATCTGAAGGTTCGGGGAATCACAACAAAATACCTGGCCAAGAAAGCACTCGGGAAACGAGTGCCCGAACCGATCATCAACAGAAGAAAAGCGGGATTCCCGACACCTTACGCGGCATGGCTGAAGAAAGATCTGAAAGCTAGGATACGAGATATTCTCTTGGATTCGAGAACGCGCGCACGAGGGTATTTTCAAGATCGCACGATTCAGAAAATGTTGGACGAGAGCTTGGTCAAGGATCTGTACGCAAAAGAAATTTTCTCACTTGTTGTGCTGGAGTTGTGGCATCGGGAGTTTGTGGACCACAAATGCAGCTCAATACCAGCGAATGATTTGAAAAATCATCAGGAGCTGAAGACGAAACCTGCTTCTTGAAGACGTTAGTGTGTTTCGTCTACGTTCAATCTGAGCAGCATAGCGGAATTACCTTCCTACGGATGAGCGCAAATTGCTGTACCTAATTCTTCTATGACCAGAAAAGAAAAACCAATTCGTGCTCTCTATAGTTTCCCCCACAAATTGGGAGCAGATCGCATCTGTTACACCGCATGGCAACAGCTAAACGGACTTTCCAAGGCTGGTGTCGAGGTGTTGGCGATCGTCGGTGCCTTACAACGCGCCGCTCCCCCGGATGTCAGTGTAAAAACAACGCTCGCCTACGGGAAAATTCGCTTGCCTTATAAAGTGTTGGGCAGAATACGACCATTCGCTTTGCATGACTGGCTGGTGGCCAGGCAATTGGAAGAGCTGAAGGATAAGATCGACATCATTCACACGTGGCCCCTAGGGGCGCGAAGGACTTTACAAGAGGCCGCCCGGCTGCGGATTCCAACCGTGCTTGAGAGACCTAATGCTTATACCCGCTTTGCCTATGAAGTTGTGGCCAAGGAATGCGCACGTTTAGGCATGACCATGCCGTCCAATCACGAACATGCTTTTCAGGAAGATGTCTTGCGCATTGAACAGGCCGAGTACGAGCTGGCGAACTTTCTTCTTTGCCCATCCGACTTTGTGAAGCGGACTTTTCTTGATGCTGGGTATCCGGGTGAGAAACTTCTTCGTCATCAATATGGCTTTGACGAAGGAGCTTTTACCGCATCGGCCCGAACCTCAGCTCCAGACAAGGGGCTGAAAATGCTGTTCGTGGGTGGCGCTGCTCCGCGGAAAGGGGTCCACTACGCTCTCGAAGCCTGGCTCCAATCCACCGCTCATTTCAAAGGCGAATTTGCAATTGCAGGCGAGTTCATCCCTGCTTATAAAGAAATACTCCGCCCGATGCTGTCTCATCCGAGCATCAAAGTCCTCGGGCATAGAACTGACGTTGCGGAACTTATGCGAAATAGCGATATTCTCATCCTTCCTACGATCGAAGAAGGCAGTGCCTTAGTTACGTCCGAGGCGCGTGGGAGTGGTTGTGTGTTACTGGTGTCGGAAGCTGCAGGAGCCTTGTGCGAACATATGGAAAATGCACTGGTTCATAAGGTTGGCGATTTGCAGGAACTGACCTCACACATAAACCTCCTGGATCAGGACCGCAGCCTGTTGAACAAATTGCGAACTGCCTCGCTCAAGACGGTCGATCAGATAACATGGTC
>Ga0137397_10001268_pt1 | contig 17658 bp, 24 predicted proteins | sample czorhiz116metaG_FD_106658 | JGI IMG/M metagenome (GOLD analysis project Ga0137397, IMG submission 106658) | Vadose zone soil microbial communities from Angelo Coast Range Reserve, California, USA - czorhiz1.16 metaG | ecosystem: Environmental > Terrestrial > Soil > Vadose zone | place: USA... | reverse complement strand
TAATACTGGTTCTTGGAAGCAAGTTCAATTAGCATTGTTTGAGAAGTTGAAATTACCTTGGAGAAAATCTACTGGAGAAGATTCATTAGTAGCATTACTAGGAAATCATGCTAAGAAACCCGAACAAAAACGAGCTATTGAATTAATATTACTTGATCGTAAAGTTAAGAGACTTTTAAGCACTACATTAGCTAGTCCTACCGATTACGACGGTAGGATGAGAAGTTCAATATTTATAGCTGCAACTGAAACTCGACGAACTTCTGATATGCTATTGGGAGTTCCAATAAGACCATTTAATATGGGAATTGGATTTAAGACTTTATCTAAACATGGAGAAGCTGGAGTTATCAGAAAAATGTTTGTCCCAGATAAGGGATACGTCTTCATAAACTTTGATCAATCTCAAGCTGAAGCACGTGTCTGTTCACTTCTAGCTGATGATGAGGAAACTCTAAGGAATTTTGATACAATAGATATTCATGCTTTAACTGCATCATGGGCATTTGGTGGCGATGAAAATAAGTGGAGTAAAGCTAGATTAGGATATGAATGTCCTGAAAGATTTATTGGTAAAACTTTGAGGCATGCCGGTCATCTTGATATGCAAAAGCATACAGCGATGATTACGATTAATACCGACGCGCAGAAATTTGGAATTGATGTTGAAGTATCAGAATGGAAAGCTGGAAAGCTATTGGAAGTATTCCATAAATATACTCCTAAGATTCGTTCAGTATTTCATATAGGTATTCAGGAAGCTCTCCTTCGTGATAGTTTTTTCCTAACTGGAACTAGTCCAGCTCTAGGAAAGAATTGGTTCCCAAAGCGTCAATTCTATGGAGATTGGGACAGAGATATGTGGAAGGAAGCATATTCATTCATACCCCAACAAACTGTAACTGATAAGACTAAACTAATATTATTAGAACTTAAAAAGAATGCACCATATATGAGACAAGTTGGTGAAAGTCATGATGCTGGACTTCTACTATGTCCAATTCCTAAGATAGATGAGGCTGTCCAGACTATTAAATATTATGGAGAACAGCCAATATCATTTGAGAAATGTTCATTACCCAGAAGAGATTTAGTAATACCAATAGATGTAGAGATAGGAGAGGAGAACTATAAAGATCTTAGGAAATATAAGATTAGTCCAACAGTTAAGACTGTTGAAGAAGTAGATGCTAGACTAGTCTATCAGCAAACTAGGAGGTAATTATGACTTGGAAATTAGTATTTCTAATTATCGCAATTCAGTATGGTTCAATGTTCATATACTATTATTGGAAGGACTATATTTTACCAGATCTCCAATCCAAGAGAAAATCTAAATTAAATAAGTAATAACTTGATCATTGTATGAGATATAATGACTTGGATTGGTAAGTTATTAAATGAAACAGAATGCTTCGAAGCTCCTAAAGAATATTTCTACTGGTCTGGGTTAGCAGCTATCAGTGCATCAGTTAAAGATAATATTTGGATAAGTCGAGCATCTGAAAAATTTAAGACTTATCCAAATATATATGTAATGCTGTTAGCTAAAACAGGTGTGACTAGAAAGTCTCATCCTCCATCATTAGTAGAACAGATAGTTACGAAAGCTAATGTAACTAGAGTAATATCTGGAAGGGGAAGTATTGAGAAATTTCTCGACGATCTGGGAACAGCTATCACGATAGAGAATAATGGAACGCGGAAGTTAATCAAAGATTCTTGTGGATTTCTAATAACTGGAGAACTATCATCAAGTTTCGTTAACAATCCTCAAACATTAACTATCCTAACTCACCTATACGATAGAAATTATAATGTAGGTAAATGGACAGTTAATCTAAAGTCAGGAGTTAAAGTTCTCAATAAACCTACTGTATCATTTCTAGCTGCAACAAATGATCAACATATGAAATCATGGTTTGAAGCTAAGGATATGTATGGAGGATTTCTAGGTAGAACATTAGTTGTAAGTGCCGACGCGCCTAAAAGATTAAATCCCTTATTACGTAAGAATCCAGATATACCAGAACCAGATATTGATGGCTTAGCTAAGTATCTACAGGAATTATCTAAGATTCAAGGTGAGATGTATATAGAAGATGATGTCATGGTTATATTCGAGAAATGGTATGAGGGATACTATGGACAGGTATTAAGAGGTGAATCCGACGTCGATGATAAAACAGGAACCTTTAGTAGAATAGGAGAACATGTATTAAAAGTATCCATGTTACTAAGTTTAAGTGAATCACCTGATAGAATTATAACTAAGGATAATATGCTAGAATCAATAAGTCTATGTGAACCATTCGTAGAAGTTAATAAAAGAGCTGTAAGAGGAATTGGAAAGAGTCCACTAGCGCAACAGACTGCAATGGTAATGGAATATCTAGAATCTAAGAATGGATTCGCTACACGCATTAATACCTTACAAAGATTTACAGGAGATATAGATCATGAAGATTTAAATAGAATAGCAACTACTCTTGAAGAATCTGGATTTATATCTATTGAAAGATATGGTAATGGAGTAGCTTATCAAATTCCTATGGGAGTTCTAGAGAAATATAGGAAATGGAAGTTGGCTAAGAAGGGTGGAGAGTCATAATGTTCATAAAGACTAAAGACTATGAGCAAGTTCAATCAATTCAATTCGGAATGGGATCTGATGAGAAAGGAAATTTCTGTGTAGTAATGACTATTAATGATAAGATCTATATTGCAGCATTGCAAGCTGCTAAGGATATTATCAGTGGACTTCAGGAAGTTATTAAGGTATCTGAGAGTTAATCATGATTACAATAATAGTAGATTGCAACAATGATACTCTAGTGATTGATGATAATGTTAGTTCACCAGTTAAATTTAAATTAACTAAGACTTCACCTAGTGAACTACTTAAGATCCTATATGAATTAATTAATTGCATTCAATCTAAAGATGATATTGAATTAATTCAATTTGATGAAGATGCTAAGATTACTGTAGGAGAATGGTAGATGCCTAACATTGAAATAGCTACTATACTAAGTAATAGAACTAAACAAGGAATGGTTGAATTAGTAGTAGATAATCATAAGATTCAAATGAATATTTCTAAAGCTCGTGAAGTATTTCATATGTTAGGAGAGGCTATAGAAGCTGCAATATCAGATACTATTATCTATAAGTTCTTAAAAGATAAAGTGAAGTTGGATGAAATTGGAGCAGCTACTATGCTAATAGAATTTAGAGAACTTAGACAAGGATCTAAAGATGCGGTATATAAACAATGATTAAAGATACTACAGTAGATTTCATAATCCTTAAGAAGGAAGGATACTATCTATGTAAATCTAAAATGCCAAATGAGTTTAGAAAAAATCATTTGAATGCTACATCTTTCAATACCAGAAAGGATGCTGAGGCAGCTACTTTAATTCTTAGATTAGGTGATGCTAAAGTTATTAAAAGGATGAGTGTTCTTGAGGATTAACTTAATCAGTAAAGATAGATATATGCTATATGAGAGTATCTAAAGAATACAATCAAACTCCTGATATATCTAGTTGGGCTCACAAGGCTAATAAAGAGGAGACTAAGATGTTTGAATCAAAAACTGGAGCTAAGAGATCTGAACGAGTAATTAGATATGATTTGATTCCTAAAGTGTTTTGGGATAGAGTTGCTAGTAAATTTACTGGTGAATTTACTAGTATTAATATTGAAAGTTTAGGCTATGGAGATATTGATAGGAGTAAAGCTACAGGAGGGGCACTAAAATATGGAGAATGTAATTGGGAGCGTGGACTAATTACATCAGATACTATCAATCATATCTATGATCATTTAAATACTTATACTAATTACTTTAGAGAGCAGTTGAAATACTCAGAAGGAGATATGTCTCAAGTAGTTAATGCAATGCAATCATTATCTAGGAATGAAGATCATTTAGCTGGAGCTGCATTCGGATTAGTTGTATTAATGCATCAGGAGTCCGAAGGTAAAATGTTTCATGATGACTCTTTTAAGAAACCTGAGGGATTTACTAATACTCAAGAACAATCAGTAGAACAAGGAACTAACTACTCAGATGAATTTGTTAAGAGACTTGAAAGATATTCACTTCAATTAGAAGAAGAGAATAAGATTCTGAATAAGAATCTAGAGGAGATTAGAAATGAGCATAGCAGAAAGTCTAAACGGAACTCTCGTAAACTACGAAGCAATAAAAGGTAAGTGGAGTGTAGATAATTTAATATATACTTTTGAAGATGGGAGTAAAGCTAAACAGATAGTTGAATTTATAAGATCTGAACCTTATCAGACTACTAGTCTATCAACTAGTAGTCATAAACAAGTCTATAGATGGAAGGCTATTAATGGCTAAAATGTATATTGGAGATTCAGTCTATATAGATTTCGACGGATATAATATAATCTTAACTACAGAGAATGGAGGACTACCTACAAATACTATAATACTTGAGGAAGGTGTATTTAGTTCTCTTCTAATGTATTGGGAAAAAATTAAGAATAGAGAATTAAAGAATGATTAGTCTAAGACCTAGAGTCTACATAGCTAGTCCATATAAAACATCTAATATGAGAGAGGCTTATGATAGATATCTAATTCAATGTTTAGATGATTCAATCTCTAAAGGAGAGGCCCCATACGCGCCCCATATTTATCTACCTCAGTGTAAACTATGCGACGATAATAATAGAGAGAGTAGGAATAGAGGATTAGAGATTGGTAGAAAGTTTTTATCAGTATGTAACTTAGTAGCAGTCTATAAAGATTTTGGAATATCTGATGGTATGCAAGATGAAATGGACTATGCGAAATCTCTTAAGATTCCAATTAATATTAGGACTATTTTATGACTAATTATGATAGAACTAAATATAAATTTAGCATTCCATCAGATTACTATAGAAATCGTTTAAGTAATCCAGGAATGAATAGCATAATAGATGGAATAGGAGTTAAAAGTATGAGTGAAATTCCAGGAGTTCAATATAATTCACCTCCACCAGAAATAGAGAAAATTATTGAATCACATGTTCAACCTTTTATGAATTCAATTCCAACTGGTAAAATAGGAGGAATATTTGGAATTACTACAATAGATAATTCTGGAAGAAAGATTTCTAATGCAGTGATTGCAGTTAAAGTGAATGATAAGTTAGAGATAGGAGGATATATAGCAAAAACGTGGGGAAGTTCTCCAATAGTCTATGGAGTTGAGGCTAAGTTTTATTTCTAATATCATATTAATACCATATGATAGATACGATTGGTTAATGATGAAGGATTTGGAGAGATGCCCATATCCTCCATTTAGAAGTCATCCTTTATTTAAAGAATGGAATGATAATGACGATAGAAGAATGGAGCTAATAGCTCTAGATAGATATGCTAGCTATTTACTCGGAGAGCTTAAGGATGAAGATACTCCTAGAGGATTCTCTCCGTATTGGAAATATGAGAATTGGGAGATTAATCATGAATGAAATGGATAGACATAATCTAAAACCAGGAAGTAGAGTTAAGTATTGGGATATAGATTGTTGGGTAGAAGGTGAGGTAACTATAGTTACAGAGATTGAATGTAAAATAATATTTGATAGTCCATCTGATTTGAACTATGATTATTATCCAATAGATAAATTGGAGTTAATTAGTAATGACTAAACAGCAACTCATATACGTGCGTGAAATAATCAATAAAATTAAAGAACCTGACGAGCATGTAGCTAAAGCAATAGCCTATATTAATAAAGATTTAGCTGAATATGCAGCACGTCGTGGCCAATTAAAAGATCAATATGATTATGATTCAACAAGTTACTGACGCATATATCTCCTAATACCAGTTCCGACGTAAGGAACGTGCGATGCAAATCCCTGAAGTGTCTGACTCTTACTTGGATGATTCATGACTTTATCACGATTCTTAATATCAGAACTTATATTACCTAGAGTCTCAGCTCCAAGTCCAATTACGGGACCCACTACAGTTTCTAGGATAGCTTGTTTACCACCTTTAAATGCCATCAGAGCGTCGCCAGCTAATCCTAAGAACATAGAATCAACATAATTCTGAGTCATTCTATTTAGAATCTTACTGCTACTATTAATATATTTACCCCTATCCTCTACAGCTTGTCCAGGATCTCCTGAAAATATTCCACTAATAGCTGCCTTAGTATCACCTGTCATTTCACCAGTAGCTTGGAATAATCCCATTATCAAAGCAGCTTTTTTAGGATCAATATTAGTTATACTTAGTGGTTGATCCTTATTAACTTTGAGAGCATCTTTAATTAATCTACCTTGAACAAATGCATATTTCTTATAAAGTAGGAGTAATCCAGTATAGGGACTCCTACTCCAATTATACGGTAAGTCAATAGATTGAGCGCGTCCTTGAGTCTTCTCAACTACACTATTAGCTCCATAAGCTATTTGCTTTTCACTTAGAGTATCCTGATTCTTAATAGAATCCCAACTATCTAAAGTTAAATCTTGAAGAGATTTCTGAGCTCTAATATTACCACGCTTAGCTTTAGAGAATAAATCTTGTAAATAATATTTACCAGCTATAGCACTAATCGTTCTATTAGCACCCTCTGATGCCTTAATACCATATGCTTTGGAAACTATACTTTCACCTCCAGCTTCTCTTAGAGCTTCTTGCATAACAGTTTGTAATGCACCAGTAGCTTCAGCTTCTCTCCAAGTATTCTTAGGACTCTTTACGAACTGAGCTATAGCTTTACCAGTAGATTTAAAATTAGTTACGACTGGAATCATAGCTAACTGATTAGAATTTGAAATAGCGAATCTAGACAAGTAGAGAGCAGTAATCTTACGATTAATACCTTTAACAAAATCAGCTTCGTGTGGAGCTACTCCCGAATCCCTATCAAGATATTGAGTTAGTATTTTAGAAACATTAGTAGGATTTCTAGTATCAGCTACTAATTGACTGATAGGAGTAGAGGGATCTGCAATATCCTTAACGCCAAAAATTTCAGCAGCAGCTACTCTATGAGACATATCATCATAATGTTTTAGGAGAGCGCCTAAATCCTTACGATGTTCTGGTAAATCTAGGACCCTAGCATTTTGAGGATCTATTAGTCGTTCTCCAAAGCGTCGCATGTTAGATATAGCTTTAACAGCAGTTTCTGGAGCCATTCCTTGTTTAATTAATCTCTCAACTAATGCAGGTTTATCCTTAAACATTTCAGGAGAATACATTCTAGGCCAGTAATTCTCCTTACCTGTGAATGGTATAGTTTCCCCAGAGGGTAGCCTAAGATGAATTCCACTAGCTATAGCTCGTTGAGTGAATTCCTTATCAATAGTTCTAGCGACGTCGAGTGCATTCTGAACCATTGGATCAATTGGAGGTCTATTATATTGGGGGAGATTACCCATAGAATCTGCAAATTCTGGAGGTAACTCTATCCTAGAAGTATCTATAGTGGGTGGGAGATTAGTATCTTGCAGTTTAGCTCTATTACTAGATCCAACATTATCAAATGTATTTACATTAGTATTAGATGATGGGAGATCATCACCAGTATCTAGATAGTGCTGGAATTGATTATATTGATCTTTAGTTAAAGGTTCAATAACATCCTTTAGAGTAGCTGAAATCTTACCACTAGTAGAGGCTGATTCATGTCTATATCTATCAATTAGATTAGCTATACCCTTACCAGCAGGTGAATCCTTAACTAAAGATTCATAATCAGATCTTAACCAGTCGTTAGCTACCTGCTTTAAATTAGATGATTTATTAGGATTAACCCAACCCTTATCTCTAGTGAATGTAGCCGTTCTTTCCACAACTTGCTGTGCAGCTTTTTGAAGTTCTGGAATTCCACTAGTTTCGGCATTCTGAATAAGATCATAATCTAATGGTAATTTACGCTGCTGTGCAAAACTACTCCAAGTAGGACGATTTAATCCAGCTATTTTAGGTTCTAATGGACCTGGAATTTCTGGCTGTAATTTCTCTGCAAGATGAGGTTTATAACGATTAGGTATTAGTGCATCAAAACTAGCTTGTTGAGGAGTTTTATCCATTCCAAGTAATTTAGGTTGAGTCTCTCTAGGATCAAACTCTAATCCCAAACCTTGCTGCTGATAATCTTGCCAATTAACTTTAGGAGTTTCTGGACCCTTAGTTAATCCTTCAAAGCTAGTCTCATTAATAGGTCCAATTGGACTAGGATTATCTCTAAGGGGATAAGGACCATGTTCAGTTAATGGCATTTCCTTTAATGAGATTTTAGGACTCTTAGACTTGGGCAATTGAGATTTAGCTGATAAAGCTAGTAGAGCTAGACTAGAAAGACTCTGCCCAGTTAATCTAGCATAATCTCCCTTATCATATGATTCTTTCATTAATGATAGAGGAATACCAGCTTGTTCAGCTATTTGAGTTCCAGGATTAGGAATAGATTTCTTACCAGAAATTAAAAAATTCTCAATTCCTTCAAATGGAGTCAAAATAGGACTAGCTACATCATGCAGCGCCGCTGGATAATTACCTTCCCTAAGATGTTTAGGAACATTAGTTGCTGCTGATTGAACATATTCATACAAACTTGTAGCAGGATCAGTTATTCCCTTTATAAATCTCTGACTAATAGATGGTTTAGATTCAACGTATTCGGGCGCGTCGATTAGTTCCTGATCACTTGGTTCAGTAGATTTATTCCAAAATATAGTCTTAGAGGATCCATCACTTAAAGTTACTTTATACTTAGGCATTATTGAATAATCTCCCTTCTAACTACTCTGGGAGTATTCTTATCCTTAGGAGTTGGTTTCTGATCTTTAGTATTATTAGGTGAAGATTTAAGTATAACATTCTTACCATCATCAATTTCTTTGCGGAACTTAGAGTATTCAGCTAATTGAGCATTGAAATCTTCATCATTACTAAAATAGCTCTTGGATGGGGGAGTTACATGAATTCTACCCTTATCATCCATTTCATAGAAATCAGCATACTTTTGAGAATTACCAGGTTTAAGGATAGTATCATGCGTCGCTAGTTCTTCAGCGGTTCTCTGCGCACTTGGACTATCCTTCTTTTCAGTAGCCATCTTATTTCTAAGATGATCTCTATAAGCATTTAGATTTTCTTGACTAGACTTATATATATTAACTCTAGCCCTAGTATTCTCAGTATTAGCTCTAGCTGTTCTCTCAGTTTCTAGATTATGTCTTGCAATCTCCTTAGCAGCTGCATCAGCTCTAGCATCATCAACAGTTCTATTACGTTCTAGAGCTTGCTGATTAGCTACAGTATTAATTAGAGATTCCCGACCTAACTTCTCAGTAGCTAATCTATGTGCAGCTTCAGATCTTCTAGATTCACTTAGACTGGTATCCATTAGATTATTATGTTCAGATTGTATATAATCTTTAAGTGCATTAATTCTTTGAGTCTTAGCAGCTCCCTCAGATGTAGCAGCAGCTTTTAATGGAGCCTCTTTTCTAATCCAATCAGATAGTTTATCATCAAATGGTTGAGTAATAATTTTACTTCCTACCTCAGCTCCCGCTGATGGATTAGAAAATCCTAACAATGCTCCAGTTAAAATTCCTGCGAGAGTTCTCTTTTTACTTGCATGATAATCAGCTTCATTAGGTTGATCACCTAGAAATTTGTTATACCTCTCCGTAGCTATAGATGGAGATGAGTATTCATCCATTAATAGTTTACTAGCACGTCGGCTATTATTATCACTAGTATCATTATCACTAGAATCATCACTAGGAACCATAGGAGTAGGATTAAATAATTTCTTAACACTACCTAATTCACTAGGGTCTGAAGGCTTAAAAGTATCTTTGAATATATTTTTAGCTCTAATTCGGCTAAGTGAAAAATCCATTAGCCACCACCTCTAGTTTTACGACCAAATCTACCACCTGCACCTACATATGCTCCAGCAGCACCAGTAGCACTATTTAATGCAGTTTGCCACCAAGGTGTAGTATTCTGTCTAGATCCTATATTATTTATTTCACTACCAGTTTGAGCATTAGTTCCGGAAAGAACTCTATCCTGATATTGTCCAGCATTCTGATTAGCAGTTTGATATTGATTTTCTAATCCACTTAATCCTGCCATTCTACCTTGCTGTCGTCTAGTTAAAATAGATTCTTCTCCAGCTTGTCGCCTAGCAGCAGCTGATTCAGATAATCCTGCATTAGATATTTGCTGTTGACCACCAGCAATCTTACCACGTTGAATCATATCAGCAATATTAGTTTGGAGATTAGAGAGTCCACCCAATCCAGCTAATCTATTCTGATTAACTTTATCAGATATATCTAATTCAGTATTTCTAACATTCTCTACAGATTGCTGTCCAGCTTGTCTAGATCTAGCAGCAGATTCAGCATCAAATGATGGGGAATAAGGATTAACTAATCGTCTACGGCTTGATTCTGATTCTAAATTCTTATAGAAGCTAGGAATTACACTATTAGCTCTAGCTCTAATTCCTGCGGCGTCAATTCCACCACCACTACTTGCAAATTCACCATAACCTTTTAAAGCATCACCAAATCTACTTTCATCAACTCCGCCACCACTAGCTAGTGAATTAGCTACACTAGATCCCCCAGAACTACCACTAGGACCAAATGATGACCTAAATTGATCTATTTCAGAATCAGGTATACCACCAGTATCAGCATATCCTTGATATCTACTTCTAAGTCCAGGAATCTGAGATTGAGCATCCTCATATTGAGTATTAGAACGACGTTGATTCTCAGTATTTACAGGATTATATCTTTGCTGAGTATCTCTACGCTGTTGATCTAATAGTTGATTAGTTCTATTCTGACTGGAATTTCCCATACTTCACCATTAACTTTCCATTCATGGATTGAAAGTTAAAATGTTTGGTAAGTAATTGACCATAGGAATCATCTATTACATGACATCTCATCTCACTGAATCTACGATTTCTACATACTCTAATAGCATTATCATGTAATATCTTAAGACTATCTACTTTATCTCTAAGACTAGAATTTTTATCAAGAATAATAATAGCTTCAGGATAACATTTTACCATACCAAATCCTATTATTTCAGTATCTTTTAGAATTACACCATTACCAATAGTATGATCTAAGTTAGGCAAGGAGAATTCATCTTTATAATATTTATCATATATCTCACTTACTCTCTCTAAATCTTCTAGCTTGAATTCTCTGAATTGCAAGTTCCTCGAGTTTTTGAATTGATTCATAATTAAATTCAGTTCCTCGATATATAATTATTGGAGCTGTGATTATTTCTTCAATTATATTATCATCTTCTACTAATATATAACATTTAATTTCTAACTTATAGCATCTAGCTTTCATTTATTATATCTCAAAATAGTAATTAATAATTAATGATAAGAACTAAGGCTGAGTAGCAATTACTTGAACTGCTCCAGTATTAAAAATTATACACAATTGAGTTTTACCAGCACCATTATCTCTGCAATAAAGTCTACCAGTATTAACAGCACCAGCTGCGGGATCAGCTCTCTCAAGAAATTCAAAATGCTTACCGTGTAAGGGTTGTGATATATTTCCATCTATCTCTATATCATTAGTTCCTGTTGGAGTTCTCATTATGAAATTAGCCCCGCCTGGAGTTAATAGTGAGAAATCTTGATTAGTTCCAGCTATCCCGAGTAAAGTTAATCCTTTAGTAGCTACTTTACTAAAACTTCCATCTAATGCACTGGCGTCGCCTAGAGTTTGAATTCCACCATCAAATTTAACAATCTTAGTTGCAGTAGTTATATGAGCTATAATATTACCAGCAGGATCTATTAATTCGAAATCATCAGTAGTTCCAGCTTTAAGCTTGATAATAAATCCCTTAACGGCGTCAAATACTATATCCCCTACATTAATAACTCCACTAGGATCTATTCCTGATATACTTATACCTACAGTGAAGTTATCATATTTATCAGTATAGGCTATATTACCACCTAATTCTGCACTAGTCAAAGCTCTAGGTAATGGTCCAGTATCTATCCAAGAATGAACTTCATTCAAGTCGTCGGAAATTTTCTGAACTAAATCAAAAGTCTGACTAGGATTCAAACCATTAGCTATTGCACCTATTAATGCTTGAATTGAGGGTCGATTTTTAGAACTCATTGAGGTCCAGATTCTCCATAAACATCAGCATCAACTTTAATTCTAGAAATTCTAGGTCTATTAGTACTAGCAGCTATAATCTTAATCGTCGGTTGATTATCAACGAATGGTAAATAGCACCATTTATCTTGATATTTGGTAGGTGCTGTTATGAATGGTAATGTATACACAGGACTAACTATGGTAGAATCAGCAGCTGAAATACCTTGTGCTGTAATCTCTCCTAATCCAGCGCCCTTCTGTCTTACTTCTACCATATTAAGTTGACTAATATCTTGAGTTCCATCTAACTCTATAACAGAACTCTGAAGTATACAATTAAAACTAGCTATTCCACTTCCAAAATCATCTTGATTCTGAGGATTAGCTGGATCAAATTCTACTATAGCACCAATAGCTGCACAATATACAGTAGTATACTGATTAGCTGGATCAAACTCTATTAGAATTGAGCTTATAGCTCCTACAAATTGAGTTTCTGGCTCCCAAGTAAACCATTTAATAGCTTCATAAGTTATTCCTTCAGAGTAGTCTCCATAGATAATTATCTTATCGCCACCAATTTTAGTTATAAGTATATATATTCCTTTATTAATAGGATCTATTGTAGTTTCTATTTTACTAAATGAATTGGGGTCAATAGTGCCCCATAGATCATCTATGTTAGTTGTTAGCTCTGGAAATCTTATAAGTCCATCAAATAGAATTAATCCACTTCGAGAAGCTATCATAAATTGATTTATATGAACTCCTTTAGAATCATATATCTTAGTTATTCCATAGGGTCCAGTTCCTACACCAGCGTCAAATAATGTTACAGGCCATGTTGATGCTTCATCACCATTATCAGTTGTAACAAATATTCTACTATTTTTAAAGATATATAAATTATTCCTAAGTGAAATACAATTGGTTACCCCACCAGATTCTGATGGATCTACTATAATAAATCCACTAGTAGAACTAAATGATTCTGGTTCACCAGGTTTAGAAACTCTAATAATTGAGGGATTACCAGCTTCTCCCCAAACTATCATTCTATTGTTATATTCACCAATACCTAATCCAGATGTTAGAGATTCAAGATTATCAAATAAATAATCAGCAGAACTAATTAGATTACCATCAAATTCTGATATAGTTAGAATAGTAGTTACATTATCATTAATAGTTCCACCCGGAGCGAAGAAAAATTCATAGTCAAGTGGATTACCAGTATAAGTTCCTAACGAAATAGCCTTAGTCATTATAATTCGACGTTGGGCAGTTCCGGCGGGTCCAGTAGGAATTACTGTAAGATTAACTTTATAACTACCAAAGCAATCGGCAGCTACTATAGAACCTGAAGGTTTAGTAATAAATCCACTACTTGTTACATATACCACATCAAATAAATATTTACCTACACCTAAATTTCCTCCAACAGCAGCAGCTCCAACCATAGCTGATACTGGTTTAGCTCCTAATGCATTCCTAGAAGCAGCTCCGCCTTCATATACTTGAACTTTCTCAGTTGCACTTGCAGCTACAGTATCATGTAAAGTAAAATAGCCACGACCAAAGAAATTAGCCCAAGAATGATAAGTAGTATTACCTACGTAAATTGAAGCACCAGGAAAATCATCTAAATTAAATACTTGTGAGGTTCCTGTAAATCTATGAGCTATTAATTTAGGACTAACTACTCCAGCTATTGGAGCAGGTTCAAATAGTGATAGGTGATTAACTGAACTTTTAGTTTTAGCTGGAGCTATTTGAATAAATGCTGGGCGAGGAACTAGATTTTGAGCAGAAGATATAAAATTTCTAGCTTCATTAAGAAAATTAGGAGGACAACTATCTGGAGATCCCCTAGAATATAGTCCTCTAATATTTTTAGCTAGTAGTTTCATTGTTTTATATCCTAGTGTATCCTCTCCAATTTAACGGAAAGGATACACTAAGAGATTACTGATCAGCAATTAAATCAAAAATAACCATAACATCTATATTAGTAGATGTAGCTGCTGAACCTCCAGTTTTACCCACAGTCACTGCTGTATTACTATCTAAATCATTGAATGAAGCTCCATCAGCTAATACTGTAGCATTAGCTGCTCCAGCTCTAACTACGGAACTTTGAGTTAAAGCTGCAACTGCAACAATTAAAGCTGCGATAGCTGCACCAGCTTGTGTTGCTAGTATTCTTATATCTGTAGCACCACTTGTAGCACCTCCAATAGCAATCATTACCATATCGTGAATACGATAATGAAAACCAAATATAGCTGGAAGTAGAGTAGCTCCAGCATTAATTTCAGCTACTGTAAACCTACGACGTGCTACTAATCCTGAATCAGCTACTGTTGGAGTTCCCATTAAACCTAGAGCATTTTTAAGTTGAGCTTCTTCTTTTAAAGCTCCAAACATATTAGTGAATGGACTCATCTTAGTTCTCTCCTAATTCTATTCTAATTCTATTCTAATTTATACTAATTTCATATTATCTCAAAAATAATAAAATGAAATACTAAATCAAACCATTAGCCTTACCAAATTGTCTAGCACGCTCAGCTAATCCCCAGTATGGATGCACAACTGGAAGATCACCAATCTGAGCATCATCTAGACTTTTATGAGCCATTTCCAATAGTTTCTGATATTCTTCTAATTTATCTTCCTTAATTCTTGTTCTTACTAGAACTGGATTCTTTGATACTTGATCAATTACTATCTTATCTCTTTCTTCCATTCTTTCATGAGTTTCATTATCTTTCAATTCCACTGTAGTTTCAGATTCAAGAGGCTGGCCATCCTGATTAGTCAGATTAGTATCTTGTGGTCTACCCTTATCCAATACTGGAGGATTTTCTGAAGTCACTACACTTGAAGTTTGTGATTTTAGACTTGGGAGTAATAGATCTTCGGTTTTCTTAGAATTTTCAGTCATGATATTTTCCTCCTAAATTAGGGAATTACCTCAACAGTTATATCTCCAACTTGAATTGTGGTATTAGCTACGGCTATTGCAAATCCATTACCTAATACAGTTGAGAAGAATTGAATTACGCTACCTCCAGCTGATATTTTAGCTAATCCCCAAGTGGCTGCTCCACCGGCATCTGAAACTCTAACTGGAAAATAGAAATCTCCTTTACCAGAAACAGCAGTAAGGCCAAACATATTTAATTGCAAAATACTAGCAGCATTACTTACACTAGAACCAGATATATCAATATGAAATGTAACCTTATTTCCACTTCTTTCATAACTAACTTTTGTGGTCCCTGCTACTACAGTCCAAGTTCCAATTGTAGAAGTAAAATTTGCTGCATTATGAGCTGGAGATTGATATTCTCCTATCGGTGTGGCTCTACCTAATTGAAATAATCTACCATCTGGATCAATTTCTAATGCAGATATTTCGGTAGCTACTCCAGCATTTCCAGAAAATATCCATCCTCTTCTAGTGACGGAATCATGATTTTGAAATCTAACTTTAAGAGATGAAGAATCATAATAAAGTTTAAATGGAGTATCTCCAGGTGTTGCAAATGGAATTCCTTCCATTAATTTGAATAGATTAGATTGAATTACTCCATAAGTATTTGTAACTGGACTTCCACTTCCACTACTAATTGCAGGATATGATGAAATATTAGATAATGAAGGTCCACTAAATCTAGATTTTCTAATGGGTTGACTTTGTCGTTTCTTAGTCCAAATCTGAATAATTCTATATCTAGCTGATTCAGATTCTTGTTTTAGTTCATTACCTCTCTTTTCATTTTGTAGAACAAATCTAGTGATATATTCTGCTGTTTTAGCACTAATATATCTCTTAGATTGAAATGTTAAACTAGTGCTAAAATCGGTAGTTGCATCAATTCCAACTGTGCTCAGAAATCTAATATATGTAATTCTAACTTCCCTTACACTATTAGCATTTGGAACATCAATAACTGGAACTGAATTTAATAAAGTTCCTTGAAATGCCCATACTCTGAATGATGTTTCTGGTGTTAGATTGGGATTTAATTCATTAACTTCTGTCATTTCTATCCATGCATCACTACTTCCAAAAGCTCGTTCTTCTAAATGAACTGGAAGTAATGCATCAGCTGGAAGTGGAATTGTAGTAATTCCAGCTGATATTGTGGGAGAAATTACTGAACGCTTCTCAAGAAATGAAATACTATTAACAGCTAACTCATCAGAGAATGCGTCGATAGCTTTTTTCAACCAAGGAATTTGAACAGTATAAGTGAATGTAATTCTAGCGAAGTCATTTAGCAATAACGCCGCATCATTCATTATATCTGTAGATAGTAATCCTGCCATCTTTTATGCCTTAGCTTGAACTTCTGGAGTTCCTAAACTCACAGCAAAAGTCATCTGCTTATAAAGATCTGGTTTAATCACATATCTACAGGATGGGCATACCACAGCATTCATATTAACAGGACTATAACATGCTGGGCAATTATTAACTTGAAGTTGTGAAATATCTAACAACCAAGGTTTATCCTTCATGTTAAGTTCTCTAGCTGCCATTTTCTGAAGATCTGAAATTGATTCTGCCTGATGATGTCTAGAATATTCGGCGTCAGCCATAGTAACTAATCTCATAAACCATTTACGCTGAGCCGCTAAATATTTCTGAATTTCTGATAGATGTTTTACTAGAATTTCCTTCTGAGTTAGAACTTCATTAATTACAAAAAGTCCCGGTTTACAATCTTCATTGATACCTAGTAGTGCTCCCACATAATCATTAACAATTGAATTAGCTACTTCAAATGAACTCGAACTAGCTTGCAAAGATGGAGCACCAAATGCCATTGGAACGTAGAATACTGATTTAGTGACTTGTAAAATTCCAGGAGATTCGAATCTACCGGCTGGAATAATGAACGTTCCAGGATAGAGATTAGGTTTAGAATCTGCAATTTCGTATGGTAGGATAGATACTACTGATGCTTTGGGTTCATTCATAAATACCTCAATAATCCAAATTAATTAATCAAATACGCTTGTTTAGAAGAATCCCAGAAACTAGCAGAACCCTTCTTAATTTTCATAGCCATATCAGGTAATTCATTATCTAATATCTCTAAACATTTATCGTAATCATTTTTATCCATCTTATGCATTTCATACTCAGGACTAAAAGTTTCTCTATAGTCACCTTTCATTAAGGCGAAGCTAAAGAATGCTAGAATATTAACCATAGGCCAGCTAGGATCAATTCCCATCATTATTCCATTAACTTTCTTTTTAAAGATCATTAATGGCTCATAAGTATGAAATCCATCTTCACCATGTAATTCCTCTTTTAGACTAGGGGGAATTTCAACGAGAATTTCAAGTATATATTTCTCACGATCCTCAGGTCTTGGATATTTTGGAACTTCAATTAATTTCTTAAGATCACATAATTTAATATTACCATAAGTCATACTTCCTTCGACGATTCT
>Ga0137397_10001266_pt1 | contig 17670 bp, 17 predicted proteins | sample czorhiz116metaG_FD_106658 | JGI IMG/M metagenome (GOLD analysis project Ga0137397, IMG submission 106658) | Vadose zone soil microbial communities from Angelo Coast Range Reserve, California, USA - czorhiz1.16 metaG | ecosystem: Environmental > Terrestrial > Soil > Vadose zone | place: USA... | reverse complement strand
GGCAGGCGGCGTGACCCGACGGTTCGTGACGAGGGCGTTGCCCCGCTCCCGGCAACGCGACGCGCTGAACCCTATGCGCACCGGAGCTCCCGTGTAGGCGGTGAGCAGGCCGGACTTGAGAAGCCCCTGGAGATCGATGGCCACGTCGAAGCGGGCGCGCCGGATGCGCGTGCGGAGGCGACCCACCTTGTCCCACACCTGGCGCATCCCGGCGGGACGCCTGATCAGTCGTCGCCACAGACGCGTGTCCACGGGCACCACGGTATCGAGATCTGGATGATCGCGCAGGATGGCGTACTCGCGGGCCTCCACGATCCACGTCAGCTCGGCCTCGGGCAAGGCGCGGCGGAGGGCGCGCGCCACCGGGAGGGCGTGGATCACGTCGCCGAGCGAAGAGAGCTTGACGATGGCGATGCGCGCGGGGCTCAGCGGCCGCTTCCTCCGAATCGCTCGACGATGGTGCGGATGAGATCGCGGGTGGCGTGGGTCTTCGGATCGCCCGCGATGGCGACCTTTCCGCCCGCGGCGAGCACGGCGGCGCGCTCGGGCACCGTCTCCGTCGTGTAGTCGGTGCCCTTGGCGTGGACATCGGGCCTGAGCGTGGCCACCAGCCCGTCCGCCGTGTCGTCGTCGAAGATGACGACGGCGTCGACCGACTCGAGGGCGCCCACGATCTCCGCGCGCTCCGCCGCCGTCATGATCGGTCGCCCCGCGCCCTTGAGGCGGGCCACGGACGCGTCGGAATTGATTCCCACGAGGAGGGCGTCCCCCATGGCGCGGGCGTCTTGGAGGTAGCGGACGTGTCCGACGTGGAGGAGATCGAAGCAGCCGTTGGCGAGGACGAGACGCTTGCCCTCTCCGCGCCAGCGCGAGGCGAGTCCCCTCGCCTCCTCAAGGCCGAGAAGCCGTGTCATGGCCCGCCAGCGATTCGAGAAGCTCGCGCGGCGTCACCGCCGCCGTGCCCCGCTTCATGACCACCACGCCGCCCGCGACGTTGGCCAGCCACGCCGCCTCCGCGGGCGCCGCTCCCGCGGCCAGGGCCGTGGTGAAGGCGCTGATGACCGTGTCGCCCGCTCCCGTCACGTCGGCGATCTGGTCGCTGCCGTGTATGGGGATCCACGTCACCGGACCTTCCCGCTCCAGGAGGGCCATGCCCCGGCTGCCGCGCGTGATGAGGAGATAGCGTGCCTCGAGCCGCTCGAGCAGGGCCCGCCCCGCCTTCTCGAGGGACGGCTCGTCGCCCAGCTCCGCGCTCGCCAGCTCCTCGACCTCGGGCTCGTTCGGCGTGGCCGCGGTGACGCCCCGGAACCGCGGCAGGTCGTAGCGGCTGTCCACCGTGACGAGGAGGTCGCGGCGCCGCGCGATCTCGCTCACCGCTTCGAAGACCCTGGGCGTCACCGTCCCGTAGCCGTAGTCGGAGAGAAGAAAGGCGTCCGCGCGCGCCCCCGCCGCCTTGACACGCTCCACGATCCCGCGCTCCACGTCGTCGGGCAGGGTCGCCTCCGGCTCGCGGTCGAGCCGGACGACCTGTTGCCGCGTGGATTCGTAGCCTCCCGCCATGATCCGCGTCTTCACCGGCGTCGCGCGCTCGCCCGACACCATGACGCCGTCGGTCGAGATCCCCGCGCCCGCGAAGAGACGGGCCAGCTCCTGGCCGGCCTCGTCGCGCCCGACGACACCCACCGGCGTGGCCACCGCTCCCAGCGCGTGGACATTGTCCGTGGCATTGGCGGCCCCGCCCAGCCGTACCTCGCGATCCGTGAAGCGGAGGATGAGGACGGGCGCCTCGCGCGAGATGCGCGCGGGCTTTCCGTAGAGATACTCGTCGGCGATGATGTCGCCCACCACCACGACGCGCTTGCCCGCGAGGGCGGGAATCAGCTCGCGCAGCCGCCTGACGGGAAGCATCAGCGGGCGAGCGCCCACTCCACGGCGTCCAGGAGATCTTCGGCGACGTGGTCGGGCTTCACGCCCCACGCGTCCCGTCGGTGCTCGAATTCGCCGCGGCCATAGCCGGTGAGCACGAGGACGCCCGCCGCCCCCGCCGCCTGTCCCGCCGCGACGTCGGAGGGCTTGTCGCCGATCATGACGGAGCGCCCGAGATCGAGACCGAGGTCGGCGGCGGCGCGCAGCAGCATCCCCGGCCGCGGCTTGCGGCATTCACAGTCGCGCCGGAAAGGCGGCGCGCCCGCGGTCGGATGGTGCGTGCAGACATAGAGCGCGTCGAGATGCGCGCCGTGCACGGAGAGCTGGCGCACGAGCTCGTCGTTCACCGCGCGAAGCACTCCTTCCGTGAAATAGCCACGCGCGATGCCGGCTTGATTGGTGGCCATGACGGCGGGGATTCGCGCGCCGTTGAGCTTGCGGATCGCCTCGGGCGTCCTCGGCAGGACCCGCACACGGCTCGCGTGATTGATGTACCCCATCTCCTCGATGAGGCACCCGTCCCTGTCCATGAACACCGCCGGGCGTCCGGAGGTGAGGCCAGGCATGTGAGGCAGTGTAATCCTCGGCGCCGGAATCTTCAATGTAAATCGCTGGTTAGTGACTCGACCAGGGTGGGCCGGCGGGTGGTCACCGCCTGAGGCTCTGCCAGAGTGAAGCCAGGCGCTTGACCTGGGCGTCGAAGGTGAAGGGAAGCGCGGCAGCGCGCGCCCCCGCAGACAGCTTTCTGGCGTCGGCATGGAGGAGCGCGCCGAGGCCACCGGCGATGGCCGGGGCCTCCGGCTTGTCGACGATGGCCCCGCTTTCCCCCGGCACGACCGCTTCGGCGCCCCCGGCCCCGCGGCTCGTGAGGACGGGCACCCCGGAGGCGAGGGCCTCGAGATGGACATTGCCGAAGGGCTCGTAGAGGGCGGGAAGAGCCAGCACGTCGGCGGCAGCATACAGTCGCTCGACGTCGGGTCTCGGCGCGCTCCAGCTCACGCTGTCGCGCACGCCCAGGCGCTCGGCCAGGAGGCGATACGGCTCCGTCCGGCCCCGCCCCGCCACGAGCAGCCGTGCGCTCCTGTCCCCAAGCCGCGCCAGGCCCTCGATCAGGGGACCAAGCCCTTTGCGCTCGAAGCCCGAGCCGATGAAGGCGATGAGCCATGCCTCTTCGCTGATGCCGAGGGCCGCGCGCGTCTCCGTCCGCCAGCGCCCCCGGTTATCGGGATGGAAGCGGTCGAGGTCCACGCCGTTGTACACGGTGGTGACGGCCCGAGCGGGAGTCTTGTAGAGGCGCTGGATCTCCTCTTTCCCGTGGCCGGAGATGGCGACCACGTGCCGGGCGCTCTCTAGCGTGAAGATGCGCCGCTCCAGCCACAAGAGGAGCCGATGGTGAGGATTCACTTGAAGCCCTGCCCGCCCCGTCGCGTCGAGGTAGGCGCGGTGGCATCCCTCGCCCGCCCGATACACGTCCTGGACGAGGCACCGCTCGTGACTCTGGACGAGGTCGTATCCTCCGGAGCGCACCGCCCGCCGGGCCTGAAGGGCGAAGGACAGCTGTCGCAGGACGGAGGGAGAACCGAGGATGGGAAGCGGATGCACCGTGATGCCGTCGACCTTCGGCTGCGCGCGAGTAGTGATCAGGTGAATGTCGTGCTCGCCGCGCCGGACGAGAGCCGAGAGCAGCCCCGCCGTGGCTGTCTCGATGCCACCGTGGAAGGAGAAGGGCCGGTAGATCAGCGCGATCCTCATCGGCGGACTCGCGGCCCCGTCGTCACCTGCTCGATCAGGGGAAAGAGATCGCGGCGAGCCGCGCTGAAGCTGTAGCGCTCGACGCAGCGCTCGCGGGCGCGCCGCGCGAGCGCGGCCGCCTCTCCTGGATCGTCGAGGAGTCGGGCGATGGCCGCGCCCAGGGCCGACACGGCGCCGGCTTCCACCAGAAGCCCGCAGCCTTCGAGGATCTCGGGGATCATGGACACGCGGGTGGACACGATGGGCCGACCGAGGGCCATCGCGTCGAAGAGCTTGGCGGGGACCTGGCCCCGCGTGTCCGGCGTGTCACGCTGGGGCACGACGACCACGTCGGCCGCCGAGAGAAAGGTCGGGATCTCCTCGAAGGCGATGGGCGGGGCCAGGCAGATCCCCGGAAATCGCCGGGCGAGATCGCGGCCGAGGACGCTCTCGGGAAGGGTGCCGACGACGGCGAGCCGGACGTCCTTTCGCCCGAGCCCGGCCATCGCCGCGCCGAGATCATCCAGGCCCTTGTAGCCGCGCGGAGTGCCGAGGAACATGACCACGCGCTCGTCCGCGATGCCGAGGCGGCGCCGGGCCTCCACGGGCGAGCCCGAGCCCGGCTTCCACGCATCGGTGTCCCGCACGTGCGGGACAAGGGTGCCGCCGAATCGCTGCTGGAGGAACCTCGAGGCCACGGTGATGCCGTTGGCCAGGCCCGTGAGGCGCCCGGCGAGCCAGGTCCACGGCAAGCCTTTGGGGTTGCCGAGGTTGAGGGCTCGGCCGAGAGTCCCCGCCGCACCGGAGCGAAGATAGAAGCCGACCTCCCAGTCGTCGATGTCGAGGAGGAGCGGCCGACGTCCGAGCACGCGCTTGAGATAGCCGACGCCGGCGCTCCCCAGCCTGGTCTTGGACGCGTAGACGAGATCGCCGTCGGCCCTCCGGGACAGCTCGGCCATGGTCATGAGAAATCCGGGCATGCGTCGCTCGGGTACCCCGGAGTAGCGCACCGGGCCCTCCGCCACGGGCATCCACGGGGTGGGCCCCGAGCGGGGGCCTATCACCTCGACCTCGCCGAGGGGGGCGAGGAGGCGGGCGAGGAGATCCGCTCGACCCGCGGCGTTGTCGGAAAGGTCGAAGCAAAGGACGGAGATCTTCATTCAGCCGGCGAGTAGTCCGCGGTAGTGATCGACGAGCCTCTCGGCAACCCGGGCGCCGGTGAGCCGACCATGCGCGAGCCGGGCGGCCGCCTGGCCCAGCTCGGCGCGCAGCATTGGTCGATCCAGGAGCCTGGCGATGGCCGCGGCCAGCTCGGGAGCGTCGCCGCCCGGGACGAGCAGCGCATCGCGGCCGTCGGTGAGGACCTCGGCGGCGACTCCCACTCGGCTCGCCACCACGGCGCGCCCGGCGGCCAGATACTCGAAGAGCGCGCGCGACATGCCGTCGGATTCGAGAGGCGGGTAGAGGGCGATGTCGAACGCGGCGAGGAGCCCCGCGGTGTCGTCGACGAATCCCAGAAACGAGACGCGCTCGGAGAGTCCGGCCTTCTCTACGGCCTGGCGTATGGCGGCTTCAAACGGTCCCTGCCCGGCGAAGACGAGGTGAAACGGCCGCCCTCCCGCGGGGAGCCGCGTGGCCGCCTCGACCACGAGGCCATGCCCTTTCATGACCCGGAACCCCGACAGCACGCCGATCACCGTCGCCCTCTCGTCGATGCGGAGACGCCGCCGGAGCGCCGTGGAATCCGATGCCGGCTGGAAGCGCTCGCCATCCGCTCCTCCCGGCATGGCGACCACGCGGTGAGCGGGCGCCAGGCCTGCCGCCCTGCACTGCCGGGCGATGGCTTCGCTGACCGTGATCAGGAGATCCGTGGCGTGACCGTAGAGCCATCGGTTCAGGGCATGGGGCCGGAGCGGCTGCACGATGTGGCGCGTCCTCACGAGGGGTGTCGGACGCATGCGGAATCGGTTGGCGAGGGCGGCGAGCCAGTGTTCCTTGCCCCGGTGGACGTGGACGATGTCCGCGCTCTCGAGGCGGGCGCGGAGATTTCGGATATCGTGGAGGTCCGCCCATGGCTTCAGCCCCGAGCGCAGGGAGAGGGTCTCGATCCTCTTCACGCCCTCCGCTCGGGCCCTCGAGATCACGCGCTCCTCGCTGCCCTTCCGGCAGATGAGGGTCGCCTCGTGTCCGGTCCGATCCAGCTCACTGCACATGCGTGCTGCCCAGTAGGCATCAGACGACCAGCCCCGGCACGAAACGACCTGAAGGATTTTCATTTAGCTCCGGGGGGGAGCGACCGCCGCTCCTCCCCCGGGCCCCCCCATCGGGTCGAGCTCGTGTAGGCACGCCTCGCTCATCTCCGAGCTCCGGGGGGGAGCGACCGCCGGTCGCTCCGAGGGTTGGCTCGGCTCGCCTTCGGCTGCGCCTCACACTGCTTCCCCGGGCCCCCCCATCGGTTCGATCTGAGCACGTTGTCCTCGCTGCGGTCTTTCATTGCCGTTTGCTGGCGAGCGCCGCCGCGTAGATCTCTTCGAAGCGACGGGCATGGCTGTCGGGGCTGAACCGGCCGAGGGCGCGGCGATGCCCCGCCTCACCCATGGCGCGGGCCTCGTGCGGCCGCTCGAGCAGCCGGCGCAGGGCGGCGGCCACATGCTCGGCGGAGACACGCTCGAGGAGGAGGCCGGTCTCTCCGTGAACGACGGCTTCCGGTAGTGCCCCCACCCGGGCCCCCACCACGGGCCGCCCGGCCGCCATGGCCTCGAGGGCGGCCCGGCACGACTCATCCGAGCCCGCCCCGAGAAGCACGAAGATATCGAGGGCGTGGAGCACGGCCGGCAAGTCGGTGTCGCGATAGCCCGCGAAGAGCGCGCTCTTCTCGAGCCCGAGTCCCTTGACGGTTCCCTCCAGAGCCTGGCGCCGCTCACCTTTGCCGACGAGGAGCAGGCGGGCGTCGGGGCGCTCCCGACGCAGCAGCCGGAACCCTTCGAGCAGCGCCTCGTGGCCGCGCCCGGCCGCGAAGCGGGCCACGCAGCCGATGAGAGGGGCGGAGGCGACCTGAAATTCCTCGCGAATCTTGGCGGCGCCCCGCGAGTCGGCGGCGAAGCGCGCGGCGTCCACCACGCCCCCCACGCGGTGCACGGCCGGGGCGGGCGCGCCCGCGGCGATGAGCCTTTCCTCGACGCCGCGGCTGATGGCGACGAGGGCCTGGGAGCCACGGTAGAGGCTCGAGGTGGGCCAGCCCCGTCGCACCGCGCGCTCGTTGTGATAGGAGCGCACGAGTGCGCTCTCGCCGCGAGTGCACCATCCGAGCCAGTGGTCGTGGCTGTGGTGGACGTGAATCACGTCGAGCGCTTCCTCACGGACGAGGCGGCGGAGCCGTCGGAGGTCGGAGAGGACGGCGACCGGGCCCGATCGGACATCGAGGTTGAGCCCCTCGACGGGCTCCACGCCGGCTTCGCGCGCCTTGGCCTCGAACTTGTCTCCCGGGGCGAGGCCGAGCAGCGCGTGGTGGCCACGGGCGCGGAGAGCGAGGGTCAGCCGGAGCGCGGGATCGGCGCTGCCCGTCCACCAGCGGTTGGCCACGAGGTTGAGGACGCGAAGGGCCCGCTCGCCCGTCATGCGTCACCGCGGCGGAGGAGGAGGGACTCGTAGATCTCGAGGAGGCGACCGACGGAGGCCGAATGCGAGAAGCGCTCCTCCACGAGGCGCCGCGCGGCGGCGGCACGCTCCGCGGCGCCCGCGGGGTCGTCGAGCACGGCCTCGATGCCGCGCGCGAGGGCGGCGGCGTCTTCGGGCGCCACGAGAATGCCGGTCTCCTTGTCCGTGACCACCTCCGGGATGCCGCCCACCGAGCTCGCCACGGCGGGCACTCGCGCCGCGAAGGCCTGGAGCAATGACTGGGGCACGCCCTCGGTGCGGGTGGAGGCGAGGACGAAGCAGTCCATGATCCGGAGGAGATCGGGCACATCGCTCCGGAATCCCGTGAAGACGACGGCGTCGCCCAGCCCGCGCTCCCGCGCGAGACCTTCCACCCACGGCCGACGGATCCCGTCGCCCACGAGGAGCAGCCGGGCCGTCGGCCAGCGCTCGCGCACCATGGCGAAGGCGTCCAGGAGATGCGCGTGGCCCTTCGACCCGCGGAACATGGCGACGGAACCGATGACCGGCCGGGCGAGTCCGAGAGATCGCCTCAGCGCGTCGGGAGCCTTCCCCGCGCGGTCCATCTCCGCGAGGTCGACACCGGCCGGCACCGCCACCACGCGCGCCGCGGGAACGCCGGAGGCGATCACGATGCTCCGGATGGCCTCGCCGCTCGTGATGACCCGATCCGCGAGCCAACGGTAGACGGGATTCAACCGGCCCCGGATGCGAATGGACACGTGGCGGGTCCTGACCACGGGCACCCGCGCGATCCGCCCGGCCAGCCCGCCGACCCAGCCGTCCACCGAGCTATGGGTGTGGACGAGGCCGACGCCTTCGTCGCGCACGAGGCGAACGAGGCGGCCGACCGCGCGTAGGTCCCAGGCTCCGCGCATCGGCACCTCGACGACGCCGATCCCGAGCTGCCGCGCGCGCTCCGTGAAGGCGGCGCCGGGCTGGCCCGCCAGCAGTACCCGCCATCCCCGCTCGGCTATCCAGCGGGCCTCGGTCAGGGTGCGGACTTCCTGGCCGCCCAGGCCCGGCGACGACTCCGTGTGGAGGACGGTCCTCATGCCGCCTGCCCTTCTTCGAGCGCGGCGAGGGTGGCGGCCGCGACGACGGTCGGCTCGATCGAGCGCATGCACGGGTGATCGATGGGACAGCGCTCGAGAAAGCACGGTGCGCAGGGCGCCCGTCCCTCGATGGCGCGCGCGCGGCGGCCACGCGGGCTCGTGAGGCGCGGATCCGTGGGGCCGAAGAGCGTCACGGTGGGCGTGCCCACGGCCGCCGCCAGATGGGCCACGCCGGTGTCGGCGCTCACGAGACAGCTCAGCCGGCCGAGGAGCCGCGGCAGCAGATCGGGGCGATCCCGGCCGACCAGAGACGCGATGTCCTCCCCGGCCGACGCGATGACCGCGGCCGCGCTCGCCTCCTCGCTCCCCGCGCCGAGCAAGACCGGGAGCGCGCCGGCTCGACGGAGTCGCGAGGAGAGCTCGGCGTAGGCGGCGGGAGACCAGAGCTTCGAGGAGCCGAAGGAGGCGCCCAGATGAAGCCCGACCGCGCTGTCCTCGGGAGCGAGGCCAGCCTTCTTGAAGAGGGCATCGATCTCTTCCTCGGCTACGGGATGGGGCGGGAGCCTGAAGGTCGGTGGATCCGATCCCGTGACGACGCCTCCCGCTTCGAGGAGCTGTCGGTACTCGTCGACCTGATGCCGGCGCGGAGACGGCATGGGCGGCGCATGGGTCAGGAGCCAGCCGCGAAGGTCGGCCCCATAGCCGAGGCGCGCGCGGGCGCCCCAGCGCCGCGCCGTGAGGGCAGACTCGAATGAATTGGGGAGGACGATGGCGGTGTCCGGCCACGAGTCTCTCAACGCGGCGGCCTGGCGTGAGCGCGCCCCGCGGTCGCGCGGATACGAGAGGACGGCGTCGGCCACCGCCTGGCCCTCGAGCAATGAAGCCCAGCGACCGACGAGGACAATGCGCGCCCGCGGAAGCGAGGCGCGAAGTCCATGGAGGGCGGGCAGGGCCATGACGGTGTCGCCGAGCCAGTTGGGGAGGCGGACGAGGATGACGGGGCCCTGGATGATCACGGCCACGGCTTGCGCGCCCCGCTCGGCTGGAGGACTCGGGCCAGGGTCTCCACGAGGATGTCGCGCCTGTCCACCGACATGCGTATCGCGAGGACCCAGAGCGGCAGGGTGGGCATGCCCGTCTCGCGGATCCTCACCCAGTCCTTCTCGGTGGTGACGAGCCCCTGCGCGCCCGCGCTTTCCGCGCGACGCGTGAGGGCCTCGACATCGTCGAGCGTGAAGACGTGATGATCGGGAAACTCCACGAATCCAGTCACGCTGGCCCCGACGGCGCTCAATGTCGCGGCGAAGCTTTCGGGAGCGGCGAGCCCCGCGAAGGCGAGGAGCCGCCGGCCGCGGAGCGCGGCGGGAGGCTCGACGCGGCCGCCCGGCATGTGACGCGCGCTCTCGGGCTCCGAGGAGGCCGTGAGGACGGTCGCCCTCGCCCCGAGCCGGCCGAGAGTGGCCGCCACCTCGCTCGGCGCGGCTGGCCCCGATGGGTTGGTGACCACGATCAGGTCAGCGCGCCGCAGCGCCTCGACGGGCTCGCGAAGCACGCCGCGCGGGAAGAGCTGGCCATTGCCCCATGGACTCCGCCCCGCCACGGACACGATCTCGAGATCCTTGGCGAGCGTGCGGTGCTGGAAGCCATCGTCGAGAATGAGGACCCCCGCGCCGCAACGCTCGAGCGCCACCCGCCCCGCCTCGTAGCGGCTCTCCCCCACCACGACGGGCACGCCGGGAAGGCGCTCGGCGAGGAGCACCGGCTCGTCACCGCCCTGCCGTGCCCCGAGCTTGATGCCGACCGTGTCCGACACGATCTGGACGCCGCGCGTCTGCCGTCCATAACCGCGGCTCAGCAGCGCGGGCTTCCCGCCCAGCTCGCCGACGATCCGGGCGACCACCTCGGCGAGCGGCGTCTTGCCGCTGCCTCCCAGCGTGAGATTGCCGACCGAGATGACGGGGCATGGCAGACGCCGCGTCCGGAATATACCCGTCGCGTACAGGCCCGAGCGGAGGGCGAGGCCGCCCCCGTAGACTCTGGCGAGGGCCTGGAGGCTTGCCGCTCCCGTCCAGCCGACCTCTCCGCGCCAGGCGCGGCGGAGCCAGGGCTCGCGCACCCGCACGGCCTCAGCCACGATCGCCCTCCATCAGGTACCGCTCGACGAGCTCGAGGGTGTGCGTGATGGCGCCGCGGCGTCCCGCCACGGCCTTGAAGGCTGCCTCGCCCATGAGCCGGCGGCGCTCGGCGTCCACGAGGAGGGCGCCCATGTGGGCATCGAGCTCGGCTCCATCGCGGACGAGGAGGGCACCCCCCGCCTCGAGGAGGAGCTCGGCGCTTTCCCGGAAGTTCGTGGTGTGGGGGCCGAAGAGGACGGGCTTTCGCAGCAGGGCGGGCTCCAGCATGTTGTGGCCGCCCGTCGGCGCCAGGCTCCCCCCCACGAAGACGACGCTCGCCACCCGGTAGATCTGGGCGAGCTCGCCGACGGTATCCACGATGATGACGGCTCCGCGCGCCTGGGACTTCGGCAGCCCGCTCCTGCGCACGGGCTGCAGCCCACGCTCCCGGACGAGGCGCTCGACCTCGGCCACCCGCTCGGGATGCCGCGGAGCGAGCACGAGAGCGAGGGTGGGCACACGGGCCCGGAGGCGGAGGTAGACGTCGAGCACGATCGCCTCCTCGCCCCGATGCGTGCTGCCGGCGACCCACACGGGCTCGCCATCGTCGAGGCCGAGGAGCCGCTGCCAGAGGGCCTCGCCCCCGCCCTCGGGTGGGATGAGGTCGTTCTTGATATTGCCGGTCACCACCACCCGCTCGGGCCGCGCCCCCAGCGCGATGATCCGCCGCGCGTCCTCCTCGGACTGCATGGCGAGCACGCGCACGTGCGCGAGCATGCGCGCGGTGAAGAAGCGGACGAGGCGATACCGGCGGAACGACCGGTCGGAGATCCGCCCGTTGGCGATCATCGACGGCACCCCGCGGGCGGCGAGGCCCCGGAGGAGATTCGGCCAGAGCTCGGTCTCCATGCAGAGGAAGAAGCGCGGGTTGACCGCGTCGAGGGCGCGGCGCACCGGGCCGGGCAGGTCGATGGGAAAGTATCGATGGACGGCGCGGCCGGCGAGCCGGTCGGCCACGATCCGCGCTCCCGTCGGCGTGACCGTGGTCATCACGATGCCGAGCTGCGGCCAGCGCCTGGTGATGGCCTCCACGAGGGGCACCGCAGTGGCGGCTTCGCCCACGGACACCGCGTGGATCCAGCAGCGCGGCTCGCGCGGAAGGCCCTCCCCGAAACGGCCGAGGCGCTGGCCCAGGCTCCGCCCATAGCCGTCGGGGCGAAGGCGCTTGAAGGCAAGGATGGGAAGGTAGCCGAGGAGCAAGAAGCAGAGCAGCGCCGAGTAGACCGCGTAGCTCAGCGCGCGGCCTCCTCATCCACCTGCCACGTGACCGAGCGCAGCGCCGACTCGATGTCCTTGCGCGCGGCGTCCTTCTGGGCGGCGTCGGCGCCGCGGGCGATGTGGATGGTCTCTCCGAAGCGCACCACGCACCGGGCGAACGGTCTCGGTATCCTGAACTCGTCCCAGGACCCAAGCCGCCACTCCGACGAGGCGCCCACCGCCACGGGCACCACGGCCGCTCCGCTCAGACGCGCCAGCCCCACGATGCCTGGCTTGACCACCTCGCGCGGTCCCCTCGGGCCGTCCGGCACGATGACCACGCTCTGTCCCGCGGCCAGCGCGCGCGTCAGCGCGCGGAATCCCTGCGCGCCGCCCCGGCTGGAGGACCCGCGCACGGGCACGAAGCCGAAGCGCCGGATGAGGGCAGCGACGATCTCTCCATCACGCGAGCGGCTGATCAGCACGCGCAGGTCGCGCCGGGCATAGAGCCAGGGCATGAGGGCGAGGCGCCCGTGCCAGACCGCGTAGATGGTCGGAAGCCCGGCCCGCCAGCGCGCCTCGACCGCCGTCTCCTCGCGGCGGATGGAGAGCGTCCGCGCGAGCAGCGAGAGGCTCAGGGCGCCCGCCCACGGTCCCATGAGGGCCAGGAGGCGCTGGCGGACGTTCATCGGCCCCGCGCGACCTCGAGGACGGCCTGGGCGGCCCGGCGGCCGACGCCGGGCTCGCCCAGGCGGCCACGGATGTCCTTGAAGGCCGCCCGCTGGGCGGTGATGGCGGCGGAGTCCTCGAGGAGCCGCAAGGCCTCGGGCGCCAGCCTCTCGCCGACCTGACCTTGCAGGAGCTCCGGCACCGCGAATCGCCGCACGATGATGTTGGGGAGGCTGATCCAGGGCAGGAGGGCAAGCCGCCGGGCTATCCATTCCGTGATTCGCGAGACGCGGTAGCAGACGACCATGGGCGCATTGAGCAGCGCGGCCTCGAGGGTCGCGGTGCCCGAGGCGATCATGAGCACGTCGGAGGCGGCCATGAGCTCGTGGGTGAGGCCCTCGACGATATCGATTCGCGGGCCGCCCGCCTCTCGGGCCGCGGTCAGCGCGGCGGCCATCGCCGTCGCATTCACGGTGGGGGCGGCCCCGAGCAGGAAGCGGCGGCGGGGATCGCCAGCCGCCAGCTTGCTCGCCGCCTCGAGCATGGCGGGCAGCAGCCTCGCGATCTCCTTGCGCCGACTGCCGGGCAAGAGCCCGATCACGGCCACCGCGGGATCGAGACCGAGACGCTCGCGCGCGTGGTCCCGGGTCATGTCGAGGGGCAGCACGTCCAGCAGAGGATGTCCCGTGTACTCGACGGCGGCCTCGACGGCGTCGTAGACCTCTCGCTCGAAGGGGAGGACGGTGAGCACACGGGTCGCGAAGCGGGCAATGCGACGCGCCCGCCACGGCCGCCACGCCCAGACCTGGGGCGGGACGAAATAGACCACCCGCACCCCCGCGCGACTCGCGGCCCGACCGAGACGCATGTTGAACTCCGGGAAATCGATGAGCACGAGGGCATCGGGGCGCTGGGCCCGGATGCGGCGCAGGAGAGCCCGATAGGCGCCGTAGAGGGCGGGCACCCGGCCCACCGCCTCCGTGAGGCCGACCACGGCGTGATGCGTGGGATCCGCCACGACCTCCATGCCCGCCGCGGCCATGCGGGGCCCGCCCATGCCGACGAGCTTCACGGTGGGCTCGAGCGCGCGGAGGGCGCGGCACAAGGTTTCACCGTGGAGGTCGCCGGAGGCTTCCCCGGCCGAGAGCATGACGGTGCGGCGATCAGCCACGGCCGTCGCCGCTCACGAGATCGCTGCTCACGATCGTGACACCGGTCCTCTCCGCGATGCGGACGGTTGCCTCCCGGTCGACGATGAGGACCTTGCCCTGCTCCACCGCGAGGGCGGTGGCGCCCCCGGCGGCCATTGCCTCGAGGGTGGCCGGACCGATGGTTGGGATGTCGAATCGGAAATCATGGCCCTCCGCCACGGCCTTGACCACCACGGCTCCAGGGCCGCCGAGGCTCGTCCCTCGCTGTATCGTCTCGTCGGTACCCTCGGCCGCCTCGACGGCCAAGGTCACCCCGCGCGATCGAACGACGGTCTGGCCGATTCCGTAGGCCGCGAGATGGCGGGCCAGCGCGAAGCCGGCCCGGATCTCGCTCCATTCGGCCGAGGTCGGCGCGCGCGCCGTCATGGTGCCTGCCCCAGCCATCCACGGATCGAGAAAGGGGCGCGGATCGAGGACCTCGATACCGATCCCTTCGAGGGTCGCCAGAACCATGGCAGTCAGCGCCTCGTCCGAGAGGCCCGAGCGAGCGATGTGGCGTCCGAGATCGTCCGTCGCCCCCACACGGCTGAAGACGTCCTTCTTCCACAGCTTGCCGACGAAGATGACCGAGCTGACCTTGGCGTCGCCGAGCGCGCGCACCACTTCCTGAAGGTCGGTGAGCGAGCACGGGACGACCCGCTCGCAGTGCGCCTCGAGTCCGGCGGCCGCGTCGAAGGTGAGGGCGACGACATGCCAGCCCTGGCGGGCGGCTTCCGCGGCGGCACGGCCGGGGAGGACCCCGGCCCCCGCCATCACCGCGAGGCGGCGCTCCACGGAAGATCCTTCGGCCAGGCAATTTCCCCCCGACCCTCGCGGATCATCCTCTCGATCTCCAACGCCACCGCCAGGGACCGCAGGTCCTCGGTCTCCGGCAGCTCTACCTGGCCGGTAGCCCGGGCGGCGCGGGCCGCGGAGATCAGATGGCGGATCTCCAGCTTGAGGGGGTTGTCCTTGTGGACGAACAGCCGCTCGACGAACGAAGCCTGGCGATAGCGGATAGACTCGCGGTTGAGCGTGTACTCCTGGGCGACCCGGCGATGGATCTGGATGTCCTGGTCCGCGTAGTCGAGGAGGATGTAGGCGTCGGGCTGCGTGATGGCCAGGGTGCGGATCTTTTCTTCCGTGGCGCGGCTGGCCGTGATCGTGGCCATGGTGCCCGAGTCGAACACGATCTGGACGTTGGCGACGTCGGCGACCTCCGAATGGATGGACCGTCCCACCGCCGTCATGCGCCGCGGCTCGCTGTCCACGAGGCCGAGCACGATGTCGATGTCGTGGATCATGAGGTCCATGATCACGGAGTCGTTCTGCACGCGCGGGACGAAGGGGCCGAGGCGCCGGGATTCCACGAGCACCGGCCGCTCCACGATCTTGCGCAGCTCCTGGACGGCGCCGTTGAACCGCTCGACGTGGCCCACGTGGAGGACGCGTCCGAGCTGCCGGGCGATCCGGAACAGCTCCTTGGCCTCCTCCAGCGTCGCGGTCATCGGCTTCTCGACGAGGACGTCGACGCCCGCCTCGAGCAGCTCGCGCGCCACCTCGAAGTGCCGGTCGGTGGGGACGGCCACGGTGGCGATGTCCACGAGGCCCGCGAGCTCGTGGTGGGTGGAGACGGACCTGACGGAGTACTGGGCGGCCACGCTGCGGGCCCGCTCCACATCCGTGTCGCAGATGGCCACGAGGTCCACGTCCCAGAGCTCGGCGAGGGCCAGGATGTGATACTGGCCCATGTGGCCCGCGCCGACCACGCCGGCCCTGATTCGACCCTGCCCCTCCGCGCTCACCACACGCGCTCCTCGCTCTCGGCGTCCTCGGTCGCCGTCTCCGCCTCCCGACCCCCTCGCACTATGCCACGGCGTGATCCCTCGATGAACTCCACGAGGCGGGCCACGAGCGGGTGCTCCCCGAGCTCCGTCTTGATGCGGGCGGTGGCGGCGCCGGGCGCCAGTCCCGAGCGGTAGAGGACCCGGAAGGCCGCCTGGACCTGCCGCCGTCCCTCGTCGTCTATCCCTCCTCGTCGCATCCCGATGACGTTGACCCCACGGGCGGTCGCCGGGATCCCGGTGACGATGACGAAGGGCGGCACGTCCTGCAGGATCTTCGAGCAGCCTCCGACGTAGGCGTGGGTGCCGATGCGGACGAAGGGATGGATGCCCGAGAGACCGCCGATGGTGGCGTGATCGTCCACGGTGACGTGACCGGTCAGCCCGGCGAAATTGATGATGACGACGTGGTGGCCGACGATGCAGTCGTGGGCGACGTGGCTCGAGGCCATGACCAGGCAATGGCTGCCCACGAGGGTGTCATGTCCCTCGCGAGTGGCCCGATGGATGGTGACGTACTCGCGGATCGCGGTATCGTCGCCGATGGTCACCCCCACGGGCAGGCCGTCACGGTACTTGAGGTCCTGCGGCACCCCGCCGATGACCGCGCCGTGGTCGATGCGGCAGCGCGCGCCGATGGTCACTCGCCCTTCGAGGACGACGTGGGCGCCGATCTCGGTGTCCGGGCCGATCCGGACGGCGCGCCCGATGATCGAGTACGGGCCGACAGCCGTCCCTGCCCCGATCTCGGCGCCGCGCTCCACGATCGCGGTGGGGTGGATCCGCGCGGGCTCAGTCATCCGCCGCGCCCTCGCGCTCGCCCACTTGCTTCTCCAGGGAGCGCACCCGCTTCAGCAGCTCCGGCAGCATGGACTCGGCCACCCAGATCCGGCGGGTCTGGCTTGCCGGCCGCGCCGGGTATCCCGTCCAGACCTCGCCCGGCGGGACGTCGCCGGCCACGCCCGCCTGCGCCATCAGGATCGCCCCCTCGCCGATGGTGACGTGGTCGGCCACGCCGACCTGCCCCGCGAGCACGGCCCGGCTCCCGATCTTGCAAGAGCCCGACACGCCCACCTGGCCGACCAGGATCACGTGCTCACCGATATCGCAGTTGTGCCCGATCTGCACGAGGTTGTCGATCTTCGTGCCGCGCCGCACGATGGTCGCGCCCATGGTGGCGCGGTCGATGGCGGTATTCGCTCCGATCTCGACATCAGCCTCGATGATGAGTCCACCCACCTGCGGGATCTTCTGGTGGACGGCTCCGTCGAAGGTATAGCCGAATCCGTCGGCGCCCAGCACGGCGCCGGGATGGACGATGACGCGATCACCGAGCCGCACTCCCTCCCGCACCACCACCCGCGGATACAGCCGCACGTCGGCTCCGAGCACGGCCCCCCGCCCGACATAGCTGAGCGCGCCCACGAAGGTGCGCGGCCCGATCACGGCGTCGCGCTCGACCACGGCTCCCGCCGCCACCGCGGCCGTCGGATCCACGTGCGCGCCGGCGGCCACGCAGGCCGCCGGGTGCACACCTGGCTCGACGGGAGGCTCGGGATGGAAGAGCCGCAGGAGAACGATGAGGGCCGCCTGGGGTGAGGCCACGCGCAGGAGCGGTCGGCCGAGATCCTCCGTCTCCGGCCCGACCACGAGCGCGCCCGCAGCGCTCGCCACGGCCAGGCGGTGATACTTCGGGCTGGTGACGAAGGAAACCTCCTCGGGCCCGGCGCTCTCGAGGGGCGCCACCCCGCGCACGAGCTGCGAAGCGTCCCCGTGGAGGGTGGCGCCGAGCGCCTCGGCGACCCGGCCGAGCGTGAAGGCGCTCACGGCCCTTACTTCTTGGCCTTCCGCGTCTCGTCGTCGAAGGCCTTGATGATTTCCTCGGTGACGTCCGCCTCCGGGGCGCCGTAGATGAGCCCGCCCTGACGGCGCTCGACGATCATGAGGTAGCCCCGGTCCTTGCCGATCTTGGCCACCACTCCTTCGACGTCGCGCAGGACCTTGGCGAGGAGCCCCTGCTCCTTCTTCTGCAGCTCCTTCTCGAGGTCGTCGACGAGCCGTCTCACGTCGCGCACCTTGCGCTCGAGCTGCTCCTGCTTGTCTCGCCGCGCCTCCGCGGAAAGGAGCTGCCCTTTCTTCTCGAGCTCGTCGCGCAGCTTGTCGAGGTCGCCCTTCTGATTGTCCACTTGCTTCTGCATGCCCGCCTTGTCCTTCTCGAGCTGCTCGC
>Ga0137397_10001263_pt1 | contig 17685 bp, 17 predicted proteins | sample czorhiz116metaG_FD_106658 | JGI IMG/M metagenome (GOLD analysis project Ga0137397, IMG submission 106658) | Vadose zone soil microbial communities from Angelo Coast Range Reserve, California, USA - czorhiz1.16 metaG | ecosystem: Environmental > Terrestrial > Soil > Vadose zone | place: USA... | reverse complement strand
TCGGTTCCCGTCAAGGACTTCAAGGAATTCATCGAGTACGCGCGCAAAGCGCGGCCGCCGCTCGCGTACGCATCGGGTGGAAACGGCAGCATTCACCAGCTCGCAATGGAGATGTTGAAGCAGCGGGCCGGCATCGACCTGGTCCACGTGCCATACAAGGGCGGCTCGCCCGCCACGACCGCGACCGTGGCGGGCGAGGTCGCCGCGATGTTTTCGGGCACTTCCTCGGCGGCGCAGATCAAATCGGGCCGGCTGCGCGCGCTTGCGGTGACGGGCCTGCATCGGTCGGAGCTCTTTCCCGACCTGCCGACCATCTCCGAGTTCTATCCGGGCTATGAAGTCACGATCTGGCTCGGCCTGTTCGCCGCCGCGGGAACGCCCGAGCCGATCCTCGCGAGCCTGCACGCGGAAGTCAACAAGCTGCTCGGCGAGGCCGACACGAAGAACAAGCTCCGCGCCGCAGGCGGACTCGAGCCCTACATCAGCACCACCGCGGAGTTCGCCGATCTGATCCGGCGCGACTACGACAAGTACGGGAAGGTGGTGAAAGACGTGGGTGTCAAGGTCGACTAGCGATTTCGCGGGGCCGGCGGCCGACGAACTGTCCAAGCCGGCACGGACTGGTTAGAATCGGTCTAGTTGCACTTTTCGAGGAGGGAATGTGAAAGTCACAATCAAAGCGGGAGCCATCCTGCTGTTGTCGGCCGTGTGGGCCGCACAAGCGTCCGCCCAGACCATAAAAATCGGATCGGTGCTCACCTTGTCCGGTCCGAACGCGACGCTCGGGGAAAACATGGACCGCGCGATGAAGCTCTACATGAAGCTCAACCAGGACAAGCTGCCGCCGGGTGTGAAGGTCGAGGTCATCACCCGCGATGACGGCGGCCCGAACCCCGACAAGGCGAAGCAGCTCTCGCAGGAGTTGATCGTGCGCGACAAGGTCCAGTTCCTTGCCGGCATGACCTGGACGCCCAACGCGATGTCCTCGGCTCCGCTCTCGACCGAGGCGAAGGTGCCCATGGTGATCATGAACGCGGGGACTTCCGTGATCACGACCATGTCTCCGTATATCGTCAGGCTGTCGTTCACGCTGTGGCAGTCGAGCCTGCCGATGGGGACCTGGGCGGCGAAGAAATTCAAGACCGCTTACATCGCGGTGAGCGACTTCGGCCCCGGCCACGACGCCGAGGCGGCGTTCACCAAAGGCTTCACCGACGGCGGCGGCAAGATCGTCGGCAGCGTACGCATCCCGCTCGCCAACCCCGACTTCATCCCCTTCATGCAGCGCGCCAAGGACGCGAAGCCCGACGCGATCTTCGGCTTCGTGCCTGCCGGGAAGCAGGCCACCGCGATCATGAAAGCCTACGGCGAGCTGGGGCTCGACAAGGCGGGCGTGAAATTCATCGGGCCGGGCGACATCACCACCGACGAAGAGCTGCCCAACATGGGCGACGTGCCGCTGGGCGTGCTGACGGTGTTCCACTACTCGGCCGCGGCCGACCGGCCGGCGAACAAGGCGTTCATCGCCGCGTGGAAGAAGGAGTACGGCGAGAACTCGACGCCGAGCTTCATGTCGGTCGGCGCCTGGGACGGAATGGACGCGATCTACTACGTGATCCGCGAGCAGAAAGGCAAGGTCGATCCGGACACGTCGATGGAGCTGTTCAGGCACTACAAGAACCCGAACAGCCCGCGTGGCCCGATCTCCATCGATCCGGAAACCCGCGACATCGTGCAGAACGAATACGTGCGCGAAGTGCGCAAAGTCGGCGGCAAGCTCGAGAACGTGGAGCTCGAGACCGTGCAAACCGCGGTCAAGGATCCCTGGAAGATCATCAACAACAAGAAATAATTAGGAAGATCGGCTCCCCCGCGCCACGCACTCCGTGCCGCGGGGGTTTGTTTATCCGCTTGACTCGGTCTCGATAGGCTCCGGGGAGGCACCTCAAGTTGCAGGCGTTCCTCGCATCGGTGGTGAGCGTCGCCTTTCACGGCGCCGCTCTCGGCATGATCCTGTACGTGATCTCGGTCGGGCTGTCCGTGACCATGGGCCTGATGGGCTTCGCCAACCTCGCCCATGGGGTGTTCGCCATGGCGGGCGGCTACGTTCTCACCACCGCGATTTCGCGCTTCGGCGTGCCCTTCCCCGTCGCACTGGCGCTCGCCTTCGCCCTGGTCGGGGCGGCGAGCGTGATTCTCGAGCGCCTTCTGTATTCGAGGCTCTACACCGCGAGTGATCTCGAGCAGGTGCTGTTCACCATCGGCCTGATTTTCATCGCCGTGGCGGTCGCGCGCTTCATCTACGGAACCCTGCAGCAGCCGGTGGTCCTGCCGGAGTATCTGAAGGGGCAGTTCTCCCTGCTGGGACGCGATTTCCCCATGTACCGCGTGTTCATCATCGTCTTCAGCGGCGTGATGGTGGGCCTGCTTTGGTTCGGCGTCGAGCGCACGCGCTGGGGCGCCATGGTACGCGCCGCGGTGGACAACCGTGCGATGGCGCAGTCGGTGGGCATCGACACCAAGCGCCTGTTCACTCTCACATTCGCCCTAGGCAGCGGGCTGGCCGGATTGGGCGGCGGCCTCGGCGCGGAGATCATCGCGATCCAGCCCACCTATCCGTTCGAGAATCTCGTCTATTTCCTGGTGGTCGTGGCGGTAGGAGGACTGGGCAGCCTGCGCGGGCCTTTCGTCGCCGCGCTCCTGATCGGCGTCGCCGACACCGCATGCAAGTATTGGCTGCCGCAATTCGGCGCTTTCCCGATCTACGTCGCCACCATCGCGATCCTCCTGTGGCGGCCCGCCGGCCTGTTCGGACGTCGCGCATGAGCGCCCACGCCGGAGGCTACAGCGCCGATCCACGGATCCGCCCGGTCGAGTGGCTGCCGTGGATCGTCGCGCTCGCGGCGTTCTTTGTCCTGCCCGAGTACCTCTCGCTGGGAGCGCGCATCCTGATCTACGTCCTGTATGCGCTGTCGCTCGATTTGATCGTCGGCTACGCCGGAATCATCACGCTCGGCCACAGCGCCTACTTCGGCCTGGGCGCTTACGTCGCCGGAATTCTCGCCGCCAAGACCGGCATCTCCGATCCTCTGCTCCAGCTCGCCGCCGCCGCTGCGGCAGGCGCCCTGCTCGGCCTGGTGACCGGCGCGATCATCTTGAGGACCCGCGCGCTGACGCTGCTCATGCTCACGCTCGCGATTACCTCGGTGCTGCTGGAGATCGCCAACAAGGCTTCGTGGCTCACCGGCGGCGCCGACGGCCTGTCGGGCGTCGTCGTCGCGCCCGTCCTCGGCCTGTTCAAGTTCGATATCTTCGGCAAGACCGCGTACCTCTACTGCCTGGTCGTCCTGCTTGTCGGCTGGTGGCTGGTGAGGAAGATGATCTACTCGCCTTTCGGGACTTCGCTCAGGGGAATGCGCGAGAACAGCTTGCGCATGCATGCGATCGGAGCGCCGGTCTACTGGCGGCTCGTGCTCGTGTACACGGTTTCGGCGACGATCGCGGGCGTGGCCGGCGGGCTGATTACCCAGACCAACCAGTTCGTCGGCCTCAACGTGCTCTCCTTCGAATCGGCCGGCGAGCTGCTGGTGATGCTGATCCTCGGCGGCGTCGGGCGCATCTACGGCGCCTTCGTGGGACCGGTCGTGTATCTGGTCGCGCAAGACATGCTCGCCAAGCAATTTCCCGAGTATTGGTATCTCGGCATCGGGACGATGCTGGTGCTGGTGGTGATGTTCGCCCGCGGAGGGATTCTCGGAATCGTCGACAGCCTGCGCGCAAGGCTGCGGAGGAAGGCGTGAGCGCCGCCCTGGAGACGAGAGCGCTGTGCAAATCCTTCGGCGCGCTGACGGTTGCGGAGAGGATCGATTTCCGCCTCGAGCCGGGCGCGCGTCACGCTCTCATCGGTCCGAACGGGGCCGGAAAGACCACCTTCGTCAACATGCTCACCGGCGTTCTCGCGCCCTCCTCGGGGAGAATCGTCCTCGGCGACGAGGACATTACCGCACTGGGACAGGCCAAGCGCGTGAAGCTCGGCCTGGGCCGGACGTTCCAGATCAACGCGTTGTTCCGGCGCCTCACCGTGCTCGACAACGTGGCGCTCGCCGTGGCCGAGCGCCAGGGCGTCGCACCGAAGATGCTGCGCGCCGCGAGCGCGCACGCCGATGTGCGTGAAGAAGGGATGGCATTGCTGGCAACGCTGGGACTCGCGGATGACGCGAGTCAGCGCATCCTCGACCTCCCCTACGGCAAGCAGCGCCTGGTCGAAATCGCGATAGCTCTCGGCCTGAAGCCGCGCGTGCTGCTGCTCGACGAGCCGGCGGCGGGCGTGCCCTCGCTCGAATCGCACCGCATCCTTCAGGTGCTCGACAAGCTGCCCGAGGAGATCGCCATTCTCATCATCGAACACGACATGGACCTGGTGTTCCGCTTCGCTCGGCGCATCACCGTCCTGGTGCAGGGCGAGGTCCTGGTCGAAGGCACTCCCGAGGAGATCGGACGCAACAAGCGCGTCCACCAGGTCTATCTCGGCGAGCAGCGCCATGGCTGACGTGCTTTCGCTCCGGGACGTGCGAGCCGGCTACGGCGAAACCGTAGTGATCGAGGAGATCGGGTTCACCCTTCCGGAGCGCGGCTCGCTGTCCGTGCTCGGGCGCAACGGCGTCGGGAAGACCAGCCTGCTTGCGACGGTCATGGGGCACACCACCTTCCACTCGGGAAGCATCGAATACCACGGCGCGCGAATCGACAAGCTGCCCGTCTACGAGCGCAACCGCCTCGGCATCGGCTTCGTCCCGCAGACGCGCGACATCTTTCCTTCGCTCACGGTCGAGGAGAATCTCACGGTCGCGGCCCGGCCCGGACGCTGGACGCTGGAGCGCGTCTACGACCTTTTTCCCAGGCTCGCCGACCGCCGCAGGCATTGGGGCAATCAGATCTCGGGAGGCGAGCAGCAGATGCTCGCCACCGGCCGCGCGCTGATGGGCAACCCGGCGCTCCTGCTCATGGACGAGCCGCTCGAGGGGCTCGCGCCGATCATCGTCGAGGTGCTGCTTCAGGCCCTGCAACGCCTGATTCGAGAGGACGCGCTGGCGATCGTCCTGGTCGAGCAGCACGCCAAGCTCGCGCTCGAGGTGACGCAAAATGCGCTGGTGCTGAACCGCGGCCGTATCGCCTACAGCGGCCCGAGCGCGGATCTGCTCGCCGATCCGCAGCGTCTCACGAGCCTGGTGGTCGCCTGATTTCTGCATCGGCCCCGCTCGTGGCAAAATAGCGGTCATGAGAGACTACTGGCTGAGCAAGCTGTTCTTCGATCTGCAGAGCTCCGCTCCCCTGGGCGAGGAGTACCGGGCCGGGCGGAAGTCGATCCTGGACCGCTATCCCCTGAAGCCCGAGGTGCGCAAGGCGGTGGAGCGCGACGACGTGGTGTTCCTGGCCTCGCGGGTCAATCCCTATCTGCTGCGTTTCTACTTCGTGGTCGCCGGCATGCCCGAGACCGAATTCCTGAATAAGGTGCGCAACGCCGGAGCCGAATCCGCGGCGCGATCGAGCCATGGCTGAGCTCGTCGGCGTATACGCATCCAGTCACGCGCCGCTCATCATCCGCGGCTGGAAGAACGTCAGCCCGGCCAACCAGGGCAGCCTGAGCCGCTCGATGACCGAGCTCGGCAGCCGCATCAAGGCCTCGAAGGCGGACGTGATCATCGAGATTGCGCCCGACCACTGGGTCAACTTCTTCATCGACAACCTGCCGAGCATCTGCGTCGGCATGGGCGAGGAACACGAAGGACCCGCCGAGCCGTGGATGAAGGACTGCCCGTACAAGACGATCAAGGGCCATCCGAAGCTCGCCAATCACATCGTCGAGACCGCGCTCGAACACGATTTCGAGCCTTCCATGTCGCACCATCTCACGCTGGACCACGGCTTCTGCATTCCGCTATGGCGCGGCGGGCTCGAACCCATGCCGCCGATCGTGCCGCACCTCTCCACAGATCTCGCACCGCCGCACCGTCGGGTACGGCGCTGCCTGCAATGGGGCACGATGCTCGCCGAGGCGGTGCGCACCTATCCGGAGGACATCCGCGTCGCGCTACTCGCCACCGGCGGCCTGTCCCACTCGATCGGCGAGCCCACGATGGGCGAGATCGACGAGCCCTTCGACCGCGAGTGCATCCGCCACTTCGAGAGCGGTGACGAGCGCAAGCTGATCGATTTCCTCAACGAGCGGCTGCCGACCATAGGCAACGGCGCGGCCGAGATCCGCAACTGGGTCGCCGCCCACGGCGCCGCCGACCGGCGCGGCTTCGAGCTGATCGGCTACTGCAATTGCCCCGAGGTGTACGTCGGCTGCGGCTTCGCCTCCTGGAACCTAGGCGCGCGCGTTTGAATCACCTGCTCCAGACGACCATCGCCGGGAGCCTCCCCAAGCCGGCCTGGCTCGCCGAGCCGAAAAAGCTCTGGGCTCCCTGGCTGCTCGAGGGCGCGATGCTCGACGAGGGCAAGCGCGACGCAATGCGCCTTTCGCTCGGCGACCAGGAGGCGGCCGGCATCGACATCGTCACCGACGGCGAGCAGACCCGCCGGCACTTCGTCACCACCTTCATCGAGAGCCTCGAGGGGGTGGACTTCGAGCACAAGCGAACGGTGCGCATCCGCAACCGCTACGACGCCGATGTTCCGGTCGTCGTCGGCAAAGTGGCGCGCAAGCGCCCGGTGTACGTCGAGGACATCCGCACTCTGCGCTCCCTGACAACGCACCGCATCAAGGCCACCCTGCCCGGCCCGATGACCATGGTGGACACGCTCTACGACGATCACTACCGCAGCCGCGAGAAGCTGGCGCGCGAATTCGCCGCCATTCTCAACCAGGAGGCGCGCGAGCTCGAGCGCGCCGGCGCGGACGTCGTCCAGTTTGACGAGCCGGCCTTCAACGTCTACATGGACGAGGTGCGCGACTGGGGCATCGCCGCGCTCGAAGCGGCCGCGACCGGGCTGAAGTGCAAGACCGCCGTGCACATCTGCTACGGCTACGGCATCAAGGCGAACAACGACTGGAAGAAAACGCTGGGCTCCGAGTGGCGCCAATACGAGTCGACCTTCCCTCTGCTCGCGGCCTCGAAGATCGATCAGGTCTCGCTCGAATGCGCAAATTCGCACGTGCCGCTCGAGCTGCTGGCGCTGCTCGAGGGCAAGGACGTGATGGTGGGAGCGATCGACGTCGCCGACGACGCTGTCGAGAGCCCCGAGCAGGTCGCCGCGACCATCCGCGCGGCGATGAAATTCGTTCCCGCCGGGAAGCTCTTCCCCTGCACCAACTGCGGCATGGTGCCGCTGTCGCGCGAGGTCGCCGTCGGCAAGCTGACGGCTCTGGCCGCCGGCGCGGCATTGGTGCGGCGGGAAATCGGCGCGTAGAGCGCGGCTCCCCGATGTCCGTGCGCCGCTTCGTCGCGCTGCTCCTGCTGCTCGCATGCCTCGGGCACGCGCAGGCCGCGACCAACCCTCCCAGGCTGATCGTGGTGATCGTGATCGACGGCCTGCCGCAGGAGCAGGTCCTGAAGTATCGCGACCAGTACGTATCGGGCGGTCTCAATCTGCTGCTGCGAAAAGGCGCCTGGTTCGGCAATGCCCACCAGGCGCATGCGGTGACGCTGACGGCGCCGGGACACACCGCCGTGCTGACCGGCGCCTATCCCTATCAGAGCGGCATCATCGCCAACGAGTGGACCGACCCGAGCACGCTCGAGGACACCTACTGCACGGGCGACCCGGCGCACAAGTACATCGGCGAGGAGACCAAGAAGCTCGACGGGACCTCGCCCGCGAATCTGCGCGTCAGCACTTTGGGCGACGAGCTGCGCTACGCCAACGGCGGGCAATCCAAGGTGCTCACCGTCTCCGGCAAGGACCGCGGCGCGATCCTGCTCGCCGGCAAGACCGGCACCGCCTACATGTACATGGACAAGAGCGGGCGCTTCGCGAGCACCACTTACTATATGAAGGAACACCCGCGCTGGTGGGAGAGCTACTACGCGAAGCGCCCCCAGGACCGCTGGCTGGGAAAATCCTGGGCGCCGGCGCTGGCCGAATCCGCCTATGCACGCTCGATTGCCGACGGCCAACCGTGGTTTCCGAACTACCGCGGCATGGGCAATCATCTGCCGTTCGTTCTTCCCGGCGGCGACGGCAAGTCAGCGGCCTACTACGGGGCATTGATGGGAACGCCCTACGGCGACCTCGCCACGCTCGATTTCGCGCGGGCGGCGATCGAAGGCGAGAACCTCGGCCGCAACGCGGGGCCGGACCTGCTGGGCATCAGCCTCTCCACGCACGACTACGTCAATCACAGCTTCGGCCCCGAAAGCCGCGAATCCCAGGACCACCTGCTGCACCTGGATCGCGCGCTCGCGTCCTTCTTCGACTATCTCGCCGCGCGCTTCGGGCCCGACAAGCTGCTGATCGCGCTCACCGCGGATCATGGATTTCTCAACGTTCCCGAATACGCCTCGTCCAGGGGATTTCCCGGGGTGCGCATCGATTCCAAGAAACTCGTCGCCGAGCTGAACGAGCAACTCGCGGCGCGTTTTGGGGAGGGAACCTACGCTCTGGGTGTCTCCTATCCCACGATCATTCTCGACCGGAACCTGATTGCCGAGAAATCACTCGATGCGGCACAAGTCGAGTCGGCGGCGGCGCGCATCGTTACCGGGTATCCCGGCATCGCTGCGGTCTACACGCGCACGCAGCTCGAGGCCGGCGCCCTCAGCGGCCGTCTCGGCACGCTGGTGCAGCGCGCCTGGAACCGCCAGCTGAGCGGGGACCTCTACGTGGTGCAGCGTCCCTACGCCATGTTCGGCGCCAACGTCGCCACGCACGGCTCGCCTTACGCCTACGACACCAATGTTCCGCTGATGCTCTACGGCGCGCCCTGGATAAAGTCCGGGGCGTACGGGAGCTACACCGAAGTCGTCGATCTGGCGCCGACCCTCGCCTTCCTGCTCGGCACCCGGCCCCCTTCGGGGAGCGAAGGGCGGGTATTGACTGAAGTTCTCGCCGCTACGGCTCCCGCGGCCGGCACGAAGCCGGCGAAGTGAAGGCCTAGGACTTCGCCTTCGCCTCGCGGATCGCGTGCCAGACGCGATCCGGCGTATAGGGAAAATCCAAAGTGTCGATTCCCAGGTGCCGCAGCGCATCGATCACGGCGTTCGCCACGGCGGGCACGGCTCCGGTGGTTCCCGCCTCGCCCGCCCCCTTCACGCCGAGCGGATTGCCCGGGGACGGGATCGAGCGGTCGTAGAGCCGCATGTCCGGCATGCCGTCCGCCCGCGGCATCTCGTAGTCCATGAAGGTGCCGGTGAGCAGCTGGCCGCTCGCCCTGTCGTAGATCGCGTGCTCGCCCATCACCTGCCCGATCCCTTGCGCGATGCCGCCGTGCAATTGGCCATCCAGCAGCACGTGATTGATGACGCGGCCGCAATCGTCCACCGCGGTATAGCGCAGGATGTCGACCACGCCCGTCTCGGGATCGATTTCGACCTCGGCCACGTGGGCGCCGGTCGGAAAGGAGCGCGGCAGTGGCATCTCACCCATGGAATCGAGCGCGCCCGGATGTTTTTTCGCGAGATCCTCGACCCCGATCGAGATATCCGTGCCTTTGACGCGATAGCGACCCTGTTTGAACTCGAGATCGCCCGGCGCGACTTCCAAATCTTTCGCCGCGAGCTCGGTGCCTTTGCGCACCACCTCGCGCGCGGCGAGGAGCAGCGAGCCGCCGTGCGCCATCATCGAGCGCGACCCTATCGTGCCCTCGCCGATCAGCTTCGGTCCGTCGGGGTCGCTCGCGCGCAGCGTGATTTTCTCGGGGTCCATGCCCAGCGCCTCGCCGACCACTTCCGGATAGACCGTCTCGTGTCCCTGCCCCGAGGGTCCCGCCATCGAATACAGCAGCGCATTGCCCGACTCGCCGAATTTGATCATCGCCTCTTCCTTGGGCGAGCCACCCGCGCCTGCGGGCTCGACGAACACCGCGCAGCCGATTCCACGCAGCTTGCCGCGTTTGCTCGCTTCGGCGCGGCGCGCATCGAACCTGCCCCAGTCGCCCTGCTTCAGCGCTTCGTCGAGCAGCCCGGGCGGATCGCCGCTGTCGTACACCGAATGCGGGTGAGGCGTCTGATACGGAAACGCCTCCTTGGGAATGAGATTGCGCCGCCGCAGCTCGACCCGGTCGATCTTCATCTCGCGCGCCGCTTCCTCGACCAGACGCTCGGCGAGGTAGCAGACATTGGGGCGCCCCGCGCCGCGGTAGGCCGTGGTCGGGGTGGTGTTGGTGAGCGCGAGACGGTGCCGCCCGTACATCACCGGAATGCGGTACAGGTTCACCGCGTGCAGCCCGGGCGGCAGGGTGTTGATGAGCGCGCCCGGAGTGGAAAGGTACGCGCCCATGTTCACGAACCAGTTGATCCGGATCGCGAGGAAGCGGCCTTGGCGGTCCAGCGCGAGCTCGCCGACGAGCTTCGCCGCGCGGCCGTGATAATCGGAGACGAACGTTTCCGAGCGAGACGAAACCCATTTCACCGGCCGTCCCAGAGCCTTCGCCGCGAGCATCGCGACGCAGTATTCGGCGTAAGCGTCGGAGCGTATGCCGAATCCTCCGCCGACGTCCTGTGCGTGCACCATGATCTTCTCGGGAGCGACGCCGGTGATGCCGCTCGCGCTGCCGCGCATCAGCGTCAGTCCCTGCGAGCTGGTGTAGAGCTCGTAGCGGTCCATCGCGGCGTCGTACGCCGCGAGGCAGGCCTTCGGCTCCATCGGGTTGCCGACCATGCGCTGGCTGTCGAGCGCGACGCGCGTCACGTGCGCCGCGCGCGCGAACGCCTCGGCGGTCTTCGCCTCGTCGCCGTATTCGTAATCGAAGCACAGGTTGCCGGCGATGTCCGGATAGAGCTGCTCGGCGCCGGGCGCGAGCGCGTCTTCCGCGTCGACCACCACCGGCAGGTCGCGATAGTCGATCTCGATTTTTTCCGCGGCGTCCTGGGCCGCGAGCGCGCTGCTCGCGAGGACCACGGCGATTTCCTGGCCGACGAAGCGCACGCGGCCGTTGGCGAGGCCGTCGCGGTGCGGCACTTTGATGCCCGCGCCCCCGCGGCCCGGATAGCGCGCGATGTTCGGCGTCGACTTGAATCCCGCCCTGGCGGTGTCGGCTCCCGTGAGAACGGCCGCGACTCCGGACGAGGACCGCGCCGCGTCCACGTTCATGGCGACGATCTCGGCGTGCGCGCGATCGGAGCGCAGGAAATAGGCGTAGAGCTGTCCGGGCAGGTTCCAGTCCGAGGTGTACTTCCCCTGCCCCGTCACCAGCCTCAGGTCCTCGCGACGCCCCTTGAATACCGCACTAGCCATTCGATTCGCCTCCGCAGCGATGCTGGAAACGCGCGTCGAAACGCCCGGGAGCAATCTCCCCGGCGGATCGGACGAAGGATTCGAAACTAGAGAACGATTCTACGCCGCTTTCGCCGCCGCCGACGTGCGCGCGCTGCTCGGCGTGCACATGACTACCCGGTTCCTGCCCGCGGCTTTCGCCTTGTAGAGCGCGACGTCCGCGGCGCGCAGCACCGCCTGGCCGGAATCGCCGTACGAGGGAAAGCTCGCCAGTCCGATCGAAACGGTCAGCTTGCGCGCCCCCTCTCCCGCCGGGATGCTCGCCTGCTCGATCGTCCTGCGCACCGCTTCGGCGCGCGACCGCAGCGCCATTTTCCCCGTCCCCGGAAGAATGATGACGAACTCCTCTCCGCCGGCCCGGCAGGCAATGTCCTCTTCACGGACGCACGACGCGAGCTCCTCCGCGATGCCTCGCAGCGCGCAATCGCCGACCTCGTGCCCCAGGGTGTCGTTCACCCTCTTGAAATGATCCACGTCTATCGCCATCACGCCGACGGACGCACCGATGCGGCGCGCACGCAGCACTTCGCGGTGCAGGCTTTCCTCCAGCTGCCGCCGGTTGTACAGGCCGGTCAGCGGATCGCGCATCGCCTGCAGGTTCAGCTCCAGCTGGCACATCGCCTGCCGCGCGAGGATGCGCAGCGTCTCGAGCTGCTTGGCGTTGAGCTCCCGCGGCACGAAATCGACCACGCACAGCGTGCCCAGCGTGTAGTCCTGCGGCGTGATCAGCGGAGCGCCGGCGTAGAAGCGCACGCGCGGCGCATCGACGACCAGTGGATGGCTCGCGAAGCGGGCATCCTGCATCGCGTCCGGAACGATGAACAGGTCGCGCTGCCGGATGGCGTGCCCGCAGAAGAAATCCGGATACGGAAGCTCGCGCACATCCATGCCATGCGCGGATTTGAAGAACAGCCGGTTGGTGTCGACCAGGCTCACCAGGGACATCGGCGTTTCGCAGATGCTCGCCGCGAGGCAGGTCAGGTCGTCGAACCGCGCTTCGCGTCCGGTATCGAGCACGCAGTAGCTGCGCAGAGCGGAAAGCCGCGCGCTTTCCTCGGCTCCGGAAGGCTGACGCCGCGTCGCCGCGGAGCCTGGACGCTCTGCCGTCATTTTTTTTGGATTCGGGGTTCGTTTTTTCTTATGGGGAGCGACAATCTACACCGGCGACAAGGCGAGGTAAAGACGCGCAGCCCCAGAGAGACCTCAAATTGAATGTGCTTCCTGAAGCATTCCGAATAACACGTTGCCGCCGAACAAACAAATCCTACAGCCCGCCCCAGACCTCGGTCGCGACCTCCACCACCCGCTCGAGCTTGCGGCGCTGCACATCCTCCGAAATCGGGTTCCCGCGGAAGGTGCTGGCGAAGCCGCACTGCGGGCTCAGGCAGAGATTTTCCAGGGGAACGTACTTCGCCGCGGCCTCGATGCGCCGCTTGAGCTCGTCTTTCGCCTCGAGCTGCGGGACTTTCGTGCTCACCAGGCCGAGCACGACACGTTTGGACGACCCTCTGGGCAGGAAGCGCAGCGGCTCGAAGCCGCCCGAGCGCACGTCGTCGTACTCCAGAAAATACGCGTCGACCTCGAGCGCGCCGAACAGGACCTCGGCGACCGGCTCGTAGCCGCCGCTCGCCGCCCATTGCCCGACCGAGTTGCCGCGGCAGATATGGATTCCGACCGTCATCCCCGCGGGGCGGCCCGCGATCGCCGAGTTGACCAGCCCGGCGAACTGCCCAGGCAGGCGCTCCAGATCGTAGCCGTCGCGGGCGTAGGTCTGCGCGAGCTTGGGGTCGCAGAGAAACGCGAAGTTGGTGTCGTCCAGCTGCACGTAACGGCAGCCGGCCCCGCCGAGCTGGCGCAGCTCCTCGCGATAGACCTTCGCGATGTCGGCGTGGAATTCCTCGAGGTCCGGGTAGGCGTCCGCGCTCACCGCCGCCCGCCCGCCGCGCAAAAGCATGGTCGGCGACGGCATGGTCTGCTTCGCCGTTCGCGTCGTATTGGCCCTGACGAAGCTGAAATTCTCCACCTCGATCGGGCGAGCGTGGCGCAGCTTGCCGGTGATCGCAAAGGCGCGCGGCGCGAAGGGCTTGCCGCTCTCGTCCTTCTTTTGGTCGAAGCCGCTGACGGTGTCCTTCACGTCCAGCCGGCCGGCGGCCTTTGCGCCGTCGAGCTTCTCGATGAAATCGGCGTGGAACGAGGTGCGCCGGTACTCGCCGTCGGTGATCGCCTGGAGGCCGACGGCTTCCTGGAGCCGGATGACGTCGCGGATGCAGCGGTCCTGCAGCTCGCGCAGCGCCGCGGCGCCGTACTGTCCTTGCAGAGATTTCTCGTGCGCCGCGCGCAACTGCGGCGCGCGCAGCAGGCTGCCGACCTGGTCGGCGCGGAAGGGTCCCACGCTCAAGTCCAGCTCGCGAAGCCCAGCCCGATCCCAGTGCCCGCGGGTGTGCGGTAGGACGGGGTGTAGGACATCCACTTGAGATCGAGGTGCGTCGCCGCGCTCGCCACCACGATCCAATTGCGGATCTCGGAGCTGCCGGCCTTCAACCGGCGCGGATCGAGGCTCGCAAGGAACTCCAGGTCTTTCTTCTTGAGCGCCGCGATCACCGCATGGTCGAGCTCTTCCTCCACCACGAAATGGCTCAAGCCGCCCGAGGCGAGCACGCCGATCCGCAAGTCTTCCGGATAGCTCTCGATCAGCTCCTTCAACGCGCGGCCGAGCCGCACGCAGCGCTTGGGCAGCGGCGGGTTGGGCGGGTTGTAGGTGTTGAGGAAGATCGGAACGACGGGCAGCATGCGCGCGCCCTCGCCTTTCAGGTACCAGCGGTGAATGAAGGAATAGGCATGGCCCTCGTTCTGGCCGTCGCCGAGCCCGGCAACCGCCGCGATATCGAACTCGCGCTCGACCAGGCCTTCGATGAGCTTCAGCGCGAGCGGCTTGTGGCAGGGATAGTCGGCGTCGGCCTCGTCCTCGTAGCGGCGCATCTGCGCCCGGTTGTACCACTCCTCGGGCCAGCTGAAGCGCTTCGCGTTGGCGCGCGCGACGTTGCGGATGCTCTCGCCGTAGTAGATCCCGATCGAGGGCATGTGCGTGTCCTTGAACAGCTCGTGCTGGTCGTCGCCGACGATTACCAGCGCGTCGAGGCGCGCCTCTGCGATCTCCTGGCGCATGCGCTTCATCGCCTCCTGCACCTGATGGTAGCGCGCGGTGATGGCGTCGTCGGCGACCAGCTCGGCGATCTTCGGCGGCGCCGCCGCGAGCACGTCGTCGTACGAACGCGGCTTGCCCTCGCGGTCGTAGTACTTCATGCGCAAATCGCTCTGCCGGAATCCGCGCAGCCAGTCCTGCAGCTCGGCGGCGAGCATCACGCTGTGGGAGGAGCCGAAGGCGGCGGCGAGCTTCGCCATGTCTAGTCGGCCTTGGCTCCGGAGACCTTCACGACGCGCGACCAGCGCTCGCGCTCCTGCGCCGCCCAGGCGCCGAACTCCTCGGGAGTGCCCGCCTTCGGCACCAGGCCGAAGGATTTCATCTTCGCCTGCGTCTCGGGGCGCTCGATCAGCTCGTTCAGCTTCGCGTTGAGCATTGCGACGATCTCCCTCGATATTCCCGCCGGCGCGACGATGCCCGTCCCGGAGGTCGAAGTCACCGCGGGGTAGCCGCTTTCGGCGATCGTCGGCACCTCCGGCAGATCGGCGTTGCGCTCGGGGCCCGTGATGGCGATGGCGCGGAGCTCGCCCGTCTTCACCCGGGGACTGAACAGGTCGAAGAGCACATCGGCCTGGCCCGAGATCACCGCGGTCAGCGCGGGCCCGCCGCCCGAGTAGGGAACGTTGAGCGCGTCTATTCCCGTTTCCATCTTGAACAATTCGAAAGTGAGATGCGGCAAGGTCCCGACTCCGGCGGTGGCGAAATTCAGCTTGCCCGGATTCTTCTTCGCCCAGGCGACGAGCTCCTGCACGGAGCGGTACGGCACCTTGGGGTTGGCGACCAGCAGTTGCGGCGAGTTGGTGACGAAGCCGATCGGCGCGAACGCCCTGGCCGGATCGTAGGGCATGTTCGCCGCCTGGAGCGCGGGGTTCACCGCGAGCACGCTGGTGTTGGCATAGAGCAGGGTGTAGCCGTCGGCCGCCGCGCGCGAGACGTACTCTCCCGCCACCAGGCCGCCCGCGCCGACGCGGTTCTCGATGACGAAGCGCTGGCCCATGAGATTCGACAGGCCGTCCGCGATGAGACGGCCCGGAACGTCCGTGGGGCCGCCGGCCGGCGCCGGAACGATCAGGCGGACCGGTTTTTGCGGATAGGATTGCGCCGACGCATCCGGCGCGGACCCTGCGATTGCCCAGAGCGCGGCGAGCGCCGCGAAGGCCAGCCTCGAATTCAAAGCGCCGCCATCGCCTGGATTTCGAGCAGGTACGATTCGCTCGCGAGGCGGTCGACGACGAGGAGCGTGTTGGGCGGATACGCTCCGTTGGGAAAGAATTTCGCGAACTCGCGCTGGCGGAACGCACGCAGCTTCGGGATGTCCTGCGAGTGCACGATGTAGGTGGTGAACTGCACCACATTTCCCCAGCCGGCGCCCACCGCCTTGAGCGCGGTCTCGATGTTCGCGTACACCTGGGCGCACTGCGCGTCGAAGTCGTCCGCGCCGACGAGATTGCCGCCCTTGTCGGTGGCGATCTGCCCCGCGACGAACACCAGCTCGCCCGCGCCTTTCACCCGGGCGACGTGCGAATACTGGCCAAGGGGCTTGCCCAGCGTGTCGGGATTCAGCATCTTGATGTCCGCGCTCATCGGCTCGCCTCCCAGATTTGCCTGCGGCGCATATGATAGCCTGTAGGCTCGCAAACATCGCAAGCCCGGTTCATGAAAATTCTCTCCGCTGCGCTCGTCACGACCGTCCTTTGCGCCAGCGTATCGGCCCAGGACTATCCGTCAAAGCCGGTACGCATCATCGTTCCCTATTCGGCGGGAGGCAACGCCGACATTCTCTGGCGCACGCTCGCCCAGAAGCTCGGCGATGCGCTCAAGCAACCCTTCGTGGTGGAGAACCGCGCCGGCGCCAACGGCGGCATCGGCACCGACCTGGTCGCCAAGGCGGCGCCCGACGGCTACACGCTGCTCGTCACCGCGAGCGGGCCGATCGTCGTGAATCCCACCCTTTACGCTCACGTCCCCTACGATCCGGTCAGGGATTTCGCGCCGATCTCGGAATGCGCGGTCTATCAATACGTGCTGGTGGCCCTCGCGAGCTCGCCCTACAAGAGCATCGACGACATCGCCGACGCTGCGCGCGCCAGGCCCGGCGCGATCTCCTACGGGTCGACCGGCGTCGGCGGCGGCAATCATCTCTCCGGGGAGCTGTTCGCGCTTGCGACCGGAACGCAGCTCACGCACGTTCCGTACAAGGGCAGCGCGCCGGCGCTCTCCGATCTGCTCGGCGGGCAGCTCAGTTTCATGTTCGACACGGTGATCACCTCGGTGCCGCAGATCCGCGCCGGCAAGCTGCGCGCCTTCGCCGTGTCGAGCTCGAAACGCGCCTCGAGCCTGCCCGAAGTGCCGACGATGCAGGAGGCGGGCATCAAGGGCTTCGACATCTCCCAGTGGCAGGGCTTTCTCGCGCCCGCCGGCACGCCCAAGGCCGTCGTCGACCGCCTCAATACCGAGACCGTCCGCGCGATGCACGCCGCCGACGTGCACGAGCGCATCGCCGTCCAGGGCGGCAACGAGATCGTCACCGGCACGCCCGAGGAATTCGCGGCGCTCATCAGGAGCGATCTGCAGGCCTACGCCAAGCTGATCAAGGATGCGAGGATTCCCGCCCAATGAAGATTCTGGTCCTGCCCGGCGACGGCATCGGTCCGGAGATCACCGCGGCGACCCTCGCGGTGCTCGAGCGCGCCGACGCGCTCTTCAAGCTCGGCCTGGAATGGCAGCGCGAGGAGATCGGCCTGCCCTCCCTGAAAAAGGAAGGCACCACGCTCCCGCCGCGCGTGCTCGATGCGGCGCGCGCCGCGGCCGGCGTGATTCTCGGGCCGCTCGCTACTTACGACTATCCACCGCGCGACCAGGGCGGCCTCAACCCCTCGGCCGAATTCCGCACCAAGCTCGACTTGTACGCCAACATCCGGCCAGCCAAATCGCGCCTCGGCGTCGGGCTCACCGGCAAGCCCGTGGACCTGGTGATCTACCGCGAGAACACCGAGGGCTTCTACGCCGACCGCAACATGCACCAGGGCCTCGGGGAGTTCATGGTG
>Ga0137397_10001261_pt1 | contig 17690 bp, 12 predicted proteins | sample czorhiz116metaG_FD_106658 | JGI IMG/M metagenome (GOLD analysis project Ga0137397, IMG submission 106658) | Vadose zone soil microbial communities from Angelo Coast Range Reserve, California, USA - czorhiz1.16 metaG | ecosystem: Environmental > Terrestrial > Soil > Vadose zone | place: USA... | reverse complement strand
TGTGCGGTCCAGGGCGGTTTGGTCCGTGGCCCGATCTGGTGTTGCGCCTGCAGTGCGGGGAGGCCGAAGCCGAGCAGGATGACGAGGATCCCGCCGTCCAGCGCGATGGCGCTCCAGAGCACCCGGCTCAGCGGGATGAGCGTGCCGCCGACGTCGACGAGTGTCGATGTACTGCTAAACGCGATGTATCCGAGCATCGCGACGATCGAGATCGCGTGTCCACCAGTGGCAACCCAGACGAGGCCGAGCCTGCCGCGAACGTCGCCGGCGGCATAGAGGCAGACGAGCATGAGCGTGAAGACTTTGACGACCGAAAACGCGACGAACGGCAGGCGCCGCATGAAAGGCGCGTAGAGGCCGACGACGGGGAGTCCAGGGGCGAAGGGCGTGATGCCGTAGAGGAATACCGCGAGCGCAAAGAGGACAGCAAAGACGCGCAGGACGACCCGGAGGCGCCGCTCGGCGGTGGTGAGCGTCAGGTTCATGCAGAAGAATCGACCGTGGGGCGGAGGAGCTGGCTATAGCAGAATGAGCGCGCGGTGCTCAAAGAGTCATAGCCGTCTGCCCATCACTCCGCAGAATAGGAGGATAGGCCATGACGAATGTTGCGGCGGAGACTCGAGCACCGCTGGTAAAGGCAGCGACGTTGCTCGCGTTTCTCGTGGCGGCAGACATCTGGCTCACGCACCACTATGGCTGGAGTCTCAAGCAGCTCGCGGCGGTCGGCGGAGTCGCGGCGTTGGTGAGCAGCGTCCTGCCCTATCTGAAATCGCTGCTCAGCCCTACGAACCAAGGCCTTATCGCGAAGGGGGCACAGGGGCTGGGAAAGGTGTTCTTATGGACACCGCTGCTGGTATTCCTGTGGGTGACGCTCGCCGTCGCGGCCCTGACCCTGTCGAGCATCACCGTGATGAGCGACGCCGCCGATCCGGTCGCCGCGGTGAGTGTGACGTTTCCCGATCAGAGCGGACCGGCCAAGACCGCAGCAATGGATCAGGGCAAGGTCGTTCGCTTTCACGTCTTCACGACGCCCTTAGGGCGGCCGATTCGCGTATCCGCTCCCGGTTTCGTCACCACCGCGTTCACGCTCTATCCCCTCCCGGGCCTCTCCGTGGCACTCGGGCGAGACGTGCCCGTCGCTCCCTCCCTGTTGTTCCGTCCCGAGCACAAGGGACTCGTCGCATTGAAGAACCGGGGATCGTTTCGTGCCTGGATCGATGATCCCTCGGGTCCGGGTGTAGTGATTGCCGAGACCTCCGGCGTGATGACGTCGTTTCTCGTGGGACAGCCACACGCGATCCCGAGCGCGATGCTCGATGACTGGCGCGCCGAGCTGGCATGCGACACGGCGGATGTGCGAAACCGCATGCTGCTGTTCTGGAAACGTCCGACGTTGCTGCGGCCACAGGTCGCGAGCCCCGGTCCCGGAACGCGCGTCCGTGCAGAAATCCGCGCTCGCAGTGGAGAACTCGTGGCACTCACCGATCTCGTCCTGGGAGCGGGCCGCTTGATCGACGTCCCCGTCCTCGATGTCACGCCGGACCCCGGAGCATGTCAGTGAGCAACAGATCGACGCTGGTCTTGACCATCGCCCTTGCGGCAGCTCAGTGGATCGTTCCGAGTGCTGCCCGAGCCCAGACGCCCAGGATTCGTGTCGCATTTCGCGTACGGGCCTCGGAGTATCGCCAGGCGTTCAGCGGCGCCGAACGTCGTACCGTCGAGGACTCTGCCACGGCGCTGCTCGTGCAGGCGCTCTTGCGTCATTTCCGATTCGTTACGTTCACGGCCGACAGTGCCGATGCGACGCCGCGCGTTCTCCTCGTCACGCTCGATCAAAAAGATCGTGGGCCGTCGGCGCCGCTGGGGGAGGTCGGCCTGCACGTTCTGCTGCGCAACCCGCCGGATTCCACCATCAGCTATTGGACACCGTACCGGCGGGCGGGCGCAGACCTCGACCGCGAAGCCGTCACGGTGGAGACGTTTCTCGCCGAGCTCGCCATCAAGCTGGATGGGTTGGTCGATGCCGATTGGGATCGGCTGGTCGGTGAGCACCTGAGTCGCATCTCGATCGCCGATACGGCCGATGTCGCGGTGTGGGGCTCGCCGGCCGGCTGGCTGATCCCCTACAGCTCGAAACAGATCTGCATCGACACCAGGACCGGCAAGCTGCTCGTCACCAACCAGCAGATAACGGACGCCGGGTTTGAGGATCGTGACGTCATCGCGAGGGTTGCGACGTTCCACCCGCGTGATTCCACGACGGTGCCGTCGCGAATCTTCACGCGCTTCAAAGATCACATTCACGCCAAGGCGCTCGATCCGTCGGGATTGCCGGCCGCCGATAGCCTGCGCGTGAGCGGCGTCTACATCGTCGAATACCACTTTGACGCCGTGCACTGCGCGACGCTCACTCCGCCGAACACCGAGCCCAATCAATGACCCGCAGTCTCGCGGTGCACCTGGTGTGCGCGCTCGCGGCTTCGGCATTGACCCTGCCGGCCGATGCTCAGGACAGCGTGGCGGCCGCGGTCAATCGCGCGCAGCAGCTGCAGCAAGCCGGTTCCTGGGAGGATGGTCGCGCACTGCTCACGAGAACGTTGGCGGATTGCTCTCAAGGCGAGGAGGGGAGGGGCTGCCGTGGGGTGGTGCTCAGCGCGCTCGGATACCTGCATCAGCGTCAGGCGCAAGACGAAACCCCCGACGAAGCAGACCTCCTGACGCGTGCGGCCGATTACTACCGCCAGGCCATCCTTCAGAGTCCGCACGACGGCGCTTCCCTCATGAATCTTGCGCTGACGTATCAGGCGCTCGGTCGCGACACGGATCTCCAACAGTTGCTCGAGGCCGCCCTCGAGCAGGATCCCGATCACGCTGCCTTCTATGCGCTGCTCCTGGGCGACGTCTATGGAGATCAGAGTCGCTGGGATCGAGCCGTGCAGGTGTACGGCCGTGGCATCGCCGCCGCGCCGGATAATGAGGCGCTGCGGCGGAGACTTGTGGACGCGTATCGTCAGTTGCCGCCGGACTCAGCGGCCCGACTGTTCCGACTGGTTTCCGAATCCCCTGATTGGGAAGCCCGCTTCCCCGACGCCAGCGCGCGCGCGTACGAGGTTGTCGTCTCGATGTTGGCCGGTCCCAACCGCGAAATCGCGGCCCGCGCCTGCATGCGCTGGATCGGCGTTTTGTCCGACGCGCAGCTGCTGTCCGCCGCGCGGCTCGACGCCGTCGGGGACTCCTGGCTGACGGCGCCGCTCGCTGAGCTGAAGACGTTTCTCCAGGAGCCCAAGCGCCCACCGGTTGGCAGCTTCTGGCGCGACCCTGCGGGTCGCGAGGCGCTTGGACGTGCCGCGCTGGAGCTCGGTCTCCGCCGCTCGGCCGCGGCCGATGCTGTGGGCGCGGAGATGTATTGGCAGATGGGTTTGCGCATCGCCGAGGCTTTTCCGGAAGCCCCGGTGATGCTGGACTTGGCGATGGAAACGGCGGCGCTGTATCAGCGGCACCGCGAGCTCGACCCCGACGGTGGCAAGTTCCGTGACATCGAACAGCGGCTCTTCGATCAGAAGAGTGAGGCGTACGCGCGCGCCGATAAGGACGCGATTCAGCAACTCCATACCGTCCTGGGCTTGATCTACGTGGAGCGCGGGATCTGGCGGTCCAATCTGCCATGGACGAATGCCACGTATCAGCTCGAGCATGCGCTCAGCACGGCGCGCGAGCGCGACGCGGCAAGCGGGTCGTATCAACCGCTGCCGCAACTCCGCGCGCGGCTCGCGCAGACGTACGAAGCCCTCGGGCGGACGTCTGAGGCGACAGCGACGTACCTCACGGCTGCCGAGGCCTATCTCGACGCCGACGACCCGCGCTCAGCCCAACGGATGCTCGAGCGCGGCAGCGCGGTTGCGGGACCGCAGCCCGAGCAAACCGCGCGCGCGTTGGACGCATTGATCCGCGCCCGCGCCGCCGGTGGACCGGCAGGCGACGCGCGACCGTCGCTGGACGCGTGCGAACGGGGGGCGCAGCACGCGACAGGGGCGGCCCGGGCGGCGGGCCTCGACGCGGCCTTCCTCAAGCGCCAGCAGTTCAAGCTGCTCGCCGACTGCGTGGTCGGGGGCAACGCTGCGGTGCGGCCGGCGGACGCGGCGCGCGTGTTCAACCTCGTGGCCACGGAGAAGATCCCGTTGGTGGGGGTCGGCGACCTCGTGCGGCTGCAGCGCAGCCAGAACGCCGTCAATCGACTCCTCCGTGTCTCTAACGAATCTCCGAATCGCAAGCCCGACGTCGCGGCGCCGCGTCGCGAGGGCATGGTACGGGTGCAGCTCTCGACGGAGTTGCGCCCGCGATATATCCCCATCAACACTGACGCGCTGGTGGGAACGCGGGTCATCGAACACCTCGCCAGCGACAGCATGGTGCGCGCGGTGAGCGTGCGTGATGGCAAGGTCACCGTGGTCACGAACGAAGCCAGCGACACGACCAAGCAGCGACTCCAAACGAAGGTGCAGACGGTGCAGGGCGTCCAATCGACGAAGGTGCGCGTCGGCAGCAACGTGATGCAACGCGCTCCGGCACCTGGCCCGGCTCCCGTTCCTCCGCCTGCTGCGGAGGATGTGGCTGGTGCCCTCAACGCCGTCGTCGCGGCATATGCGCGCGCGCTGGAATCACGCAGTCTCGATGCGGTGCGAAAAGTGGTACCCGAGTTCGATGCACAGCGGCTGGAGGGGTTGTTTGCCCGCGCTCAGGGCCTGACGGCAAGAATCGCCATCGAGGGGTTTTCCGTGGATGGTGATCGAGCCAACGCGAGGATCACAGGCGTGCTGGAGTATCGCGAGCTCGGCCTTCCCAAGCGCCAGCGGTTCGAGCAGCGAGCCGTGTTTGGGCGCGGGCCGAATGGGGAGTGGCGGATGACGTCGGTGCGATAGGGCTCAGGCGGCGAGGGGCGCTTTGCGGGACCTGAGTGCGTCGGGTGTAGGAACGGGATGGACCTGCTTGAGCAACCAGACCGAGATCCAGGCCGCTACCGAAGACATGATGGCGAACACCAGCACTTCACCCCAAATCTCGACGATGCGTCGCGCGACCGTGGCGTTTGCACTCGGTTCGATCGGGCGCGTACCGGTGATGATGGCGACGGCAACGAGTAAGGCCGCCCACACGACGGCTCCCATAAGCGTCAGGGGAGTTGTCTCGAGACCGATCGGCGACGCTTGCGCGAGAACGGCCATCTGCTCCTTCCGAACCCACCAGTGCCACACGGCATGTACCGGGACATAGGCGAGCCAGGCGGCCGCCGCGATGAGGCCGAGCAAGGTCACACGCTCGAGGGCGGTCCACGATAGACGGTTCGCGATCCATCCCGGAATGAACTTGGCGACATCGCATATTATCTGGTAGCTGCGAGGGAAGAGCACGATCGCCAGCCCGGCGCTGATCGTGAGCAGCGCGGTGCGGGCGATCTGAAGCCATGACACGCGCCACCGCGCGCGCGCGTCGACGATGGGAGCGTCGGCCGGGAGTTTCGCAAACCACGCGCTCGCCGCGGTCTTCGCGCACGCACGGAGGACACGGAGCACGAACTCATCGACATTGCTCCAGTACGTGACGTGATCGCTGATCACCGACCCCTCGTTCCAGACTTCGACCGACTCGACTTTCCGGTGATCGCTGGTCAACGTCGGTCCACACGGCACCGGATCCACCATCGTATAGATATCGATCCAGCGTCCCAGGCCGGGCGGGTAGCGGACCGTCGTGAGGATGAGCTTCCAACGGTTCGACAGAATGGTCTGGATCGAAGCACCGAGGATGGTCATCGAGATGAGCAGGAACACCACGGGTCCGGCCGGGATGCGCTCGCTGTCTCCCAGGAGATAAAGCCCGAACATCCCTGCCGCCCACGCGAAGACGCTCACCGAGACAGCCGCTCGTCTGGTGCGGGAAGCCAGCCTGGGCTTCGTGGGTTCGAGCCTTTTGGCCAACTTGATACCGCCATAGCCGACCGTAACACAGAACCCGAGGAGCAGGAGCCACAGCAGAGCCGCGATGAGAATCTTGGTGACGGCGAATGCGACGCTCGAGATGTCGAGATCGAGCCAGCTCGAGAACACGGTGATCCCAAGCGAAGCGAGCGTGGCCAACCGCACCGGATCGAAGCCGAGGGCTTTGGGCAACCCCTCCGATCTTCGCAATGTCGACAGCGGATTCGTCCCGGCACCGAATGTGATGAGCGTGTCGGGTTGCCTGAGCGGGGGCTCGTCGAGGCCCACGATGCCGCCGAGGCACTCGACTGCGGCGGCGGCGCCCTGTGAGTGCGCGACGATGATGGTCCGCTCGCAGCGCCGCTGCAGTCCTTCGAGGCCTGCGAGAATCCTGGTCTTGATGAGCGCGGCGCGTACCGGACTTTCGACAAAGACCAGGCTATCGCCGACGGTTGCTGACAACTTGCTTTGTACTTTGAGAAGCGCGACACGCACGGAGGTGATGGGGAGCAGGCCCACGACCAGCACCACCGCGAGGCCGAGAATGGCGAACGGCGCGAGCAGCAGGCCCACGACGAGCTTGATGAGCGCCAACGCCACGGCGACGGCCTTGTTCGTGTGTCCCGATTTGGCGAGCCAGAAACGTTGCGCGATGTGGGTCGTCAGGGCCCATGGCAATGCGCGCAGGCTCCAGGAGACGAGCTCGCCATAGGTGGGGGCGAGGAACGACTCGGCCCACCATCCCTCGGAGACGAGCCAGTGCTCTACCTCGCCGTCATGTTCGAGCCGGACCAGTGCTTCTATACGATCGCCGTCTGAACCGTCGAGGCCTTTGCCCGCACGCTCCACAGTTGCAGCGACCTTCTCACCGGTTGCATGCGTGATCGCCTTCACCAGGACGTCGCCCCAGCGCGTGATCGTCTCGCCGGCGGGCTGGGTGCCGATGCCGTGGACCAGAAGGATCCCGAGCTCGTGCTTCTCGGTGGTCATGCTCTTGTCGAACTTGCTCGACCCTCCCGGCTGCGCCTATGACATTTTGAGCGCACCGGCCTGAACTATGGGGTGCGCCTCACGGGGATGTCGATGTAGCTGGCGCCGAACCAGCGGATCTCGAGCGGCTCGCCCGCGTCCGCGACCGCCTCATCGTTCACGTCCTTGCCACTTCCATAATTGATCTGCTGGCCCGGCCCCTTGATGGGACCGACGACCGCAACGATCCGACTGCCTCGCGCCACCCGGCGGCTGATCAGCCGAATCGCGCTGAAGTCGAGCGCCTCCCGCGCTCCCGGGGTCAGCAGGTGCCGTGTCGAGAGATCGCGCGCGTAGCTTGCGCGCATCTGGAACGGGGGGAGCTGAAAGTACTCCCCGCGGGCCGTCAGCTCGAAGAGCTGTACTGAGAGATCGAAGTCCTTCTTATTGATCGCGAGCTCGAGATGTCCTGAGTACAGGCCGCTCACCTCCGTGGGCTCCTCGAGCGGATCGCTGACATACGTCAGCGCCGCGTAGGTGTTGATCGCAGTGTCGAGCACACCGCCACCGGGGAAGGTGCTGTCGATGTCTCGGCGGTATGCGAGGTCAACGCGCAGCGTCGTAAATGAATCGGGCGCGGTCTGCGTGCTCGAGAGATGCTGATTGGGACTCAAGAAGAAGCGCAGCGTCCCGTTCGACATCGCCGCGATCGATGCCGCGTGCTTCCACACGTTCGCGCCCATCACCTCGTAGTTCACCCGGTCCGCGAGCAGCGCGGGCCGTGGCCCTCCCTTGAGCACCCAGTCGAACCACTGGTAGCGCAACTCGGCGACGATGTCGATCCGCGCGACCGGATCTGTCTCGTAACCGGCGATCATAGTCGCGGTGTCGCCGAGGGCACCCACGACGCCGCGCTGCGCCTGCGGATGATCGTAGGGTCCGATGAGGAGATAGTGCTGTGCGTTGGGATCGTGCGCGTAGTGCTGCGTGAAGTAGTACATGGCGGCGCCGGGACCGCCGAAGTAGTAGCCCGCCGTCTGCAGCACCGGAATCTTGATGCTCGCGAACTCGGCGCTGTCGGGAATCATGGCGCGCCAGTAGTCATCGAACGACGGGTGGGCGAGCCACTCGGCGAACACGGGATTCGGCGTGCCGTCGATCTTCTCGAGGTCGCGATAGGGGCGCCCGCTCACGTACCATTCGCGGCTCAGCCGGAACCAGCGCGCCCGGTCGGAATACGTCGCATTATCGAGGGTCTTGTTGTTTGTGGTATAGAAGGGCCAGGGATAGAGAAAATTCCACACGATGTTGCCTTCCATCGGGACATCGAGGCCCGGCCCGACGGGCGCACCCACCATGATGGCCTTGAGCGCCTTGGGCATCTGCTTCGTCGCTGCCCACGTCGTGAACCCGTTGTAGCTCCCGCCGTACATGCCCACTCGACCATCGCTCCACGCCTGGTGCGCGATCCAGTCGATCAGTGCGGCGGCGTCCGCGCCGTCGTGCCGATATGGGACGGGAGCTTGCGGGCTGCACGCCTTGCCGCGCGTGAACGCGGTGACGCCGATGTACCCGTTCGAAGCCGCGCGGCGCGCGTCCGCGACATTGGCGGCAGAGTCCACGTAGATCGTGAAGGTCAGCAGCGCCGGGAGTCGAGCGGGACGTGCCACACGCGGCCGGATGATCAGGGCGCACACGATTGCGCCCTCAGGAGTAAAGACCTGGACGTTGCGGTCGGTGATGTAGCGGCGCGCATCGTCCTGAGCGATGAGCGGGGCGATCGCTCCTTGCACGCTCGGCTGCAGCGTGCGCTCGAGTCGCTGCATCGATGCCGACAACTCGCGGATGGCCAATGCCGCGCGGCGATCGTCGAGCTCCGCCAGGCTCGCGCCCAACGCAGTCGCTCGCGCCAGCGCTGCGGAATCGCTGAGATTGGGTGGAAAACGAAAGTTCTGCGCGGCTGCGGTGCAGGCACAGCCAATGAGAAGACAAATGGTCGCCCACGACGTCCGATGCACAAATCCCCCGTACGTAATTGCAAATCCACGGTTGCAACCGCGGCGTCTAGCTCCCAGGCGCCAATGCGCCGATCAAAGGTACTCAGCATGACAGAATGCACATGTTCGACAGGGCAACACCCGCCGCGATGAGGGCACCGAGCAGGCCGAGACCAACGACGGCCCCAAACGTTCTCCCACCACTGACCCTGCGGATCGCAAGCTGCTTGACGTCCGAGGCAGCGACGCTGGAATCCCGTCCATGGACGACCCCCGCCACGCTGTCGCCTGCGATGATGGGCTGATGGAGGACGATCTGCGAGCTGTCGGGCAGGGTCACCCGGACCGCGTCTGGCCGCCGGGCGGCGATCAGTTGCTGCGGTGTGATCCCTTGCTGGACCTGCCATACCGTACATGCGGGGAGAAAACAGGCGAGAACGGCGAAGGCGATCGGACGGCGACGCATGAGTGGCTCCGGTGGAGTGAGCGCTCAGGTTCGCTGCCCATCGTCAAGCTGCCGTCAAGGACCTCTTGACGTCGAGTTCCGACGTGTCTAGTTACCTACTTGATGGCCTACACGATGTGCCTCGCTTGTCGCTGTACCATGCCCCGTTTGCCCGGGAGGCGGCCGTAGTGTAGCGCGAGGAGTTTTGGAGTGTCACGCGGCTGTGGTCCCGGAGGATTGAGGACTGCAGCCCTTTTTTTTCTACTGGAGGCAACATGCCGCAAACCCTGACAGCTGTTACCGACATCTCAGCGCGTGGCTATGCGCGTCCTGAGGTGCTGGTGTCCACCGACTGGGTGGAGGAGCATCGCCACGATCCGAATGTCCGCCTGCTCGAGTCAAACGAGGATGTGCTGCTGTACGAGACGGGGCACATTCCTGGAGCGGTGAAAATCGATTGGGTGACGGACCTGAACGACCCCCTCCTCCGCGATTACGTCGATCGCGCGCGCTTCGAGAAGCTGCTGCGCGCCAAGGGGATCAACGACGACACCACGGTCGTCTTCTATGGCGACAAGAACAACTGGTGGGCGACGTACGCCTTCTGGGTGTTCAAACTGTTCGGCGTGGAGAACCTCAAGATCCTCGACGGCGGCCGGCTGCGCTGGGCAGAAGAAGGGCGCGAGCTCGTCACCGCGGCCCCCAGGTATCCCGAGGGCAACATCACGGTGCGCGAGCGCGACGATTCACGGACCCGGGCGTTCCGGGCCGAGGTGGAGCAGCATGTGAAACGGCGCGGGAAGCTGGTGGATGTGCGCAGTCCCGAGGAATATCGCGGTGAGCGGCTGCACATGCCGGAGTATCCGAACGAAGGCGCGCTGCGCGGCGGGCACATCCCGGGCGCAAAGAGCATTCCGTGGGGCCGGGCAATCACCGCCGAGAGTCACACCTTCAAGCCCGCTGCCGAGCTGCGGACGCTGTACGAGGCTGAAAACGGACTCCAGCCAACTGACGACATCGTTGCCTACTGCCGCATCGGCGAGCGGTCGTCGCACACCTGGTTCGTGCTGACCTATCTCCTCGGCTTCAAGAACGTGCGCAATTACGACGGCTCGTGGACCGAGTGGGGCAACCTCGTGCGGTCGCCGATCGAGAAGCCGTAATGGATCGCGAGACCCGCATCGCCTGGCTGGTCGATCATTACCATCGCCCGCGCCACAAGGGCGCGCTGGCGGACGCAGACGCGCGCGTGCCAGGCGGCAATCCGGGGTGCGGGGATATCGTCACGCTGTATCTCAAGGCTGAGCAGGGAGCGGATCGCATCGCCGCCGTCAGCTTCGAGGGCGTGGGGTGTACGCTCAGCCAGGCGGCGGCGTCGATTCTCGCAGAGCGAGTGAATCGTGAGCGGACTTCGTTCGAGGAGATCCTGTCGCTTCCACCTGAAGCGATGATCGATCTACTGGGCCGAGATATCGCGGAGGCTCGGCCCGGCTGCGCGCTGCTCGCGCTGGGGACGCTGAAGGCAGCGGTGAAGACGGTCGAGATGAATCGCAAGCTGCGCGAGGCAGGGCATACCGACGAGCAAATTCGCGAGCTGCGGCGTGCGATTGCGGCGCAGGGGGAAGAGACCGGGGTGGTGGTGGGGGAGGGGGCGGAGAAAGCGGCAGTGGTGGCGGATGGGACGCCGCATCCTGCAGCGTTGTGACGTAGGGGCGCAGCATGCTGCGCCCCTACCTCATCATGCATTGGCTGTCGCAGGTCTTCGAAACGCGCTATTTCTGAAGCACCTATGATTCCACACCTCTTGACCCTCGCGCTGCTCGGTTTGTCGGCGAACCAGGCCGCTCCCTCCGACACCTTCCGCTACATCATCCTCCAGGCCGGCAACCCCGCGGGCACCGAGCTCGCGGTCCGCAATCCTGACGGCAGTCTGTACTTCTTCGAGGAGTACAACGACCGCGGCCGCGGGCCCAGGCTCGAGACGCGCATCACGCTGACGGCGGCGGGGACGTTCCAGACGCTGGCGATCACGGGGCACGACTACTGGAAGCAGCCCGTGGATGAGCGCTTCGCGCTGCGCGGCGACTCGGCCGAGTGGTCGTCGAGCCTCGAGAAGGGCCGCCGGCGGCTCGACGCACCCGCGCTCTACAGCCCGTTCTTCGGACCGGTCGGCGCCATGCCGCTGCTGATCGGCGCGGCCGGGCAGAGCGGCGAGGTGGCGCTGCTGCCGTCGGGACGGGCGCGGGTCACGAAGGTCGGTGAGCGCACCGTGTCCGCCGGCGGGCAGTCGGCGCGGATCTCGCACTACCAGGTCGAAGGGCTCGGCTTCACACCGACCGACTTCTGGGTCGATACGAACAACCGCCTGTTCGCGTTCGTCGCGGGCTCATGGTTCCGCGTGCTCAGACCAGGATGGGAATCGATCGGCGACGCGCTCGCGGCCACGCAGGATTCGCTGGAGAAGCAGCGGGACGGGGCAGTCGCGCGCACGCTCGCCGATCATCCGAACGGACCGGTCGTGTTCCGCCATGTGAGCCTATTCGATGCGCCGAACGCGCGCCTGCTGCGCGATCAAGTTGTCGTGGTGCGGGACAATCGCATCGAGTCGGTCGGGTCCGACAGCGGCGTCCGGGTGCCCGCCGGCGCGCGGGTGATCGATGCACACGGCAAGACGCTCCTGCCCGGGCTCTGGGACATGCACACGCACAACGGCGCGCTCGACGGCCGGATGCACATCGCGGGCGGGGTGACGTCGGTGCGCGACATGGCGAACGACATCGACGACCTGCGCCGCTTGCGCGAGTCGTGGGACTCCGGCAGCGCGATCGGTCCGCGCGTCATGATGGCGGGTTTCATCGACGGCCCCGGGCCGTATGCCGGGCCGAGCAAGGTGCTGGTGAGCACGCGCGACTCGGCGCTCGCGTGGGTCGATCGCTACAAGTCCCTCGGCTACGAGCAGATCAAGCTCTATAGCTCGCTCGATACGGCGCTCGTGCGGCCGATCGCCGAGCGCACACACGCGCTGGGACTGCGTCTGTCGGGGCATATCCCCAATCACATGACCGCGACGAAAGCGGTGCAGGCCGGATACGACGAAATCCAGCACATCAACATGCTGTTCCTGAATTTCGAGGGTGATTCGATCGACACGCGCACGCCCTCGCGGTTCAGCGCGCCGGGCCGCTACGGCGCCGATCTCGATCTCAAGTCCGACAGCGTGCGCGCATTTATGCAGCTGCTCAAGGATCACCACACGGTGATCGACCTGACGCTCGCGACGTTCGAAGGGATGTACACGGTGCGGCCGGGGACGATGGACGAGGGCGGCATGCGGATCGCGAGCCGCATGCCGGCGGAAGTGCGGCGCGGGTTTCTCGCGGGCGGGATCGCGCAGAACGATTCACAACAAACACGCTATCGCGCGTCGTGGGCGAAGATGCTGGCGTTCGCGAAAACGCTCGACGACAACGGCATTCCGATCGTCGCGGGCACCGATTGCATGGCGGGCTTCTGCCTGCAGCGCGAGCTCGAGCTGTACAGCAAGGCGGGGATTCCCAACGCGCGGGTGCTGCAGATCGCGACGTGGGGCGGCGCCACCGTCATGAAGCGCACCGACCGGCTCGGCGCAATTCGTCCCGGCTATCTCGCGGACCTGATACTGGTCAATGGGAACCCGGTCGCCGACATGACCAATATCGAGCGCGTCGATCTCGTGATGAAGAACGGCGTGATCTACGATCCGGCGGCGATTTATCGGACGATTGGTGTGCTGTCGTGGCGCGAGGGACAGCGGCCCGTGCCGTGAGGTGAGGCGGCGGAGGCGGCGAAGGGCTGATGTAGGGGCGCAGCGGGCTGCGCCCCTACATTTGGTTGGTTTAACGGACCGCGATAAAGTCTTCCCACTGCTTGGCCGTCACCGGCGACGGAAGCCAGCTCGCCAACGTCCCGTCTCCCGGATACTTGTTCCACCGCCACGCCTCGCCGGTCGCACGGTCCCCGAGCCACCCGGATGTCTCGTCGATCGCGCGCAGCGGGTCGGACGGTGTGGCGGGCAGGCGGCGCCTCAGGATGGTGCGGATCCACGTGATGGTCAGCTGCTGCTGAGCAGGCGAGAGCGAAAAGTGGATCACCCCCCGCTCCATTGCCAGTGCCCAGAGCGCACCGGCCCGCCGGTTCGCCTCGAATGCCGCGGTGGCCGCCCCGTTGTTCACAAAGACGTCGAGCTCGGCGAGGACCATGTAGCTCGGCACCCGCCGCCCCTCCCCGCTCGTAAACGCCTCCACCTTCGGCGGGACCTAAAGAAAAAGCCCCGCCACTCTGGAGGGATTCCGGGCGGTGAACCCGGAAGCTTGAGGCGCGCCGCCGGACATGCCGTATAGGACCATGGGAGCGCTGGGGAGCTCGGGATGGCCGCTCAACTCCGCGCCGGTCCGGACGGCGTCCAGGAGGAGTCGGTCGCTGGCGGGTCCGTTCGGCATGACGCCCCGCCTCCCAAGCACCGCGAGCCCCTTGGTGACTGCCAACTTCCGCAGCTCCTGACCGAACACCTGCAACGCCGCCTCGACCTCAGGAATCGGAGCGCCGAATGGTTCCCCGGTCACGAAAGCTCGCGTGTTCGGTCCCCCCAGGGCGATGAGGAGCGCGCGAGAGGATTCAACGCATGCCGGCACGTACAGCGCGTAGTCGCCGAATACGAATACTTCGATCCCCGACAGGCCGACATCGCCCGGGATGCTGCCGGAGGCTTCGCAAGTGGAGGAGTGACTCACCGCACTCGTTAGGGTGGGGGGAGGCGCCAGCGCGTCGTCGCGACAAGCCGTGACGAACAGCAAGACAGATACACATAATGAAAGGCTCAGAACCAGCCGCATACAGCACCTCCGGTTGACTTGTGCTCTCGTTGAGTTCCCTTTGCAGACGCGTAGAAAGGCCGGCAATCATGCCAACCGAGATCACCGACGCCTTAATCGCGTTGCGACAGGGTTCGTCCGGCGCAATGGACCAGCTGATGCCGCTCGTGTACGACCAGCTCCGACGGATCGCACACCGGCAGCTCGGTGCGGAACCGGCGGGACACACGCTCACGACCACCGCCCTGGTGCACGAGGCCTACCTCAAGCTCGTGGACCAGACCCGGGCCCAGTGGCAGGATCGCACCCATTTCTTCGCGATCGCCGCCCGGGCGATGCGGCGCATCCTCATTGATTACGCCCGCCGCTATCGCGCGGCGCGCCGCGGCGGCGGGGCGGATGGGTCCCCCGCGACACGGGTCTCGCTCGATAGCGTGGAACTTCCCGTCGCCGAGCGCGCCGATGCCCTGCTGGCGCTGGATGAGGCACTCGATCGACTCGGGCAGGTCGATGCCCGCCTCGCCCAGGTCGTGGAGTGTCGTTTCTTCGCCGGGCTGAGCGAGGCGGAGACCGCTGAAGCGCTCGCCGTGTCGCCGCGCACCGTGGCCCGCGAGTGGGTGCGTGCGAAGGCGTGGCTCTACCAGGAGCTTGACGGTGAAACCGGCCCGGCCGTGCAGTTTGCGGCGCCGCTGGTCACCGAGGTGGAGGAGCAAGGCCTGCGCGCGGCCCTGGCCGGTCGCTACACGATCGAGCGGGAGCTGGGGCAAGGCGGTCAGGCCACGGTATACCTCGCGCGCGACGAGCGTCATGGCCGGCTCGTTGCGCTCAAGGTCCTGCATCAGCCTTCGCGCGCGGAGGGGGCAGCGTGGTTCGAGCGCGAGATCGAATTCGCCGCTCGTCTGTCGCACCCGCATATCCTGCCGTTATACGACTCGGGCGCAGCCGCCGGACGTCTCTACTACATCACGCCGTACGTGGACGGCGAGAGCCTGCGCGATCGCCTTGCGCGCAGCGGTCCGTTTCCGCTCGCCAATGCGCTGCGTATCCTGCGCGACGTGGCGCGCGCGCTCGCGCACGCGCATCGCCACGGCGTGGTGCACCGCGACATCAAGCCCGCCAATATCCTGCTCAATCGCGAGGGCGACGCGCTGGTCAGCGATTTCGGCGTGGCGAAGGCGCTCGCGGCGGGTGCCGAGCTCACCGAAGGAGGGCTCGTCATCGGCACGCCCGCTTATATGGCGCCGGAGCAGGCCGCTGGGGACCCAACCATCGACACCCGAGCCGACCTCTACTCGTTCGGCGTCGTGGCGTCCGAGCTGCTCATCGGAGCGACGCTGTCGCTTCCGCTCGCCGCGCTGGTGGACCGGCTCCTTGCCAAGCGTCCCGCGGATCGGCCCAGCGACGCCACGGAAGTCCTGCAGCTCCTCGATGCCGCGATGGCCGGGCCGGAGCCGGAACGGGGCACCGAGAATGCGGAAGCGTATGAGCTCTACCGGAAGGGACAACACCTCTACAACACGCGGCAGCGCGACGGTCTGCTCGGCGCGCTGCAGTATTTCGAGCGCGCGGTCGCGCGCGATGCCGCCTACGCGCGCGCGTACGCGGGGATCGCCGACGTGTACACGCTCCTGGGCGCGTTCGGTCATCTTCCGCCGCGCGACGCGCTGGCAAAGGGCCGAGCCGCGGCGGAACGCGCGATGGCGCTCGACGGCAAGCTGGCGGAGGGACACGCCGCGCGGGCGCATCAGCTTTTCGTACTCGAGTGGAACTGGGAGGAGGCCGGGCCGGCGTTCGAGCGGGCGATTGCCTTGGACCCTCGTTATCCAACAGTGCGCATGTACTACGCCTCGTATCTGCATTCCATCGGGCGCTCCGAGGACGCGCTCGCGCAGTTGAACGTCGCGCAGGAGCTCGATCCCCTCACGCCCACGGGCATGCTCAGCGGACGAGTGTACGTGGACACCCGCCGGCCTGACGCGGCGATCCGCGTGCTGCAAGAGCTGGTGGAGCTGGATCCGCGTCGTGACCTGGCCCATCAGCTGCTCGGCCACGCCTACCTGCAGAAAGGAATGCACCAGCAAGCCATTGCGTCGATGCAGCGCGCCGCGGCGCTCAGTGGGGCGCGGGACTCGGCGCAGCTCGCATACATCTACGCCGCAACCGGTGACCACACCGAGGCCCGGCGCATCCTCGGCCGGCTGATGGACGGCGCGGACCGGTCAAGTCTTGGGTTGCTCGGGTTTCACATCGCCATGGCCTACGCCGGCTTGGGTGACACGGAGGAGGTGTTCCGCTGGCTCACGACCGCGTACACGGAACGTGTTGGGTTCATGAGTCTCTTGGCGGTGACGACCGGGTTCGAGTCGGTGCGCGCCGATCCGCGCTTTGCCGACTTGCTGCGGCGAATGGGACTGGCGGAGGCGGCGGCGAGGTGAATCCGCACGAGTCAGTCGATAGGGTTCATCCACTCCATTGACCAGTTGCCGCTCGGAGAGTAAATGCCGAACGCTCCAAAAGTCATAATCCTTCGCTGCGCGCGCATCTTTTAGAGACCATGACCTGCTGTGGGAGGGGCGCGAGTAGCTGCGAGAGCCAGTTCGACCGCAAGCGAGCCGCACGTGAGTTGAGGGATTATCGCGCACATGGCCCGACGAACGCGACCACGCGCGCCATGATCCACCTGCTGCGACGCGCCGGCGTGGAGGGCGGCACGCTGCTCGATATCGGCGGCGGCATCGGCGCGATTCAGTACGACCTGCTCGAGGCCGGCGCCCGGGAAGTCACGGCGGTCGACGCGTCGAGCGCGTATCAACAGGCGGCGCGCGCGGAGGCAGAGCGGCGGGGCGTGAGTGCGCGCATTCAGTTCCAGCTCGGCGACTTCGTGACCCTCGCGCCCCAAGTGGCCGCGGCCGATATCGTCACGCTCGACCGCGTGGTCTGCTGCTATCCCGACATGGAGCCGCTCGTGCGGCTGTCGGCCGAGCGCTGCCGCCGGCTGTATGGCTTGTCGTATCCCCGCTATCGCTGGCCGGTGCGTGCGGTGGTCGGCATCGAAAACGCATTCCGCAGGCTGTTTCGCAATCCATTCCGCTCGTTCGTGCATTCGCCAGTTGCGATGGACCGGTTGCTCACGGCGCTGGGATTCACGTTGCAGTCCAAGGTACGGACGTTCGCGTGGGAGATTGTCGTGTACGTTCGTTAGATCCCGAATACCACGCGATCGAGCGCGTATTTCCCGCCGCCCATGATGGCGAGCGCGAGCGCGACCATCATGAGCAGGAACTCGAACTCCCATCCGGGCGAGTTCGCTTCCTTGAACTTGCGGTGGGCTTTGGTGATGAGGAACTGAATGGCGCCGAGCATCACGATGACGAGGCCGAGGGCGGCGAGCTGCGTGAGGAAGCCGAAGATGAGGCCGAGGGCTCCCGCGGGCTCCGCGATCGAGAGGATGCGG
>Ga0137397_10001258_pt1 | contig 17699 bp, 14 predicted proteins | sample czorhiz116metaG_FD_106658 | JGI IMG/M metagenome (GOLD analysis project Ga0137397, IMG submission 106658) | Vadose zone soil microbial communities from Angelo Coast Range Reserve, California, USA - czorhiz1.16 metaG | ecosystem: Environmental > Terrestrial > Soil > Vadose zone | place: USA... | reverse complement strand
GCATCGTCGCCTGCAAGTAGGAATGAGGCATGGTGAAGACCGTATGGAACCACGTGCGCTCCGCCATCGATCAAATCCTGCTTGAGGCGCTGATGAAGGTCTGGCAGTTCCGACCAATGGACCCTGGGATGGTCATGGTGCTCGAGATGAAAACCTATATTGAACATTGTGAGGTTGAAAAAATTCGACACAAACACGGTGGAATGACTTACTGGCCTAGTCGGACTCTTAGGAACACATCCCGTATGCTGGACGTACATTCCCGAATTCATCACAAACGCGTTGGCGATCCAGTGCGGCAGCACCCAGAGGCATAGGGCCATTACCGGATCGATCCAAAAAGGAATTGACCATAGCGCAAGGAAGATGGCGAGTTCGCGCAGTGCCTTGCGGCGCAGGCTTTGCCGCGCGGTCAAGTCCTTCCAGAGATGCGCCATAACGCGCCAAGGCCAATGCGTAAACAGGTACTTACGAAAGTCTTCAAATGATCCGTCAGCGTTCCGTTTGGGTAGAGTCCAATCATCAATGGTTAGCAGATTGGCATGATGAATGGTGACGTGACAGTACTCCCAAAAGAACGACGGCCACCCGCCCGAAAATGTCCAGATTCGACCGAAGCAGCGACTTAAGAAGCGCGACGTGAAGATTGGGCGATGGGAATGATTGTGGAAGTTGACGCCGACATCTATGCCAGAGATCCAACCAAGCATTGTAGCTGAAGCTGTTACAAAAGCTATGCGGGACCACGGCCCGGTGATGCCGGCTAGCTTGGGGTGCTGGTACAACCAGAAGGCGAAAACGTATGCCGTGAGGCATGCGATATGGAAAGCTACGCAGTGCCAGTCCTGGGGATGGGCCAGAATGCGCCAACGGCTCGAGACCGCTGGAGCACCGCGTGCCTCTCCACTCATAGCAGCCTCAATGCGGCCGCTACCGCCAGGACCGTGACTGCTAAGCTTACCCAAGGCCCCCAGAGTGTCGCGCCCGCGATGATCGCGATTGCAAATAGTGGAAAGAACGATCTTCCGAAAACGAGCCGGGTCTGTGACAGAAACGTGCGCGATAGACGACGCAAAAGACGATTCATGCCGGGTACGCAAACTCCTCTGCGGGCTGCGCCCGGGCTTCGAATTGAATCCCCAATTTCTAAACCTCACCCGACCAATGTTTTGCCAAAGGCAAGACGTGGGATGGCCTCCTGCTCCTCCCTACAGTCTCCGCGCCGTCTATCTCAGAGTGCGCTGCCTCGCCAGTTGAGCACACGCTTTTTGGAGAACTTTTTGTAAGCAGTGCCAATTCGGATGCTGGCACGATACAGCGCAAGAAGCCGCAGTCCAAGCAAACCGAAAGCTCCGGGAATAACAAGACGCCAAGTTTGTCAATATTCCTGAGCCCGGCAAAATGGATGATCATCTCAGATGGAAATTCAGCCTGCCTGCTAGACCTGCATGACGGACAGTCCATAACCCCCCCGCGTTCTGATGCTTGACGCAGCCTTCACAATCCCCCGTGCACTGACTCTGAGCGACCCAGAAAAGCCTGTCTGTTCAATATTGCACACTCCGCGGCGTGTTGCGCTGGGATGAAAAACGGGAGACAAATCACAGTCAGGGAGAAATAATCCCTGAAACTGGAAACAGATGCTGATTAACGCTTACCGGAAGCTGTCCCTCTACCAACTGTCCCTCCGTACAGTCATTCATTCGCGTCAGTAGTACTGCAGACCAGGAGAAAAAGGACACTGCAAGCTGTACTCTAACCGGGCATTTTCGCGCTTCCCTGTTCGAGCACGACCAGATCGAAAATTTCGCGGAGGCACCGGTTTACCGCACGGAAAGCGAAAGTAAGCCTTCCGGCGTGACTCCCGGCTGCGATTTCATGTCATTGCGTACTTCGCCCGAAGAAGGGCTTCTGGCTGGCTCGACCGCTCTGAAAGCACTCCTGGACTCTTCCAGTGACTTGCTGGCTGTGATGCGGCCCGACCGGACGCTCTCCTACACAAACGATGGTTTCCTCCGCGTTCTTGGCTATGGCCCGGGCGAAATCCTCGGCAATACGCTTGAAAAGCTCCAGCACCCGGCCGAGTTCAATGCGATCGCGCAAAAGTTCGTGGAAGCAGAATCGAACGCGGGGCAAAAAGTTTCCGGACGTGGCCGGCTTCGTTCGAAGGAAGACTCGTGGCTCTGGTTTGACTTCGAGATTTCGAACCATCTCCAGACCGCCGGAATCGAGGCCTTTCTCATCTCCTTTCATAACGTCACCGATCTGCGCAGGCTTGAAGCGGAGCGGCAGGTTATTTCCGATGTCGTTCACGCTCTGAATCAGACCTCCAATCTGGACCAGCTTCTCCGGCAGATTCATTGCGCACTAAGAAAAGTCGTTTACGCGGACAATTGTTTCGTCGCTCTCCACGAACCGGCGACCGATATGTTTCACTTCGCGTTTTTCGTGGACCAATTTGATCCGCCGCCCCCGCCGCAGAAAATTGTCCGTACCTGCATGGCTTATGTTTTTCGTACGGGCGAAGCGCAGCTTATTCCGCAGAAAGAATTCGATCGCCTCGCCGCAGAAGGTGAAGTCGAACTCGTAGGTTCTGCCTCACCGGCGTGGCTCGGAGTCCCGCTTAAGACTCCGACAGCGACAATCGGTGTGCTCGTCGTGCAGCACTACCAGAATGAAAATGCTTACGATCAACGCGATCTTGAATTCCTGGATTCCATCGGCGGCCACATCGCGCTCGCCATCGAGCGCCGCCGCAGTGAAGAAGCCATACGCAAGAGCGAATCCATGTTTCGTCTGCTCTTTTCGCACACACCGCTGCCAACGTGGGTTTTCGATACGGAGACGGGAAAATTTCTTCAAGTGAACGAAGCCGCCGTGAAGCAATATGGCTATACCGAAGAAGAATTTCAGCGCATGACAGTTCTCGACATTCGCCCCAACGCCGACAAGGAACACTTCGAGGATATTTGGCATTACCCCATGCTCGGGGCGTTTCACCACGGGCAATGGCGGCACCAGAGTAAGGACGGCCGCATCTTCAAAGTCGAATTGGTTGCGCACGAACTGGAATACGTGGGAAGACGCGTGCGTCTGGTTGTGGCGCAGGACATCAGCGAACGGCAATCACTGGAAGAGCAGTTGCGCCAGGCGCAGAAAATGGAAGCCGTCGGAAGATTGGCAGGCGGCGTCGCGCACGACTTTAATAATTTGCTGATGGTCATCAAGGGCCACACGGAATTGTTGCTAGAAGGAATGCAATCGGGTGATCGGGCGCGCCGCAAAATCGAACAGATTGACCGTTCCGCGGATCGCGCAACTTCTTTAACGCGTCAACTTCTTGCCTTCAGCCGCATGCAAGTGCTGCAGCCGCGTTCCATCAATTTGAATGGCGTCATCGAAGAAATGGGCAAGCTCATTCCGCGCCTCATCGGTGAAGATGTTGAGCTTGTGATTCATACCGCTTCTGATTTGGGAACAATTCGCGCCGACGCAAGCCAGATGGAACAAATCATCATGAATCTCGCCGTGAATTCGCGCGACGCAATGCCCAAGGGTGGAAAGCTGATCATCGAAACATCCAATGCGGATTTAGATAGCGCGTACAGCGTTTCACATCCTGTCGTGAAACCTGGACGTTACGTTTTGCTCGCCGTTTCCGATACAGGAATTGGCATGGACGCAGAAACGCAAGCGCACATTTTTGAACCGTTTTTCACGACGAAGGAGCAGGGAAAAGGAACTGGTTTAGGATTGGCTACGGTCTATGGTGTAGTAAAACAGAGTGGCGGTTTCATCTGGGTTTACAGCGAAGTGGGCAAAGGCGCCACGTTCAAGATTTATTTGCCGCGCGTGGATGAAGCCGCGGAAAGCGTGGGGCAAGCGCAAACTTCCACGCAAGTGATGCGCGGTACCGAAACCGTGCTCCTCGCCGAAGACGAACAGGACGTTTGCGAAGTTGCCCGCGAATTTCTGGAATCCGCCGGCTACACCGTCCTTTTGGCGCCAAACGGAGCCGATGCAATTGCGCGTGCGGCCGAGCATGCCGGTCCGATCGATCTGCTCGTGACCGACATGGTGATGCCGGGCATGACGGGCCAGGAACTCGTTCGCCGTCTGCGGCAGCAGCGTCCGGACTTTGGCGTGATTTACATGTCCGGTTACAGTGAACAAGCCGCGGCGGAAGCCACGAAATCGGATCCATCCGCGACGGTTTTGACGAAACCTTTCAGCCGCCTTGCCATTCTTCGCGCCGCGCGCGAGATTCTCCAGGCGCGCAAGAAGAATTAATTTCAGCCTCCTTTTTCCCTTCAAATCAAACAATCTTCGGGCGTCTGCGGTGCCAGTCTGTGTGTTGCTGGAAGGTGCGGGCGGCTTGAATCACCGCCGCGTCGTTCCCGGCGCGCGCCATGAATTGCATCCCCACAGGTAGATTTTTTTCCGTGAATCCGCAGGGCACGGAAAGCGCCGGCAGTCCACATAGATTGCCGATTGCGCCTTGTGGGTCGGGGAAAACAACGTCCGTTTCGAGATTTGCCTCGAGCGGGGTTGCCGCAATTGGTTGCGACGCCGTAACGAGCACATCGAATGTGTCGAATAGCTCGGTCATTTTTCGTTGCAAGATGTCCCGCACCTGCTGCGCTCGCACGTAGTCCGCGCCCGGGATTTGTTCGTTGACGTAGCCCGCGATTTGTCCGAGCGGATCAGTGAGGTCGGCGACTTTTCCGGAACGAATCAATTCACGAAACGCGGCGGTGCCTTCTATGCTGATAATCACGCCAGCCGCGTCTTCAAAGGGCCCTTCCGGTAGAAGCGCCGTCCTTGTGCCGGGAAAATATTTGCGCAGCGCTCTTTCCGCGGCTGTGTAAACTTTTTCCACGCTCGCATCAATTCTCTTCCACGCGTTCGTCAAAATCCCGATGCGAAGCGGCCTCGCGCTCAGTTCCAGAGAAGCAGAATAGGTGAACGCGGCTTTATCAATCGCGAGAGTGCTGCGGTCGTTGAAATCGTGTCCTGCGATTGCGGCAAAGACCCGCGCACAATCTTCGGCGGAACGCGCCAGCGGTCCGATTTTGTCCATCGAGTAGGAAAGCGCCATCGCGCCGTAGCGGCTCACGCGACCGTACGTCGGGCGTAATCCGCTCAACCCGCAATACGCGGCAGGGCACACAATCGAGCCCCACGTCTCTGTGCCAATCGCAAACGCGGCGAGTCCCGCGGCAACAATCGCGCCAGAACCGGATGAAGAGCCGCAGGTCCAGCACTTTGTATTCCACGGATTTTTCGATGCGCCTTGCAGCGAAGCGCTCGCGAAGCGATAACCCATTCCACCGGCAAGCTCGATCATCGCGGCTTTGCCGAGCAGAACTGCTCCAGTACGCCGAAGATGCTCTATGACGGTCGCGTCGTAATCAAAAACCTGATTTGCATACGGCTTCGCGCCCCACGTGCACGGAATCCCTTTTACTGCGAGCAGATCCTTCGCGGCGTAAGGAATTCCGTGCAAAGGGCCGCGATAGTGTCCGCGAAGAATCTCCTTCTCCGCGGCTTCAGCCTGTTCCATTGCAATTTCGGGTGTGAGCCGCGCGTACGCATTCAGGCGGGGCCCCAGTTTTTCGCTGCGATCCAGATACGCTTTCGTCAGATCAACCGGTGAAATCTTTTTTGCTTCAATTCGTTTGGCAAGTTCGCTTACGGGCAGGTAAAGAATTTCTTCGCCAATCATCGCGCAGCCCTCAGGATTTCTTCGCCGCTGGGACAGGCGCCTTTGGCGTTTGCGAGGCTGGCTTTTTCTCGCGTTCGACTGCGGGTTTCAAGTAGAGCGCGGGGCTATCGCCGTTGCGAATCGAATGAGCGCGAAGATTATCGAGTGGAGGCTGCGCGAGAAAGCAGAGCCTGCGCACATCGGCTTTTTGTTCCGCGCTGAGGCGGCTGCCGTACTGCTTGAGGATCGTGTCGTACCGCTCTTCGATTTCGATGCGGCTCTGATCGGAAAGCTTTGGAAAGTTCGGCGGCAGTTTGGGAAGCTGCTGTTCGTCGGGAGTGGAAGGGAAGTCAGCACCAGCGAGTGTGGTAGCGCCTGCGAGAGGAGCGGCCACGGAAAGCAGCGCAGCGCGGCGCGCAAACTCACGGCGGGAGTGTTGCTTCTGGTCAGTCGGCACTGTATGCCTCCGAAAAACGAGTTGAAAGGTTCCAGAGCGAGGCTACTGAATCCTCTGCCGAGCGTCAACGACGGAGGGGGATAGTGACGGAGGGGGATAGGTGTTAGGAGCCGCCGAAACTGCCCTATTGAATGGTGGTGGCGTAAATAGCCAGGCGGGTGCGCCGCGTTAAGGTGAAAATTCCGGTTGATACCGTGTTTATCAGGCACCTCGACCGACGGAGCCTTCTCACTGAGAAATTGCGTTGGTTTCCCAGCCGTCATAATCACCGTGAAATTCTTTGGCGCGACGAAACAACTCGATGACGGTCATCCACGTCCTCTTGTTTCACGGATTGAAACCTTACGATGCATAACCCAAATGGAAACGTGGCCTCAGGCTTATCGGGGCCCCGCAACCGAGCACATGGCGCGGTAAGTCAGAACAGATCTTGTTCGTTCAAATGGGCTGCGAAGCAAGAAAAAGTCCAGCCGAAGGAGACGTGTCTTTTCTTGACTTCTCCCTTTATAGAGCTAATCAGCGTCGCTCGCCTCGCGCCCACAAGCCCCTGAAATCTTGTTCTGCCCTGACCTGACCGGCAACGGTCCGAGGACTGGAGTCGGGGATGGCCGGCGGTCCACTGTAATTGTTGACAGTTCATTTGAGTTCGGAGGTTCACTAACTTGTGCCCTAACGCACTGATGGACTTGGATTCAGAGGCGTAGCTCCAGTCCGCGTTCTCGTCGGAGAGGATTTCTTATTACGTCGGCGATTCATTTTATCGACCATCGCAAGCATGCCCGACTTGCAGGTCATCGGTGGTGGCACATGTTGCAAGAACCAGTTTTCTCTCTAAGAAGGCTTAACTCGCGGGTCATCGCACCGGAGGGCGTCTGGGTCATTTGGAGCTGTGACGGACGTGATGAGATTTCCCAAGTTCGGGATTTGAGCTTTGGGGGGCTGTTTGTCGAGACGGCAAGTCCAAGGGCTGTGGGTGCGACGGCCACGCTCGATTTCCTTGTCCAAGAAGGACAGCTCAGGGCCGACGCCGTAGTGCGGCATATAAAACCAGGTCATGGCGTGGGTCTTAAGTTCGTGGCAATAATGGATGGAGATGGTCCACATCTGGCTATCTTGTTGAACCGGCTGAGCCATTCATCCTGATCTTGGAGATGCGAAGAAGCCAAGCTACATCAGTAATCGCCCCGAGGTGTTACTTCAATGGACGTATAGCGCCACTACCGGAGATCGCCCCAAAAACCACACATCTCCGGTAAGGCGACGCAATATAGAACTAATCAGATGGCCGATTTAGGCGACGGTATATCGCGTCAAGGAAGAATTCGATCAGGAATCACTGCAAAAATGAAATAAGAAAGACTACAAGCAGATAGTATCCGCCGACGGAAATCCCCAGACCCGCGTACCGGCGGTAGAATAAGGGTGGTAACGGGTCGAGCCTCACGGCGCTAGAGAATATCGAATGGCTTATGAACCTATCGAAAACTACGGAATCATTGGCAACATGCGTACCGTCGCGTTGGTGGGAATCAATGGCTCCATTGACTGGTATTGTCCTCCGCAGTTTGACTCTCCCAGTATCTTCGGAGCGATTTTGGACTACGAAAAGGGAGGCCGATTCCAGATTTGTCCTCTCGTCGAAAACGTGAGGCACAAACAATTTTACTGGCCTTCGACCAACGTTCTGGTGACGCGGTTCTTGCACACGGACGGCATCGCCGAACTCGTGGATTTCATGCCGGTGGGCCTACCTTCTGATTCGCCATGGTACGACCATCTCTATCGCCGAATTAGGTGTGTCAGAGGTTCCGTCCGCGTCAGCGTGGCTTGCCGCCCGGCCTTCGATTACGGACGGAAGACGCATGAGACTATGATCGACGCCAATGGTGCCGCGTTCAAGTCGGAAGGTTCATGCGCGTTTCTCTCCTCGGCTCTGCCGCTCGTGCATGACGGAAAAGGTGGGGTCACCACTGAGTTCGTCCTCGAGGAAGGGAAGTCCCAGACTTTTATTTTTAGAGGTGACTGTGGCGAGGAAACCGGTCCCTGTCCACCTCCCGCGGACCGAGAAGCGGAAGAGCTGTTTCATCTCACAGTTAGATTCTGGCAGTCTTGGCTTTCTGCTTGCACTTACCGGGGTCGCTGGCGGGAACAGGTACACAGATCTGCGCTGGCCCTGAAGCTGCTTACTTTCGAGCCCACCGGCGCGATAGTTGCCGCACCGACCACAAGTCTCCCCGAGGTTATCGGGGGTAGCCGGAATTGGGATTACCGCTACACGTGGCTTCGCGATGCCGCATTCACCGTTTACGCTTTTCTGCGAATCGGATTTCGGGAAGAAGCTTCTGGCTTTATGCGCTGGATTAGAGATTCTGCCATTCGACAGCCGGGCGCCGGAATGCAGACTCCGGTGATGTTTACAGTTGAGGGATCGAGTCAGATTCCCGAGATGAACTTGGAGCATTGGGAGGGATATCGTAGATCCGGGCCGGTGCGAATTGGCAATGGTGCTGCTACGCAGTTCCAGATCGATATCTACGGCGAGTTGATGGACTCTTTCTACCTCCACAACAAGTATGTCAGTCCGATCTCCTACGACTCTTGGGTAATGATTCGCAATCGACTCGAGTGGATCTGTGAGAACTGGAAATCTCCCGACTCAGGAATCTGGGAAATGCGCAATCGCCAGGAGCATTTCGTCTACTCGAAAGTGATGAATTGGGTCGCTTTGGATCGAGGCATTCGCCTTGCCGATAAACGCGCTTTTCCCGCAGACCGAGCAAAGTGGATTCGAGAGCGCGACTGCATCTACGAGGAAGTGATGACCCGCGGCTGGAACGAGAAGCGAAAGGCGTTTACGCAATATTACGGAAGCGATGATCTCGACGCGTCCCTTCTGATTATGCCACTGGTTTTCTTCATGGCCGCTTCTGATCCGCGTATGATCAGCACGATCGATGCAATCATGAAAAGTCCCCGCGATGGCGGGCTCGTGAGCGACAGTCTGGTGTACCGCTATCCGCCGGATCCCCGCGTTGATGGACTTCCTGGCGAGGAAGGCACGTTCAACATATGTTCGTTCTGGCTCGTCGAAGCGTTGGCGCGAGCGGGTCAAGAAATCCCCGAAAAGCTAGATCAAGCCAGGCTGATCTTTGAGCGCATGCTGGGATACGCCAACCACCTCGGGCTCTTCGCAGAACAGATCGGCTCGCAGGGAGAGGCACTCGGAAACTTTCCACAGGCCTTCACACACCTTGCATTGATCAGCGCCGCGTTCAATCTAGATCGTACGCTCAGCAATCGGAATTGACGACACGGCCGTCCAGTCGGTGAGTATGATGCTCCAAATTCGCAGCGACTTCGCCGCTCGCGGTTAAGAAAATATTGAAATTACTCGCATGTACTCGATCTAGAAACTTTACGGTGAAGGCATGAACCCTATGAGGCTAGATTTCGCGAAACTTGTGCAGGAGCAGCTAAAGCTGCTAACAGGAAAAGTGGATCGGACCGGTAAGGCGGGCCGGCTCAGACGGTCGACGCAACACTCGCTTGAAGTCTACTCGCAGGAGTCTAGAAAGCGCGACATTGAGGGCAGTGTAACGCAACCCGTCCTTAGGGGAGAGGGGTGCCCGGGATTTCAAGAGAAACCATCAAACCCGGAGCTATGTTGGGAAACTCCTCCACCAGCGAAATTTCAATAATTTGGTTCGGAAAATGACCCGCGGGATTCGGGTTCCAGGTTCCCTTGAAAACCGGAAGAATCCAAAAGCCAGGACGACGCTCCATTACACAAGGTGTGATCAGGATGTCTTGGTTGTGGTCGAGATCAATCTGGTCTTGCCCAGGAATTCTCTGGGTATTGGGCAAGGGAAAGTGCGGCATCTCTCCGTCGATTCTTACGTTTATCGTTCCCGGGTAGAGGGCCACACCACTTAGGGCCAACACAGTCTTATAAAACTTCGGCCTGTACTTTCTGAAATGCCCGAAGCCCGGCTCGGCGACTTCACCTTTGAACATCATTCGCTCGCTTGCTGGGTGGAACCAGAGTTCCTACGGCTCCGTCCCGGTTTTCTTCTCCAACCGCACATGGTGCGGGTAATCCTATCACCGCACACGCTGATGACGGCGAGTGCGCACTGGTACGAACATAACTTATCCGGCGAAACTGCCCTCTAGCTAGCGTGCCGATCCCATGCCCGTATTGACACTCTGTATGTCAATCGTTATTGTTCCTATAGAGAGACTATAGGAGATACCGTTGAACTCTGCACCAACGACCCTTTTGCAGGGGACTTTGGATCTACTGATCCTCAAGTCGCTGGTTGCCAGCGAGATCCACGGATTGGGAATCTCGCGCAGGATCCAGCAGATCACGGGCGGCACTTTTGTTGTTAAGCCAGGCTCACTCTTTCCCGCTCTACACCGAATGGAGGAAGAGGGTTGGATTTCCTCGTTTTGGGGAGACTCCGAAAACAACCGCCGCGCGAAATACTACCGCTTGACCAAGGCTGGGCGGAAGCAACTCGAAGTTGAAACCAAACGATGGGGTCGCATTTCCTGGGCTATTGCTCAGGCTTTAGAAACGCCGTAAAGAGATATTTGGTATGCCGCTCTTTGTGAAAGCCCGAAGTTTCCTGCGAAATCTCTTTTTGTCTCGTCGTGTGGAAATAGACCTCGACCAGGAAGTTCACTCTCACCTCTCAATGCTGGTGGAGGAAAACACACGAGGAGGCATGTCACCGAAAGAAGCACAGCGTGCGGCGTGGATCGAACTTGGCGGTATCGAACAGGTGAAAGAACAGGTCCGTGAGCAGAGGATCGGCAACTGGCTCCATTCCGTCCTCTCGGATTGCCGTTTCGCCCTCCGCCAGCTCCGCAAATCTCCGGCCTTTGCCGTCACCGCCGTCCTCACGCTCGCGCTCGGCATCGGCTCCACAACAGCCATCTTCAGCCTTATCAACGGCGCTCTCCTGAATCCTTATCCTTATAAGAATGCCGAACGCCTCGCCACCTTTGTCGTTTTTTCCGCCGAACAGTTCAGAGCATGGCGTTTTCCTGCTACGGCTTTTGTTGATTTCAAGCAGCAGAACCACACTTTCGATGACATGTTTGGCCTGGTCTACCGCAAGGTTCATTTCACTCGCAGCAATGGCGCCGAGGAGTTTACAGCTGGCTCGGTCACGCCTGACGCGTTTGCATCTTTAGGAATACAGCCTCTTCTCGGGCGGCCCCTCACCGACGAAGACGCCAGACCCGGCGCCCCTCCCGTTTTCGTAATCAGTTTCAGATTGTGGACCAATCTATTCCATCGCGACCGCAACATCCTTGGCACGATCCACACCCTCAACGCCACCCGCATGACTTTAGTGGGCGTCATGCCTCCGCGTTTTCAAATCGGCGATTTCGATCTTTGGCTACCTCTGAATATCACCAAAAATACCTTCATACCTGGCGCTGGAATTCAATCAAACGAAATCTGGACTGTCGGTCACCTCAAGTCGGGAGTCAGCCCCGAAACCGCTGCCGCGGACCTCCAACTCATCGCCGCGCCGTTTCAAAAGGACGACCCCAGCTACTTCCCCCCTCACTTCAGAATTGTGGTCAACACCCTCGACAGCCAGGCAGTCGGTCGTGACTTCAAATTCGGTCTCTTCGCTTTAATGGTCGGAGTCACGATCCTGCTCCTCATCGCATGCAGCAATGTAGCTATCCTCCTCCTCGCTCGCGCCACAACGCGAGAAAGAGAATTTGGCATTCGCTCGGCTCTGGGTGCAGGTCGTCTCCGCCTGATTCGCCAATTGCTGATTGAGAGTTTCTTGCTGGCGATCACCAGTTGCGCCCTTGGTTGCTTGTTCGCTTATCTCGGACTGAAAACAATGGTTGCTGTGATCCCTCCGGATACGATTCCCCCCGAAGCAGCCATCAGGCTTAGCCCGGCCGTTTTGCTTTTCTCTCTTTGCGCTACAATCATCACCACTGTAATTTGCGGATTGGTCCCTGCCCTTTATGCGCATCACGCTAACCCTCAAGTCACGCATACAAGCGTTGGAAAGGGAGTGAGCGCCGACTCCCGCCAAGGGAGTCTTCGTAACTCGCTGGTCGTTGCAGAGGTTGCGCTCTCAATTGTTCTGTCAATCTCTTCCGGCCTGATCATGCGCAGCCTCTTCGCGCTCCAAAATGTGAATCTAGGGTTCAATCCTTCAAAGGTTGTTTATGCGGACATTTCATTGCCCGAAGGCCAATATGACACCGCGCAGCAAAAGCATTTTCTCTTCCGCGAGGTTCTGAATCGCATTACCCGATTTCCCGGCGTCCTGGCGGCCACGGAGACTACCAATTTCCCGCCTTACACATTTGGTTGGACAACTGTTGCCATAAGTGGACAGACGCCACCACAGAATAGGAACACCGCATCCATCTTCTGCACTGAGGGTTACTTTCAAACGGTTGGCCTGCCACTTCTTCGCGGAGCTCTTTTCTCCCAAAACGATGTCGATTCCGCTCATCGCCTAGTGGTAGTCAACCACACATTCGTCCGTGATCGTTTCGGTGAAGAGAACCCCATCGGCCGGCAAGTAAGGTTCAGCGACTATGAAACCTGGCCCGATTGGCCCCGCGATCCGTACTTCGAGATCATTGGCGTTGTCGCCGACGCCAAGAATGCTGGCTTACAGGATCCTCCCCGGCCCGAGGTCTACCTCCCCGGTACACTGGCTGGCGCTCCGCCGCGCGGCCTCATGATCAGCACCACCGGCAACCCGCATGCGATTCTCGAGCGAGTTCGCACTGAAGTCTCCGCGGTCGATCCCAATGTTGCCATCGGCGAAGCCGGGACCATTGCCACTCGCCTCGATCACTACTATTTTGCGCGTCCCCGTTTCCTCCTTATTACTCTCTGCACCTTCACCGCGGTCGCCTTCCTCCTCGTCGCCGTTGGTGTCTTCAGCGTCATCTCCTACACCGTTGCCGCCCAGACGCACGAAATCGGCATCCGCATTGCGCTGGGCGCACGGGCCACGCAAATCCTTAGCCTAGTTGTGAAAAGAGGCTTGCGCCTCATTCTTGCCGGCATTCTAATCGGCCTGTTCGCCAGCTATTTCCTTACACGCCTCCTTTCCAGTCAAATCTGGGGCGTCTCCACAACCGACCTTTCTACCTTTGCCACGATGGCTTCTCTAGCCCTTTTTGTGGGCACCTTCGCCTGCCTTGTCCCTGCCCGCCGTGCCGCACTCGTCGAACCCATAGTCGCCCTGCGCCACGAATAGGGTTTAACTGCCAGTCTTATGGTTATTGGGGTTAAATCAACCTACTTCGATGCATAGAACAGTTTCCCGGCAAATGCCTTATTTGGGCAGCAGCGGGGTTCGCAATTGTTGGCGCGCTTACGTATTTTGCGATCGCTGTTTTAATTCTCGCCTTTCGTCGTTAGCACTGTGGTTTCCAACGTCGGAGCTAGAGTTGAGAGCCGGTCCTGCATCACCTTGGATTCGAATGGAGTGAAACACATGGCTCCCTCAGAAATTTTCCGCACTTCTTCATCAGTCCATCGTCCGGACATGATTCCGCTGATCGAATGAGAGTTCGATCGCAACAACAGGTGACCGATTTCATGCGCTAGTACGTGGCCCAGAAGTGAATGCGCGAGACTCCGCTCCTTAGCCATTTTTTGAATCCGGTCATAGAAAAGGTACGCGTAGAAGCCGACCCCATTCTCATCCAGCGTAGCAATGCCGAGGACATCGGTGCGGTTCCGGACCTTCGCGCCAGTCGCTTGAGGAAGGATTTTCAACGCAAAATAGGTGGGACCAACGACGTGGCAACCTGCGGGTTGGCCTTTCTCCCATTTCTCAGAGCAGTTCCGCCAGAGCACTTCCACTCCAGCATCGTGAAAAATCCTGTTCACTTCCGACTCTGCCGCGACCATGAGCCCCACGGGAACGTCGGCATTGTTATAGACGGAGATATGCAGCTCCGGGCTTAAAACCTTTGTGGCTGGTGCATCCTGGGCAAAGCATGGAGAAGGCAAAAACGACGACGTTAAGAGTGCGCAAACGGCGAATTCTCTGTTCACGGGTGTCACCTCAAGGGCGACAGTGCTTTCCGCGAACAGGTACCTCAATGCTCCGCAGGCAACGAGTCAGGGGGCAGCAAGTGACGGGCTAAAGTGCTTGACATGTGCGGTTTACAGCCGAAAGTGACGAGATTTGCCCACGGGTGTAGACTTCGTGTTTGCAGAGACGTGATGTCACTACAATTCAAACTTCCGAAAATCCTCCGCTTTGGAGCCTTCCAAGTAGATGTTCGGGCAGGTGAGTTGCACAAGAATGGAGTGAAGCTGAAGCTCCAGGAGCAACCCTTCCAGGTGCTATGCCTGCTCCTGGAGCATCCTGGGGAGTTGGTTTCGCGTGAAGAACTCCGCGATCGACTTTGGCCGGCGGACACCTTCGTGGACTTCGATCACGGCCTCAACGCCGCGATCAAGAGGTTGCGCGATGCGCTTGGCGAATCGGCAGACGCTCCTGTATTCATTGAGACGCTCGCTCGACGTGGGTATCGCTTCATTGCTCCGGTCAACGGCTCCTCCGCACCGAGCGGAATTGCAATCGATGCCGCCCCAGAACGAAGCAAGACTTTTTTCTCGCGTCATTGGATCACCGCCGCCTTGCTCTCCCTGTTCGTGCTGGGCGTTCTAGGGTTGGGTATATGGCGGCTTCCATCGCGGCCAAAAGAGGTCGTTGAACGTCAACTGACCGCGAACTCATCAGAAAACAGTGTCAGCAGCGCGGCGGTCTCCCGTGACGGCAAGTACCTCGCCTACACGGACGGCGCAGGCATCTATCTGAAACTGATGGGCACAGGTGAGACCCATCCCGTGCCCTTGCCGGCAAACTTCTCCGCTCATGTGGACGACTGGTTTCCGGACGGATCTCACTTACTTGTCACGCGAGAGGAACAGCCGGGCAAACTAAACTTGTGGAGTATTTCGGTTTTCGGAGGTTCGCCCCGTCAACTGGCGGATGATGGTCGAGCAGGATCGGTGTCCCCGGACGGATCCCACATCGCCTTCCAGCGCCTTGGCTATGGCCGAGAGGAGTGGGTCATGGGTTCCGACGGAACGGATCAGGCTAAGGTTGCGGCCGACAAGTCTTCCTTTGTGGGACAGCCGACGTGGTCTCCGGACGGCAATCAAATCGCTTACGTCAGGATGGACTCTGCCTACCACACGCAGCAGAGCTCTATTGAGATCAATGAATGGCGGAGTGCAAGAGCCGAGACCCTTTTTTCTGACAATCGCCTGGGTCCGGCGCTGCGTTGGCTACCGAATGGCCGCCTTGTATATGCCTTTGGGGACGAAGAAAACCGGCAGGGCGCAAGCCTTTGGATGATGCCGCCGCAACAATCTGGAAAGATTGCCGAGTCCTCGAAACGGATCACGCGAGGAATCGGTTGGATAGGACAGATCAATGGAAGCGATGACGGGAAAACCTTGACTTTCCTTAGAGAGAATACGCTGGTGAGTATTTTCATCGGTTCGCTGGCACCGGACGGCACGCATTTGCTCGCGAACCGGAGGTTGACACTCGATGAGAACCAAAATGAACCGTTTGCTTGGACACCAGATGGCAAGGCAGTGTTGTTTAGTTCGAATCGAAACGGTACACCGCAGATATTCAAACAAGCCATCGATCAGCCCCTGGCAGAAAATCTGATGACCAGTGCTGAGCAGCTCTTACAGCCCCGGGCAACTCCTGACGGCACTGAGATCTTATATATTTCGACTTCGAAATCCGGCGACCTTGAAACTTCATCTTCCATTTTCGCTATCCCCGTGGGCGGCGGAACTCCTCGCCTGGTTCTCAAAGATGTCCGCATCTGGAACGTGCAGTGTGCGCCCTTGCCGTCAACGATCTGCCTGTACAGCATCAAGAAGGGGAATACTTCGGAAACGTTTCGGTTTGACGTGCGGAGTGGAAAAAGTAAAGACCCTCCCCAAATCGATTGCGATTGCAATTGGAGCTTGTCCCCCGATGGTTTGCAACGAGCCATAATTCCTGGTGGCCCCAAGAATGGAACGATCCAGTTCCGCTCCACGCTTACAGGCGAAAAGCGCGAACTGGCCATAAAGGGGTGGAATGGATTGGATAGCATCGTCTGGTCAGCAGATGGAAAGAGCCTCATGGTTTCCTGGCATCAGGAGTCTGACAGTGCTTTGCTGAAGGTCACTCTCGATGGTCGAGTTTCAGTCCTGCTTCGTTCGAGCAATCCCCAAATATTGGGCGCGATCCCGTCGCCTGACGGGCGATCCTTGGCTATAGCGGGATTCAGCACGACACGTAATGTGTGGCAAATCGAAAATTTCTGGTGACCTGGCGCAAAGGGCAGATAGCCACGCGAAGCTAGACAACAAACGGGATGCTTCTGATGTTGTGCGGCCAGGCGCGCAAACAGAATTGTTCCTCCTCAGTTTGCGAATTTCATGGCGCCATTGAATTAATTATCTATCCACAAATCAAGTTCACGCTGTTATGGCATCAGAAGCCTAGCCGTCAACACGCGACAGCAAATTCGGCCGTATCCAATATCGTGCCTTGCCGCTTGCGGCCAATTGCCAGCCTGCTAACTTGCGCGAGGGCAAGACCCGATCGAAACATTAAGGAGATTCCGATGAAGAATAAATTCACGGTAATGATCGTTCTGTTAGGGTGCGCTGCTGTACCCAAGTTCGGGCAGTCCATTCCGAGTAGTCTCGGGCAAGGGACCAATCTGAAGGTCGACTCTAGTCATAAAGTGGAAGGCAAACTACCGACCATAAATGCGGCCCTTAAGCTTCTGCCTCCGGCGATGTCGAACACGGCGACGGTTTCTGGGAGCTGCATCGAGAATATTCTGATCCAAGGTTTCGACCGCCTCACGCTTGTTACCACCACAGGCGCGACACCTTAGGTGGTGTGCGATGATCTGAAATAATTTGAAGCAGGTGGTCTTAGCAAGAAATAGCCGACCACAACGAGGAGCGCGAGATGCGCCAGGGTTTCCGAGAGAGAATGAAAAGCGCTCAAGCCGACATGGAAAGCGAGCCAGGCGATCAACAGCCAGCGAGCCCAGCCGTGACCCAAGAGCAAGAAGACTCCGCCGATGACAGCTAGCAGCCGCACGAGGGAGACTAGGACGATTCCAGGTTCGAGGGGCCTTTCCTGAAAGTGATAGACGAGGCCTACCAACCCCGCAGCGATGAATAAGCAACCTAGTATCGTGACCGGCAAAGGACGCTTCATAGCATTCCAATCCTATTGGCAGCCCTCAAGCCAATGACCTGCAACGGAGATTGTATGCCAAATATGCTTGTCGTTTTAGGACGGTTCGAGGCCGACCAAAGTGCGGACATGTACTTCCAGTTTAACATCTATTGAACTCATATAGTAGTAAAATACACACAGGATTTGCGTCTCGCTCTGTAGCGAGAGGCCAGTCATTACGGACCATGGCCTCCTCCGCCGACTACCTGCGGATCTTCGATTGGCTCCCCATCAACGATGATGT
>Ga0137397_10001257_pt1 | contig 17700 bp, 17 predicted proteins | sample czorhiz116metaG_FD_106658 | JGI IMG/M metagenome (GOLD analysis project Ga0137397, IMG submission 106658) | Vadose zone soil microbial communities from Angelo Coast Range Reserve, California, USA - czorhiz1.16 metaG | ecosystem: Environmental > Terrestrial > Soil > Vadose zone | place: USA... | reverse complement strand
ACTTGTTCGAAACTTGCAACGATCGGGGCCTTTTCGCAACCGAAGATGCATGGCGGAGGCGTGCACGTGGATGCGTCGAGACTGCCGCGTCACTCGTTTGTTGTGCCAATGCTGAAGTACGCGTGTTCGGGGACATCGGAATATTACTCAATGGCCTAGGCGGTGTCAAGGAGATCTGCGAGTCGTCAATAGGGGGATCAGATCAATCATTCGTCACACGCTGGACCTGTCTTTCGCTTCTTGTCACTCGAGGGATGCTAGATAACGACCTGCATGTGTTACGGGAACGGTCTGGGAATGCTGTCAAGGCACTTTCGCAACTCCGAATAGAAGGTGTGGCCATAATCGATGATGGCGATGAAGATGAAGATGCGCTGAAGAATGCTCGAAGGATTGACGAGCGATTCAACGCGGCGAAGGCGTTTTGCGTCAACCAATTGAATCTGGCACTTTGTACCCCGGAAGCGGACAGGACGGAAGAACAAACCAGGGATATACTCCGTGGATATAAATTTAGGATTTCGGAACTGGAGCGCATCCAGACCGAGGCAGACCTTATGGAGGAAATCGATTGGAGTATCTCGGTCGTCGATTTCACGATTCGCAGCCTCACCAGCGGGCTAATTCTGCGTTTGCCCGGCGTAAACTTTGACGAATTCCTCCGATTCGTGCCTTCTCCACCAGACCAACTTTTTATTTGTCCAGGTGCTGATATGGGTGGAGGTCACGGTCCCATCGCCCCACAGTGGATTTTCCTGCGACAGCGACTTCGGTGTCTGGGCTCCTTTGGCCCCAAGTTACGCGACTTCGTTGAGGGTCGCCGGGATACTGCAGATTATGAAGCAATGCTCAAGCATCTGAAAAGCATCTGGGACGCCGCCAACGAAAATGCCTCAATCGCCAACGTGCGACACCTGATGGAACGGCAGCTGTGGCGTCTACGGGATCTGCGGGACGGCGGCGGTTTCGGTTTCACAATCGAGCTCTTCTTTCTATCACTCCGACAACTATTGTCCACGTCCTCTTCCTCCCCGTCGGCCTCCAACTCGACCTTTTTCGTCGGCACGTTCAACGCTATCACGGCCGACTGGAGACAGCACAAACACTCGCTCGGAACGCAACGAGTCCTCCTCAACCTCACCTGCGACTTGGCCGCCGATCAGCGTGGACTGTTCTCCGATTACCCTTACCCGAGCTACATCACAGACGAGCTCCTGGAGTTGCTGGGGAAGGTACTCGAAGGACAGATGGGCTCGCATATCGATGACGCAATGGAAGAACTCAAGGACGTTTGGTCGTGGGTATACGGGGAGGAGGACGACAATTTCCCAGAAAAGGCGTGGCGGGTTATCGCACGTACACGAACGCCCGTGTCATCATCTCCATAGCCTTTACCCAACACAAAACACATCCGATATCTAGCGGCATCCAGTGCTGCCCACACCGGATCGAAGCCCAAAATCATACGACGTGATCCGGGCCGAAGGAACCCTACATCGTGCCCCGTCAATACACACAATACCATACTATCTTGCGGACTGTGTGCTGGAATCGGAAGGTACAAGGGCTCCCGGGAAAGAGGCGGAGTTGCGCTAGAGCACAGCTCATGCCTCGTGCTGGAGCGTACGGATTTCTTGTTCTATTGCCCGAGGAGGGCTCATTTACTTTGGTATGAAATTATCTTATCGCACACACATGTGCCTGGGGCGGGCGTCAATTGCATATGTAACGCGGCGCCCCGAATACCTCGCGCATTCCCAATCATGCTTGTCTACGCTCTACCTTGTCTATGCTCTACCTTGTCTACGCTCTACCCATACAAAGTGCACCAGCCATTGACAACGTGATGTACTGGGGGCAGTTACTATCCAGCGCAACCATGGGATTCAGGACACATGCTCTTCCCACCATGACTTCTGATGCTTGCAATGAATTTGCAGAGGTTTGCCAACACCATGGGCAGAATTGAAAGATGATAAAGGCCTGAAATTTCCTGTAACGTTCCAAGCCTTGCATCTATGCCGCTGGACTTGGCCCCCTTTCCCTGAGCAATCAATCACGTGGTAGTATTTACCCCCTTTGATTTGGACTCTAGCGCGCAACGGACACATCAATCCTGAAGCGGCTCCAACTCGCGCACGCGAGATCTCATTGCCGTCATGGACAGTTGCCTGCACAATGGCTATGAATGCCTATGATGTCCCCCGCACCAAGGATATCTTTGGTATCCACCGTGCCAAGCCAACTGAGCACTGCCAGATCCTTCACCTGCACCTTCACACCGCTTTCGCTGTGTGTTATGTGAAAGGTGTGAGAAAGCGCGGAGAAAGCAGAAAGGCGTGCACCTGCGACAGCCGTGATGGGAGTCGTTATGTATTGTTCGCCGTCGAACACATTCGACGTTACGCTTGTTGCGTTGTCTCCCCCGTCGAGCGCGCGCTGTGACTTGTCGGGGAGAGTGTCACGGTGTCACGGTCGTGCTTGAGTCGCTTGCATTTCATCGAGACAGAGAGGAAGGGAGTTTGCTGACTGAACGGCGATGACACAGCCGTTTATGGTCATCGTAAAGGCAAGGGGCACCAGAAGTGAAATAAACCGCAGTATGCGATGACCGACACTGGCAAAAGCAGGATGGTGTCCGTAACTGTAAAGTCCGTCCAATGAGACCGACTGTTCGGCGTTGTCAAACAAGATGTGTTAATTTGTATCAGCTTTGCGAACATCGCCAAGCAATTTGACAACCAACATGCGGCGAATGAATAGCGCCAGCACTGGAAAGAGGGGTCAGTGCGCCACGCGGAAGCGGCTATGGGATGTGAAAATAACGTACAAATCGTGTTGACACAATTGTCGGTTCCGGATCGCATGTTCTTTCGAACAATAAACCGCTGTTGCCAGTCATGGCACTAGTACTGTTGATGGTTGCATCAGTTTCTCGGGTGGTCGCAGCTAGCCCAAACGATGTGACAAAGTGAACTGCCCTGAGTGCTGTGCTGACTGACATACGTTTCTGTTATTTGCCAAAGTAGAACATTTAATTGAAAGGATAAAGTGGGTAAAGATATTTTCCCATAAGTGATTTCATTGAAAATGTCTACTATAGTGGTAATATATATTCCATGTTGATGTATCGTAGATGGCCCCACAAATAGGCAATCGGTGCGGCCCACTGTTTGAGTATATGAGGAGTATATGACTCATAGTGCACTCGGGCCAAGGCAGTGCTCCGCAGTACAGCAACATGCCGCGGTGACTACGAAAACCCAGGGATGTGTTGACGTCGTGGCACCACAAAGCGATTCAGCTGCAGGATTGGTTGCCAGCTCCCCTGCGAGACGTGAACGACCCCAATAAGAATGACCTGGTCCTTCGTGATCCCTCCAACGCCGACCCGCCAGTTTGGATCTTGCCCTTCAAATCGCTGGGCCTCCTACACGAGATGGTTATGAAACGATCGCCGAAGATTCCGAGACAATGGATGCTTACGTCTAAGAACCTGTCCACCGCGTTTGCGACGCGCATGGCAAATTGCTCGAGGGTAATTGTGTAGTGAGCTGTCGTCTGGTCTCTCGTCCTGATCTGCGAATTCCATTCGGCGTAACCAGGCCACTAAAAACGAGCTTCAGCAACACACACTCTAGACATTGACGCGTGATCATAGAAGGGGGGGACAAAGGGGGAAAAATACTTACGTTTATGCGAACATACAGACTAGACCCGTTCCCGACTGGGGCTGCATCGCCTGCACCTAGTAGCGTTGCACTATCACCACCTACAGCCCCGGGCATGGCCAAGGCTAGACCAAGCGTTACTCGATCATTGTGGACGAAGAAAACGGGCATGTTCAGCGAGACGTTGGCACAGCGTTGGGCGTCAATAGGACTTCCTGAAGAAAACATGCGCTGCGGAACGACCGTGCCGACCTGACTGATGGCATAGTCGAGCGGCCGTCCGTTGATGACAAGGGAACTTGAAGGACGAGCATTCTGCACAGCGGTGCTTGTGAAAAAGAAAGCGTGGGGAATTTCCTGGGAGACAGTGGGACGAAGAGACCGTCCGTCAACACCCAAAAGACGTGAAAAGTACCGCATTGCGTCCTCGGGGGAAAACGTTTGAGCGATGGTCCCGTCAACGTAGAGATCCATCTACAAAGGTTCTGGTGTCAAGATGGGAAGACATTGTAACATCGTAGACCTACTGCTTGTGTGTGTGTTTTTCGAGAGCGTGCAGTGCTCGTCCTTTCAATCAGCCTCCTTTTATAATCGGTGAACGTGAGTGTAGCGGTCCGTTCATAGGCCAGAGTTGGTTTCCTGTAACCGGAGGGTTGAGTGAAACGTCGCTATGACGCAGGTCCAACGGTGGCGGATGCAATGAGTTCAAAAGGCCCTTGGAACCTGGATTCATGCATCGGCAGCTACGTTCACTAGAATCCAGAATGAAATGGCATGTCGTGATGCATAGAAATATACGGATAAGAACAGGGCATGATTTTAGAGCAAGAAAGTTGGATACTCGGTAATGTGGCGTATTAACACGAAATTGGTGAATGGAAACAGAAGGTTAGGCTTTGTATGCACTGTGTGTGAATGGGGTTGACGGTCTACCGGACAGCCATCAGAGAGTTAGAACGATGTCATCGCATAAAGAACGATATATACGTACCGGAGAGATACGTCCTTCGGGCATAGAGCTTGACTCATACCGGCATTCGAATCTGTGACAAAATAGATTCGTAGCTGGCGTCCCCGCACCCCCTAATTGCATCAAAAAAGGATAATGTAATAACCAGTAATTCCCAGAGGTCTGACCTTGTCTCAGGCTGGTCCAACGAGCGTTTCGTCTTAACTATATTACATAATCCAGTACCTATTTCCGACCTCCTGAGCGCTACGAGCGTTGGTCGCGAGTATGATACGTCCAGGGAGAGGACAGGGAATTCTCACCTCTCCTCGGAATCTTTCGACCGTATTGCCCGAGGAAAAGGCGCGAAGTTGGATCGAAACAACTATCCAAGAATAGACATAGTTTCTCACGCGTCGAGGATGATGCATAGCATCGATGATATGACCAGACCGAGTTACTACTGTAGTGCATGGATATATGAATAGAATAAATAGTACCTTTCCGCTTGGAGGTTAATGAAGGGAAAGTAGCATTCGGAGGCGCCCTTGGCGGCGTCGTGCTCCTCATGTCTTCGACAGGGGGCTTCATTCGGTGGCCCACCTTGGGCATTGCCGCATTGGTCCACATTCTCTTAAGCCACGGTACACGTCGTACGCCACCTAGGACACAACTGCCAAGCACATGGGTCCGCTGAGTTTTGTGAGATACATTGGGCTCAGTCATTGTCTCTACCTCGACGCCGCTTTCGGAGTCGACGACACAAATGACATGTCTTCGCCTTTTTGGAGAATACTCGTTGTACCTTCTCGAGGCCGGAAGGGGGCGTTGATGCTCTTCTCTTCTAGGAGCCCTCGGAAATAGTAGACAATGGGAAGAAGGTCGAGGGCCAAGAAAATGACGGTGCTGACAGGACCTGGGCGCGGATGGCAGGAGAATGTGATCGGGACACGGACACCGCAATCATTGAAAGGGTCAAGTTTGTGGATATCCAAAGCAACATACTCGAGGAAGTCCAAAAGATGTCGCCAGGAACCCTCATCTCTGACACCCTCCGCAAATCGCGCACGAGGAACAAATCTCTGGTCACAGGACCCGTTCTGGTGTGTTTGGGTACTAACAATTAAATATACTTGAGGTCGGACGAGCTATCGTGAGTAGTAGTTAGAGTAGATGCATATTTGACACTGTGACTATGAGTGGGTGAAAGGATGCGAATAGTAGCACTTTCGCGTCTGGATGACGCAACACGCACGAAGTTTGTGTCTGGTCGAGCTGGCCTGGATGCGGGCCCCTGGCAGTAGCAGAACTGCATGCCCCATGAAGGAGGAACCGGCCGCGTCCGCCTTGCACTCTCCGCGAGCGCCCCAGCACAGTGGGGTAGGAAGGCGAGCATGCGGTTATAATGGGATGACCATCTTTGCCAGCTTTCTTGGTGATGCCGCGTGTGATGCTGGGAGGCCAACATAGAGCCGGCCAAGTCTCATCGCCATTGACTAGATGAAAGCCAGGCCTGAGTCTAGTAAGATAGGAGTGAAGAGATGAACTCCTGAAAACTCTGAACGCCTGGAGAGTTAAGGCGGAGAGCCACTGAGGCAGAGTTGAAGGAGTTCAGAGGAACTGGAATCAAGCGAGGGCGGCAGAGGCGGCAGTAGTGGCGTTTAAGAATAATACTGTGCTTCCTATTAGCTAGAGTGTTCATAAGGAGACGAGAGGGCTGCCCATACCTGAGGGGTTCTTTAGCTCGTCAATGCTCGTCGGGAAGAGGGACAATGGGCGAGATGCGGGGATAGACGGCTCTCCCTGTGTTAGGCAACTCTATCGACCTTTCGCTGGTGGGGCTTGACTCTTCCTGGTTGAACTGATTCACCCTCTCTAAAGCTGTATCGGTTTCGGAATGTTAAGACTCAGGGGCTGCGTACGAGGAGTGACGCGAGCGCTTGAGCCGGAGAGTGATTGAGTGATGGGCAGTGAATGCCAGTGATGCAACGGAAAGCGTGGCGCCAAAGGATTGGGTAATCATACCCATGCTGAGAGGGATGGCCCTAGACGCTGTCCTTCAAGGAGGTATGCATCCTCCCGAGCGTAGGGCGGAGATACGTGTCTTTCCCAGGCTAATGCCATCAAGGTCTCTGTACTGATTGGAAGGCAACATGGTGAACGCAGAGTACGAATGCTTTATCTTGCACCACGATGTCGGTGAGACGGAACTCAAGGAATACGAGAAGGTTGAAACCTCGTGATGCTGCATGCATGCTGTCAAGGCAGGGCATATCGGAGTTCTCCTAAATCATGAGCGAATCAACGGACGCGCCATCGAGTGAGTGAAGTTGGGGGAAGAGATTGCGCACAGGGGTGGTTGTTAGGCACCGCCGCATATCCATCGAGAGAAGGAAGTATGATCAAGCAAGGGGCGGTGATTGAGGAAGGAGAAGGAAGGGCGGAAAGGTAAGAGAAAGACGGGGAGGAGGAGGAGCGTCGAGACGGCAGGTGAGAGAAAATGCTGACTACAGTAGTGGTGGTCAACGGTTCAAATCTCGTCCTCGAATGCACATTGGCCAGCAGAGTTGAGTCCGTTCACAGGAGCGGATGGTTGGCACTTTCCGGTAATCCACACCATTATCGGGCTGCAGAAATGGATGGGCCACGCTGTTGTGGACGCAGAGGAGGTGCCGCCGGTCTGACGCCGCCGGGTAACACGTGTGTGACCACAGGCCCTATGTGTGACGTAGCACAGAGCGCTAACGGGACGCCATCTACTGCAACAGTAGCAGTCACGAAACCTCGAGTACTGGCTCGTATTGACAGTACCTATATTTGGCCGAAAGAATCAGAGATTATCCCCTAGTGCCGTTGCAGCGCAACGTTGTTTTAATGTGATCTGAGGGTCGATGAAAGTGAGTTCGAACTTGCTTGAATCGAGCGCCGCGCAGGGGTGCACAGACGGCCACGTCTTGTCAGCAGCTGCAACTGGGCTTTGGCCAAATATATTATGTTTCACGTTTTACCACAGCATCAATACGCGAGATCTGAGGGGACGAGACGACGGTCGCGTATCCATTCACGTTTCCATGGCCCGGGCCCGGGGGTCATAGTAAGACTAATTGACCATGTCGTCATACGCGTACCAAAGTGTAGCGAGTGTAGAGATTGCTGGCGATGCTAGCGCACGCTTGCGCATGCGTTCTATGGGTGTTTCCGAGTCGGATCCAGGGCAGCAGGTATCTACTCCACATGAAGTTGTCTTGATGGTCTTACTGTATCTATTTGGGCTTTCAAGCTGGTGCACTCCCACGCCATTCGAACAGAATTGATGAGTGCTGATGAACGTTTCAGCATGGCGAGGGGTGTTTGTGTAAATCGATTCACCAAAGATACCATCCAGGTACCCGGGCCTCCGAGTCGTTCGGACACTTCGGTCTTCACACGATCAACGTTTTGTACTCCATCTTAACATGATCCATGTTCTTTTCATGTCGTGGGCCGGAGTCACGGAGGAAAACGTGTTTCGCACGCTTTCCAAACGACCGATGCCTGTGTGAGCCACATCGAGATCGGGCAGACTTGATGGAGCAAGTCGATTCAGAACCAGCCATTCCACTTCACACCTGCAAAACTCCGCAAAGCTGGTCCGTCCTTGAGATTTACTGTCCTTTATGTTCTTTCAACCATAGAGGGTCGGGATTTGTGACAATTTACCTGAAAAAGGACAATACTATTCTTGGCGCTGGTTTTGAAAATGGGTGGGTTTTTGAAAACTCGAGATATCTACCTCTCCTGTGAGCTCATGCCCTCTGGCATCTCTGAATAGGTGCTTGTGGTGCATACAAAGCCAGCTGTCCAATTTATTTGAAACAAATCCATAGAGATTTGGTAGAACTGCAGGAAAAGTGGGTGAAATTTCATATGACCTGCAGAAAACCATGTCTGGACAACTGTCACGAGGGAAAATTGCAAAATAAATTTGATAGAGTTGAATCTCATATATCTCCCAACCTCTATGCGAAATCCTAGGCCCCGCAAGTGACTGCAGCGTACATGGCAGTAATTTTGACAAGAGCGTGACGATTGGTGATAATCTATCTCAACGGGGTTTCAAAATCACAAACCATTTAGACCGTGAGATCGTGTGAGATCTCGTGGCGAGCGAGATAAATCAGTGCGCAGTGCTGCTGGTGCCGAGCGGAGAGTGAATCAGCTTGACAGGCACCGTGACTGATGTGACTCAAAAGTTTTCAAAAACCCACCTTTCAGTCCGGCATGGTGCTCCCCAGGACACAACCTTTGATATTCAACTTTATGATACATAGGTGTCTAGGTTAGAAGTATACCTGCCTCTGAGAGAAAGCCGGTGGCCCATACCCATTGGGAAGTATGTTTCCGAAACACATTTTCAAAAATTTTCAAAAACCCACCCCACGATAGTACGGCCGGCCGCAGCCATCCTTCCTCGATTGAGAAGTGCACCACCACGTACTGCCAGTGGTCACTGCAGTCAGTCACGCCATCATGGATGCCCGGGCCATGAAGGAAGCCAAAAATTGAAGTTTGGGAGCTGTCATTTCGCATGGGCCCTGGGTAGCGTGCCAATCCGGCTCCACGGACAGTACTGTACATCGTGTGGGCCGGGCCCCATGTTTCCAGAGAGACGAGACAAGAAGAGGGTATAGAAACATTGTAAATCATCGTGGCGACGACGGTTGACGGTGACGGACAGCCTGAGCAGAGGCTCCACGAATCGAATCGATCTCAGCCTGAGACCACACGCTCGCCTTTTCACCACAACTCGTATGAAGCCTCGTAGACATACGCTCTTTTTAAATCGCGGGGGTCAATGTACAATGTACCAAATCGATTCTGCTCGTACGTTCCTCCTGCCGCCGCTTCACCAACCTAGTAATTAGTTACCGGCACTACACCGAGTAATTCGAGAGAGAAAACAGGTAGCCCATAAATCAAATCCGATTCGTTTTCTCTTCCTTTGCTATCAGCCTTCTTTCACGAAGAGGTCGATCGACCTTCGATGTAAATCGTCCAGACTGATTGCCTATGCTGGTATATTGTTGGTGATCCAGGCTCCGACCAATAAATGTTACTAACTACGAGCTCGAATGCTACTATTGTATCCGTCAATGCGAGCAAAGCAAAGTCTGTCGAGGATATGGTTTTTGTTTGAGCCCTGCAGCGTTGCATGGATCCGGTATATAAGCTGTAAATGATGATTGCATGCGTCTCATAAATATATCGTACCACCGGGAGCTCTAATTCCCGACGAGACGATCGCACGAAAGGAAGGGTATAGACAAACCACACGCAGTTGGTGGAAAGTACACCTTCCAAAAAGTGCAGGTATCGCCTAATTGAAGGAATCGCTCACGAGCGCGTGGTTGCCCCGAAGGTTCAAAAACGAGTACTTTTTTTGCAACGGAACATCCGATCGACACGTCAACAGACCAATGATCCAAAAAAAAAAAAAGATACGCACCTCCGCCAGCTCCGGTCGTGCACCGCGCACAACGTTGACGTACACCATGTTTGGCTCCGTCCAGAAGGGTCGCAGGCCCGCCGTCTCCAGGGATTCCCACCACTTGGCAAACTGGTCAAATCGCTCGTGACCCTCGCGCGCGTGAATCTCGATTTGAAGTTGGCCGATGGGCAGGGCCTCCCGAGCGTGCTCGGTGACGAACGTCGTGAGCGCGTCAAATTCGCCGCCTTCAATGTCAACTTTGAGGATGTCGATGAACGTGTGACCTGATCAACAGAGCGGGGGGGGAAAAAATCAGCTTTGTGATGAAAAAGGTACGGCACTGTTGATTCGCAGGGATGAGGGCACGCACCGTTGAGCTTCATGAGGGAATCGAGCGTCCACCACTTGGGATGGTCGTTCTCTCCATGCATGTCCGTCCCGCCAAGCGCCCAGGGTTCGAAGTGAGCTCGATGACTGAGCTCCGGATCATCCATGATCTCGGGCCCCCACTGCCCAAGGGAGGTCAAGTCAGGGCGCCCGCGCAATAGAAGAAAAAGGGCGTGGAACACGTACGCCGCTCACACTAAAGTCATACCCCCAGACCTCGCAACCGGGAGCGCGCTGCAGCAGGCCTTGTTCGAACGACGACTCGCCGTTGATACCTATAATCACACATCATTACATGAGCATGAGTATGATACGGGGTGGGGTGTTTTCACACGCGCTCGGCCGAGCCGAACGCGGCGAGAGGCCAAGAGAAAGGCGGGGCATACCGAAGGAGTAGATCACGCATTTCTTTTGCCTCTCCACGCGGTCCATGCCGCAGACCCACTTGCCGCCGTCGCCCAGCGTTCCAATACGTTCAATGAGATGCGGGCATTGGAAAGCCGGGATAAAAAAGTCCCCTGTGGGAAAGGAAAAAGGGGTCACGCGTAAACGTCGATGTTTTAGAGCGCGAGAAAGACGCACATATGGTATATAGCTTTTCGCTCGAGGGGTACCTTTAAAAAACAACAAATTCATGGTCAAAACGACACGTCGACGCGTTAGGCGTGTGAGGAGTAAGGAGTGGGGGAGCGACAGAAATGAAGGTGAAAAAACAAAAACAAAAACAAAAACAAAAAAAACAGAGATGTTGTCAAAGGGAAAGGGAAGGGTACTACCGCACTCACGGGTTGACGAGCTCGTTCGTAGGTCCCCACTTTGTGATGAGTTGTTGGCGCTCTTGGAGGACTTTTGCGTAGCGCGTTTCTTCGCGGCTCAGCCAGGCGTTGAGCGAGAGACCGTGGCCACCGATGACGTCGCGATAGTAGCCGGGCTGTGAGGGGGACGAACGGATGAGGAAGATGATGGCGATGACGAGGAGGGCCGCGAGGGCTACGGTGGAAGAGAGGCGGGGCATGCCACTTCTCAGTTGGTGGGCGGTGGTAAGTACTGAACGTACTGAATGCTTGTATTCGCCGTTTGGACCCGGTCAGCGTCTACAGCACCCTCTCGACTTAACTGAGGCCAACCACTGCCGCCGACCTACTTTGATCCTGTTCTGATTCATGGACGCCAAAAGTCGCAAAGAACGTATATATGAATTATATAGTACTCGTCCTACCATATCCTGACACGACACAGTCCGAGGTATTGGGTATGAAAATCGATATATAAATTATCTCCCCTTTTTGAGTCTTCGCCAACGATCGCCCCCCATCCAACGACTCGGGCTTAGTTGGATCGCTCTCCCTCCGTCGGCTCATGTGTAAGTGCGTGGTCCCCGTGGATGTTGATGAACGAGTACTGAGAAATAAACACAGCTGCTCAGCATCGGCGCATTCGTTAACAAACCCCCGTACCTCGGAGAGCTGTGCCTTGCTCCGATCATTGTAGTTCACGTATACCAAATTGGGTTCCGTCCAGAACGGCCGTAAGCCCGCCGTCTCGAGTGCGACCCACCAGTCATGGAAGAACGCAAAGCTGGCATAGTCATCCCACGCGTGCAATTCTAGCTGTAGCTGCCCTATCGGCAGCATCGTGCTCGAGAACGAACTTTTTGGCTTGTGCACATCCAGGAACGTGGACAGCGTGCTGAACTCGGCACCCTCGATATCAATCTTGAGTACGTCGATGAAATCGTGGCCTGCATGCATTTCCAAGTGAGAAAAAAGGGCGGCATGTAAAAGAGAAGACCAACCATTCAGCTTCATGAGCGCGTCGAGCGTGTAATACTTCGGGTCATCGTCAGGACTATGGGCGTTGTGACCACCCAGCGCCCATGGCTGGAAATGTGAGCGCGCTTTCAACCTCGATGATCTTTCGATTTCGGGACCAAACTACATGACACCCAATTATCACGTTAGGTGCCAGTGAACCGCTTGGAATGTTGAAACTACCCACGCTTTTCACGGTAAAGTCATACCCCCACACCTCGCACCCGGGAGCACGCTCCAATAGGGTAGCTTCGAATGACGACTCGCCGTTGATACCTGCCGGACCACCAAAATAAGCACGATGATGCGTCGACTGTCAGCCCATTCGTCATTCAGCATGCACAGGAGGGACGCACCGAACGAGTAGACGACACATTTCTTTTGCTTTGCGAGGCGCTCTACGCCGCAAACCCACTTGCCACCGTCACCGAGAGCGCCTATGCGCTCAACGTGGTGCGGGCACTGGAAGGACGCGATGAAGAAATCCCCTGTCGTTGACCAAAACGTCGTCAGTACGAGGAGAGGAAAACATATATAAGGGTGAATCGCCATACAGAGGGTGTAGGCACCAGCAGTGGGGTACCTAGACAATTGAGTTCACGTCAGCCGAACTGTCACCCTAATATTCGCAGCTTGACAAGCAGGGTCCAGGCACGCGCTACAGACGATCACTCGCGGCGGACCTGAAGCGTGTCCCACCCCCTTTTTTCGGGGTGCGGGAACAAATGTGTATGTGTGGGGGAGGCACCTGCAAGAGAACTAAAGAGAAGAAAGAAAAAACTCACGATTGGATCCCCTCCTTCGTCGGGCCAAACTTCTTGATGAGTCCCTGACGCGCCTTAACCGTCGCGGCATAGCGCACTTCCTCCTCTTGCAGGCGCTCAGCGAGCGTAACCCACTGCCCTTCGGGCGAGCGCCAGCCGTCGTAAACGTCACGGAAGTACTGCGAGCTGGGGCCGCTGAAGGGAAAGCTCCAGAAGAAGAGGCATACGAGGCCAACGCCGAGCACTGCGAAGATGGGTCGCGCGGTGCGTGGAGACATGGGTGATGCCAAGCGTTCGAATTTTGTGCGGTGCTGGCTACTGTGGGACTTGTGGGTATGCGGGTTTGTGAATCGGTGAAGGTGAGAAGGAATACAATAAAGAAAATAGAAAGAGTGCTGGGGGAAATAAGGAGAGGCGGGTGGATAGCGGATGTAAGTGAAAGGGAATAGAGAAAAGGGGTTGAAGCTCTCTGCTATGGACGTGTGAGAAGACCATTTGACGGGTGGGGTGTTATAAGGCTCGTTTGTCAAATTCTGTCGAGGAGGTGCTTTGTCATCATTGCTATGTTACCGAGCCCGCCATCTTGTTTCGCTCACATCTCTGGACATATCAAAAAAACTAGCGATCACCCGAGTGTATTTTCGAATATGTTTGCGTTAGTAACCCCCCCATTAACTAAGACATTGGGACCAAAATAGAATCTAGGTAGCAGCAGCAAATTCCGTCAATCGTAGATAGCGGGTCCCATATTGTGGACATTGCAATTACTAGACAGCAGACAGGCAGTCGAGCGAGTGTGGAGTAGAGAGCATATTTTTTCCTTCTTTTCCCACACAAAATGCAGAGGAAGTTGATGGACCATCGCTCGATTCGAAACATCGGGTTGGGAACATTGTGCTATGGAAATTGGGAAAGACAGGGAAGACCTCACCTCACACTGATTGGGAACGCCTTGAGAATCTCCCGTTGTAGAGCGCCGCCATAAGCTACAAAGCTGTCAGCGATCATGCATTGTCAGACCCCAGGCAGACACACCCTCGATAAAGTAGTCTCACTGTGGAACGATCTTGAAGAGCTCTTGGGAGTTGGCATTCCACCTATTGCTTGCGACCGCAAGCCTGCAAGTGGGGCATCACCTTCGTTCAGTTCTGCCAACATTTCGTCGTCGTCTGGATCGTCTACGTCATCACCATCGACATCACACCGCAGCCCTCAGCGGACGACAGTAGTCATATTCTTGCCCCTATTGTTGCACATACCGTGTGTTGTTGTGGGGGAATATAGCTGGTGGGGACTGCCACACGCTGCTCGAATCATCAGATGACTGCGAGGTGGCCGTGTGGTGGCCAAACGGCGCGTGCGAGCCGGAGCGATTGGCCATGAAGCCCTTGTGGCGAGCCAGAGAACAGGATGACGCACCAGCGAGGCTACCACCGAAGAGGAGACGGACGCTACAAACTCCGAGGCAGGCCCAACCGTCTTCTAGGTGAAGCCGGTGCTGCCGCGGGGATACTAATCGTCGAGCTGCATGTCAGTGATGGTACCTGTGCCTGCTGGCTTGAGGCACAGTGCCATTTGCGAGTGCTTTGCCTGCTGTCTGTTGAGCCATATCATGGCACCAAGTCGCGCCCATGCTCACTGGCCGTCAGGCCTTCTCATGATGTCATGTCAAGTCCATGTGGGCCATCGTCTCGTAGTGCCATGTGGCCCATGTCGCGCCCATGCGCACGTACGCTTGTGTCACCTTGCAGCGGCAGTCAGTTCCTTGACCGTGTGCTTGCCCCTCGCCACGTCGTTTTGCAGCAGCGCCCTGAGTGCGTGCTTACCCCTTGCCACACCGTTTCACGCTGGCGCCGTCGGTGTCACGTGTAGCCTGCATGTGGCATGGTAGTGGTGGAGAAAATGGGATCGTGAAACTGAAACTGCAGGGGGAGGGAAAGGGGCCGATGAGGAGAAAAAGCTAATGAGAGAGTGAGAAGAAAAGCCATAGGGAGAGAAGAGAAGAGCGTACTTTGTATGTTTTGGCACGGCGAGATTCTCTGTGGATTGGTCTGCCAGTGGTCGTGGCCTGGGGGGCCTCCCCGTCGATCTGGGTGGTCATTTTCTATTAGGTTGCTAGTAGGTTGCAGTGAAATCAGGACGTATGTGCGTGATCTAGATGTGTTAGCCGTCCCTCGACGTGTACCCGCTATCATGTTGGACGTCCGTGGTGGGTTGATGGGAGTGGAAGAGAGGAGTTTGTTGTCGCAGAGGACAATTGGTTATGGGCCCATCGCACGCATCTCTCATTTCGTCGGGAACGCACGATTGGGGAACACCCGACCCGATCAGGTTACACTCGATTGCTTACACTTGATTGCTCACACCCTCTTTTGCCTTTGCTCACTCGATTGCTCTCTCACCAGATTGGGACCACCTTGTCACCCGAGAGGGTTAACCGCACCCTGAAGATGAAAACTGCCTTGTAAGGGAAGCTTAACAATCATCTTGCATATGGTGCGTATGGGAATCTGGGGACAGACACACAACTTGACATCCTCCGCGATGTCAGACAAATTATTGACATGTGTATGGACATCAAAAACTGCTAGAGACATAAGGTAGCATCCATGGTCATTACTACGTGAAACAGACACATCTCGTCACCACGAGGCCAGACGCTACTGTCGCAAAATGCTCCACGCACCTCGTCCAAAATAGACACCGTGCGCGAGATTGATTCCTGTCGACGCTGCAAAAACCCAATTCAATCCGGAAGCAGAGGGCGTATCGTACGGTAGCTCTTACGTATCGAATGGCTGCACGTTGGATCTTCTTGCCCTTCGCAACGACGGACCGTCGATGAGTTTGCTAAGAAAAATGTACCTGAATTTGGGTCTCGTTCCACGATGCCGACGAAAAGAGCTCACGCGGTTCTTCGAATTGCCAATACTCGTATGCGCTGGACAATGGGTGAGGCCTCTGCCTTTGGAATCCGCTGTCGCAGCATGGATGGAAAAACACGTACTGGTGGCGATATCCGAGGGATTCGGGAATCATGGTGGGAACACCATCTGTCGGACGGGCATTAGGTGGCTCGCCAGCGCGGAAGCGATGGGAAGGACGGCACCCCAAGTATGAACGGCTTGATTGATATCAGCCTGGCACGATCAAAAGATGGGCACGCGAAAGAAGGGACCTGCCTCGGAAGATGTGCTCGCGGCCAACGGTTGTCTCTAGAAGATCCGCATATGCAGCGTCCCCGGTGCGCGGTTGGCCTGCCCGCATCACGTACAAAGAAACGAGGTTAGGTTACCTCCGTAGACGCTTTTGCCTTGTGGTGGTGCGACGCACCATACGTGAACAAACGGACGGCCGTTGACGGGAAATTCGATTTGACGGACAGGGCAGCGATGGACGCAAGCGCTCCACCCAACGAGTGTCCTAACGCACGCAAACCGTTATGTTAGCCCGATGTGCGTGCAACAGTTTGGCTTTGCTGAATAAAACGTACCGGCAATCACGACCGCGTAGTCCGGGAATGCGCGCAGCTGGCCGCGCATCGTGCGGATCACGGTCGCACGCACAGAGTTGTACGAGATGAGGAAGCCGGCGTGCACCGACGCCCTGTTGTCCTTCTCGATGCCGCGAGATACCAGCGGGACAAGTATGAGGTTACCATCTGCACGCAGCAGAAATAGCACGTGAGCTCAACCGAAGGAGGTGTGTAGTTAGCTCAGTGGAGGAACCACATTTATACCAGTGACCATATCCGCGAGCTCGTGGCTCCCCCGAAACGCAACGACGATCTCGCGGCGTCTATCGTCGCGCGCGACGAACCCATGCGTCCGCGTGAGTACATTCGAAAACTGTGGCCCGGAGAAAATGGGGAGGGAGGGGGGAAAAACGACATCTTCAGAATTTGTTTTCCTTTTTCCACACGCGCCAAAGAGAGGGGAGGAGAGGAGAGGAGACACAAAAGAAAGAATATAAACAGCAGCCTTACCGATTGCACGAGCGTATTGCCCAGCGGACTCGGACAGAGGAATTGATACGCCGCGCAGGCGTACTTTGCAAAGTGCTCTAATCGTCCGTATGTCTCTTTCGAGACGGGGAGGAGGCTTCTTCCCTCACGGTCGTCCGGCGGCGGAGGGCGACGGAGCAAAGGCCGCGGGTGCTGCTGTTGCGGATGCGGATGTGGGGACGACGACGGTGCGTCGTCGAAAGGCTGTTGGAGGGCCAGGACGCCGGCGGCGGACAGTAGTAGTATTACGGGAATGAAGAGACGCATTAAGAGAGTGGGGAGGAAGGGGCGGGAGCATTACATGCGGCCTCTCATGTTGTTGCTGTGTCTGTAAGTCAGACCAAAACGAGGCGCAAGAGGCCAGTTTTCCCCATTTGGCGACCCGTGATCACGACATAATATTAACCCAACAGAATAAAAAACAAACGAAAAAGAGAACTTTATGCATCTATTGTACAGTGCAATACAGTATACTGGATATAGGGAAATGAGAATCAGTACCAGTGCTCAAGGCGGTAGACAAGGACCATGGTACGCAAGCCCGGTCCGCGTAACCCTGATTTTCCTCGTCGTCGACTCACCCTCATCGTCGTCGTCGACGACACCCACCATCCCTCTCACCGCACCCTTCCCTTTCCCTTTCCCCTT
>Ga0137397_10001255_pt1 | contig 17726 bp, 14 predicted proteins | sample czorhiz116metaG_FD_106658 | JGI IMG/M metagenome (GOLD analysis project Ga0137397, IMG submission 106658) | Vadose zone soil microbial communities from Angelo Coast Range Reserve, California, USA - czorhiz1.16 metaG | ecosystem: Environmental > Terrestrial > Soil > Vadose zone | place: USA... | reverse complement strand
TAATCGATGTGATCCAAGCCGCGCCACCAGAGATATTCCGAAACTACTGACTCTCCTATACTGCGTCCCTCACTCTCAAATTTCTCATCGCCGACCGTTTCAACATCCTCGTTAGACGTTCTGGTTTTAAAAGGCCCTGGTTTCCCCCCGCCATCGATTAGAAGCGTGGTGTTGTCTGGAAAAGTCACGAGAGCTGAGTCACCCTGGCCCACGTCCAGGAAGTCGATGCGAAGTTTTCCTTTTGACATGTCCGCACTCCACGGATGAAAGACAATCACGGCAACCCCTAGTAGTTGTGCCAACAGAGCGAGCCTCGTGATCCTTTCCATCCTGCGCGAGCCCCTTGCGTTCTGAGCGAAAACCCTGGAAATCTTTGCAGTTTGATTTTTCTCTTGGCTTCTATCTAACCGCAAAGTTCGCAGAGCGCGCGCAAAGAACCGCAATCTTTTAAAGCGGGTCACAACTTGCAAGAAGGCTTTCGAGCGGTCAAGCTGATTTACTTCATTCCCTGCTCCTGGCAAAACGAGAGGTTTCCAACGAGACAGTAAAACAGCCAAGACCGCCAGCGGAACGTAATACACCACATAAACTGTGGCTGCCCAACCCGTGTATTCAGGCAAACGAATCGAAGCCGCTCCCACCCTCGTAAACGGGTCTACGCTGTGGACCATTAACGAATTTAGAGCGTTGGCAAAACTGATAAAAGGCGCGGCCAGCGTCGAGCTAATTAGTCCGATAGCTAACCCGACAGCAGCCATAAATGCGACCCCACCCATCAAAACGCTGACTCCAACGTTCAGAATGAAGGAAGCGAGCGATAGTCGGTGGAAATAGATGACGAGAAAAGGAAGCAACGCCAACTGCACGCCCGCGGAAACAACGATCGCCGCGAACACGTATCGCAGCAGACGCTGAACGTGCAGACGCTCCAATATTGATCCCAGCGGGGCTTTGAAGAGTCTGTAGCTGTAGTTGGCGCGGTCCAGTTCGCGTTGTGCTTGACGCTCGCTCCAGAATAGGCTCTCACATAAACGTCGAAGCCAGGGCGCGCATGAAGGCGGGTAGGGTGTCTCACGAGTTGGTCGCCATGAACCAACGGCCGACATTTTTTCGAGTAGCGGCCAAGCGACTATCACGATGGCCAGCACCGAAACAAATGTCAGTTGAAAAGACGGATCAATGAGATCGCCAGGACGCCACGCGAGCAACGCGATGCCGACGCCTCCCAGCACATTTAGAGAAACTGCACGTCGCGAAGCGAGTGGCGCAAAGAGTACAACGGTGAACATTAGAGCGGCGCGAACCACCGAGACCTCAGCCCCAACCGCCAAAGAGTAAGACCACAAAACAATGACTGGGAGCAGGAATCGCGCGGCAGTGTTGTTTGTAAATCGCTTCGCGATCAGAAAAACCAGACCGCCGAGAAAGGTAATGTGCAATCCGCTGATTACCAGCACGTGAAACGTGCCTCCCTCACGAAACCGTTCAGCAATAGAGTGGGAAAGGTAATAGCGGTTTCCTAATAAGGCAGCGTCAAGGACTCCGGCAGTTTCGCTTGAGAAGCGAGAATCGATCTCACCCTGGAGATTCCGACGCCATTCGTAAAGCCAGGCCAACGGTAGGAACACACGCGTGTTTTCCAGACGTTCAATCAACAACGGACTCTTGACGAAGCCAGTCGCGTCAAAACCTTTTCTTTCCAGATACTCGGTGAACGAAGAAACGCCCGGATTGCGAAAACTGTCCGAACGCTCGAGGGTGGTCATCACGCGAATGCGGGCGCCATAGCGAAGGTCAAGCTCGGCAAATTCCTGATCAATCGACTTGCTTGAGATTGGCGCAAGGAGCACTACTACACCCGAAGCTTCTCTTTGGGCTCCCCTAACTCGAATTACTTCTACTCGTAGGTTGAGATATAAGCGTTCGGGAGCAGCCTCTGGATCAGATTGCAACACTCCTGTTATTTCGACGGGCTCACCAACGGGAATAGCCCCTTGATCAACCAGACGCTTTAGTTGATTCGGTGAAACTCTGGTCTTTTCGATCACGGCTAAAGAAGATCCAACGAAAAGCATAGTGAGGATTACAAACACCTTGGCGAGTGTCATCTTTCGTCCAAGGAGCGCGGTAACCGCAAGAAGTGTTGTTAGGGCAGCAATAGAAACAACCGGCGGGAGTGGAATTCCAAACAGGAGCGCCCCGAGAATTCCCAGCACAAACGCGGCTGCGAGCAGCGCTAAAGGATAAGCAGCGAAAAGCTGAGCGTTAGGACGGTACTGCATTGCTGGAGAAGAACGCGGCTTGGGTGAGAGCCGTTTCGAAAGACATCCGACCAGCGGTGAAAGCAGTATAACTCATCTACCGGTCGAAGTTGCCTAGTCGGAACTTCAGCTTAACGCAGCTTTGACCGTTCGGATTTACGCTCGTTATGTTGTCTCAAAAGTAGAATTCAGATCAGGACAAACATCGCGAGCCAAAATCATTGACAAGCATGGACGACCGGAATATCTTGCCGCCATCTCATCGTGCCTTTCTGCAACGAGGTGCCTTCTCTTTATGGCCTGACAAAATCAAACGCTCAGCTGTTCCTGGTTCCTAAAATTTGTCCTGTAAAGGAGATCCCAAGATAAGAACAACTCAACTCACTCTCTTGGCTTGTCTTTCTCTTTTGGGCTCGCAAACCTGGGCACAAAGCAAACCCACAATCAGCGGATCGGTACGGCAAATCATCTCAATGAAAACCGCACCAGCGAACAACGCCTCCACGCTCAATAGTCCTCCGGCTGGAGAAGTCATGACAGATCGATGTAGCGCCGAAGTGGCTTTCGTCTCCACTTTTAATGCTCGTCCTGATAGTCCAGGAACAATTATCCTTATTCAGCACACTGTTCATCAGCCACGTTCTGTGCGCGGTTAATGCAACAGTGCGTTAAGCTGCTCAGCTGAAACCAACACCTGGGATTTTACTGCTCAAGTGAGCTACTGTCTCGACGTGGTGGGTCTGCGGGAACATATCGAAAGCAACGACCGAGTCGAGAGCGTAACCACCGGTGATCAGTTTCTTGAGATCTCTGCCGAGAGTGGCTGGATCACAGGAGACGTAGGCAATGCGCGCGGGACGAAGGGCGAGCACTCCGGCGATAACGACATTTTCCGCGCCGGCACGCGGCGGATCGAGCAAAAGGAAATCAATCGGCCCGAACGAGCGGGAGTGTTCTTTCAACCAGTCCCCAACGCGTGCGGTAACGATCTGGACGCTTCCCAGGTAGGCTGTTATTACTTTACTCTCTACGCCCTGCCTCGTCAGGCTACTGTCCCGTTTGGCGAAATCGATATTGCGCCGCGCAAACTCGCTAGCGCGTGCGCTGCCCTCCACCCCGATGACCCGCTCAAACCGCCGCGCCAGCGGAAGAGTAAACAGCCCAACCCCGCAGTAAAGATCGATTGCCCTTTTCCCTTTTGTTCCACGCTTAACGTCGTTCTTCGGCGCTCCTGAAACATTCCCTGTTTCACCATCTTCTTCTCGATTAACGTGACGAAGTGCCTCAGCAACCAACGGCTCTACCAGCCCGTGATTGATTTGAAAAAACGCTTCCGCGCTGAAATGGTAAGTCTCGTTTCCGATAACGCGGCTGACGATGTCAGTTGTGTAGCCGGCGAGAGGTGGCGCGATCGAAACTCCTTCATCACCGGCGACCACCTCAATATCCCTTAGCCGGTCCATAGCAATCACCTCGGCGAATTCATTTCGCACACCTTCAAGCGTCTTCTGTAACTCCGGAACCAGCACTGCACAATACTCAACATCGCAGACGCGGTTGGAACCGCGTTCGAAGTAGCCCAGAAGTTTGTCATTGGAATCAACTTGCCACATTGCCCGAGCGCGATATTGCCATTGGCTAGGCGAGGAATGGACGGGGATGTTGAGAGGAGTGTCAATTTTCGCGATGCGATGCAGACAATCGCGAATGATTTCGACCTTGGCGTCTAGCTGAGCTTCATAAGTCAATTGTTGAAAATCGCAGCCGCCGCAACGACCAAAATATTGACAGGGCGGTTCAATGCGAAAAGGAGATGGTTTGAGAATCTCTACAATCGAAGCGAAACCTACCTTGCCCTGCATCCTATCAATCACTACCCGAAGAACATCGCCCGGAGCTGCCAGCGACACGAATAACGTCAAGCCTTCGGCGTGCGCCAGACCAACGCCCCCCGGCAGGAGCCGCTCAATCTCGACCTCCAGGGTCTTTTCCAGTCGTTCAGCCAAACTCATTCTTAGCTGCCCCATTTGCCGACGATAAGACTAATCACAACTCCGCCGATTGCCCCCAGAATGAGGATGGGCGCGTACGCCTTTGTGATGATGGCGTCGGGCAGGCTCAGGAGCACCCCGAAGATCAGACCATTAAGCCACGAGGAGACAGGCAATCTGGCAACACCAAGGACAAATCCGATCGCGAAGCGATTGAGGAATGCGCCCGCCAAAGCCGCTCTCTTGTCGGTGAACTCCAGAGGAATCATGGAGGCAGCGGACAACGCGCCCCAAACAGCGCCGCAGATAGCACCAAGCATGAGTTTTGACATAACCGACTCCTGGTTGAGTTATTGCTGATTTCTTCTGCGCATAGTGCACAAACCGCTTAGATAGCGGACATGTCCGTACCAGACGGCGGGAGCTCAAGTGCCCAATTCAAACGCACCCTCTCTAATAGCTTTACAGATAAAACAAACTAAGACGCGGCACGCCATACTGTTCCCGAAGTCTCTTCAGAAACAGGTTGTCAAACGTCTGCTGATAAATTGTCTTCTCCATCTGCTTACGGTACGGTTTCAATTGTTCCTTCACTTCCTCTTCGATCGTTGCAAGTTCGTCAGCGCCCGCCACAGAACGAACCGAGTCGCTCAACATTCTCTCGACGCCCGTCAGCGAAGTTTCAAGATTCTGTGCATCAGGTGGGGTAGTTACCGCGAGGTTTTGTTCCAGTTCTGCAAGCAGAGCTACAGCTCGCCCGAGCGCCTCCGAGAAATCGTCCTCGCCTGTTTTCATCCGGCGTTCTCGCGCTGCGATTAAACTGAGGCGCCCGTGCTTCAGATGATCCAGGATTGCGGCTCGCGTAAATGGCCCTTCACCCGCTCCATTCGGTTGGTCTCCATTTTGCTGCTCTTCAGGCTCCCCCGCACCAACGCGCGCCTCGCGCCACTCCGCGAATTGCGCTTCGACCTCTTCCTGGCAATACAGAAGCGACTTTATGCTGCGTTTCCGAGGTTTCGATTCCCAGGAATCGAAAGCCTTTTCAATCCCGCGCAGAGCCACGTGAAGCGGGATGTCCATCTCTTTCCATGTCTCGATCAGGGCCCAATCCATCGAGCTGACGAGTAAATGCTTTCCGCGCCGCCGAACAAACGCGTCCTCGATTTCGGTGAAATAGTTAAAATAGTTCAAAGCAGAATGAATCAAAACTACGTTGCTGGAAGAGCGGGGGCAAGCCCGCCTTCCCAACCTGAGAGACTCCAAGCCAGCCAAACCAGTCGCATACTGAAAGCCTTTCCATTAGCGCACAGGACCTCAACTTGAATCAGCTCTGGGTCAGGTGGGCTGTCCCCCGCTCTTAGTTTTCTGTTGGGTCCGTTCATAAACAAGTCTCAATCCCTCGAGCGTCAATGTGTCGTCAACCAGCTCGATGAATTCAGAGCCGGTCGCGATCAGCGAAGCGAGTCCGCCGGTTGCGATCACCCGGACCTCGCCACCGATCTCATCGACCATCTTTCGCAACACGCCGTCTACCAGTCCAACAAAGCCGTGATAAAGCCCCGATTGCATTGCCGCGATCGTTGACGACCCAATGACTTTTTGCGGCCGCCTGATATCAACTCGAGGCAACTTCGCTGTTCGCTCAAACAAAGCGTCAGTTGAAATCATGATGCCAGGGGTGATTGCTCCACCAACGTATTGAGCCTGGGAATTGATCGCGTTGAAAGTGGTGGCCGTTCCGAAATCAACGACGATGCAAGGCGCACCATACTTCTGAATCGCCGCGACTGCATCTACGATCCTGTCCGCACCCACGTCGGAGGCTGGCTGGTAAAGAATCTCCAGTCCCGTGTCGGTCGTGTGATCCACGAAGAGCGGCGTCAGGTGAAAATAAGTCTCTGACATGGTCTTCAACGTGTAGTTCAACGGCGGCACGACTGAAGCGATAGCAATTGCATCGATGGTTTTGAAATCCAGCCCCGCAAGTTCAAACAGGTTGCGAGCGTGGACGCCGTACTCGTCAACCGTACGTGAGCGCGCAGTGGTCAGACGCCAGTGGGCAACCAGTTCCGTTTGATTAAAAACACCAAGCGAGGTGTTTGTATTTCCAGCATCAACAACCAGCAGCATAATTTGGTTCCTGTAGAGTTCCAGTTCTCAGCACTTCTTCGATTGCATCCGCCGCGGAGCTCGCGCCATTCTCATTTTGCACCTGCTTGCCAACTTCCTGTGCTTTGGAGGCGTAATCCGGGTTTTCCAACAACGCTCCCAACTCCTTAATCGCGCTTTTGGAATTGTAACGCGGTCGAGCGATCATGCGCCCGCAGCCTAACCTCACTACACGCGCTGCATTGTCAAATTGATCGTGGGCGTGGGGCACAATCAAGACCGGGCGACCTGCGCGCGACCCTTGACCTGTGGTCCCAACCCCGCCCTGATGCACAACTGCCAGCGCCCGCGGCAACACCTCACCGAAAGGCGCGTATTCAAAGGCCGCGACACCCTCCGGCAACGGCTCAGTCGGCAAATTGCGTGCATGACCTATTAATAGTAACGCCCTTTGGCCCAACGCCCGGGCTGCCTGAATCGAGTCGCGGTAAAAATCCTTCGCTACCCAAAAAGCTGACGAACCGAGCGTGAAAATAATTGGCGGCGATCCCGCCTGTAGAAACTGGAGTAGCTCGAGCGGCGTTTCGGTCTCACCGAAAAAATCTCTGCGATCATAAAACGGGAAGCCCGTAACGCACGTGTTCGCCGGCCAGTCGCGTTGCGGCTTGGCCAACACTGAAGAGAATAACGCCAGCACGAGCGTCGGCGAATGCTGGCCGGCGAGCAGCGGTTGCGCGCCGCGCGGAAGGCCCAGCTCGGCGCGCAGACGATAAACCGGCTCCATGACTTTTTCCAGTCTTTGTGAAGCGAGGCGATAAAAGAGACGCCCAAGAACCGGGCTCAGTCGAACCAGATGATAAAGAGCGGGCATTTGCGGCGGCACTGGAGGATCATATGCCGAGAAGAACGAGATTGGCGAAAGCACACTTGAGACCCACGGCATTCCACGCTTCAATGCTACGATTGGCCCCACGAGCGGCAAGGGATGCGTTAGTAGCAAGTCTGCACCGTCCACGGCCGCATCAAGATCCTCATAAACTTCCCGTGGGTTTGACGTAAACAGTTCCATCACCCTTTCGGTGCCCCCTTTCGGATCGATCAACTCAGCGGAGAGCCTGATCAGTTCTTCCGTATTATCGTAGGACGGCATATCAGGACGCACCGGACGAAACTCCAGTCCCAAAGCATCCATCTTCTCCCGGTAGACTTCGGAGGTTGCAATTACAGGGGAGTGGCCGCGCGCTTTGAGTTCCAGGGCTATTGCTATATACGGATGAATGTCGCCGAATGAACCGAAGGTTGACAGAAGAATGCGTTTATTGGCGGGCATGAATTAAGTGTTTCGACCTTTTGAGTGTAAAACCAACTCTCCGTATTGGCTCTCGGTCGCATTAAGTTTCGCATTTAACACGATCCACGAATCCACACGAAACAACACTAAACATTTCGTCTTGGTTAGCGTCATTTCGTGGATCGGCTTGTCCACTCGGAGGCTTGCCCAAGCAATAAACTTCGGATTACTTACGGAGGTCACCAAGATTGCGAAGCGATGGTTCGCACTGCTGTCACATCACCGGCTCGAATAGTCTGGATCTTGCCGGTGTCAGTTTCAATACGCAATGCGCCATCCTGTTCGAGTCCGCGCGTTGTGCCTTCGAGAATCTGGTCGCCGTTCGCAACGCGAATTCGTCTTCCATTCGCGTAAGACGATCGCCTGGACCACTCCCGAACAATTTCTTCCGAACCGCCCGACCGTTGCAGCATTGCGTAGTACCTGGCGAGTAAGCCGACCAGGGCTTCGAGCACAATCTGCGGATCCTCACTGCGTCCGGCGGCCACTTCTACGGAGGTTGCTACTCCATCGAGTTCAGCCGAATACGAATTGTGCTTCAGATTGACCCCGATACCGAGAATAACCGAGCGACCCAACGGTGTATCAACCGTTTCTGCCAAAATGCCGCACAACTTCTTGTCGTTAACCAAAATGTCATTCGGCCACTTGATATCAGTCTCAAGGTCGTAGACATCAAGCAACGCACCCTGTACGGCCACAGCGGCCATCAATGTGAGCAAGGGCCAAAGACTCTGATCGAACTGGGGGCGAAGGATGATACTGCAATAGAGTCCGGCGCCTTTTGGTGAAACCCACTGGCGCTGCAGTCTGCCACGGCCTGCCGTCTGCTCACTCGCCACGACGCATAAGCCTTCAGGCGCGCCGTCGACGGCTCGACTTGCTGCCTCGACATTTGTCGAAGGCAATGAATCAAAGCTCAGGATTTGGAAAACTAATTCAGGCATCGTTGCTTTCTAAAAGCCGCCAAGAGCCAAGAGCGCTAAGAACCGAACCAAGGACACGATCAATCAATAGTTATCGAGCCGCGCTAAAAAAATGTGTCAGCAGAGCTAGGGGATTGTAGCTGTAAGATGATGCGTTAACCAGACGGCTATTCTTCACTAAGAGCGGGGGCAAGCCCACCTTCCTGACCCTCGAGACTTTTGGTTTGCTTTGTATCCTCAACTTAAGCCTTTCCAGCGAGGATTAGAACTTCAACTCTGATGAGCTCGTGGTCTGGAAGGTGGGCTCGCCTCCGCTCCTAGCTCCCCACAATCCGCAAAGAGTCGAAAAGAAATGAGGTGTTAGACGTCTGGCTATTTCAGCTGCCACATGAGATCAACTGCTTCTCATTCTCTCGAATACAAACTCTGCGCTAACATGCCTCCTGCAATTCAGGAAGTCGGGTCAACTAAGAGGAGGATTCACCGATGAATAGACTAGCTCTTCTGCTTTCACTCGCTTTGGTAACTGGCTTTGCAACCGCTGTAGTTAATGCTCAGCAGCGAACGGCCGGTTTTCCTTCCGGAACGATTGTTGATTTGTCTTACGCATTCGATTCCTCGACCGTCTATTGGCCCACGGCCGAAACGTTTCATCTTGAAAAGGATTTTGAAGGCACTACCGATCAGGGCTACTACTATTCAGCCTACAGATATTCTGCCGCTGAACATGGCGGCACGCATATCGATGCCCCCGTCCATTTCGCCAAGGGACAGAACAGTGTCGACGAAATCCCCCTCGATCAACTCCTGGGACCGGGCATCGTAGTGGATGTCACAAAGCAATGCTCGGAAAACCGTGACTACCTGATCACCACAGGCGACTTCACGAATTGGGAAAACCGAAACGGCAAAATCCCTGCGGGGACGATAGTGCTGCTACGCACTGGATTTGGAAAGTTCTACCCCGATCGAAAGAGGTACCTGGGAACTGACGAACGCGGCGCCGCCGCAGTCGCAAACCTTCACTTTCCCGGACTTCATCCGGATGCTGCGCGGTGGTTGAGTGAAAACCGACTGATCAAAGCAATCGGCCTCGACACCGCGAGTATCGACTACGGTCAGTCGAAGCTTTTTGAAAGCCATCGCACTTTATTCGCCAGAAACATTCCCGCGCTGGAAAACGTCGCCAACCTCGACAAACTTCCGGCCAAAGGGTTCTCGGTCATAGCTCTGCCCATGAAAATCAAAGGCGGCAGCGGTGGGCCATTGCGGATCATGGCTGTGGTTCCGACTCGAAGATAAGCAAATGGATTTCGCTACCGATATCGATTGGTTCCCAATCCGGCTATCCTTCGCCGTGGCTACCGCGGCCACAATCATTGCGTTGGTTGCGGGATCGGCACTGGCATGGGTGCTGGCACGAAAGCGTTTTCCTGGTCGCAACCTGATCGATTCACTAATCACGTTACCATTAGTGTTGCCACCGACTGTGCTTGGGTACTACCTGCTTACTTTGCTGGGGACGCGTTCGTCCGTGGGCGGATTTCTTTATCACCGGTTTGGCATCCGCCTGACTTTTACTGTGGGCGCAGCGATCATAGCAGCCACCATCCATGCGCTCCCCCTGGTTACAAAGAGTCTGCGCGCGGCATTTGAAGGTGTCGACACGGAACTTGAAGCTGCTGCTCGGACTCTGGGCCTGGGTGGTCGTCTCATTTTTTTCCGCGTGACCCTGCCGCTCGCATCACGTGGCGTTCTAGCCGCGACCGCGCTCGCCTTTGCTCGCGCACTGGGAGACTTTGGAGTGACGATCATGATTGCCGGAAACATACCTGGCAAAACGCAAACCGCTTCCGTAGCTATTTACGACGCTATTCAGGCCGGACGCGACAACGAAGCATTCACCCTCGCCGTGATCGTTTCGCTGATCGCGGTGGTGATGCTCTACTTCATAAATCGCTTCGGCCGGTTGAGGTGGTGAGGCTTCAATTGTGGAGTCACTGCTCTCCGACTTCGGCGAGCAGCTTTCTACGGACTTCATCTTTGAGATAGAAGTCTGTCTTCGCCAGCTTGTCGAAATACGGCGCGACTGCTGAAATAGCGCGCGCGTCCTTAAGCATTATCAAGATTCTCGTTGTTCGGATAACTGTTAATTGCATTGCGGTCGCCCGGCTGAATGCCTTTCTTTCATCCAGGAGCAAAACTGATTGCTTTTGTTCAGCTTGCGCGATAGCTGCAGCCTCTCCTTCATCCAAGTCAATTCTCATTAAGTTCCTGGTGAATTCATTCGCTTCATAACAATCCACAAAGAAACCAGACATTTCTTTAACTAGCTTTCTCAAGCGGCGTCGGCCCGGACCTCTGTAAGCTTCTCGTTTCACCTCGGGCGGTAGAAGAATCAGCCTAAACAACCAGGGCAGGCGCTCAGCAATCTCCAACTCAACCAGTCGCGAAAGCAGAGTCGTGTCAATGACGGCGAGTGGTCGACCGCGCGCCGTTGGAAGTTGAATCATTACTTTTCATCGCTGGACATTTGGCTAAGAGCTACTAGCCCGAGCGCAATCCCTGCAATCCATCCCAGCGCTGTCCAGTTCTGTCTGACCTGTTCGCTGCGGATGTGATTGAGCGCTGCTACCAGAAGGGTTTCGTGAACGGTAGGATCATAGCGATTGAAGTACACCACCTGATCAACAGGCATCGATTGAACCTGAACCCCTTCTTCTACTAAAGCAATGATGGGCTTACGAGCCTGGCTCGCATTCTGCAACTCAAGATTGACGAGATCTATCGCGTCGGCTGGAGCGGTATTTGTCGCCAGTACAATAACGGCGTCAGCTTCACTAATCTTTGCCTGCGTGTCCGACGGGAGGCCGTTCTGCAGCAGTTGAGTGCGATCAGGCAAGAGGATCGAAATGTCGTACACAGCTGCCACAGCCCGCAGTCGCGCAGGAATGGGCCCGTCCCAGGGTCCGACAGCATAGCTAAGGAAGACTTTCATGCTGAAATTCTATACCTCAATATGCGGAAAAGAAATCGCTCGCCAAATCATTTCGCCTACCAAAGGATGCAAAATCGTAAGCAAACAAAAAGTCGAAGCCCATTTTTCGCTAGTCAGGCCGCAGTGCTCAGCACAGCCTACCTAGCCAATGTTGACATAACCTTCTCACCGAGCGTATTAGTACGATTGCTCAAGGCACAATTGTCTTGACGATCTTTGACTTATAACAAAGAAGTATCTCATGCCTAAAATTATGGCTTTCTGCGAATGCGGTTCAAAATATCCGGCTGGTCGCTCACACACACACCTTCGTGATAGAAATCATGAGAACGATCCTGTGAAGCCTGAACTGACCCATCGAGTGCGCAACAAGAAACGCGGGGATATGTGCAGTTGCGGAGGGAACCAAGACTGCAAGTACTGCGGAGGTAAAGGTCGAATTCAATAGATCAGCAACTCCAAGAACTAGGACCGCTCGACTTCATATCGAGCGGTCTTTTCTGTCCTTGTCACCAACGTTATAAAGCGCATAGTCTAATCAGATATCAAAGAGGAAGTGCTGAGCCCAGCGAAGAAGAAGCCGCCGCCCTCCAAATCTGTCCATCAGCAATCTACTGGACCAACTGCGAATTAAAGTCCTACCGCAAGGATGGGCTGCAGGTGCATTGGAAATAGCTAGGAGTTACGTGATCACCACCAGGTCTGCAGATTGAGTAACAGTACATTTCGCGACGGAACCAGGCCGTTAGCGAAGGTTTTGCGTAAGTAGTTGAACTGCAACTTGAAATACTTCTCACGAATGAAGTAGTTGAAGCCGGCTACATAATCTCTCTCGGTCGCACTGGCTGCATTGTTCTCTCTCGAAATATCCGGATCCCACGTATCTACCCGAAAGATTCCCTGGAACTTCGGGTCAAACTTATAACCCAAATGACCGTAGTAGCCCCGGCGATGAATTGCACCATCGCTACCGGTCATCAATTCACCTTTCAAGGTAAACGGCCCACGCACAAACATTGACTCCGCTCCCAGGCGATCGCGCCGCGGGCGATCGGCGCGTTGCCCATTGCCCCATACGCCCGAGCCGCCCAGTTGCAAGCCGCGGATAAACGATGGCCGTACAACCAATCGGCCGGCCAGGGCCTTCTGATCATTTTTGTCCAGGTCGTTCTGACTTTCGCCGCTGCCGTTGAAAACTCCTATTTGGTAGTCGACCCCTTTTGATAGTGGACCATATAGCATGATGCCAATGTCGCGGATATCTCCGAAGGTCCCGCCGCGGGCGCGGTCCGAAGCAAACAATGCACGTTCCGTGTCGAGTTGCCCGGAAGACTGTAACCCTTCGAGACTCAAGGGAATCTTAAACTGGCCGGCATTTATGTTTACTTTCTTGAAGTAACTGAGAGTAATGTAGGCATCCTGAAGTATGCGGCTGGCCTGATTGACACTGGTGTCCTTGAGCACGCTCGTACCTGAGACTGTGGTGAACGTGTTATTGAGCGACAGGGATTTCGCGGGATCGATCATTACCGTCCACTTGAAGTGCGGCGAGATTTCTCCGGTAAACTTCAATTCAGCACGTCGTATCCGAAACGTGTCCGTCAGACCACCATTTCCGGCAAGGAACCAGGTTTGCAGCAGGCCGTTAAATTTGATCTTGCCGATCCCAACCTCGACGCCGTTAGGCCTGACGTCCTCAGTCTTAGCGGTGACGGTCTCGGGTTGAGTTACCTTTTGAACCTGCTCCGCCGGCGCCTGTTCCGCTTGCGCGACTGTCTCAGGAGTTCTTGGGAGTGCAGGTGTTTCCCCCGCAGCAGGAACTGGAGCTGACGCTGCAAGTTGATCCAAGCGTAGCTGCAATGCATCCAACAGATGTTGTTGCCTTTCCTGCTGCTCGGATTGCCTCAACAAAGAAGTCTTCAATTGCAGAATCTGATCCTTTTGCTCTTCAACCTGACGTCGCAAGACTTGAACGTCGCTGGCTGTTGTTTGCGGGGCAGACATTCGCTCTTGGGCAACTTCACGTTCAACTGGAACTAGGATCAAAAAAAGTCCGGACAGTGCGATAAAAGCAGTGGTAGTTAGCTTCATAGTTTAGGTTCTCCAGAGACCGGGAATTGAAATCAATGTGTCAGCGAAGCAGCGAGAATGCTTTGGCTTGCTAATTTCGTCTGAGCATCGAGCCGCAATGCGCGACATTCTAGCCCAACAAACTCCTTAGGCCATCGAAAAATTCGAAGAGATTGGACAAGGAGATGGTTTTGGGTTCAATCCCGAATCGCCCGACGAGCAGAGGCGTGATCTTGAATCAAGAAGGTTTGGTATGCAGCGGACTTTATCAGTTTGCGAAGTGGTGCACGTGGGTCTTTCAACCAACAAAAAGCCGCTGCCCTTATCGAGCAGCAGCCCGTCGTTGAAGGACATTCTCGAATCGGTTGCGAGAGTGGGAAGGTCCCTGCGCTAATGATTGACCTTTTGCCGGGTGGTTTACCCGAGAAACCCTTTGAACTTGCTTGGCTGGCGCCGTACCCGGGAAACACTGTCTGCAAATTCGAAGTTCCCAAGTGCCTGGTGGCGATCTCACCAAAGACATCGCGGAAATCTGTGGTTAGAGCAAGATCACGACCTTCGTTAAGCTGATCATTCCTTAAGCCGGGCCACTGACCGTAAACCTTTCCGCCCCGAACACTATTACCGAGCACAAACATCGCGTTCGCGTGACCGTGGTCCGTTCCACGATTTCCGTTTTCTCTAACGGTGCGGCCAAATTCAGACATTGTCAGAATCACCACGTCGTCCATGTGTTGGCCCAGGTCCGTATGAAGCGCTGTTATGCCGTTGCTAAACTGTTGCAGGAGGTTACCCAGTTGTCCACGAGCGCTCCCTTCGTTGACATGTGTATCCCAATTCAGACCGGGCGTGTCGGTGAAAGCCACTTCCAAACCGACGCCGGCCTTGATCAGTTGCGCGATTTGTAACAGCGAGTTGCCGAATGGTGTGCGCGGATATTGTGCGCCGTTTTGCGGTTGATACTGGGCGGGGTTAACTTTCTTCAGATAGTTAACCGCCTCAAACGTCTCTTTTCCCGTGCCGCCCAGCACGTCGTTTACCGTCTGTTCGTAGATTGCTTCAAATCCCCCCTGCACACTCGCAGAGCTTTGTCCGGCGCGAATTGTGAAATCAGCCAGATTCGAGATGGCCAACGTGGGAGCCTTTCCCTGCATAGCTCGCGGCGTAAGCTGCGTCATTGATACTGCGCGAAAAATACTGCGATCCGGATCGGCTTTGCTCTGCAGGTAACGATTCAGCCAACCATCGGGCGTGCCCTTCCGTCCCGGCGTAGCTGACTCCATATAGTCTTGCGCATCGAAGTGGGACCTCGTGTTATCTGGCGAACCTGTCGCGTGAATAATCGCCAGACGTTTCGAGTTCCACAAAGACTGAAATGACGCGAGTGAAGGGTGTAAACCAAAGAAGCCGTCAAGATTGATTGCCGACTCGACGTTCCCGGATTCCGGCTTTGCGATCGAGATCGCTGGTCGCAAATCGTAGTAAGCGCGCTCGCCGTAGGGCACCACCATGTTCAGACCATCCACAGCGCCGCGCTGGAAAATCGCAATCAGAGTTTTGCGGCGTCCACCCGTCAGACGCTCTCGAGCCTGACCGAACACCGCCCGCTGCAGAAATGATGGCGCAGTCTGCATTAGCCCGAAGCTGGCTAGCGCAATCCCGCCGGATCTCATAAAAAATCTTCGATTCATAACTAAACCTCGTAAATGGTGAATGGACAAACCAGTTTCCATTTTCTTTTCACGATTTACTATTTACCTGTCATTGTCGTTGAAATTCCGGTGAACCGAGTATCAACCCCACGATCTTTGTCACCGGATCCGTGATGTTGGCATCAGCACGCGCTAACTGAAGGCGCTGCTGCCGACGCGGTGGTGCATCCATCAACTCGACTCCCATGCTCGCGCTCGCTCGCGCGTTTTCCGGAGTCGTTCCCGAAACCACGATCGGTTGTTCGTTAAACTGCTTCATCAGCGTTTCTTTGGTTTTTGGAGAGATATCTCCGGCCACGATGAGGCCCAGAAAACGATTCATGGTCTCTGTCTTGTTTAGAGATTGCCCCTGTTCGGAATTCGGCAGAAACCGGTTTAGATCAACTCGTGTTCCGGGTATGCGATTGCTGGCGAGCGCCAGACCGAAATTCATTCGCTCCAGCAGCCCGCCCGTGTTAACCCAGGTCTCCGAGCTATCCGAATAGCCGTTTGGCGTCTGAAACCCATAAAGAGGTTCGCCCATGCGGGCTATCCACTGATGGAGTTGCGGCCCGCCGTTGGTTTCGCCGCCAAGAGTTCTTATGGCGCTGATGGTGAGCTCAAAAGGCCGCTTGACCTTCGCCCGATAAGCGTCAGAAGAATTGAACTCAGGCGAGAAGAAAATCGTCCGCAGCGTTTCCCGAATGTCGCCATTGCTCTTTGTGAACGAATCAGCAACATGTTCGACAAGCGCCGGTGGTGGATTATCGGAAACAAAATAACGCACAAGCTTAGTGGCCACATATTTTGCCGTCGATGGATGGTGCGCAAGAATGTCGAGCACCGACAGGCCGTCTTTGAATCCGCCGCCGGCTGGGATCTTGTGGCCCAGGACGATTTTTTCGCCGTCATCATGAGCACGTGGATTGAAGAAAAACTTGCCGGCATTCTCACGCAACCTATCCGCCCGTGGTCCGTCCAGCATTGCCTGGGTGGCAGCGGCGCCGCCGCGTGGCGCGAAGATAGTCCAGCCCGTAAAGCAACGCGCGACTTCCTGCACGTCTTTCTGCGAGTAGCCACCATCGACGCTCAGCGTGTGCAACTCCATTAGCTCGCGAGCGTAGTTCTCATTTATCCCACGTCTCTGCCTTTGCGCATTTGGCGGCGGTTCAGGTCCACGCGACTGTTGCGTCGAGCCATTTGGATAGCCATCCTTCACTCGGTCCTGGTTTGCTCCCCCAGCAGTAGCGACCCGACGGCTTCGGTCGCCCCTCATTAGTAATCCCAACACCCCATCGCGCTGCGCTCCTGGACGCCGGGCTGCCCCATCTCCCAGGCGGCCTAACTGAGCCGTTGGGCTGACACTTTGAAAGTTGTCCAGGTAGAAAAGCATTGCGGGACTTTGAGCCGTTGCCAACAACAGTTCTGAAAACTTGCCCATAGCGTTTGGACGAATCGTGTCACGATCATAGGAGGTCAACAACCACCGATCAGCGCCCTTCCCGACAAAGACGTTAAAGTGATTCGTCCAGAAATCAACCATCACTTCCTGCAACTGGCGTTCGCTGTAGACAGCCCGAAGAATGCGCGAAGCCTGCAACTCGCCCACGATCCGCTGCGGCTGCATCAAGCCATTCTTCTCGTAGTACTCGCGAATCTTCTGGCGATACTCCGCAGTCTTCTTGCCCTCAGCATCGGAGGGCTGGTTCGCTCCCTGTGCGGACATCGCTTGGCCAGTAATTGTTTCACCGGCTTTGGGTTCACCTGGTTTGGGCGGTGGGCCTTGCTGCGCGCCTGCAGCCTGCAGCTTTTGCATATCAAGATCGGCGGGTAAGTCGCCGCGCCGCTGCAGCTGTCGCACGAGCTGCTGAGGTTGAGGATATTTCTCGTACAACTCAGCGGTAGTCATATTCAGCGTCGGCAGATTCTTCAGTTTAGCTTCGGCTGCGCTGTCATCTATTTGTCCCGGATCGAGTTGCTGTTTGATGTAATTGTTCACACCCATCGCCTTCACTCGTTCGACGTCGCCCGGTCGCGCGCCATAGCCCAGCCGGTTCAGGACATGCAGTATCCGCTGGTCTTCCGTCAGCCGCGCAGCGGTTGCCCTTTGTGCATCAACAACGTTCAGCAAACCGCCGCAAAACAGGCTGGCAACCATGAAAAGCGCGATAAATGGGCACGCGATTCGGCTCCACAGATTGGATTTAGGACTAAGCTCCGTCATATTCTCACCATCGCATTTACAGCGTATTCTTTCCGAAAAAATTCAAGCTGATGTTCGTCCTACCTTTAGACGGTTCCCTCGCAGATAAGGTCGAGAAAAGACGTT
>Ga0137397_10001254_pt1 | contig 17729 bp, 14 predicted proteins | sample czorhiz116metaG_FD_106658 | JGI IMG/M metagenome (GOLD analysis project Ga0137397, IMG submission 106658) | Vadose zone soil microbial communities from Angelo Coast Range Reserve, California, USA - czorhiz1.16 metaG | ecosystem: Environmental > Terrestrial > Soil > Vadose zone | place: USA... | reverse complement strand
GCGGAGACGAGGGGACACGGGAATGATATGATATGATGTGATACGACGTGAATACGATGCGACGATGATGTCGGCTTGAACATGACTGAGCGCGGACGGGAACGAGACGAAAATGTAAGGTGCCCCATAACCGGCGGGTGTGTGACGGCTCTTGTGGCTCGATTGAATGTCGTCGGCGGGCAGGAGAATATGGCGGGGCCTCGGGTTGATTGCCTGAGCGACTTACAGCTCTCGTGGCTCGGTTTACGTCGAGGGTTGAAGGAGGGAACACGCACGGAGGAGGAAGGGGGAAAAGTTCACTGCTCACTTGCCTGGTCTTTCGACCTTACGATGGCGCGGCTTATAACTAAACTAAAAACAATCTATCCTACTCTGTATTAGCCTAGTCTACTCCTTGTCCAGACCAAGCGAGCGCACGACGACCAGGGCAAGGGACGAGGAATGGAGACGCAGCACTTTCAAATGGGCGAGTACGAATCAATCGCCGCGGGCCTGTGGCATCGGGCGAGGTCGGGCGAGGTCGAGGGGAGTCAAGGGGCGCTGTGCAAGGCCAGTGCACGCGCTGTCCTTACAATACTACTCTCCTGGAAGGCAGAACAATAGGCAAGTACAATAGACAATCGTAACAATGGGAGACGGAACAATAGGGATAAGCAGCCAGTACTTGCTATTGTTATGAGATGAGCATCAGCAAAAATCAACTTTTCTTATTCCATCTTACTACATCTTATTCCTCTTATTTTGGGGGTAAGAAGGGAATAAGTAGGAATAAGACAAGTTTTTTTTTACTGATGGAGACAATAGAGTCAGATGGATAATAGATAAGCAACACGAGAACAATAGGCTTATAGGAACAATAGAGGCCTTTAATCACCTGGATTCTTATGCTTCTGTCCTCCTATAGCCCTTATGTCGAAATGTCGATACAAGGCGATGACAGTATCAAAATGGATTGCACATCTTATCAACACATTGGCCCCCTCTTTTAGGCTGACCATGTCTGTGACAGATTGCACATCCAACAACCCAACCCCCACAAGACATGACTGTCCACTGTTCACACCCTACAGCTGCCCCCATCAATATGCTCCAGGAGCTCAGCAGGTGGGTTGCGCATCTAGTAGGGACATGCAAAAACTGTGCTAGCTTCGAAAGCAATGAACAATGGTGGAAGCGCGCACGTGCATGTGTGGAGACGATTTCAATACTCGTCTGTTGTACCAACGCCAAGCTCAATTGGTTCGGCCCCTTCGATGAAATCACAAGACTGGTGGGGGACCTTGGTCACCTTGAACAGACACACAAATCTTCATTGGAGACCAAAGACCAAGACCTACCATTTGTGATGCGCTGGGCTTGCCTCTCACTGATCGTGATTCAGCGCATTCTCAAAGGCAACCGTGACTGGTTAATGGATGGTGCACCTATGGATGACATGGAATGTGCCATTGACTTCCTGGGAGCATTATATGCTGGTGATGGACAAGACCGGACACGGGCTCAGGAGATCGACGAGAATTCTACCAATGCGTACCACTGTCTGGAAACCCTGTTGTGCAGACTTGACCTAGCAGAAGATTTCGAAAGGGAAACCCTAGAAGAAGTCTTCATTTCTTTCGAGCCACAAATCGCAAAGTTGGAACAACTCTATATCCAAGCCAAGCGTTACAAACTGCTTGATTAGTATATATTTGGCATCCAATCTGTCATAGAATTCTCGAGCAATTGCCAGGCGTCAAAATTGATGAATTCAGGTTCCCCGCAGGAATGGTTCCATTCGAACAAACTGCTCAATGGGGCCTCGATTATCTTCGACATCCATTCATGTTCCCTTGGCAGACGATCATGAGCATATGCTCAATTACGTCAGTTTTCCGGGACTGTCTCGAAGGGCGATGGGACAACTCCGCATTCCGAGAGATGTGGAGGGGCTTGAATATCTTGATGCGGGTGCCTAATAACCAAGAAAATCAAACCTTCATGCAGTGCCAGTTGTGGCGCTTGCAGGATCTGCGCGATGGAAGAGGGCTCGGGTTCACAATAGAACTCTTTTTCATTACCACAAAACACCTCCTAACGAACAATTCGTTCAACAACGCTCTATATATCGGCACGTTTCGTGCCATCACATCGACTTGGAGGGGGTACACACCATCGGCAGAAGGTACCCAAAACACAATACTCTCTCTTGCAACCTCAGAGTCTGGCATACTAGGGAACTACGATTTCCCGTCTTACATTACTGATGAATTTTAAAAATTTTTAGGGGTGTTTTTTGAAGGAGTCACTGGTCAACACATCAACACAGTTGTGAAGAGGCTGGAATCCCGCCTGGACCACACTCCCACAATAGGTCCAGCGCACTTACAAGTGTGGTTGGCCAAGGTGTTGGGGGCCATCAGGCCATCAGGAAACCTCCCGCGGTCTTAACGTACTAGTACTTACTTCGCCCCATTAATTCACTCCTCCAGCTTGAAGAGATCCCCAATTCGTTTCCAGGTCGAAAGTATATGTAATTACCTTGTAATTTCCGACAAGTACATTAAGGACGAATAAGAAATGTGCTTAATCCACTTGGGAAATCGTCCGTTAATGCAAACTGTAAGGAGTAAGGAGCGTACGTGCGCTCGAAACTCACCACAAGCGTCTTCCTCACCCACAACTCTCAGTTTCTCGACGACACCACTTCCATTGGTCGACCAAGCCGTTCGCGCGCCATCTCCACCGGACGACTCAGTACTCACGCCATCGACTCTGCCTGTTCTCGTCGACTTGCCGCTCACATCCACATCTCTATCGCCACGCCTACCTCCGACGCCAGCGCAACCCGAGTACGCGGCCGACGTCATTCTCGTCCACCGATCCGCTGCCCATGCCGTCTCCGCCACCCAACTCTGCTGCGCACGCGCTCCCTTCCTCTTAGTTAGTTCGTCTCTTACACCGTCTCTCCTCAACATCGAGCCCCGACTCCTTCTGGCTGCAATGCCCGCCGCCTCGAACCTCGCTAAAAACCTGTGGCCTTCGTTCTCGCGCCCCAGACCCGCACTGCCGACGCCGCCTACACTCGAAACACCGCTCACACCATGTCTCTCGCGTTCCGTCACGCAGCCACTGCCGTCGTCCACGTCACCACTTCACGAACTCACTCCGCCCCGGCCTTTGTCACCCGCCATCGCGTCACCTTGCCTCTCCGAAATCAAAGTTAACAGCCACCGTGCACAAGAACAAGAAGATTCCTCGAAGATAGAGAAGTACGACACAGCCCCGATAACGAAGCGGCCGCAAGCGCAAGATCGCCGCGACACCAGTGACAACAGCAACAACAGCCTTCTTTCTCTCATCCCTCAAGCTCCCGACAGCCTCGACGACGATTCCGATGACCTCAGCGACCAGAACCGCGCGTCCGATCAAAGTGGCGACGCCTTCATTGGCGACATTGAAGACACCACGGCGCACGGCGACGGCGACAACGCTGACAGCAGCGACGACGACGACATTGTGTACGACCCCGGCGGTATCAGCAGCAACACCCTCGGCGGCTCAACGCAGGACAGCGGCGACGACATCATCCGCAAGTTCCCCTTCGACACGGACGCCGCCGACAGTCACGGCGCCGACGATCACACGTATCAGTCATAAACAGTTTCTTCAAATCTTTCATGGTTCAACGTTCACCGTCAATATGACCGACCCAAGCTGATGCGGCTAGGAATACTATGCCTCTTTTTTCCCCTCTTAACCTTCCTTTCTCCCCTTATCTTTCTTCTGAATGGTTTTGGTTCTTCTACCGTGACCACCCTAATTCAGGAGTGTAGTTTTCATGGAAAAATTTCAGGGCCTTCTTGGCTGCTTCTCTCTTTGCACTGTCAATATCCCCCCAACTGCCAGTGGCCTGGCCAACCGTGTATTTAAAAAGTATACCCACTAAGGGAGCTCAGCAAACAGGTCGTTGATTTTACTGACAGACTCACAAGTGAATGTGACTCGGCATCCACCATAAAAGTCTCCAACATGGCAATTCAAGTAGCCTACGAAGTTTACGCTCTGGATGTCCCCTGAGGAAGGCATGGAGCTCTTCTACGGGATCTCTGTCGCCTTTTCGGTGTTTCTCTTAGCGTTTTTGGGCGCAGACTACTAGACTAGATGAGAGTGTGCTTACTTACTGTCGGGGCGGGGGGGCTGAGGGTGGACACGTAGCACCATGACTTGCGTACTCGCGTATGAGGTGGTCACGGTGATTCGGATGATTAGGAGTGCGATAGGGGTCCGGGAATGCAGTTCAAGTTGCTGCACGGCGCAATGGTGAACATATGGCAATACATGGCAGCACTCCGGGCACCGGATGTTCCGAGTCTAGATTGCTGAGCAAAACACCAGAAGCTGCAGTGGGTGCCAGTGAGGCGGCCCAGGTGGGGGAGTCGACGACTTGAACCGTCCCGGCGCAACAAGTTCTGCTCGCCGAATCTGCCAGTGTCTGCTCGGTTCGTTAGGTCCATTCCGGTCGCCCTGTTACACCATCGCGATATCGCGGTGTAAGGTGAGCTATACCGCTTCAAGCGGAAAGCTCCGAGTCTCCCTCGCGTCCGTCGGCCAGCCACTGTCGCACGCGCCTGGGCACAGTGACATTCTCAGGCTCGCGTGCTCATTCCACCACCACTCATCATCGTCACGGTGTCTCTTTGCTTCTCACTGCCCGGTGTGTTCGTGTACTTACTCTTAGATTCGAAGTTCTCAGACGGCCACTCGTAGAAGTACAGCCTTTTCTGCACGCACATAAAGGTCTTGCCTGCTGAATATAGATTTCCCTTTTCACGTTCGTCTCAATTGAACACCCCCCTCGCGTGATTCCTCGCTTCGCCCAAGCCTCGCCTCGCCTTCTGCTCCCCCTCTCCTCATCCTTGTACTTGCGTGGCTTGTACTTTATGGGATTAGCCCTCGCTTGCTCATGCCTTACGTTCTCACTAGCGTAGGTTTCCTGTCTCGCTTCAGCGGTCACCGCACTCACCAGGGCATTATTCGATGTCCTCGAGCTCTGTTTTCGTACTCCCGCCGCCAGCCCCACTTGCTCCGCCGCGTATGTCCCAAATGCAAAGCAACAATTCACGAGCGATTTGTTCTTGAATGCGCTATACGTAGCTCTTGTCGCTGTTTCCCATAACCACAAAAGAAATACGTATTTCTCTTTTTATGGTTCCTATTGTGCAAGGACCAATTCCCTACGCTGAGGCGGTCGTAACTCGGTAAATGGACATGTGCTGAAACGCCCAAATGATTGTATTTACTCAGACGTCAGGCATAACTACGTATTTTTGGTGACTAAAAGTAGGAACACGAATCGATATCCGTACAGCAGGTCGCAAGAATCACTAACCTCACCAGTACTAGTCACAATGGCTACGTTGGAGTTGGAGAAATTCAAGCGCAGCAAGACATTATCGCCCTCTGAGCTCACATCACCTCAGCGATACGCACGCTCACATCTCATACTTATCAGCAGAAGCCCCTCGCAAGGCGCTGTTCGATTCCCGCAGCCCATGCGATGTCCTCCAACGAAGCCGGCGCACCACCGAGCGCATTTGGGCTGTCGGCCGCCAGATCGCGAGAGCTATAGCTGTTGGCGAGGATCTCCTCCACACGGGAGAGAGCCGTATGTCGTGCTGCGTAACGCACCGCCGGCGTGCCATGCCCAACTCCTAGCGCGATGCTGCTCGCGCTCGAAGTCCCGCCCTGCGGTCTTGTCCATGCCGTCCCTTGCAGACTGCTGCTGCCGTTTGCTGCCGGTCGGGCGGTACTCTCGGGCTTGGGACTGAACGTCAGCGTCGACTCCAATGGGCTCGATGTAACTTGCGGGGGACTCCTGAGGAGCATATCGACGTCCTTCTTCTCATGTGCGGTGCGACGTGAGGGCACCGCGGTGAATCTGTCTTCCGGGTCACTGGGACGTGGGGGGCTCGAAGCCCAACTTCGTGTCCATGCCAGCCAGCGTTCGCCCGGGTGAGTGTCGACCGCCTGGCGTAGAGCTTCACCGTTATCCCATGCACTCGTCCGCCCGGGCAAACCCGATTCGGAAGAGTGGCCAGCAGTGGAAGGACTGGAGATGGTTTCCTCGACAATTCGAAAACCGCTACCCGGCACCCACTCGGTGTTCGTGTCGCGGGATGGGTGCGTAGAAGATGGCACGGCGCTCGGAGAGCGCGAGTCGCCTGAATGAGTCCCCGAGTATGCACTACCCGAACTTAGAAACGTCTGTGCAGTCCGCCTTGATAGGTCTCGTGACACGGTATGGGTGTGTCCTCGTTGCAGACGATTGAGGATGTTGCGACGGATAGACGCATGATGAGTGGAATTGTGTCGACTATTTTCCTCATCCGACAACGGATCAGGCGAGGTAGCACTCCCTCGTGAGCGAGCACGCGTGGGGCTAGCAGACGGATGAGAAGCAGCTGCAGCGCTGACGGTAGTCTTGCCTGAAGATGGGACCGTGCTGCGCGTACTGGATCGACGTGAGCTAGCCCCCGTGATGGCCGTTAGCCATGGTTTTTTAGCGCCAGGGGCGCCATGACGTGTATACTTGCTCGGACTGCCGACAGCATTCAGCGATGCCTCCTGCATTTCCCCCCCACTGCGGCTCGTGTCGGCCATTGGGACATACGGCGGACCCGGGATCAACGTTGCTTTCGAGGAACCATTACTGCTCCCACGCATACGTACATGACGGCGCAAGTACCATCGGTAGCCTAGAAGTCCGGAGAGTGCGCCCACAAAAAGGCCAACTACGATGAAAACTGGGACGAGGTAGAGCGGATTGAAATTGGAATGTGCGGCGGCATGAACGTTAGGGCGCGAGGGCAAGGAAGTCGCAGGGGGAAGCGCAGTAATCGAGGTAGCGGTAACGCTTAGAGCCGTACTAGAATCGGGACTTGGCGTCACCACTAGCGACGATGTGGTGGTTATCAGAGGGGCCGCTGACACCGCAGCAACAAGGGAGGGTAATGAGGAGGGACCTGCTGTCTCCGAGGGGGTGGTGGACAGAGCGGATTGACCCCACGGCGGGTAGGGCCACCAATTGATCGAAGAGGTCGTGGGAACAGGAAGAAGCGCATCTACGCCCGCAGTATTTACCGAATCCAAAACACGAGTAGGCAGACGCAGATCTCGGAGGTGCGTTGGCCCGTCGTAATCCCGAGCGGCATGCGTGGGGATTGGGAGGCCTCCAAGGCCAAAATTCACGTTTGGCCTGCTGATGGGCCGTAAATCCGCGGCTTCAAGCACGCGGCTCGGTACCCGACGGCGTTCGTGGGGCATAGCAGGGGAGGGTCAAGGAAGAGGAGAGTCAGGTAGCAGTACGACGATCCCGACGCGCGACTCGACACCTAAAGCAGACAGATCCGCGACAGGCTTGTCGAAAGGAAGTCCGGCAGCTATGAACGTTGAGCGACGGATGGGATGAAGGGACGAGCCGTAAAACGTCCCAGACACAGCTGAACGTCGAGTATTCCTCCAAAACGGTTTTGGGCGGACTAGGGGTGGGGAAAATGTCAAGCAGATGTTTGATTCCAAAAGGGACGATACACGCACATAGGATGGTTGGTGGACGAACAATTGGAGCCGTGCTAGGAATGTCGGAAAAAGGTTCGTCTGGTGTTCTGGGGCGTGGGGAGAAACCGTCGGGTGAGTCAATAATCCTGGTGTCTCCAGACGTGGGTCCGGGAGGCGCAGAATGAGGTCTAGGAGGAGAAAGTTTCGGAGGCTTTTTGGATCTAAAATTGCGGCGGGGAGGCGAGAGAAGGGTTTTGTCTTTGGCCGTGACAGGGGAGGAAGGCGGCGAATCTCCTTCGACCATTTCGACCGTGACCATAGGCGTTGTGGTAATGAGCGGAGGCGGCGGGAGTGACCGACGGTTGAAGGTGAAACGAAAACCAGTCTCGTTAACATCGGGAAGATGAAGAGTGGAGGGTGCGTGCAGCATAGTGAGGTCCGCCATTAGAAGAACGAACGTTGGGGGGAAACAAGGAACAAGGTGCAAGCTGTTGGCCAAGCCCAACCTAGTTTTATTTTATAAAAATGGCCCATACCATTACGTCATCAACGCTATTTATTGCTCACGTAATACGCTCTTCATTCCCGGCATTTACCGCAAAATGAAATCCTCGGGAACAAAACATCTACGTTGAGTTACGGTAGAGCTCCAATGCGTTTGGTCCACCGCAGACTTCTGTATTGTCCCAAATGCAAGCTTGGTTACAAGCACGTTGTGAAGTGGGGACGCCAGGAGACCTTATCTCATTACCGCACCCTTTAACCCGTTCAATCAGCCTTTACCCACGCCAAAGAGGTGGAACATACAGCATTCTTGGGCGTACTCGAGGCCAGCGATTGTGAACGACTGGATCTGGCATTGCTCCACACACGATTCCACCGTCACGTTTCCCGCATTGACGCGCCGCTCAAGCGTGCGAGAAGACGTCGAGTCACTGTGGGAACAATTAGTAGCTGCATCGTGATGATGATGAGCGCGATTGACAGCTCGAAGAAAAAGGTACAGTACCTGTAACACCCTTGTGAGACCCACGTATTGACGGAGGGCACGACGGAAGCCCCGACTGGGTACGTCCCGGTGAAATTATACAGGTTTAGCAATGCTGGCCCGCCACACGTCTCATTTGGGTTTCCTTGACAACCCATGTTGCAGTACGCAGCGTTTGGGTTTGGGCGGAATTCCCCGTTTTCAATGCCATTGTAGTTGCCAAAGAACGTTGAACCGTGCTGAAGCTCTGAACCGCACCCTTATCATCGTTCGTTAAGACGCACTGTCCGTCGAAACACAGGTCCCATAGATGATGAACTCACAGCATTCCCTGCCGAATTCGACGCCGGCGAGGAAGAATCCCTGAGCTTGGCATGCGGCAACGCAGGACTCCACGGTAACGCTACCAGCGTCGACTGTGCGCTGAAGAGCGCGAGCACTAGTCGAATCACTGAAGAAGCCGAGTTAGTCCCACATCCGCATCGAGACGTTTGTAACCGTCCACCGACTTGTAACATCCGAGGCCCTGCCACAGACCAACAGACGGGACCGGAGATGGGATGATGAACGTCGAGTTTTGCCTCTCGTAGGTGCTTGCTGCGTACGGGCCCCCACAGCCCCCCTTCTCTGACGGATCTCCGCGACACGGCACCCCACACTCGTTATTTCCCAAGCTCTCGAATATGGTCTCGAAGAAATTGTCGCATGCTGGGCGAGACGTGGCAGCACCGCACCGTTAAGCTAGTATCCTGTACGGGAGAGGACGACCCACATACAACATTGAAATCCGTCCGTCACGCCCGCGTACCGATATGACACCGGCTGACTATCGCAGAACGCGATACAGCTCTCTATGGTCATCGCCACGGGGTCGGCGTAGTAGGCGCCCGTGAACAAAGGGATATTGAAGTTGGGGTAGCTCCGGTTGTCTCTAGGGGGAGAGAAAAACGGTTCTTTTCAGCTGCCATATTCTGTCATTCCGGAACCAACCCACTCGAAGCAAAGGAAACTTGTCCAGCCTGGGGGGGCGAGGCCCCTACCGGAAAGCGCGGTCGAAGCAAGGACCTGTGGACGCAGTGGCGTTAGAGGGCGTTGCAGACGATCGTGTGGCCAGGCCTCAACATAGAGGCCTTCTATACCTTTTGCAGAAAGACGAACACACATGCGATGGAAATAGGGCGAAACATGGTATCACTTTCGGCAAACGGGAACAGGTTGTTGAAGCCCCTTATTTATAATTGCGGCATGCTCCCTGCAGTCTGACACTGCCAAGGAATAAAAGGTACTGTGTACGTTAGGTGCTCATAGCGGCAACATCAGACGTGGACATCTTTTTGACAGACATATCGTTGACGGCAGCAATACTGTAGAGTACAGTACACTACAGTGCGTGTGAAGCAGGCAACCGCCGGGTATTTCAGTTACAGTATGATCACAAAACCTTGCGCGTTTACTGCGGTCATCACTTGTCAGTGTCAGGCACAAACCGCTGACATTATGAATTTGAGTGCCAGTGTCAGGTTCCCAGGTTCAGGAGCGAAGCTTAAAAGCAGGGGTTACAGCTTCCAGACTGTGAGCATCGGTTACACGCGAGCCTGAGACTCGTGTTCCTACTGGGGCACATAGCAGCCATGTTGACGCGTCGGTAGTGGGACGTACTATTCTCATCCTAAAATGATCAGTCGCTTTGACATGGAGCTGCCAGATCAGAGAGGCGGGACTCATGCGATATTATAGACAGTCAGGTCTAGTCAGGCCCCATCCGATCCCCAAAGTCACTATGCGCAGAGAGAAGCTTCTAATATAGTCGTTTGGGGACAAGGAGGCCGTCAAGGAACGTCATCCTCACGTCGTACCATCGTACTTCTTGTCTTATTCATGGCGAAAATGCGGAGGATGACGTACAACAAGGAGGCGAGAACGAATGGCGGATGATTTTAAGTATCACTCACTGAAGCAAACGACAGCACATGCCTGTCTACGTACGTCCCGAACATATGAACTGGCCCCAAGTGGCAACCCGCGTACCCAGCGCGTGGATCTTCGCTGACGACTGCCATCAAAATTTGTGGGTGCCCACATGCTGTGGCCGAGGTTACGTTGGGGCTCGAAAAAGAACCACTGCGGACGCGGTTGTCTAGAGCATATCCAAGTGCGGATCTCTCTTTGCCCAACTCGGATTCGGAAGCTACGATTCTGTGTATCACCATAGTTGTCTTGATTTCTGATATCATGTTATCCAGAACACGTTCGACTTCCACAGGCCGGGTACTAGATCCATGAGGCAGAGAACTGTTGAAGGATAAGGACAGTCAATGTGACCCTTGCGCCGGATGTCATCGGAGATCTGACGCTTAGACTACAGGGAGTATAGCGACGTGCTAGTCAGGTGTGACTGGGAAGCGTACGTGAGTCCACTCGAAAAATAGCGCTGTTGACACTCAGGATATTCGCCCAGAAGTTACCATCAATTCATCTCGAAGGCTGACGGCCATCACTTGCGGGTAGAAAAGTATATGTGCTCGGTACTTAATGGAGTGGTATCTCAAGGAGTCTGATTACCCTCGAAACCCCAGCCAACTCGTCCTGTAAATGGCGGAGAAAATGAGCACATATGCCAACCTGAAAGATCCTTCAAAGATGACACACCCAGAAACTTCACTTCAAAACATTAACGGATAAAAGTGCCCGGCCCGAACACTTATGCCCTGGTTAAATTCTCCAAAGTTTGGGATACAGTCCCGAGCACCTCCTCGATATCGGCCCAAAACGCGGTGTCATCATGTCCCAGCGGCCCGGTCCCGAGATCCGACTCGGACAGAGCGGCAAGCACCGCTTGTTCAAACACGAGCACCGTATCTTTGTCCTCGTCTCGTTCCGGAATATGGAGCTCGCGGACGCCGCCCGGCTGCCCGGGCAGAGGGCGGGAAATGACGATAGTGTCTGATCCGTCGTCGCGGCGCACATCGAGCTTGGTGAAATCGTCGACAAAGATTTCCTTCAGGTGCTGTTGTGTCTCCGCCCACGCGTTCTGTGCCCGGAGGAAAGGGTGCATCAGGGCGGGGGAGCTTCTCTGAGCATCCGTCCAGATGACACTTACCGGAGCCTCGATATACGCCTCGACGTCCCTCACCATCATGTGTATTGCTATCCTCGTCTCTGGGTGCGAAGTGAAGTCGAAGTAGCCGGGGATTAGGCTGTCTTCATAATATCGGAATCTCACGTCCAACTGTTCCAAGGAGGGATACGGTTCGAAAATCTCTTTGAAGTAGTCGCCTAATCTGTCGACGGTTCCAACTCTGATGTCGAGGTGCGCCGGGCGGACGACCTACGCGTACCCGGCATCAACCTCATCGTACCAGGACAAAAAAGCAAAGGCCAGGGACCCACCTTTAACACTCTGGATGCTTCGATGCTCATAAAGAGCGACAAGGATCTAACGGAAGGCAACCGCTCGAGAGAGCGAGGAAACGCAAAGAATCCCTCGAAAGACACCTTCTCGGGCTTGAGTCGCGACAACCAGTGCCACAGTTCCTCAGGCAGACGAGTGGTCGGAAAGAACGTTTGCGTGCCTTCGAGGGCGACTGAGACGACCCCGGAGAGCGTGTTCAGCGTTTCGAGCAGGGCGGGTACCAGACTGGAATCGAAGGGAGCGGGGCGGTTCTGCGCCTCTGCGCCGTCACCTCCGAGTTCGAAAATGGTGATCGGCTGACCATGGTCGACTATTCGAAGCTCGCGAACAAAGTTCGCCTTCTTCCGCAGGTGCTCGAGCCGCGCATCGAAGCCGACCTCATTCCACGTCGAGAGGGAAGTGCCCGTGAGGAAACACCTAGAACGATCGGTCTTGGCCTTGGTCTTGGTCTCGCACCTTTCACGCAGCCGAAGCCTGTACGTCCGAAAAATCTTCGGAGCCATGATGTCGCTGAGATACTTGCAGACGAGAGAAAGGTTGTTCATCTGGCAGAATCGGAAATGCCGCGTTTGGGAGGTGTCTAGGGCCCGTTCGATGATGTCGAGGAGGATTTCGAGCGGGAGGTCACAGAATTTAGCCATGACGAGGAGGGAACTCGGAAGGGCGAAAAAGCGATGAAAATAATAGAGTGGACCTTTTGGGGTGAAGTGCAATTTAAGCTTGAGGTCAAGGGCCGACACAGGACATTGTGTTCCAGAATGATTGTTATGTGGCGAGCTTGGGTGTGTGGCAGACACTGAGACTGTGGTCAAGGTCGTGGAGCCACTGTGGGGCCCTTGAGTGAGACTGCCAGTGACTCGGATGTCACGGTTTTGGCCCACTCGTCAGTCAAACACTCCAGACCATAGCTCGCACAAGCATTCAAGCTATTCAAGGCCACTGAGACGGGATTTTGAAGGTAGTCATGGCTCTTTAATAGGTGAGTCACGCCGCGATGGCCGTAAAGAAAACCGGTTAAAGCCCCAGCGCCAGAGACCGTACTCTGATCACGGCATTCTCTATGAAATGACCAACCCGTGCCACAGAATTCCTACCTTCATCAGTCCTTCATCCCGGCAGGATATCCAAAGGTTTTCTACACATAGTACGTAGGAAGCGTACAGGTACGTTCAAAGTTTAGTCGCAGCCTCGGTGCGTTACCCTACTGTATGTGCAAATGGGGGGTACGTGCTATATAGATGACCGCCCCCGGGGCGCCTTTTGATTTTCGTTCCTCCCAATAAATACGTGGCGAGAGTCCACACAAGCAAGCAGAGCAGGTCAGGACAGCAAGAAAGAAAAAAAAAAGTGACAATGCAACCCATCCATCCTCATACCAGCGCCTTCACCAGCATCCCTTCCAATCGACAATACTCCGGTACGATCGCCGCGTACGCCATGAACGCGTCGACGTCCGGCTCTGCGATCTTTGCCAGACCAACTTGCGTCTCGGCTTCGCTCGTCGGGAGGGCCGTGACCGGCATCAGCGCGGACGAAGCCGTAGCCGCGGCTTCGCCAGTAGGGCCTGTGCTGGTCGTCCCTAGATCAGGTGTCGTGAATGTGCTCGAGGGTAGTGCGCCACTTGAGCTCATAGACGTCGTCGTGGTCGCCGTGCTCGATCCCGTCGCGGTACGCAACCGGGCCGCTAGCTCCCCTTCACCAAATGCGTCCCCACCGAGTCGCTCCATCTCCTCCAGCACATCCTCTTCCTCTTCTTCCAGTACTGCGGCACTAAAACCTGTGCGTCGATTGCCGTAGGGCGTGTTGGCGCCACTGCCCGCAGGTGTCTCCCCACCGATATGCGTACGGATCGGGGTGCCGCCACTGGTCACCCAGCGCTTGGAAAGTAATCGCCGTACTTCTTCCTCGAAGCTCCCGCGACCCATACCACGCTCCTTGCCCCAGACCCATCGTGCGACGTATGCACCACCTAACGCTGCTCGCCCAGGGTAGCCCTTGGCTGGTGCGTTCCGGTGAGGAGTGATTTGTGCCGAGTCAAGCTGAGTCGTTGGGACGAACACAGGAGCGTTGAAAACCTCGCTGGCTAGTGATGCAACAGCAGGGAAGTTGATCGCGGCTCCCGTCGCAAGGATCCGCGCGGGCAATGAGGATGAGTCGTACGGGTCAAATGTTAAACCCAACCCGGACGAAGGTGTGCCTAACGAACTAATAGCCGGTGTTCCTGTGCGCTGGCCAGGATTAGGGGATGCCACCGTGCTGCTTGTCACCAACGAATTGTTGCCCCGTGCCCGGCCTGCGGCCGCACCGAGCGCGCCTGTAGATATCATACGTGCCCATCGCACACGAAAAGAGAGCACTTGACTCTCGACAAGACACCGAGGGTTAGCGCGGAGGTCACGGAATTCGTTGACTTTTACGCCCGTCTCAAAGCGGAAGATTCCCTTGACATGCGATAGCGGGTGGCTATCGCCCTGTAGGAGCCAAAAACTGAACAGCTTGTCATCAAGACTGAAAAATGCGGTGTAAACGAAGGACGAAACTGAAAACATTGCCGAGACAAACCCAATTGAGCCGCCGGGTGGGACGACGGACACGAGGCGGTCGAACGCGCTCCACGACTTTGTATACATATCCCTGACAAGTGCTCGTGGGACATCGGCGTTTCTGATATTGGCGTAAGACGACAAGGACAAGTCGTCGGAATGGATCAACAACATACCTGCTAGTCAGCATGCTGATATATTTCCGCTTCTCACTGGGATCCTGGGCAGGATGTGGGTAGACATTGTAAAGCCGACTTGGGAGGTAGTGGGGGGCACTGGTAAGCAGAAAATCCATGGGACCGAAGGAGAGGACGGCATCAGAGGGCGAAGGAACCAGTGAGAGGTATGTTGAAAGGTAGTCGGCAGTAAACGATGCGATTGTGGTATCTTTGACTGATTGAGAGGAGAGGTTCTTATTTCTAGGCAATAACAAACTTACCAGGTTCAAATCCGTATCGCTCGACAAGGTATCGTGAAACGGTTGCCACTCGACGTCCACCGCCGGAGACATCAACGTCTCCTAGCCACCCACGAACGCGCCATGCTTCTTCTCTGGAGCCCGCGATGTACTCAATTACTTCGTCATCCCAATGACCCTGTCCACCTGAGGCATACACGTACATACCCGTAGCGCATGCCTCCGCTTCACCCAGGTTTATCCACGTGCCAGCGACGAGACTGGCGAGGAATGCAGAGGCGATTTGAATGCGGCCGGTGCGGGCCCATGTCTCAGGAGAGGTCTCACGAACCCGAAGTATTTGCGCGGCAACGAGGGATGAATTGGCACACGTTCCGACGCGCGCGGCCATATGATCTGGTCCGCCGAGCATGGCCTCGATGCTCAGTGCATGAGAGTGCGAAAAGGTGTCCTGTGCCACGGGGGTGTTTGGTAGAGAGAATGTGTTCGGTGAGAGCTGGGAGTGTAGTGGTAATCGCGAGTCAAGGGAGGGGAGGTTTGGCACCGGGGTTGATTTCCACCATACGAGAGAGGGCTGGCAGAGATATCACGTGATGAGTGATCTTGGGGACAGATCTCGGCGCTCGAGGCCAAGACACGGAAGCAAATCTCACCTGTGCAGCGCCGCCAATTGATTTGATCCTCGAGACCTCATAGTTTCGGCTAATTTCCTCCAAAAGAAAATCTAGTAAAGACAAAGATCACCGGATGCCCAACAATGTGAGACAGACGATCCCCGATCGTTTGATTTTTTGTCAGTAAAAAAGTTTAAACGCATTGAGTTCCGCGGAGGAAAAAAAAAGCTCACCCAGGGCTTTGACCCACATGTCTACTGGTGTCGTGTACGCGTCTCCTGGAGTTGTAAAGATTCCGCCCTGCGTTCTAGATCGAATCGAGTCAGAATAGACCACGTGGCATACAGTGATGATAAGGACGATGCGGATGGGACCAAAATTCCACCACTCTCGCAAATGCGTATTTGTACAAGACTCCCCAACTCGACGACACGTGTAACGTTCAGCACAACCAAGCTGTAAGGTATTTGCTCGCTTAGACAACCTACCATCAAGTAGGTTGCTTTGCAAGCGCTGGAGATAGTACAAACCCAGCCCACCCCGACATTGCCAAACCGGGTCCACATACGAGCGAAAGCGAGAGACTCACTGGTATTCGGAAAGCGCTGTATCGAAATCCACCGCCTCTACTCCAACGAGTTCCAGATTCTCATCGACAATCGTCGCCCGTAGTTGATCTGTCGAGAGCTCAAGACCAAGAAACAAGGCCTGACCACTTTTCGAAGGGCCGGGCATGATGAGCTAATGATACAAAAAAAGTTGAGCTTGGAGAGAATGGTATCGATGGCGGTATATGTTGGCGGGTCCGAGCAAGATCTGTATGGAAAGAGTGGCGGTCGTGGTGGTCGTGGTGGTCGTGGATATATTGACACGGCAGGCAAGAACCGCCGAGTTCAGTGCCCGTGGCTTCAGTTCGCCACGGGTTGAGGCTCGGATTCGGAGGTGTGGGAATAAAGCTCAGACTGTGGGAACTTTCCCGGGTCGTGTGAACTCGCGACAGCGTCTCCCATTTCATCACCATTCATTCCCCTTGGCTCGCTGCTGTGATGCACAGGCGCTTCAAGTCATTGCCTAGCTCGAATTCTGGCCATCGATATCTCTAGTTCCTGTTATCTTGGTGAATGCCCTGCGGAACTTTTCGTGTGACCGAGTCTGGGGTTCGAACCTTGGCGTCTATGTTTACGGTATGGAGAGAATTAGCACGAGGCCTACCTCGTAGCAACTATCCGCCGAGATGCTCTTCACCAGGCTATTGCATGCTTCGGGCGCATCCACATATCTTATTGGAGATCGGACGATGTTTTCGTTTACGTTGTTGCCACGAACACACCACAGCCAATTCTGCCGTTTTTATTGCATTTATATTGCAAGTCATTTTCTCTTGTCGTCTCCTATCATCACACACGACCACCCAAGTTCTAAAATTACGCACGTGGAAAGCGCAGTGTCGTTAATCTCTCTGATAACTCACACCAATTCCACCAACAGCTGAAGTCGGTGCGGTGAGGAAAACTAAAACGGGTAAGCCTCCATTGTCTCTGTGTGCAGTCTTGACTCATCCATCGTGATCGTGGCTTGCCTCAGTGGATCCTAGAGCAGACGCAGGAGGATAAGGCCTTGGATCAGCCAGATCGGGGAAGACCCTTTAGATCGCAGGATAGTGACCGACTGGATACGCACTGATAGGGTGCCCATATAGCTCTCGGTCGAGCAAAATGCAATTCCCGGTGCATCTCTCTTGCGCTCACATTCCATCACCAATCTCCCAATCTCTTGTTCTTAGTCTAGACGATTGACGTTGGGGGGGACGCGTCGTAATAGTCGAGAATATATGCGTGATATTTGTAATCACGATAGCTAACTCTAGCCGTAATGACGTGGACCACTCGGCCTGCCACCGTGGCTATATGGACGAACTGGCGGCTGATGCCATTGCCAGTGAAACCGTATTGAAAATAGCCGCCTACTCGGTTCCTAATTTTACCTTTGACGTCGGTTGTACCCATACAGTGGAGACACGTATCTCTGCCAGAAACTTGGCACGGTAGGCAGATTATTCTTATATCGCTGGAAACCCTCCCATTCGATGGATTGTCGCGATTAATGAAATGCCAGTAAGCCCTTGGCATGGTTTCATGTCATATCCGACTCGAGCCGCATGTTACGGTCTCTTACTACGTTCATCTATGGCCTGCAGTGCTCCCGAGCCTGTGCT
>Ga0137397_10001252_pt1 | contig 17742 bp, 20 predicted proteins | sample czorhiz116metaG_FD_106658 | JGI IMG/M metagenome (GOLD analysis project Ga0137397, IMG submission 106658) | Vadose zone soil microbial communities from Angelo Coast Range Reserve, California, USA - czorhiz1.16 metaG | ecosystem: Environmental > Terrestrial > Soil > Vadose zone | place: USA... | reverse complement strand
GCGGAGCCGGGCGATCGGGCTGGCGCTGCTGATCTTGGGGCCGGTGCTCGGGGCGTTCCGCCCGCTGTTGGGGTTGTTCGCCGTGCTGCTGATCGCGTTGCTGGCGGTCTCCCCGATCCTGCCGATGAGGCCTGTCGCCGCGCCCTTCGCGTCGGCCATCGCGATTTTCGTCGCGGCCGGGACGCTGCTCGTGGCGGCCTTCGCCGCGTTGGCGGAAGCGGTCTCGATCGCCGCGATCACCGCGGTCGCCGCGACCTCCACGGTCACGGCCGCCGCGATCGCCGCGCTCCTGCCGATCGGGTCGTCCGTCGCGCCGCGGAGGCTGGGCGGGCGCGGCTTGCGGTTGCACCTGAGGTGCGGCATCCGCCGAAAGCCAGCCGAAAAGGCGGCTGAAGAATCCCGGCTGAGACCCGGCCGGCGGGCGCGCCTCGGGCCGGGTCGCGTGCGCTTCGGGCCGGACCGGCCGCGGGGCCGCAGTCCCCACCGGCGCCGGCTGCTCGGGCGTGACGCCCTGGACGGCGGCTTGAGGACGCGGCGGGCGCGCTTCCTGGGCTGCCTGCTCCTTCGCCTCTTCCTCTGCGGGCGCGCTGACCATGTTGTAGCTCGCGGGCAAGACGTCGGCCTGGTTCAGATCGTCGTGACGCAGGCGTTCTATCTTGTAGTTCGGCGTCTCCAGGTGCGTGTTCGGGATGAGCACCACGTTGACCTTGAGGCGCGCCTCGATCGAGTGGATGTCGGCGCGCTTCTCGTTCAACAGGAAGGTGGCGACGTCCACCGGGACCTGCGCGTGGATCGCAGCGCTGTTCTCCTTCATCGCCTCCTCCTGGAGGATGCGCAGGATGTGCAGCGCCGTGGACTCGGTGCCGCGGATGTGGCCGGTGCCGTTGCAGCGCGGGCAGGTGATGTTGCTGCCTTCGCCGAGCGACGGGCGCAGGCGCTGGCGCGAGAGCTCCATCAGCCCGAAGCGCGAGATCTTGCCCATCTGCACCCGGGCGCGGTCATAGTGCAAGGCTTCACGCAGCCGATTCTCGACCTCGCGCTGGTTGCGCTGGTTCTCCATGTCGATGAAGTCGATGACGATCAGCCCGCCCAGGTCGCGCAACCGCAGCTGGCGCGCGATTTCCTCGGCGGCTTCCAGGTTCGTGTTGAACGCGGTCTGCTCGATGTCGTGCCCTTTGGTGGCGCGCGCCGAGTTGACGTCGATCGAGACCAAGGCCTCCGTATGATCGATCACGACCGCGCCTCCGGCGGGCAGGGTCACCTGGCGTGAATACGCGGTTTCAATCTGGTGCTCTATCTGGAAGCGCGAGAAAAGCGGAACGTCGTCGTGATAGCGCTTCACCCGGCCGACGTTGTCGGGCATCACGTTGCTCATGAAAGCGAGCGTCTGCTCGTGGATCGCGTCGGTGTCGATCAGGATCTCGCCGATGTCCGGCTGGAAATAGTCGCGGATCGCGCGGATCACCAGGCTGCCTTCCTGATAGATGAGGAAAGGCGCGGGGTTGAGCAGCTTGCCGTCGGAGTCGCGTGCGGCTTCAGTTGCCTCGACGATCTTGCCCCAGAGCTTGAGCAGATAACTCAGGTCCCATTGCAGCTCTTCGTAAGAGCGTCCGATGCCCGCGGTGCGGCCGATCAGGCTCATGCCCGCGGGGACGTCGAGCTTGTCCATGATCTCGCGCAACTCGTCGCGGTCCTCTCCCTCGACGCGGCGCGATACGCCGCCGCCTCGCGGATTGTTCGGCATGAGCACGAGGTACCGGCCTGCGAGGCTGATGAACGTCGTGAGCGCGGCGCCCTTGTTGCCGCGCTCGTCCTTCTCGACCTGGACGATCAGCTCGTCGCCTTCGGAGATCGCGTCCTGGATGCGGGCGCGGCCGACGTCGATGCCGGGTTTGAAATACTGGCGAGAGACTTCCTTGAACGGCAGGAATCCATGGCGCTCGGTGCCGTAGTCGACGAACGCGGCCTCGAGGCTGGGCTCTACGCGGGTGATGACACCCTTGTAGATGTTGCTCTTTCTCTGTTCCTTCGCGGCCGACTCGATGTCGAGGTCTATCAGCTTCTGACCGTCGACGATCGCGACACGGAGTTCTTCGGCCTGTGTCGCATTGAAAAGCATGCGCTTCATTGTTCTTTCTCCCGCGCGCACGGGCAGGACAAACCAGGGCCTGTTGTATAGGCTAGTTTCGCGTCATCGATCGTTGGATCATGAGGATGAAGTTGTGGTTTGTCGTATCGGGTAACTGCAGTGCAGGAACCGTAATATCTGCCGATATGCTGTTGGCGCGCTGTTCTATTACTATCGTTAATTGGTTAGTTCCACTGGTTGGATGACCAACCGCCTTTGCGGCTTCGGGTCTCGCGCTGGTCGATGGGCAAACATGCCGTCAGTGGCGTCGGAACCGGGGACAGGGTAGCCAGTCTTGTCTGGGGGCGAAAATCCGCACCTTCGCATATACAAGCAGCCGTCCCGCAACGGAAGCAGCGCGCAGATCATAAACAAAATGAAGGATTTAAGCAACGTAGCCTCGGTCGAGGTCGATTCCGGGAGCGAGGGGCAGCGGGTCGACAACTTCCTGATGCGCGTGTGCAAGGGGGTGCCGCGAAGCCATATCTACCGGGTTCTGCGCACCGGACAGGTGAGGGTCAACAGCCGCCGCGTCGATGCGACCTATCGGCTGCAGCCGGGGGACCGGGTGCGGATTCCGCCGATGCGCTTGGCCCAGCGCTGGAAGAAGACCGCGCCCCCGCTCGAGCTGCCGGTGGTGTTCGAGGACGATGCGCTGCTGGTCGTGAACAAGCCCGCTGGCACCGCCGTCCACGGCGGGAGCGGCGTCAGCTTCGGGGTGATCGAGCAGATGCGCGCCGCGAGGCCGCAGCTCAGGTTCCTCGAGCTGGCCCACCGCCTCGATCGCGAAACCTCCGGATTGCTCGTCCTGGCCAAGAAGCGCTCGGCCCTGACTGCGCTGCACGCGGCCCTGCGCGAAGGTCGGGTGAGGAAGGAATACCTCACTCTGGTGAAGGGAAGCTGGCGCAACGACAAGCAACGCGTCGACCTTCCGCTGAAGAAATTTCTTACGCAATCCGGAGAGCGGCGCGTCAGCGTCGACCGTGAGGGCAGGGAGTCGCAAACGGTTTTCCGAAAGAAGCGTGGACTCCGCGACTTCACGCTGCTTTCAGCCGAGCTGCTGACCGGCCGTACCCATCAAATCCGCGTTCATCTCACTCACCTGGGGTTTCCGATCGCCGGTGACGACAAATACGGAGACTTCGAGCTCAATCGGGCCTTGGCGAAGCGGGGCCTGAAGCGAATGTTTCTGCACGCCGGGGATATCGAGTTCGCGCACCCGCTGTCCGGGGAGGCGGTGAAACTCCACGTGCCGCTTCCCGAGGACTTGTCGCGCTTCCTCGCTTCCCTGGAAGGCTGATGCGCTACTCCCTGCTGGTTTTCGACTGGGACGGCACGCTGATCGACTCGGCGGGCGCCATCGTCTGGTGCATCCAGTCCGCCTGCCGCGACCTGGGGCTGCCCGTACCTGACCAAGCGCGCGCGAGCCACGTCATCGGTCTGGGTTTGCAGGACGCGCTGGCCCACGCCGTGCCCGGCCTCCCTCAGCGGGACTATGGCCGGATGGTCGAGCGCTACCGGCACCATTTTCTCTCTCGCGACTCGCAGATTCCCCTGTTTCCAGGGGTGGAGGCGATGCTCGCGAGCCTTCGCGACCGCGGACACGCTCTCGCCGTCGCGACCGGCAAGAGCCGCGCGGGCCTGGCGCGGTCGCTGGACAATACCGGCCTTCGGTCCTTGTTCGCGTCCTTGCGCTGCGCGGACCAGTGCGCGCCCAAGCCGGCCCCCGACATGCTGATCGAGCTCATGGCGGAGCTCGGCGCGAGTGAGGCGAATACGCTTATGATCGGCGACACGGTACACGACCTGCAGATGGCGGCGCGCGCCGGCGTGCCGGCCGTCGCGGTGAGCTACGGCGCGCACGCCAAGGCGGACCTGGACGCGCTCGCGCCGCTCGCGTGCCTCGAGAGCATCGATGAGCTGAGCGGATGGCTGACGCAGAACGCCTGATTTGCCCGAGCGCCGATCTCACCGATGGCGGCGACGGCGTGCGCTTCGAGATCGAGGTCGCAGGCAAGCCCGAGCCCGCGTTCGCCGTGCGTTACGCCGGCCGGGTCTACGCCTACCGCAACCGCTGCGCGCACATGCCGATGGAACTCGATTGGAAGCCCGGCAAGTTCTTTGATGTGTGGGGCCTGCATTTGATATGCTCGACGCACGGCGCGACCTATGCGCCCGACACGGGCCGATGCGTTCGCGGGCCCTGTTTCGAGGAAGGGCTCGTACCCGTCCCTGTCGAGGAGCGCGACGGCCGGGTCTTCTTGAAAGGCAATCCATATGGACGAAGGTGACTGGGAGAAGCAACTGATCGAAAAGCTGGCTACCGCCGCGCTCAAGGAGCAGCGCCGCGGCCGCCGCTGGGGGATTTTCTTCAAGCTCCTCGGCTTCGCTTATCTCACGATCGTGATTCTGCTGGTGCTCGACTGGCGCGGGCCCGACTCGCTGGGCTCGGGAAAACATACGGCGCTGGTCGACATCGTCGGCGTGATCGACGCGCGCGGGGACTCGAGCGCCGACCGCGTCACCGAGGCGCTGCAGAACGCGTTCAAGAACAAGAACACGCAAGGCGTGATCCTGCGCATCAACTCGCCCGGGGGCAGTCCGGTGCAGGCGGGGATCATCTACGACGAGATCCGCAGGCTGCGCGGCATCTATCCCAACATCCCCATGTACGCCGTGGTCGAGGATATCTGCGCCTCGGGCGGTTACTACATCGCGGCCGCGGCCGACAAGATCTACGTCGACAAAGCGAGCATCGTCGGATCGATAGGCGTCATCATGGACGGCTGGGGTTTCACCGGGACCATGGAGAAGCTCGGCGTGGAGCGGCGCGCGCTGGTGTCGGGCGAGAACAAGGCGTTCCTCGATCCGTTTTCACCCGTCGACGAGAAGCAAAAACGCCACGCGCAATCGATGCTCGACGACATCCACAAGCAGTTCATCGACGTCGTCAGGAAGGGGCGCGGCAAGCGCCTCAAGGAAACGCCGGACATCTTCTCCGGCCTGCTCTGGACCGGTGAAAGAAGCGTCGAGCTCGGGTTGACCGATGGCCTGGGGAGCGTCGACTACGTCGCGCGCGAGGTGATCAAGGCCGAAGACATCTTCGACTTCACCAAGAAGCAGGACATTACCGAGCGTTTCGCGAGGCGCTTCGGCGCGACCATGGCCGGGGTGATGGCGAAGGTGCTTACCCAGGGGCAAGCGAGCCTGCGTTAGCCGATCGACAGCAGCAGGAACACCGTTGGCCGGCCCTTGAGCCGCGGCGGTTCCAGGCGCCATTGCGCCACCGGCCGCGTTGCCACCGCCTCCGATTCCAAGGTCAGGTCGGCGGCGACGCAGACGAGCGTGTCCCCGCTAAGGACTCGCAGGATCGTCGCGAGCGTGGCGTCGTTCCGGTACGGCGTCTCGATGAATATCTGTGTCTGGCTCAGGCGCCGGGACTGACGCTCGAGCTCCTTCAGCGCCGCGGCGAGCCCGGGCTGCTTCACCGGCAGGTACCCGTGGAAAACGAAGCGCTGGCCTTCGAGTCCGGAGGCAGCCAGGGCCATCAGTATCGAAGAGGGCCCGCTCAGCGGCACGACGCGCACGCTGTTCTCGTGCGCGAGTCGCACCAGGGACGCCCCGGGGTCGGCGATCGCGGGCAATCCGGCTTCGGAGAGCAGGCCCGCGTCGCGGCCGGCGAGGATCGGTGCGAGCAGCGACGCGATATCGCCCGCGCGGGTGTTGTGGTCGAGCCGTTCCACGCGAAGATCCTGCAGCGGGCGCGGAAATCCGAGGCGTTTCAGGAAAGCGCGGGCCGACTTGGGATCCTCGGCGATGAAATAGTCGAGCGAACGCGTCCGATGGAGGGCCGTGGCGGGAATCACCGCTTCGGCCGCGGTGTCGCCCAGGGTATTCGGCAGGAGATAGAGCGAGCCCACCGCGTCAGAGGACATTCAGGCCTTGCTCGCGCAGCAGATCTACCAGGGCGATCAGCGGCAGGCCGATGAGCGCGCTCGGGTCCTCGCTGTCGATCTTCGCCATCAAAGCGATGCCCAATCCCTCGGACTTGGCGCTGCCCGCGCAATCATAAGGTTGCTCCTTGGCCAGATAGCTCTCGATGACAGCGTCGTCGAGCCTGCGGAAGGTGACGCGGCAAGGCACGACGCGGAGCCCGCTTCGCCGCTCGCGGGTGTTATGGACGCACACCGCGGTAAAGAACAGCGCTTCGCGGGCCGACAGTGCGCGCAACTGGCGGACCGCCTTGTCGTGTGTCATGGGCTTTCCCAGGATTTTGCCGTCGCAGACCGCGACTTGGTCGCTGCCGACGATGAGGCTGCCGGGAAAGCGGCCCGCCACCGCGAGCGCTTTTGCTTCCGCGAGGCGCCCGGCCATCGCCTCGGGCGCTTCGCCCGCGCGGCGCTCCTCCGGAATCTCCGGGTTTGCGACCGCAAACGGGATGCCGAGCCGCTCGAGCAAGGCGCGGCGATAGGGTGAGGTGGACGCGAGGACGAGGCGGTGGATATCGCTCGAGGCCGGCGCCCCGCGCTTCGGCGTCACTGCCGTTTGCATTGCTCGGCGACGAGCTTTTCCTGGCGCGCGATCGCACCGGCGCTTTCGGCCTGGGCGCGCCCGTCACTCAACTGGTTTTGCTGCAAGCGGGCGAGCAGTTCGCGCTGCGTGTCGCATTGCTCTCTGCGCCTGACGTCGTCGGGCTTTTCCTCCTGGGCCGGCTCGGTCCGTGCCGGCTCGGGCGGGTTTGGTCGAGGGGGTACCCCTCCGGGCGAGCCGAGCCTGTTCGGGACCTCGCTCGCATTTCCGCCTTGCGGCGGGCGCTCGCCGTAGTGCGTTACGCCCCGCTCATCCACCCATTTGAATATCTGGGCATGTGCGGGCGCCACCGCGACGGCGAGGACCAGAAAGTGCAGTAACGCCCTGAACAACCTGGAATTTTCTTTTGACACCAAAGGGCAAACATAATATCATGCGCCCCCTATGTCGCAAGCGGAGGTGATTGACGGCCTCCAGTTCGCTCGTGCCGCGCTGGAACGGCGGGGCGTGGTGGGCATAGAGCGGTTGCCGCGTCTCGCGCAGCTGCAGTGCTCGACCGAAGGACTGGAGTACCACTTGCGCGGGGGACGGACAGGTAACGGTAAGTCGTGTTTGCGGCTTTCTGTAGTGGGGTCGTTGGAGCTGCCTTGCCAGCGCTGCCTCGATCCAATCCGGATTCCGATCGCGATCGACGCGGAGTTGCAGCTCGCGCAGAACGCCCGCGAGATCTCGGAAGCGGACGACGAGATCGACCGCGTGCTCGCGTCCCGGCACATGGACGTCGCCTCGCTCGTCGAGGACGAAGTGGTTCTCGCGCTGCCGATGGCGCCGCGACATGAAGACTGTGCACCGTCCGGCAACATAAGTTGAAGGAGCTTCCACATGGCAGTTCAGCAGAACAAGAAATCACCCTCCAAGCGAGGCATGCACCGCGCTCACGATTTCCTGACCAACCCGCCGCTCGCGGTCGAGCCGACCACGGGCGAGGTGCACCTGCGCCATCACATCAGCCCGAGCGGCTACTACCGCGGCAAGAAAGTCCTAAAGACCAAGGGTGAGTAAGATCAGGCGCCGGTAGCCGGAAGAGCCGGGATCGACATCCGATTTCAGCGAGGCAGGGGCGCGTTGCGCCACCGTGCATGGACACAACCGTAGCCATCGATTGCATGGGCGGCGATCACGGTCCGCACGTCACGGTGCCGGCCGCGCTCAATTTCCTCAAATCCACCCCCGATGTGGACATCGTGCTAGTGGGATTGCGCGATGCCATCGAGGCGGAGTTGAAGGCGCACGGGGCGAAATCCGGCCCACGCCTGCGCGTTCACCACGCGAGCGAAGTCGTGGCCATGGATGAATCCCCGGCGCTCGCGCTTCGCAACAAGAAAGACTCCTCGATACGGGTCGCGGTGGACCTGGTCAAGAGCGGCGAGGCTCACGCCTGTGTCAGCGCGGGGAACACCGGCGCGCTGATGGCGGTCTCGCGCTTCGTCCTCAAGACGCTTCCGGGCATCGACCGCCCCGCGATCATTTCCGCGCTACCGACGCAGCGGGGCAGCACCTACGTGCTCGACCTCGGGGCGAACGTCGATTGCGGGCCCGAGCATCTGCTGCAGTTCGCAATCATGGGGGCGACGCTGGTCTCTGCGGTCGAGCACAAGGAGCGCCCCAGCGTCGGTCTGCTCAACATCGGCGAGGAAGACATCAAGGGAAACGAGGTGGTGAAAAAAGCCGCCGAGCTTCTTCGCGAAAGCGGCCTCAATTTCGTCGGCAATATCGAGGGAGACGGCATCTACAAGGGCGAGGCCGACGTGATAGTGTGCGACGGTTTTGTCGGCAACGTCATGCTCAAGGCCTCCGAGGGGATCGTGCAGATGGTGCGCAGCTTCATCCGCGAGGAATTCATGCGCAGCCCGCTCACCAAGCTCGCCGGCGTGGTGGTGATGCCAGTGCTCTATGCCTTCCGCAGACGTCTCGACCCGCGCCGCTTCAACGGCGCTACTCTGCTCGGGCTGAGGGGGATAGTGGTGAAGAGCCACGGCTCGGCGGACGTGTTCGGATTCGCTCGCGCAATCGAGCGCGCCGCCGAGGAAGTGAGGAACGAGGTGCTGCATCGCCTGATGCTGCGCTTCGGTCCGGCCGAAGCGGCCGAGGCGGCAAGCCCATGATCTGGTCGCGCATCGTCGGCACCGGGAGCTACCTGCCGTCCAAGATCGTCACCAACGACGATCTGGCGGAGCGCATGGAAACCTCCGACGAGTGGATACGCACGCGTACCGGTATCCGTCAGCGGCACATAGCGGAGCCGTCGCAGGCCTCTAGCGACCTCGCGGCCGAGGCGAGCCGCGCGGCGCTCGCGGCCGCCGGCGTCCCCGCCGAGGAGATCGATCTCATCATCGTCGCCACTGCGACGCCCGACTACGTCTTTCCGAGCACGGCCTGCATCATGCAGGCGAAGCTCGGAGTCAAGGGTTGCGCCGCGTTCGATATTCAGGCCGTCTGCAGCGGCTTCGTCTACGCGCTTGCGATCGCCGACAAGCTGATCCGCTCGGGCCAGCATCGCTGCGCATTGGTCGTGGGGAGCGAGGTGTATTCGCGCATTCTCGACTGGAACGACCGCGGCACCGCCGTGCTGTTCGGCGACGGAGCCGGCGCCGTCGTCCTCAAGGCGGATACTCGGCCCGGCGTCCTGGGCAGCGTATTGCACGCCGACGGCTCCCAGGTGCACATCCTCTCGGTGCCGGGTAACGTCAGCGGCGGCAAGATCGTCGGCTCGCCTTTTCTGCAGATGGACGGGCAGGCGGTATTCAAATTCGCCGTGAAAGTCCTCGACGAGGTAGCGCGTGAAACATTGGCTCAGTGCGGGCTGACCGTGGCCGACGTCGACTGGCTCATTCCGCATCAGGCCAACGTCCGCATTCTCGAGGCGACCGCGAAGAAGCTCGGCCTTGAGCGTTCCAAGCTGGTCGTCACGGTCGACCGGCACGCCAACACCTCCGCCGCCTCGGTTCCCCTGGCGCTGGACGTGGCGATTCGCGACGGCCGTATCAAGCCGGGACACAGGGTCATGCTCCAGGGCGTGGGCGGCGGGTTTACCTGGGGCGCGGCGCTGGTGGAGATTTGATGAAATTCGCGATGGTCTTCCCGGGCCAGGGATCGCAGTCGGTAGGTATGCTCGCCGGGTACGGCGATGCGCCGGTAATCCGCCAAACGCTCGCGGAGGCGTCCGATATCCTGAAACAGGACGTCGGGCGGCTCATGGCCGAGGGCCCCGTGGAAGATCTCAACAGCACGGTCAACACGCAACCGGTCATGGTCGTCGCGGGAATCTGCGCGTGGCGGGCGTGGCGCGAGCTGGGGGGGGCGGAGCCGGCGCTGCTTGCCGGCCACAGTCTCGGGGAATACACGGCGCTCGTGGCCGCCGGTGCGCTCTCGTTCTCCGACGCTCTTCCTCTGGTGCGCCTGCGAGGGCGCGCGATGCAGGAAGCGGTGCCGCAGGGACAGGGCGCGATGGCCGCGATTCTCGGACTCGACGACGAAGCGGTCCGCGCCGTGTGTGCAGAAGCTGCCGGAAGCGAAGTCTGCGAGGCGGTCAATTACAACGCGCCCTCGCAGGTGGTCATCGCGGGGCACGCCGGGGCGGTGAGGCGCGCGATGCAAGTCGCGAGGACGCGCGGCGCGAAGCGCGCCGTTCCGCTTCCGGTCAGCGCACCGTTTCACTCCTCGCTGATGGCGCCGGCCGCCGCTCGGCTGTGCGAAGCGCTCGCCAAGATAACCGTAAGGGCGCCGCGCATCCCGGTGGTTCACAACGTCGATGCGAAGGGCCACGCCGATCCGGACGAGATCCGCACGGCGCTTGTGAAACAGGCGGATCACGCGGTGCGCTGGGTCGAGTGCGTGAATGAAATCGCCGCTCAAGGGGTGACGCACGTTTTCGAGTGCGGCCCCGGGAAGGTGCTTGCGCCGCTTGCCAAGCGCATAGCAAACGGGCTTCAAGGTCTGGCTCTCGTCGACCGCGCAACTCTCGCGTCGGGCGCACAGCTTTCCAAGGGGGTGTAATGGAATTAAAAGGTCAGGTGGCTCTGGTGACCGGCGCATCGCGCGGCATAGGCAAGGCGATCGCGTTGATGCTGGGCGGTCGAGGCGCCACGGTCATAGGCACGGCGACCACGGAAGCGGGCGCGCGCTCGATCACGGACTATCTTCTCGCCGGTCGTTTGGACGGCAGAGGGGTCCAACTCGACGTCCGGCTGGATTCGAACATCGAATCCGTCGTGGCCGACATCGAAAAAACCGACGGTGCGGTGTCGATCCTCGTCAACAACGCCGGAATTACGCAGGACAGCCTCGCGATGCGCATGAAGGATGCCGAATGGGACGCGGTGATCGATACCAATCTCAAGTCGGTGTTTCTGCTTTGCAGGGCGGTGCTTCGCGGCATGTTGAAAGCGCGCTCGGGGCGCATCGTCAATATCACCTCCGTCGTCGGATCGAGCGGGAATCCCGGACAGATCAACTATGCCGCGGCGAAGGCCGGTGTCGCCGGGATGACGCGATCGCTTGCGCAAGAGATCGGCAGCCGCGGCGTCACCGTCAACTGCGTTGCACCGGGATTCATCGACACCGACATGACCCGGGCTCTCACGGACGCGCAGCGAGAGGAGCTGCTCCGGCGGATTCCGGTGGGTCGCCTCGGGAATCCGGAGGAGGTGGCGGCAGTCGTGGCGTTTCTGGCCTCGCCGCATGCCGCCTACATCACCGGCACGACACTGCATGTCAACGGCGGCATGTATATGAGTTGAAAAGGAGCAATGCGATTCTGCTACAATGCGCACCTCCGAATTTCGATGGCAGCAACACAAGGGAAGGAGCCCGCAATGGAAAACGTTGAACAGCGCGTCAAGAAGATCGTCGCGGAACAGCTCGGCGTGAACGAAGCGGAGATCAAGAACGAATCCTCGTTTGTCGATGATCTCGGCGCCGATTCACTCGACACCGTCGAACTGGTGATGGCTCTCGAAGAGGAATTCGAGACCGAGATTCCGGACGAGGAGGCCGAAAAGATCACGACAGTCCAGCAGGCCATCGCGTACGTCTCCGCTCATTCCAAGAAAGCCTGATTTTTTCCAACGGCCGGAGTCCATTTGAGCCGCCGTCGTGTTGTCGTCACCGGATTAGGAATTGTCTGCCCGATCGGCAACAGCGTCGCGGAAGCCTGGTCGAACGCGCTTGCCGCCAAATCCGGACTGCGGCGCATCAGTCAGTTCGATCCCGGCGCTCTTTCCAGCCAGATTGCCGGAGAAGTAAAGAACTTCGACGTCGCCGCCTACCTCTCGCCGAAGGAAGCGCGGCGCATGGACCGCTTCATCCATTTCGGCATCGCGGCGGGCGTCCAGGCGCTCAAGGACTCGGGTCTCGAGGTGACGGAGGCCAACGCCACGCGCATCGGTGTAAACATCGGGTCGGGAATCGGCGGTCTGCCGATGATCGAGGAAACGCACAACGAGGTGCTGAAGGGCGGGCCGCGCAAGATCTCGCCCTTTTTCATCCCGAGCACCATCATCAACATGATCTCGGGAAACCTGTCGATCATGCACGGACTGAAGGGGCCGAACTTGGCCATGGTGACCGCGTGCACCACTTCGGCGCATTGTATCGGCGAGTCGGGGCGGCTGATCGAGTACGGGGACTGCGACGCGATGATCGCCGGGGGCGCTGAGGCCGCGATCACGCTGCTGACGGTGGGCGGTTTTTCCTCGGCTCGAGCGCTCTCCACGCGCAACGACGATCCCGCGACGGCGAGCCGTCCCTGGGACAGGGACCGCGACGGTTTCGTGCTGGCGGAGGGGGCTGGAGTCCTCGTTCTGGAGGAGCTTGAGCACGCGAAGCGCCGCGGCGCCAGGATCTACGCCGAGCTGGCCGGATACGGAATGAGCGGCGACGCCTACCACATGACCGCGCCGCAGGAGAGCGGCGAGGGGGCGGCGCGCTGCATGGAGAACGCGCTGCGTAACGCCGGCCTCAACCGCGAGGACATCGACTACATCAATGCGCATGGAACCTCGACGCCGCTGGGCGATCTTGCGGAAACGGTGGCGGTCAAGCGCTGCTTCGGAGATCACGCGAAGAAGCTCGCCGTCAGCTCGACCAAGTCCATGACCGGCCATTTGCTCGGCGCGGCAGGAGGCGTCGAGGCGCTTTTCTCGGTGTTGGCGCTGCGCGATCAGGTCGCCCCGCCGACCGCCAATCTGTTCAATCAGGATCCGGCCTGCGACCTTGACTACGTGCCGAATACGGCGCGGTCCATGCCGCTGCGGGCGGTGCTGTCGAATTCCTTCGGGTTCGGCGGCACGAACGGGACCCTGATCTTCCGGCGCTCTTGACCGCCGCGGGCAACCGTCCGGGAGCGACGCCATCCCCAGCGCGCGACGCGCCGAAAGGTCGTGGCCATGTCGGCAGCGGCCGCTCTACGACTGGAACTGAAAGCCTCGCGCCTGCTCGCGGGCGCTCTCGTTCTGGCGCACGCCCTTGCTCTGGCCGCAGCCTGGATGAGCCTTGCCGGCTGGACCAGATACGCCGCCTGGGCGGTCATTCTGGCGTCGCTGTGGAGGGTATGGGCACCGTCGCGCGCTGCCGCACTATCGCTGGAGTTGCACGAAGATGGACGCGCTTCCTGGAGGAGCCTGGGTGGCAGCTGGCATGAGGGCAGGCTGGGCGCGAGCCATTTCGTCTCCACCCCGCTCGCCGTCATGGAGCTCGAGTCGGAGGGAGGCCGAGCAAAATGGGTCGTTGTGATGCCCGATTCGCTCAGCTCGGAGGATTTCAGGCGCCTCAGGGTCTGGCTTCGCTGGTGGCGGGTCTCCGCGCGGGCCAAGCCGGAATGACCTTACGGGAGACTGAACTATTTGCAAAGGTGCCGGTCACTAGCAGCACGGGCGCCGAGGTAGCTAACGCACTACGGTATACTGCCGCCGCCTGTGGACAACTTCGAACAGAAGCGTAGTACCGCTTCCTCAGGGACGGCGGCGGATGGATGAGAGGGAACTCGACCGACAACTGGTCGAGCGGGCCCAGCGAGGCGACAAGCATGCTTTCGAGCTGCTGGTGTCGAAGTACCAACGTAAACTGGCGCGGCTGCTGTCCCGGTTCATCCGGGACCCGGTCGAAGTAGAGGATGTTGCACAGGAAGCATTCATCAAGGCGTATCGGGCGCTCCCCTCGTTCCGGGGCGACAGCGCGTTCTATACGTGGCTCTACCGAATCGGGATCAATACCGCGAAGAACTACTTGGTCGCGATGGGCCGGCGCGCGCCGACCACGACCGAGTTCGATTCCGAGGACGCTGAAGGCTTCGAGGACGGCGATCAGCTGCGCGACATCAACACTCCCGAGAGCATGCTGATGTCGGCCGAGATCGCGCGAACAGTCAACGATACCCTCGAGCACCTGCCCGAGGAGCTGCGCAACGCCATTACGCTGCGCGAGCTCGAAGGCCTGAGCTATGAAGACATCGCAACGATCATGAATTGTCCGATCGGGACCGTCCGGTCGAGGATATTTCGAGCGCGCGAGGCGATCGCGGAGCGGCTCAGGCCGTTGCTCGACACGCGCAAGGACAAGAGGTGGTGACGCATGAAGGAAAAGCTCTCAGAGATTATTGACGGCGAACTCGAAGGCGATGTTCACGTGCATCTCGGGCGGCTTCGAACCGACCCCGAGCTTCGGGCCGCATGGGATACCTATCATCTGATCGGCGACGCGCTTCGAGGCCATCCGAGCCCGGAGATCGCGTCGCGCGTGATCTCCCGGTTGCGCGACGAGCCCACGGTGCTCGCCCCGCCTCGCGCGAGGGGCGCGGCCAAGCGCATCGGCTGGTACGGCATGTACGCGGCCGCCAGCATGGCCGCGGTGGCGGTCGTGGCGTGGACGGCCTTTCCCGGCTGGCACACCGGGCCGCAGCTCGCCGGAAATGCCGTCGCGACCAGCGTCGCCACCGCGGAAGACGTCCCGTCGGAGAATCTCGTGGTCAGCCTGCCTTCCGCGGACGTGGAGAACTACCTGCTCGCGCATCAGCCTTATTCTCACGTGAGCGCGATGCAGGGAGTGGCCCCGTACGTGCGGAGCGTCGCCGAGGAACGCGGGGTGGCGGCCAAATGACGGGGGATTTCGCCTCTCGCATGTGGTATCCGGTAAGGATGCTGCCGTTTCTGCTTCCGATGTCGGCGGCGATAGCCCAGACCGACGCTTCGGCGATGCAATGGCTGCAGCGCATCTATGCTGCGTCGGAGAAGCTCAGCTACACGGGCACGTTCGTGTACCAGCAAGGTCAACGGGTCGAAACCTCCCGCATCGTTCACGTCGCCGATTCCTCGGGCCCGCGCGAGCGCCTGGAGACGCTGGACGGAGTCCCGCGCGAGATCGTGCGCAGCGGCGACGAGGTCGTGTGCTACCTGCCGGCGAGCATGACGGTGAAGATCGACAAGCAGCCCGGCGGTCGGCCGTTCCCGGCGATTCTCTCCGAGCAGCTCAAGGACGTTTCGGAGAACTACACCGTCAAGAAAGGAGAGGTCGAGCGCGTCGGGGGGTACAGCTGCCAAGTCCTCATCCTGCAGCCCAGGGATCGGATGCGCTACGGCCACCGGCTCTGGGCGGATCTCAATACGGGCATGCTGCTCAGGGCCAAGACCTACAACGAGAAGAACGAAATGCTCGAGCAGTTCGCGTTTACCCAGATCAAGATCGGCGGCGCCATAGGCCGCGATCAGCTCAAGGCGCGCTATTTCCGCCAGAGCAAGAACTGGCACGTCGAGGATTCGGGCGCGACCCGCGCCAATCTGGCCGAATCGGGATGGACGATTCGCTCGAAGCCCCCGGGGTTTCGCACCGTAGCCGAATTGATGCGCACCGTCGGCGGCACGGGAGGCGTGGGACATATCGTTCTTTCCGACGGGCTCGCGGCGATCTCGGTGTTCATCGAGCCGACGAACAGCAAGCGGCCGGTGCCGCAGGCCGGTCTGGCGCGGCAGGGAGCGATCAATGTCTACACTCGCCCGGTCGGCAACTATTGGGTCACGGTAGTCGGCGAGGCGCCCGCAGAGAGCGTAAAATACGTGGCCAACGCGGTGGAATACCACAAGTAGGCCGGGCCCCATCGACCTCACCCGGTTCCCGGCGCCGGGGTCGCGCAGCAACTTCCGCCCGTGGAACAGGACTAGGCGAATGGCGAGAGTACTGCTTGTTTGGCTGCTCCTTTGGCTGCCTTTTGCATCGCACGCTCAGGGTCGCGAGCTGCCGGATTTCACCGATCTGGCTGAAAAGCAAGGCCCCACGGTCGTCAATATCAGCACCACGCAAACGCGCGAGCGTCGCGCCTCGCCCCAGGTTCCGAACCTCGAGGAAGACGACCCGCTCTATGATTTCTTCCGCCGCTTCGTCCCGCGGCCTCCCGGCTCCGGGGGACAAGGGCCCCGCGACTACGAGAGCCGCTCCCTCGGCTCGGGCTTCATCATCAGCGCCGACGGCTACGTTCTCACCAACGCGCACGTGGTCGATGCGGCGGACGAGATCACCGTCAGCCTGACCGACAAGCGCGAATTCAAAGCGCGAGTCATCGGCGCCGACAAGCGCACCGATCTTGCCCTCATCAAGATCGATGCGGCCGGCCTTCCGGCGGTGCGCATGGGCGACCCGAACCGGCTCAAAGTCGGCGAGTGGGTCGTCGCCATCGGCTCGCCTTTCGGCTTTTCGAGCACCGTGACGGCGGGCATCGTGAGCGCCAAGGGGCGCAGCCTGCCCCAGGAAAACTTCGTTCCGTTCATTCAGACCGACGTTGCGATCAATCCCGGCAACTCCGGGGGGCCGCTATTCAACATGCGCGGCGAGGTAGTCGGGATCAATTCGCAGATTTACAGCCGCACCGGCGGGTTCATGGGCCTGTCGTTCGCCATTCCCATCGATGTGGCGATGGAGGTGCAGGGGCAGTTGCGCCAGTTCGGTCGAGTCAGCCGCGGACGAATCGGGGTTGTGATTCAGGAAGTCTCGAAGGAGCTCGCGGAGTCGTTCGGACTGCAGAAGCCGCAGGGTGCCCTGGTGAACGCGGTGGAGAAGGGCGGGCCGGCCGAGAAGGCCGGGATCGAAGCGGGCGACATCATCATCAAGTTCGACGGCAAACTTGTGCCGAGTTCGAACGAGCTGCCGCGTATCGTGGGCGGCACCAAGCCTGGAAGCAAGGCGAGCATCGAGCTGTGGCGCAAGGGCGCCACGCGGGAGCTCACGGTAACGGTCGGTGAGCTGCCCGAGGACCGCGTCGCCAGCCGCAGCGATCGCCGCGGAAAGCCGCCGGAAGTGGCGGCCAATCGCTTCGGCTTCGTGGTCGTCGATCTGACGGCGGAGCAAAAGCGCGACCTCAAGATCGGCGGTGTGATGGTCGACGAAGTGCGAAGCAACCGGCGCGCCGACGTGCGTACCGGCGACGTGATCACTGCGATCACCAGCCGGGGTCAGACCACGGATGTGAGATCCACCGAGCAGTTCAATAAATTGCTCGCGCAACTGGACTCCGGCGCCACGCTTACGCTTCACGTGCGACGGGGCGAGAGCAATCTGTTCGTCACGGTGAAGGGCGAAGCGGCCCCGCCCGGGTAGAGCATATCTCGCCTCGATCCGCTAAAATTCAAAGTCTTGCAACGGGCGACGAGGGTGCCGAGCGGCACCCTTTTTCGTAGGCCGGAATGCAGCATATCCGCAATTTTTCGATCATCGCGCACATCGACCACGGCAAGTCGACCCTGGCCGACCGTTTCATCCAGCGCTGCGGCGGCCTGGCTGAACGCGAGATGTCGGAACAGGTCCTCGACACCATGGATCTCGAGCGCGAGCGCGGCATCACGATCAAGGCCCAGACCGCCGCGCTGCAATACGCCGCGCGAGACGGCCGGACCTACAACCTCAACCTGATCGATACGCCCGGGCACGTCGATTTCTCCTATGAAGTCTCGCGCTCTCTCGCAGCATGCGAAGGCGCCCTGCTCGTGGTGGATGCGAGCCAGGGCGTGGAGGCGCAGACGGTGGCGAACTGCTACACCGCG
>Ga0137397_10001251_pt1 | contig 17748 bp, 17 predicted proteins | sample czorhiz116metaG_FD_106658 | JGI IMG/M metagenome (GOLD analysis project Ga0137397, IMG submission 106658) | Vadose zone soil microbial communities from Angelo Coast Range Reserve, California, USA - czorhiz1.16 metaG | ecosystem: Environmental > Terrestrial > Soil > Vadose zone | place: USA... | reverse complement strand
GCTGAGATGAAGATGGAGGTCAGCGTCAGCGACTTGAGCCGTTCGGAGAGCAAGGGCGGCCATGGATGTAGATTCCTGAGGAACAGGGCGGAAACTGCCGGCACTTCCCCGTCGAAAAGCATAGAAAAGCAATTATTCTCTTCGAGAGGAGTCGGCTGGGGGATTGAGGCGTCAAAATCGAACCGAAGCGAGAATTCATTCAGTACAGATGCGTGGCTGCGGCAACGGGAGAATATACCCTTGACCTCGTCTGTGAACGGGCCCGATACGGCGACGTCTAACGTGCGTAGACGCGAGAAGGGAAACTCCAAAAGACGTTCCAGTCGCCAGATCTCGTCGCAGCTGGCGCGCAAGGAAATATCCAAGAGCTGATCTCCGGAACGCTGCAAAGCCACCGGCATCATGGAGGTGAAATCGTCCGGTTCGAAAGTAGACCAAAGCTCGGGCGTCTTGAGTGCGACGTCTCTCCATCGGCGGCAGACGTGCGACACCGCCAGGATTCTCTTTCCTGACCCGACGAGGGCGAAGATTTGCATCAATATTTCGCGCGGAAGACGATGCGCGGGCCGGATGGGATTGAGCATCTCCAAAAAGGCGTGGTGGGCGGGTGAAAGGATACTTTCGATTTCCAGCAGCTGAATTTTGTGGATTAAGATCAGCCCAGAAGCAAGTCAATAACCGACTCACCTCACTAATCGTCTCCGGGTCATTGATCTTCTCGGCGATCTGGGCTCTCTCCCTTTCTATTCTCCTGGCAAAGGCCTCTGCCAGCTGAAGCAAGGACGCATCCTCGTCTAACCTCCGATGATTAATCAACCTCAGAAACCAAGAAGAGTCGAAAGTAAAGGGGATAGGCCAAATGAGTACCAGGATGGCGACAAGAAAGCCCAACACCACGCTGGCAGTCATCATAAGAACAAAAAATGGGGAATGGGGGTGTTTATGCGAACTCCCCGCGCGAGCTGGGGCAGCGCCAGCGCAAGTTCGAAGTTCGATATTCAGTCGTTTTCGAACGGAACAAAAGGCGACCCGACTGACTCGGGCAGCACGTGACACGTGACAGTCGTGCGTAATACCTCTTCCGTAACTTTCATGTCCACGGACTTTTGATAGGGCAGGGCATCAAACCTACGCAAAGAGCTCGCTCGAAGCCATTCTTCACTCGGATCACTTTCTAGCTCAGCCTTTCCTTCGCGACAGCGGTCTCTTTCATTCATCCATGTCGGCCTGGCGAGTTTAAGTGATAACACAACCTATTTCTTCCTCGAAAACTCCCAGCAATCACTTTGCACTCTCAAATGGATCACCCACACCAGAGCTCTGGACTCTCACTGGCCACAGCAGTTTACTTTCAAACCCAAGGCTCCTCCTGTGCGGCGTGCGTGTGACCCACCCTGTGGTTCAGCGGTCTCGCGCCTCCCATTTGTTACTGAGAAATTTCCAAATGGGAACTTGAAGAAGTCGGGGTCTCTTTCTTGAGCTTTTATTCAAGACCACCGCAGCGAGAAACCCCCGTCAAGTACAGGTACAGATCATGCGCGCTGTGGCGATGGTCCATATGATTCAGACACGGAGGTGGTTGCCCAGACCTCAGTGTTTGTCCAGGACGGAGCGAGTGAAGTTGCGAATCGCATCTTTGGAAAATCCGCGGTGCGGATGCCCCCCTCCCAAGTTCGACCAGTGTTCGACCGGACCTGTCGACATGCCAATGGTGGTTCTCTGGCCACTTGCTTTTCAGCTCTCGCTTTGAATCATTCTTGACACCAAGGCCCGGCTTATCAGTTTGTGCGGCGCGCAGACTCCGCAGTCGCGTGAGCCCTACTAAGTCAAATGCACACACGCGCACACACAATCCCCAAAAGCCCAACCCTCAACCGGAGGAGCTGGGAATATGTTGGGCCGCACACACTCTAGTATTATGATACCATTTATAGCACTTTACTTGCGATTGATCGTCCACAACTAAAGTAGATCGAAAGATCGGGGCGCAACGGGGGTGCGCCGGTCGAAGCGCCAACTGAACACGCCCATCCACCTACCACTCTACCATTTCTCACTGTCCGTAAAGAATTCAAGGATCGGAAATCTGGGCGTTACATTGGCAGTCGCCGGGGCGCTGTTGATTGCGGTGCGGCTACTAAAATTATGATCATCTCCTCACATAAACCGCATGTACGGCTACACCATCACAGTACTAGTACTGCAAGTGGCAGTAAGTCACACCTTGCTTGGTCTTAGGGCATAGGGTATACAGTATGGGAAATGACCACTGTACGACTTCGATATGAATGAGGAACTAACAAAGGTAGTGAGTGTGCTGCTCCGCTCTCTATTTTTCCGCGCGATCCGAAACAAGCGATGTTTTGATGATCGGCATGGAGTGGCCTATGATAGCCCCAGCCCCAAACATGATCAATGGGATGGATGGATGAGACACGCCCGCAAAACGTTGAGTGAACCACCCGTTAGTGGGATGCATTTACTACTACACTTAGTCCCCGCCACACCCGGCCAACCCCTGCAGCACGGATCTAAGCCGAGCTCGGCGAAATGTTAGTATACTACAGTAGTCACACTATCCACCATCACCTCTGCTTTAAAATCGCCCCATTTTCTAAATTATGTTCCAGATCGCCGGCAACTTATCTGATCCTGGTCGGAGACAAAACAGACAACCAGGTACCTACAACAAGTCGCGCGCATTCTTGAATGATGGATGAATGAAAAGCGGGCTGCGGGCAAGAAAGCCCGCACGACGCCTCATATCACTCATCCATCCAATCCAATCCAATCCACCCATCAATCAATTGTGATCATGATCACGCAAAAAAAAAAAAGCTCTTCGTATGGCGTTGTGCGTGGCGTATTTGCTTCCATGGTTTTTTACCCTTTCTGCCGAGTCGGTGCTCGGCATGTACAGGGACGCCGCACGGTTTGTGCATGTACACTGGCCGACGGATGACCGATTATTAGTATTGATCTTGATCAGGGCTCAGGCTGCCGCTTAAACGCTTTTTTTTTTCAGATTGCGCAGTGGTGTTTGTCCTACGCATCTCGAGATCATGGGAATTCTAACAAAAGAGCGGTTTCACATTCACGTCAGTTTAGCATAACTGGCCACATGACCGATTGGTTTTGTCAGACGAAATGACACGACCGCGTAAAGTCACGTTCCAGGGCTTTTTTGATCCGCACCAGGTTCATCAAATGCATCGCTTGTGCGCAAGTCGACAGCATTTGCACTCACAAATCAAAATGCCAAGACGGACCGTTCTGATTGCGGGATCCACCCTGCAACTGTCAAGGTGAGTGATCATGTATCACGTATCAAAACGACACCCAAGGTGTAGGCCTGCCTGATAACAACAGTTGGCGGACTCGGATACGTGAGAAGCATAAAGTGGGTGATAAAAGAAGAAATGAAGCAATAAACGAGTACAACATACGAACCAAGTGTAATGCATCTTCTCTTCAAAGCCGGGCACTATTATCCAAAAATTACGAGTGATGATAGAGAAAGATCACAAAAGTGAGACAAACGCAAGTCCTAACACAAGGTTGGGAAGACCAGGAAAGTCAGAAGGCATAAAAACGCAACTTCAGCCCGGCCAGCAGACTGCCTGAAAATGCCGCCACTACATCACGCCATTATGAGCGCTACCGTTATGAGGAAGGGACGAAATGGGGATTACATACGGGTGTCGCGGGTGCGCGTCTAATTATGCGCAGCCTGTGGTGGGTCAGGCATCATCACATGCATCGGACGCATCGCCCCAAAGCTATCTTGGTGTCGTAAGAGGTGATGATCTCCTAGGCTGCCGCCGCCATCATTAGTGGTACCGAGGGAGGAGCTCGGCGTTGTGTGGGAGGGAGTAGTGCGAGCCCGCTCTGCTTCAGCTTCAGCTTGCGCAGCGTCTTCGTAGCTTGGCGCAGGCTTGCGGCGAGAACCACCACCACCTGTAGGCGTGCGTTCCAAGGTGACCACTGTTTGAGAAGCAGCGTATGCGCCGGAACGGGAAACGGGAGGCTCTGTGTTGGAATTGGAGCGGTTGTAACTCTGATTTGTCTGCGTACGCTCCAACGGGATAGCCTCTATTGGTTGGGCCCTGTAGGAGGGTGTGCGACGGACTGGGGATTCTGTGTTGAAAACAGCGTTGCTGTAACTAGTGTTTGTCTGAGTAGAACCGCGCTGAGATCGGGAACGGGTGGGTTGGAAAGGAGGTAGGGCAGCAGCGATTGCTTTTTCGTGAGCGATCGTACTGAGCTCCTCGTCTGTTCCAGTGAAGGTCTGATTGGCATCGAGAGTCGGTAACGGATGCTTCTGTATCGAAGATCTCGTGTAGGTGCCAGGACGCGACCTGTTGAACGACAACGTGGACCACGGCCGGCTACCAGAGTCGTATTCGTCACGAAGATTGGAGCGCCGGGATCGCCGTCGGAGGCAAAAATAGAGGAAGGCAACAATCACAGCGGAGAAAAAGGCAATACCGCCGATCACACCCCCTGCGATAGCACCTGCGTGGGAATGGCCCGAGGATGTCGCAAGCGCCGTGGAACCAGCACCCTGGGTCGATGATGACGCGGACAAAGAAGACACAGGCGTGGAAACTGCAAATTGGGGGACACACCCTGTGTTCGAACCATTCAAGACGAAAAACGGAGACGAGGAGGTATGAAGGACACCCTGAACGTTGGCCAATATCTGATACCAGCCCTGAGGGACGGTAGTACCGTTCCACGACCAACTGGCCGCAGCTGGATCTAGTCCGCTAGCAAGGATCACGTTAATCGGAGGTAGGTAGGAGCCGCCATAACCATTGAATTGTCGCTTGGCCAGCAGAGCCACAGCACTTGTTGTAGACGCGGGTGCGGCGGAAGAAGAATTCGAGGATGATGTCGTGCTCGTGGCCGTTGGTGTGCTCGTGGCCGGGGGAGTGTACGGGGCCGGTTGGGCAACGTTGATGTTCGAGATGTTGAGTGTTAACGGGGCTGAGGCACCCGCATACGTCCAATGGATCTCGCTCGCACCGCACGTGAACATCTCAGGAACCGTCTGGAAGGAGAACACCGGGGAAGGGCTGGCATTCGGGGTGTTCGTTGGTGGTGATGGAGATACCGTCGGAGGAGTGGTGGCGGACATGATGGGCGAAGCAGACAAGAGCGGAAAGCAAGGAGGCGCCTAGAGGGAACCGCTGCAAAACAAAAAGGACAAAAAGCGAAAAGATGATGTAAATGAGCACAACGGCGTGAACGTTTGACACTCGGCTAAGCTTGGGCCCCCCAGCGCTGGCTCAAGCTCGGAGGATGTAGGGGGTTTGGGAGGGATAGGAGAGCGAACACTCACAGCTCGAAAGCGATGGGAAGGATGGTCGCGATGACCGTGATGATGCTCGTGTTGGGTAAAAACGAGCGATGATCAGACCACTTGCCGAAGGGCGGCGAAACGTGCGATAAACAAAAAGGAGGGCGTTCGCGCGCAATGTCGAGGCTCGAAATGATAGACGCCCAGACTTAACGAGCGAGGGATATGAACAGGAGTACCGCACAGCGTCGCAGAGGGTAGAAAAAGGACCACCTTGGAGCAGGTGAGAGGGGCGACGAGGGAAGCGCCGGGAGGGGAGGAGGGGACGATGATGGATGGAGGCGAAAGGGTCCTCGGGCGTGTCAGGAGAGGGTCCGTACAGAAGGGCGTAGCCTGAGCGTAGCCCTGGCTTGGCTTGGCTTAGCTATCAGTCACAGTCATCAACACGAACCAGCCACATCGGCAGATCCGAACGAGGTCATCTTTGCCCAATTTGGAGTCCTTTGCAACGCCCCTGGGCCGGCCGATCCGATCCGATCCGACGCCGCCGAAAGCGATGCCGTTCGTTACCCCCTGCTGAAAAAAAACTGTGAAACAACAACACAAAAGAAGATTAAAAGAGTGGGTAAATTAATGTCGGCTGGGGTGGGCATGGAGACTGGGGCCACGAACCCATTTCTGTGGCACCTACAGTACTTGTATCCCTACTGTGTACGAGGCAGCGGCGGTGTCCCTTCGTCTTCGCGAACCGCCCGTTTACGCGACGGCGAAGCCGGAGCACATGCACATGCGTGCGCATCGCCTCTCTCGCGGCGCAGGTATTGGCGCCCACGGAAGCATATACAGTGATAAGTGAAGCAAGAGGAGGACAAGAGCATAACTTGAAGATCACCTCGATTTCAAGGTATATGCTCCATGTGATCGTGATCACAACGCACTGGCAACCTGCGACCTCCGATAGAGAGGGTATTGGACCCGCGGGCCTTGGTGTACTGTATATTTGTACTAACAGTTTCAGATTCGATCGACTTTGTGTTTGTTCTTCATATCTGGCCCCAGAACTGCCCAGTACTAGTGGAAAGAGCTCGTACAATACGGAGGGAACGACACGTCTTCACTGGCGCGTAGGGTTCCCTCAATCGCCCCTTTGTCTGCCTGATAACGTCGTCTGCGTCTGGGGTGTCCCGAGAGCTCTATTAAAAGCCGTAGCACTGAAATCGGCCTCGTGTGCATCATTTTTGGATCCTCCCGGTATTGACTTCTCCCCCCTACAGTAGTACTGATCTTATCACATATAACCCCCTCGAAAAAAAAAATTACAGGAAAAGCAAAAACCCCAACACTACATCGCTCCACCCGGCCGGGTTACCTCCTCATCCGGAGCACAGCTCAGGTCCCGCGGGTCCTTCAAAGTAGGGAAAAAGAAAATTCTGTTCTTCTAGCTTCCATCTTCATCTTCATATAGCAGCACTACGTACCGCGCACCTTGACACCGCATTTCTTTTCCCGTTTTTACGAGGGCGCAAGCTGTTGCTGTATATGCACTAAGCCGTCCCACTGCTCGGGGCTTTTTCCCGCAGTTGTCAGGGCCTTTCCGGAGCCCCAGGAACTGTGGCGCTCAATGAGCGGGTGACTCCGCAGAGGGCAGAAGGTCCGGTCTGTTTCGGTTCTCGTCACTCTTCCAGGCCTATTCTTGCCCTGCGTGGCCCCTTGCCATTGGCCCGATGTCCTACCAAAGGAAGCACTAGTACTGTGGAGTACCACCTGCTTTGTGATTAATATCGTCTCCGCTTCATCTTTACGCCTAAACATCAGCCAATAACAAAGAATGGCCGCGAGCATATGATACGCGTTGGAACGACATCTGACGCAATGTGAAGTGGTCGTCTTCGTCATCCTTCACGGGCAAACATGGTAGTGCACTGCATGTCGGGATATAAATATGCCTGGTCATACACATGTGATGATGTCTAAATTAAATTAGTCGCCAGAGATAAGTATCTTAAGTGAAGATATCACGGCAAGCTTTCTGGACGCCTTTGGCGCACTGGAAGCGGCAGTCCGCTAGCGCTTCTCCTGCTATTGGACGCCGAGAGACCAACCTTTTGGATCTTTGCCAACCTGAGAGTCATGTCAGTGGAAGAAACGTTGGGTCGACTAAAAACTGACCTTCGAAGGCCACACCATGCGACCAGAAACGCGACGAAGGTGGATGCTACAGACATCCCTACGAAGGCGTACGGATGTTCTTCCATGTGGCTCGTAAGCTGTAGCGAGTTGGGTGAGAAGGCGGGGAGTAGAGATTGGAGCTCACATTCATGCCAAACAACCCTGCGATCAGAGCACCCATTCCAATTCCCATAGTACCAATGGAGACCTAAGAGGTGGGGGGATGCTCAGAAGAAGTAGGGTAGGTGGTGCGGTGGTTTCTTCACCTTCAAATCAAGTGCCAACAGAGCGTTCCGATTCGAGTCGAGGATAAGCTCGACTATCTCTTGGGTCGACTGGACGTTTCCCTTGGCGACACACGTGCGTCGGTTACGGAGCATCGATAAAAGCTCAAAAGGGGACTACGAACGTGGATGTTTTCGGCTTCATTCACCATCTCCTCGACTTGTTTTGAGAATGTTTCGAAAAGTAGTTCGAGCTCTTCGTGATCGCTGAGTTGGCGACGGACGTCGTTCTTCCTATCAGTCAAATACATCGCCGCCAAATCCTCGTCTATTCGCGAACGGCGAAACTCTGCATGAGATCGGAACTTTGTTTAATGGCGGAAATAACTCACCTTGTTCCAACACTTCCTCAAAGGCGGCCTCGACCTGTTCCAAAGAAGCGTCAACGGCAGTTTTCAGGGAGCTAAACGCGGAGTAAAAGAGGAGGGTACCAATTTCACTCGATTCTGGAAGCTTGTCAGCCGTCGCGAATAATGCAAGAGGCGTTTGAATTTGTCATGATTAATATCGTCTTCAAGTTCTGCAAGCAAACCGCCGACGAGGTTTCGGATAAATACCATCTCGGCCTCCAGGGCGCTCACAACGGAGATGAATATGGATTCCAACGCGCTGGAAGGTTGACAATTGGGCGAAAAGCCAGACCGATCTCGTGACAACGCCACTTACCGAAACTCGTACGGCAGGCCATAACATTTTGTCTTGAGGTTATGCTGAATACGGAACGGGTTAATAATATAACGACATTATCGGAGGGCAGGTGAACAGACTTCTAGATGGTAAAGGAACACAGAATGCAGCCGAGAGTCGGTGGAACCGAAAGTGTCGAATAAAACCACGGCATCCGCTTTGACGAGCGCCCGGATGTGTAGCACATTTACCTGACGTGGGATAATTAATGGTCGATTAGTTAGTGAGGAGTACGGTAGCGCGAAAAAAAAGAATATACAAGAATGGCTTCTCTCCTAGGAAGAATGGTGGGTACGAGGTTCGGAATCCTAGAGTCGATCTTCCGTAGATCTCGTGGCTATTGAGGCATCAAAAGGTTACCTGAGGTTGACTCGTGTTTTCGCAGGGGGAGGCGTTCTTACGTTAAGACGATGTTCTGCACACAAATCCGACCTCTTGAACATGCCCGAAATTGTTTTCACGTTCCCTGGCGAGGGGCCGAGCACGTAAGCGAACGGGTTGACGCGAGCAAGGTGGGAAGAGTGGCAAAGATGGCATTATTTCAAACGTTTGCCGCAGGAGCGCCAGTCTGGAAGGACGGACACGTGGTTCGCAAGGAATGCGTAATAAATCTCGAGGCAACGTCGTCATTTGAGCGCGCCATCCAGACACACGCGAAACTCATAGAACCCAACCGACGCATGCATTGGCAAAGCCCGAGATGGAACGAGATGATATGAAAAGGGATTTGTGGGATCATGAGAGCGTGATCAGATGGCGTACCATCTGCGTCAAGCACGGTACCTAGGTGGAGATGAAATCTGTGAGCGAGTTTGCGAAACGGCAATGTGGCGGGTGGTGGTGCGGGGCTGGTGACTCACAGCGCAACATGAGGTCCGTCTGTTGGCGGCCTTTGATCGCTTCTAGCACGGCTGCCTGGGCCGCTTCCTCGTGTGTGTCCACGTCGTTGAAAGAACGGGGAGAAGGTCGAAGATTAAACTTTGCAGCCCACGACGCTGCGCGAGCGCTGTAGAGACGGGCATGGTGTGTGGGTGAGCAAAATGGGGACGTCCGAAAGCGCCGGGACCATGACGCATGACGCCATGGGTATGCAAAGGTAGAGGGTGTAGTGCTAGTGCTGGTGCTGGTGCTGGATGATGATGATGTCGGTGATGTTGATGTTGATGATGATCGAAAGGTATGGCCGCTGCTGCCGTACACCGAATTTCGCAATGCGAGGTTGACGAAATGTGTCCTATTGGATATGCATAACGAAGCAAGTCCCATGTGCACACAAGTACGGGACCTGTCGTCGTTTTTTTTGTGCCGGAAGGGAAGTGCACGCACAAGCGGGGACGGACGGGACGGGACAGGAAGGGCTAGGCCTGGGAAAGGTCGTGGCCCTCGCGCTGACTGCCAATTCTGGTCATGTGACTGACGGTGGCATTGGCACCGGACACGGTCACTTTGCGCAAGTCGACGGTGTGCGATCTCATCATGCCGAGCGGAGAAATAGTATGCAATTTCTCTGATCCCATGCTGATCTTCCCAGGCACGCACGCACGCACGCACACTCTGCCTCCACCACGCACTTCCGAGCTGAGCTGAGCGAAATTAACCTTTCGACATAGCCGTGGCCAGCCAAGTGGGTGCTCGCACGACATGTGACCCCACCGGGGCGCATAATGAGTCCTCCGCAGGCCTCATACGTGTAACAAACTCCAACCATTCGGGGCAGTCCGTCCCCGGCATCTCGACGCCCACACCCAAAAGATGGAATTGCCCATTTGCCTGGCTTTTGCTTTGTTATTTTATTTTCCACGGGCTGACACTTTCACCATGAAATTTACCGTGCATCTCCGGAGCTTCTCGATAGAGTTGGCGCCTTTCCACACCCACGCACCCTCCCCCCCAACTTCTTGCTGCCTTTATTCCATATCATGACTCACGACCGTAATCCTGTCTACCCCTTTCCCCGCAATGCCTGAGACGCGTCGACTCTTGGAAGCCGCCAGCGCCCTCTCTCATACACTCCGAGCTCACGGCGTACCCCACGCTTTCCACGGGAGCCTCTTCGTCGCCGTTCTCACAAACAGCCCGCAGGCCGACGTAAGACAACTCTTTTCTCCGCATCGTTCGTCCCCGGATTGTCCGCGTTTGGTGACCTCATCGCCGTTCAGGAAAATTTTTGCATCGTCGAAGGCGGCTCAACGCACCCGTTTCGTCGTGTCAGGCAGGCACTGACCGGCAACGCGGACCTGTCCATCACACCCTCTCCCTGGAGTAATAGGTATACTTAAATACGCTTCCGCCTCCAGCGTGAATCGATCTTGCTAAGCGGTATTTTTACGCAGGCTCCATGTAAAATACCACCACTGCATCCCTCCAATAGAGGTATTGTTCCGCTCGATTTATCCGCATTTGCTAGAGCGCTTCCACTAACCATATCTCCTGGCGTCTTCTTCACTCTAGATTGAAATCTTGGCGGCCGGAGAGTCTGGCCCGCGACGCCTTGATGCGCTCACGGTTGCGGCCGTCAATTGTGTACCATTCCTGTCCACGTCCGAATTCGTACGGGCCAAACTGAAAGCATGGATGATGTGCGTCCCATGTTTCGCGCGCCTCTTCCTCATGCTCCATTCACTGATGCGTCTTACATTGCGGTGTCGTGTAGTCGAGGCGCAGAACGCGACGCACAGGACATTGTCTTCATCATGTGTCGATACTGGAACAGCATCGACGTCAATCGCATCCCGGAGCACGACATGGATCGTTTCGTGGAGGTGGTGGGTGCGGCTGCGCCGGGATGGGCAGCGATAAAACGGAAATATGGTATGTGATGAAATACCAACGTGGAGTTGGGGAGGAATTTCTGCCGAAGTCCAATCAAAAACACCATTTGGCAACACACGCACGATCGGGGTACTCACCCTAGGCAGCTACGTTTAGTTTCATCTGTATTATTTCCCACCTGGACGCGTACGATATGTCCGCTAATAGCTTACTCGGCCCCCTCCCCACTATTATCAGTTATGCATGCACGCATTAAACTATTTCTTCCCTTCGTCCTGATGCTCGCTCGCTCTCACAGAGATAAGATATGTCCACCCGCCTCGTGTCGGGAATCGGCAGCACCGGCTAGTCACGAACATTCTGGCGCTTCCCAGACTTCTCGCCAGACTTTTCCAAACAGCACCCCAAAACCCGATGCGAGGGTGTGCTGATCGGGTGTGTGTGGGCGTGGGAGACGCACGTCGCGGCGGCTATATGCGGCAGGGAACCACTCCGATGTAAATGAAGCCGATGGAAGTGGGGGCGAAGTCGACGATTGAGCGATGCCCGATATTCCTTTATCGACAGGATCGGCTCATATGCCCCCGTACGCGGTGCCCCCATCAGAAGGGACGACAGTCTTCCCCGGGGTCTTTTCCCTTCTTTCACCATGAGGCGGGGCCCAGAGCCCCCCCTCCTGACCGGTAGAAGCATAAAAGGCAGTCGATATCGCGGTTGTCAGACATCCCTGCATACCACAGACGCAAGGATACGATCTTGGCAAGCACGAGACGCATACTGTAAATCCCATGGCCGGCAGCACCCGTCGGGGCGTGAAAATAGAGAGGGCAAAAGCTAATAGCTTGATGCCTCGGGGAGCTACAGCATATATCCTTACCGTACTTTAATCAAAAACAGAAAAGAAAGGACGACGGACGAATCATGATCGCGCTCACACAGTATCGCATGTTCATTTGATATTGATATCTTCTTTTTTTTTTCACCACGCTGTATATGTTTAGTTTGGTCGATTTTCGATATCGCGATAAGCGGCGGCCCAGACCTCTCGACGAGGAAGGGTGTAAGGGCCGATTCCCGTGACTGACAACGAGGTACGAGTACGGCACCTGTACGGCACCATTTTGTTATATTTTCAGCATAGTGCGGGGGAGTTTTGGAGCGGGTATCCACTCTGTAAAAGCCGTAATGCGGCATTGCAATGCATTTTTACAGGGTGTTTGCATTTTGCGCCACCCGCCAAAAGTCCAAGGTGGCGCACTCTAGGAACGTTGCTGCGAAGGAAGCAAGTGAGAAAAACCGGGGGGTGAGAAGGAAGGGCAAATTTACAATGAGCACCATACCTTCGTCGTCCAATCGCTTACACGACGGAACGTTTCATGCTCACCCGTCTCGCACTCTAATACGGGACTTTTGGTGATGGATCGAAATCAAAGTGAGTGCATGATAGAGCGATCGTCCCCCACAGAGCTGTTTCAAAACAGTGCAAATGCTAATTCGATCTGAACGTGACAGTGTGTGACGATGTGTTATGTCACGACTCACATGGGTGACAACGTGACGTGCATACGCGTCGCGAGTTACAATTCGAAAAGGCCAAAGGTAGTCCCGACAAGCAATAGGTCCAGTCCCTCAGACAATGCCCGTCGCAGTGCAAGCACCAACACCAGCAGGTGGAATCAAATCTTACTATCAGGCTAAAATCGAAGCGGCCGAGCTTCTTATCAACCAAAAGACGCAGAATCTGCGCCGCTTGGAAGCCCAACGGAATGCCTTGAACGCGCGTGGTGAGTCTCCTCCTACAGCCTGTCCCGCATCTGTTTAACAGGACCAATTCTTCACTTTCTGGAATCGTTGTTGTGCTGTCTGGTGTCAAGTGCGTCTTTTGAGGGAAGAGCTGCAACTGCTTCACGAGCCCGGAAGCTACGTCGGAGAAGTGGTGAGGGTAATGGGGAAGAACAAGGTGCTCGTAAAAGTCCAGCCAGAGGGAAAATACAGTGCGTCTCGTATTTCATACGGCATTTCTCCCCCTCATGCTTTGCTTTCATTTCATTTCTGTTGATGCTGATGACGGAACAGTCGTCGACGCTGCGGCTGATATCGACGTTTCTGCTCTTAAGCCGTCGCTGCGTGTGGTGCTCCGCTCGGACTCGTACACGCTACACAAGATCCTGCCGAACAAGGTTGACCCTCTGGTCTCGCTGATGATGGTAGAAAAGGTGCCCGACAGCACATACGAAATGGTGGGCGGGTTGGACAAGCAGATCAAGGAGATCAAGGAGGTGATCGAGCTGCCGGTGAAGCACCCGGAACTGTTCGAGGCGCTCGGGATCGCGCAGCCCAAGGGCGTGTTACTGTACGGCCCGCCGGGCACGGGCAAGACACTGCTCGCGCGGGCGGTGGCGCACCACACGGACTGCAAGTTCATTCGTGTGTCTGGATCGGAGCTGGTGCAGAAGTATATCGGCGAGGGCTCGCGGATGGTGCGCGAGCTGTTCGTGATGGCGCGCGAGCACGCGCCGAGCATCATTTTTATGGACGAGATTGACTCTATCGGGAGCTCGCGCGGCGAGAGCGGGTCTGGAGGCGGCGACTCTGAGGTGCAGCGCACGATGCTGGAGTTGTTGAATCAACTGGATGGATTCGAGTCGACGAAGAACATCAAAGTCATCATGGCGACGAATCGAATAGGTTCGTATGGGAGGCCGCGTCGTATTTTGAACTCTTGTCGTGACTTATTCTTTCACGCACCACAGATATCCTCGACTCGGCATTGCTGCGCCCGGGGCGTATAGACCGCAAGATCGAGTTCCCACCGCCGGGACCGGAAGCGCGCGTGGCGATTCTTCGGATCCATTCTCGCAAGGTTTGGGTGGCTGTGGACCTAGACGAAATTTGATTGCTGAAATGGAATCGCGCCAGATGTCCCTCCAGCGAGGCATAAACTTGCGCGCGCTAGCAGAGAAGATGGGCCAGTGTTCGGGTGCGGAGGTCCGAGGTATATGCACCGAAGCTGGTACGTCGTTGCCATTTGTGAAAAGCTTTGTATCACGCGCTGATGGTTGTGTGTGTGTCTATTATCAGGTATGTATGCGCTTCGGGAGCGGAGACAACATGTCACACAGGAAGACTTTGAATTTGCTGTTGCGAAGGTTCGTGGCAAGAGGCCGAAGGAGTGTGTGGTGATAGTGCTGACATCGTGTACAGGTTCTGAAGAAGAACCAGGAAGGGAACACGTCTGTGAACAAGCTGTTCTCGTAGCCGTAGCGATAGACACTTTTGTACTTTGCATTTCCATATTCCAACTCCGGGTCCGTGCTCGCCAGAAATGGCAAGAATCTGGCCGGGAATTACCCGAAGTCGCCGAACAAGTCCGGGCGTCGGTGGCATTTCTCGCCCGCTCGTTCATTTCATTTCTCTCCTCTCACTTGTATGATAGCATTATGGACACACACAACCACCAAGACGCCCTCATTTTGCCCTCTCTTCAATCGACCCATGATGCGCCGCCCGCAATAGAGCCAGAGGAGGCCGATGTGCAGGCCGCAGCAATCGACGTCCCTGACGACACCGCAGACGGCGGCAGGCTCAGGATGATCGTCCAGCTCGTCAAGCGTTCCTTTGGCGTCAAGGACCTCGCGGCGATGTGAGCATTGTTCCCTACATTGAGTTTCCCTCGCCAGATTAATCCACCCTCATTCGCATTACGACGTCGTTTGTTTTTTCTGTCTTTGCCAGGCGTCTTTCGTTGCCCGCATCCTTGCTCGAGCCAATACCGAACCTCGAATATTGGCACTATCTGGACAGACCCGACCTCTTTGTCTCGTACGTATCGCATTCAAGCCCGTCGCATTTCCCTGTGCAGTACCCCGTTTTACCTCGATTGATCTCGCGCCGAATGTAGCATCAATGAACACGAAGATCCTCTCGAACGCATGCTCGCCATTCTACGTTTCACCTTTTCGAAAGATCTTCGGCACATCGTACGTCGCCCTTCGTTCGTCGCCCGCCCGCCACCTGACCGGCTACTGCCCTTTTCTTTACCTCCTTCTCTCCATGCTCGCCCAACCACCAGCGCGGCAAACCCTGTAAACCATACAATTCTGTCCTCGGCGAGAACTTCCGCATGCATTGGGACGTCCCTCCAATCTCGTATGACCCCGACGACCGCACACCCATCATCACCACCCACGTCGATGCTCCCCCAAAGCCACATCTTTCCCATCCCGATGCCGGGACTATCAAAGGCTCGCTTAGATCAGGGCGCGTCGGCGCGATCGGCAGTCTACTCTCCATGAAGGGCTGGTCCTCGCCCGCCGTGAACAAGTCCCCGTCGACCGTCGTCGAATCGAACGTCTCAGCCCAGCTCTCGAACCTCTCCCTCGCCTCGACGGCTAACACTGTTGAATCCGGTTCTGGCTCAGCTTCCGCCTCGACCACCTCTCCGCCGACGTCCATGTCCACTGCTGCCGGTGTCTCGCTGCGGGTCGCGTACCTGACCGAACAGATCTCCCACCATCCTCCCATCAGCGCGTACGTCGCGTCTTGTCCCGCGCGACACATCACCCTCTCCGGCATCGACCAGATCTCCGTGCGTGTCCTTCCGTCAACTAGCATCCGCGTCGCCTCGGGCGCCATGAACAAGGGCTTGTTTGTCTCCATCAACGGTGGACCCGGTGCAGGCGAGCACTACCAGATCACCCACCCTGTCGCCCATGTCAACGGTGTGCTGCGTGGTAGCTTTTACGCCACTGTACACGAGACCACCATCGTGACGTGCACCGGTGGGCCTGGCGTCGACGATGGAGAGATGCTGCGAGCTATCATCGAATACAAGGAGGAGGTGCGTTCTTTTTTTTGTTTACCGTTGTGCCACCCGTGAACGAACCATGACCAGAGTTGGCTTGGCAAGCCGCACTTTTTGGTCGAGGGTGTCGTGCACCGATACAAGCCGTCCGAGCACGAGCACGAAGAATGGACCAAGGTGAAGCATGTTCCACCCAGCTACGCCGAAGCGTACTTTGAGGGTTGCTGGCGCAACGTGGTGCGTTGGCGTCCCGCCTCCGCTGCTGCTGCCTCTGCGAAAGGCAAGAAAGGGACGAGCGGCGGCGGAGGCGGAGGCGAAGATGACGACGACGACGACAAGTGGACGACGCTGATCGATTTGACGCCGCTGCGCACCGTGCCTAAGACCGTGCGGCCGATTTCGAAGCAGCATCCGACCGAGAGCAGACGTCTGTGGGGGAGCGTAACGAGCCGGTTATTGCGCAAGGAGTATGGAGAGGCGACGCGCGCCAAGCACGTCATTGAGCAGCGTCAGCGGGACGAGGCCGCCGAGCGAAAGCGGCGCGGCATAGAGTGCGTCGTCCATCATCACTATTTTGTTTCTTCCCCGTGTGCTGACGATTTTGCGTCTCGGGTGCGCTGGGCTGCATAGGTTTGTACCGAGATACTTTGAGAAAGATGTTTCGAGCGGCGTGCCGACGCTTACGCAGGCTGGGAGGGACGCGCTCGACGAGGAAGTCAAGCACGAAGACGAAGACGTGGACAAGGACGCCGCCGACGCGGGGGGACGTGACGGTGGCAATGATGACAGTTCGGCGGCGCCCTCACCGAGATCGTAAACCATCTCCCCAAAGGGCCCAAGGTTGCTTAACTTGCTTCTTTCTGTTTGCACGATCACTGTTATACCCAACCCCGTCACTTTCCCCTCATGCATACATACATTCTTGCCCATGTCGAGTCTCAGTATTTTACATGTCCTGTCGCGTTCCTATTTCCCTTTGTCCTTATGTGTCATCGGACGTTTTGCATGTTACACTATCAATGCCATGAGCGCATCATCAATCAATCATCCATCTCTAGAAATATAATGGTCCAAGAAAACGTCTGTGTGGGATGATTTTTTGCTTGCGTGAACGCAAAAGTAACTTTACGTATATTTCTCTATGGGTCTTTGTGAGACTATTATTGCTGCGCCCCTCCATCGGATAGCGGCGGCGCCCGCAAAACTGTCTCTTTCAGCGTCGCCACCGCAGCACGCGCAGCCTTGTGTAGCGCGCCTTCTCCGCTGCCACCACCGCCGGTACTTGCGTCATGCCTACTCTCACCCGTCAGCGCCGGCGCAGCGCGCTTCTGGGCCGGTGCACTACCCTCGGAAGACGCCGGCGCGATGCCTAGCCCAACTTTCTCCGCCGCGACCCGGACGTCCGGGTCGCGGCGGAGGGCCGTACCGAGCGCGCGCTCGCGGGCCCAGAATGCGGCGGCGCGGGCGCGCAGCTCGGGGATGCGCTGCGTCGCGGCTGTGCTGAGGCGGAGGATGTGGGTGCGGGCGAGTTGCGCGTCGGATGTTTGGGCGAGGAGAGGGAGCGTCGTGCTCAGTGGTGGTGCGGGGGGTGTTGGGGGTGCTGGGATGAGGTGCACGGAGAGCGGGAGGGCCAGGAAGAGGGCGTGTCGGAGGGACCAGAGCGTGTCGTGCCACTGTGTGTGTGTGTGTGTGTGTGTGTGTGTGTGTGTGTGTGTGTGTGTGTAAAGTGT
>Ga0137397_10001250_pt1 | contig 17752 bp, 15 predicted proteins | sample czorhiz116metaG_FD_106658 | JGI IMG/M metagenome (GOLD analysis project Ga0137397, IMG submission 106658) | Vadose zone soil microbial communities from Angelo Coast Range Reserve, California, USA - czorhiz1.16 metaG | ecosystem: Environmental > Terrestrial > Soil > Vadose zone | place: USA... | reverse complement strand
GTGGATACGAAACCCACAGATATCTTCTAGAAGAACTCCGCGTTATTGGCCTTGCCTGCCGCAAGCCGCGTCACAAGCAGCACAGAAGGCCTCAACCTGCTTGGCTTGGCGGGGCAGCGGCAGACGAGCGGCAGGCCGGATCCCTCGGGGTCCGTCCGAGGCAGCATCAGTGCAGATGGCCATCCTCCCCGGCGGCCATCTGAATTTCTTCGTCCGTCGTCCAATTCCGCCGATCATTCTAGCGCTGTATTGTGTATACTATTCACATATATATTGACTCAATACATTTCTTGAAAAATACTACAGGCTGTACAATTTGCTCCAGTTCGAATCTTCCTTCCTCACTTTCCCGGCCCCGTCCGCGATTGCAACCCTTTCTCTAACACCCGCAGAATCAACACTTACAAAAGCGTATGGAAACAACCAGATTCAACACTTATGCAAAACAGGGGGAGGGGTGCAGGCGCAGGGCCTTACTTCCCTTCTACTACTTCTTTCGCCGCCACAATCGTGTTCGCATGAATCAGCACGGTATCTTCGACGCGTCGCGCGTATCCGCCCGCCAGCGTTGTCGCCACCGGGACTCCTCGCTTGCGCGCCTCGGCAAATACGCGCTTATCACGCTCCTTCAACCCTTTCTTCGTCAGCATCAGTCCACCAAGCTGATCCTCACAATAGGGGTCCGCGCCTCCCACATAAAACACAATGTCCGGCCGGAATTTCTCCAGCGACTCGGCCACCACAGGCAGCAGTGTCTCCAAGTACTCATCATCTTCAACTCGGTCCGCCAAATTCAGATCCACATTCGACGGTGGCTTGTGCGCGGGATAGTTATTCAATTGATGAATCGAAATTGTGAAAACCGACGCGTCATCGCTAAAAATGTGCGCCGTGCCATTTCCGTGATGCACATCCGTATCCACGACCATCGCTTTGCGAATCGCTCCATCCACTTGCAAACGCCGAATCGCTGCGGCCACATCGTGAATCGCGCAAAATCCTTCGCCGTGATTTGCAAACGCGTGATGAAATCCGCCGCCCAGATTGCATCCAAACCCATCGCGCAGCGCGAGCTGCCCCGCCAGAATCGAACCGCCCGCGGCGAGCCAAACCGCCTTGGCCAGTTCCGGGGAATACGGTACTTCCAGTTTCATGATCTCGCTCGGGGTCAGCGTTCCATTCCTCAATTTGTTAACCCACTCCGCCGTGTGCACGCGCAGCAAGTCCGCGTCCGTCGCTTCTTCCGGCAGAACAAAATCCTCCGGGCCCGCGATCTCATCACGCAGCAGCATCAATTGGATTAACCGGAATTTCTGCGAAGGAAAAACGTGCAGACCAAGATTCAAATCGTAGTTGGGATGATAAACAACCTTGAAGGGTAGCATCTCTATCAGTGTTTGCCGAAAACTTGTAGGGGCGCAGCACTGCTGCGCCCCATCTCGGCAAGATCACTTTCGTCTTGAGCGTCTTTCTCTTATTGTTTTCTTAATTCTCGCGCTCAAGAATAAAATCCGGCAACGTCAAAAGCGCCCGCGCATACTCCGAATCCCGTTGTCCGTTGATGCACGACTTCGCGCGCGCCGCATACTCATGCGCCAACTGCCGCGTACGCTCCAGCGCTCCCGATTCATTCACCAGCGCCACAAGCCGCTCTGGCTTCACGCTGACAAATTCTTTCTCTTCCAAAACACGCGCCACAAGTTCGCGCGCCTCGTGATGGCCGTTCTCCATCGCGTAAATCAGCGGCAGCGTAACTTTTCCCTCTTTCAAATCGCTCAGCACCGGCTTGCCAAGTTGCTGCGCCGACCCCGTAAAATCCAGCAAATCGTCCACAAGCTGAAACGCCAACCCTGCGTACTTTCCGTAATCCGCAAGCGCCTCTTCCTCTTCCCCTTCGAGGCCGCCCAGCACGGCGCCCAGCCGCGCGCAGCCGCTGAAAAGGCAGGCCGTCTTGTGTGTCGCGAGTTTCAGCGCGTCGGCTTCCGTCACGTCAATGCTGCCGATTTTCGCCAGTTGAATCAGCTCGCCTTCGACCATCTTTTGCGTGAGGTCAATCAGGACATCCAGAATCCGGAAGTTGCGCTCTTCCAGCGCCATTTGAAACGACTGCATGTACAACCAGTCGCCAGCAAGCACGCTGCGATGATTTCCCCAGCGCGAATTCGCCGAAGGACGCCCGCGCCGCGTGTCCGCACTGTCAATCACGTCGTCGTGAATCAACGTAGCGCTGTGCAGCAATTCCACTACGGCCGCAAGGCGAATCGTGCCTTCCCTGCGCCGGCCCGCGTAGCGGTTCGCGATCAGCAACAGTGCAGGACGCATGCGCTTTCCGCCGCCGCCCAGCAAATACCCGGTAATTTCAGAAACGGGCTCGAACGCTGTCGCGCTCTGTCGCGCCAGCTCCTGCTCGACCAGCAGCAAGTCTTCGCGCACGAGTTCAAAAATCTCTTTCGCCGTAAGGAGCGCGATCTCTTTTCTCCTGGCTTCCGGTGTCATCTCAGCGGGACTCCGCGGCCGTGGGCATATTCGGCCGGGCTAGACCGAAGAAGCGCCGAAAATTCTCCGAGGTCCTGGCGGCGGCTTCTTCCGGGCTCAAGTTTCTCACACTGCCCAGCATCTTTGCTACTTCCGCCACGTAGGCCGGTTCATTTCGCTTGCCGCGGTAAGGAACTGGCGCCAGGTACGGAGAATCCGTTTCAATCAGAATGTTTTCCAGCGGCAGAACTTTCGCAATGTCGCGCAGATTCTGCGCCTTCGGAAAAGTCGAATTTCCCGCAAATGAAATCTGGAACCCGCTATCTACTCCGCGTTTCGCATCTTCCAGCGTGCTCGAAAAACAGTGCAGGATGCCGCCCAGTCCGCTCGGCGCCCACTCCTCTTCCAGAATTTTCATACAGTCGGGCCATGCGTCCCGGCAATGAATCACAATTGGCTTTTTCGCAGCCTTTGCGAGATCCATTTGTTGGCGCAAGACTCTTGCTTGCACGTCGCGCGGCGAATGATCGTAGAAATAGTCGAGGCCGATTTCGCCCCACGCAATCACTTTCGGATGCTGCGCCAGGCGCGCGAGTTCATCCAGATGCCCTTGCGTCACTTCCTTCGCTTCATGCGGATGAATCCCAACCGTCGTGTAAATCCAATCGTGCTGCCCGGCGAACGGCATCGCCGCGTCCAGCTTTTCCGGCCCCGGCCCCGTTCCAATTGCAACCAGCGTCGTCACTCCCGCCGCTCGCGCGCGTTCGAGCATTGCGTCGCGGTCTTCCGCAAACTGTTCGGCATCAATATGTGCGTGCGAGTCGATTAGTTCCATGGGAAGAGCTTTGGCCGCCCTTGCCGGGCTTCAAAACTACTTCAGTCGCGCGCCGATTTCGACGTCCTCGTCGGGAAAACCGGCGAGAACGGGGCGTCCCTCTGGGCCGACCGATGCGGCTACAATCATGCCGTTCGATTCAACCCCTCGCAGTTTTCGCGGCGCGAGATTTACAACGACCGCGACTTTTCGGCCGATCAATTTTTCCGGTTCGTAATACTGCGCAATGCCGGCGCAAATCTGGCGAATCTCCGTGCCAATGTCCACAGTGAGCTTTAACAATTTATCCGCGCCGATAATGCGCTCAGCAGTTTTGATTTGCCCGACGCGCATCTCGACTTTGGCGAAATCCTCGATGCCGATTTTCTCGGCGGCGGGAGCAGCCGCAGCGCCGCTCGGTGTTGCTGCAGGCGCGGGAGCCGCCGCCGGTGCAGGTGTCGGATTCAGTTCTTCATTTGCCATCGCTTCGATCCTCTCTATTGCTTCTTGTTTATCTACGCGCGGGAAGAGCGTTTGTGCTTTTCCAAGCTGTACCCCCGTCGTCTAGTGTTCCCAACTCAATCCATCGAGCTCGACTCCGCAAACCGTGCCCGGCTGCCCGAGAAGTGTCCACACTTTTTTCGTGGTATCCGGCAAAACCGGATGCGCGAGCACCGTTACGACGCGCAGCAACTCCGCAGTCGTCCAAAGAATGGTCGCCTTGCGCTGCATGTCGGCTTCGGAATCGCTCATCGCCCACGGCTGTTCAGAAGTCAGATATTTGTCCGCCGCAGCAATTGCGCTCCAAATTGCTTCGAGCGATCGCGCAAACTCGAATTTTTCAAACCGTTCGAGCGCTTCGCCGATTGCTTCGCTTGCAACTTTTGCCAACGCATCGTCTTGCGGCAAGCGTGGGCCGGACTTCGGAATTTTTCCACCAAAGTTCTTTTCAATCATAGCCGCAGTGCGGCTCGCCAAATTTCCAAGTCCGTTCGCGAGATCGCTGTTGTAGCGCGTGACCAGCGCGTCGTAACTGAAATTGCCGTCCTGGCCAAACACAACTTCGCGCAGGAGAAAATAACGCATCGCATCCATGCCCAGCATGTTCGCAATCGGACGCGGCAGCACCACGTTCCCTTTGGACTTGCTCATTTTGGTCGCATCCATCAGGAACCAACCATGCGCCCAAACTTGTTTCGGTACCGGCAGCATCGCCGCCATCAAAAACGCGGGCCAGTACACGGTGTGAAAACGAATGATGTCCTTGCCCACCAGATGCAGATCCGCCGGCCACATGCCGCGCTTTTCGTATTCGGGTCCGCCAACCGCGCTGAGGTATGCGGTGAGCGCGTCGAACCAGACGTAAAAAACGTGCGGTTCTTCGCCGGGTACGGGAATGCCCCAGCGAAGCGTGGTGCGTGTGATGCTCAAATCTTTCAGGCCGCCTTCGACGAAGGAGATAATTTCGTTTTTGCGCGTTTCCGGCTGAATGAAAGTCGGATTCTTCTTGTAAAAATCCAGCAGCGGTTTTTGAAACGCGGACAGTTTGAAGAAATAATTTTCTTCGGTGATGGTTTCGAGCGGGCGTCCGCAATCGGGGCAGTTGTCACCAGGTTTTGCGTCGTTCACGAAAGCGTTGTCGTAAATGCAGTATTGGCCGGTATATTGGCCTTTGTAAACGTAACCGTTTTCCTTGAAGAGTTTGAAAAGCCATTGCACGGTGCGGACATGGCGCAAATCCGTGGTACGAATAAATTCATCGGCAGCAATTCCGAGTTCGTCCCACAAAGCTCTCCACGCCACAGCCATTTTCGCGACGTATTCAGATTCGGGGATTCCCGCTTTTTGGGCGGCGCGCTCGACGTTCACGCCGTGCTCGTCGGTACCCGTCGTCATCACGACTTCGTAGCCGCGCATGCGCTTGTAGCGCCGAATCGCGTCGGCCACCACAGTCGTGTACGTATGGCCGATGTGCGGCAAACCGTTCGTGTAATAGATCGGCGTGGTCAGATAAAACTTTGGTTTTTCGCTCGGCATGGAAAAGTCGTCAGTTATAAGTTATCAGTTTTAAGTAAAAACGTGGAATGGAAAGGAGCTTCCACGAATTTGCGCGGCAATTTCGCGAAAAAAAACGTCGCGATCGCTTATTTATTGCTTGCTTCAAAACTGCGTTTTGCTTCTTCCATCACAAGATGCAGCGGAACGTGTTTTTCCTCGGCAAGCTTCTTACAGTCTTCAAATTCGGGAGCAGCGCGGCAAATGTGGCCGTTCACTCGCGAGACTTTCACACGGACGTCGCCGAATTGGGTGTGCACGTTCACGGATTCGCGCGGCAGCGTCCGCCGCTGCGCGCGATACGTTCGCGCACCAAAAGTTGTTGTCTCGGCGAAAACCAAATCCATCAACGCTGTCGTATCCTGCGGCCGGCAAAGAAGCGTCAACAAAATGCCCGGGCGATTCTTTTTCATCTGAACTGGAGTTGTATAGACGTCGAGCGCGCCTGCAGCCAATGCCTTCTCCTGAAAGTAACCGCAGATTTGCGGATTCATGTCGTCGAGATTTGCCTCGATGACGGCAATCTCTTCATCGAATCCAGCAACCGCTTTCTCAGCCGCTTCTCCGACCATGATGCGGAGAACATTCGGCTGACCCTCAAGGTCAGCGGTACCCGCGCCGTAGCCGATAGCGGAAACGCTCATCTGCGGCTGCGGACCGAACGCGGTGCAAAGGGTCGCAACAATCGCCGCACCGGTGGGCGTGACGAGTTCTTTTTGCACGCCGTTCGAGTACGTCGGCTTGCCTTGCAGCAACTTCGCGGTTGCAGGAGCGGGCACGGGCAAAACGCCGTGCGCCATTTTTGCTGTCCCGCCTCCGACGTTCAGCGGAGAGCAGGCAAATTCCTCGATGCCGAGCGCTTCAAAACCGATGCAAGCTCCGACAATGTCCACGATGGCGTCCACGGCTCCGACTTCGTGAAAATGAATTTTTTCGATGGGCACATCGTGAACGCTGGCTTCAGCTTCTCCGAGTTTGCAAAAAATCGCCGCGGCTTGCTCGCGGACTCGCGGAGACAGCTTGGATTTTTCCAAAATCTCGAGGATAGCGGTCAGCGAACGGTGCTTGCTCAGGTCTTCCGTCTTCACCCGAACATAGGTGGAAGACATTCCGTTTTTCCAGACTTTCTCGGAGGAAATTTCCCAGCCGGGAACTTCGAGGCCGCGCAATTGCTCACGCAAGGGATCGAGCGATGCGCCAGCGTCCACCAGAGCGCCGAGCGTCATGTCGCCGCTGATTCCGCTAAAACAATCAAAATACGCAAGTTTCATCGAAATTTTCCGATGTACGGATACTATCGGCACGTTTAAAGGGTGTCAAACCGGCGCGTGCAAATTTCAAGAAGTTGCGCTGAAAACATTTGCGTTCAAGAATTCGTTGCGGAATTTTCCTTGTGGATCGAATTTCTTGCTCAGGGCGATAAATTCGGGAAGTTTTTCGTACGCAGCGTGCAATTGCGGAGGAGGAATTGTAAACAGTTTTCCCCAGTGCGGACGTGGCTTGAAGGGAGCCAATTCCCTTTCGATAACGGGCAGGAGCTTGCTTACTTCGGGCCACTCCGGCTTCCAGGTGAAGTGAATGGCGACGCAATCCTGCTTGTAGCAAGGACTCATCCAAAGGTCGTCCGCAGCAATCGTGCGGATTTCCGTAATCATCAGGTGCGGACTGATCTGTTCGTGCAGTTTCTCAACGGCAAGAATCGCGTCGAGCGCGTTCTTGTGGGGAACGAAATATTCGGACTGCAATTCTTTTCCGGCGCTGGGCGTGAAACCCATTTTGAAATGCGGGAGCCGGTCATACCACGGACCGGGAACACCCATTTGTTCGGTGCAATTTTCCGCGGAAAGCGCCGCGATAGGGTGAAGGTTTTTCATGGCGCGTGTGGCACCGAAAAAGTCTTGCGGCTGTTTGCCGGGAGGCTTGGTTGGATCAATACCGTGCTTGAGCCAGACTTCATTCATGCGCTGCTTTTGCCAATCCGTGAAGATGCTGACGCTGTAGGCAGCGGACATGATTTCGTCAAAATGTTTTTCCAATTCGCTGAGTGGAAGATTTTCGAAGACGTGCTGCGCCACTTGAAAAGTCGGTCGAATGTTGAGAGTAACTTTTGTGATTACACCGAGCGCGCCGAGGCCGACGACCGCGCCGGAAAAACTCTCAGGATTCTCCTTGCGTGAAAGCGTGACGACATCGCCCGCTGCGTTGACGATTTCGAGCGCTGCGACGGCAGTGGCGAGACTGCCGTTCTTGACGCCGGAGCCATGCGTGGCCGTAGCGCAGGCACCGGCAATGGAGATGTGCGGGAGCGAAGCGAGGTTATGCAGCGCGAAACCTTTGGCTTCGAGAAGGGGACAGATCTCTCCGTAGCGGACTCCTGGGCCAACAGAAATCGTGCGAGACGATTCATCCAGCAAAGGTTCATTTGAAGTGAACGGAGTTGTGAGCAATTGCTCCGTACTGTCCGCGATGCGATTGAAGCAATGCCGCGTGCCCAGGGTCTTGAAGTGATTGTGCGCGCGGACAAACTTTTGAACAGCCTCGAGCGAGGCAGCAGCATAGACGTTGTCCGTACTGTATGCGATGTTGCCGGCCCAGTTCGTCAGCTTTTCGGGAGAAGCCCAGGATTCAAGTGGCATCGCAATAGCCGCGGAGCAGAGTTTTATGAATGTTCTCTTTCTCATCGGTGCAAAATACACCGGTCGCGCGAAACAGTACAGCAGGATTCATGACTGTTTTTCGTGTTGAAAGAACTGCAAGCAGACGCCGGATGGAAGCACCATGTGGAATTCACGGCGGCCCCAAGATTTTAGTTCGAGCGGCCCAACATTCGCCGGAATGTTCTTGTATTCGCCATGGAGAGCGTCGAGATCGGATACGCCGATGCTGAAGCTGGCATTGTCGGCCCACTCGCGATTGCTGTTTTCGACGAGCAGAAATGTAATTTCTCCACGCCGAATCCCAGCCCCATTGCCGCTCTGCCAAAGCACGGCAAATCCCATGTCTTGCGTGAAAAATCTTAGGGAGTCGGCGATCGGGCCGCCGCTCGGAATCAGCGGAGCAACGGATAGGAAAGTGGGCGGTTGTGGATTCATGATTTGAGTTTGCTCCAAATTATTCCACGTCGCGGTTGGTGACGGAGACGCGGAAGACGGGCTTGGATTTTTCGGCGGGCTCGATTTCGAATGTCTGCGACGTTTTTGCGGGATCGTAATCGCGCCAGAGCCAGATCATTTCGGCGGGAAATTCGGCGGCGCCGTGAGCGGAGTTGTGAGTGCCCTTCCCGAAGCTGAAGTGAAAATCATACTCCTTGGCTTTTAACGCGTTGCCCATGCGGAGATTCGCTAGCGGCCAGTTGCCGTAGCGGAGGTCGAGATCTTCGGAGCCTTCTTGCAGCCAGACGCGAATGTTGCGTTTTGGTTCGCGAAGAATTTTGTCGGGGTAGTCCTGGCCGCCGTCGGGGACGGTGGGATCTTCTTTCCATTGAATCGCGGAAAAACTTCCGATCCAGGAGATCACGCGGCCGAATTGGTCGGGCATTTGCCACGCTGCGTTGAACGCGCAAATGCCTCCGGAGGAGAGGCCAGTGATGGCGCGGCTGTAGGCGTCTTTGCGGAGATTATATTTTGTCGCAACGTCTGCGAGGATTTCGTCGCGGAGGAAACGGGCGTAGCGGTCGCTTACGGTATCGTAAAGCGTACTGCGCATGGAATCTTTGAGCGTGCGATTCCATTTTTCTGAGTAGGCCTTGACAAAATTGTACGTGGGCGTGCCGGGTGAGTCGCTAATGTCGCCGGGATTGATGAAGATGCAGATGAGCACGGGGATTTTCTTTTGTGCGATGAGATTGTCTATGACGTTGAGCGTGGGGTTGTTGCCGTCACGGTTGGTATAGCCGCCACCGTCCTGAAAGACCATGACGGCTGCAGGCGTATCCGGTTTGTATTGCGAGGGGACATAAATCCAATATTCGCTCTTCATGCCGTCGTAGATTTTGCTGACGTGCGTGATTTTTTCGGAGAGAGTGCCGGAGGGGACGCCCGGTTGGAGATAGGAGAGCGGGCCGAAAGCGGGGACGTCGAGTTTGCCGCCGAATCTGGCGCCGTTCACCAAATAATAGAACGAATGGAGTTTTCCAGGCTGGTCTATGGTTGCGGCGGTGTAGCAAATGTCCGTGCCGGAAAGTGGATGCATTTCCGGGCCAGGCTTGTCGTCAACCATGAGCAAAGGGATTGTGGGAGCGCGCGTGGCGAAGAAGAAATCGGAAGCGTGGCCAGCCCAGGCAGTTCCTTCCTGCAAATCCTTTGCGTCGAAGGTGGTGATGATGGCGTTGCGGAGTGCAGGGCTCGGAGATTTTGCGAGTTCGATGAGTTGCGGCGCGGTGGATTTTTGTGCAGAGACAGGAACCGGCGCCAGCGCGAACGCAAGAATGGTTACTGCGACAAACCTAGTTACCCGGGACATGGCTTCTCCACTTTTTGACCGGCCTTGCGAATGACCTTTATACTCGCTGTTCTGCTTAGCGAGGCAAGAAAACACTGTGTATATCACACTGACAAAACGATTGCGCGAGACGCTGGCCGCTTACATTCAGGAAAAGTATGGCGCGTCGCTCGGCAACGCGACGCCAAACATTGTTCTGGAACGGCCGCCGAAGATTGAGTTGGGCGAAGCGGCTTCTCCGGTGGCGTTTGAATTGGCGAAGAGGTTGAAGCGCGCGCCACGGCAGATTGCGCAGGAAATTGCTTCGGGACTGGGAACAGTGGAAGGAATTGCGCGGCTGGAGGTAGCGGGCGCGGGGTATTTGAATGCGTTTTTTGATCGCGGGGCGTTTTGGGCGAGAGTAAATCAGGAAAAAGACGAAGGACAACGCAGAGGCGCAGAAGACACGGAGGAGCACCGAGGAAAGAAAGAGAAGATTATTATCGAGCATACGAGCATCAATCCGAACAAAGCGGCGCATATTGGGCATGTGCGGAATGCGGTGCTAGGAGATACGTTTGCGCGGATCTTGAAGCATGCGGAAAATCGCGTGCAGATACAGAACTACATTGACAATACAGGCGTGCAGGTGGCGGACGTGGTGATTGGTTTTCTGCACATGGAAAAGCGAACGCCGATCAGCGTGAAGATGCTCGCGCGCGAACCGAAGTTTGATTATTACTGCTGGGATTTGTACGCGAAGGCGACACAGTTTTTTGAGGAAGACAAACAGCGCGCGGCGAAACTACGCGGCGAAACGCTGAAGGCGATTGAAGAAGGGCGCGGCGAGGATGCAGAAGTCGGGCAAGTGGTTGGCGACGCGATTGTGAGTTGTCATTTGCGGACGATGGCGCGGCTGGGAATTCATTACGAATTGCTGGCGCGGGAAAGCGAGATTTTGCATCTGCATTTTTGGGATGCGGCTTTTGAGATGCTAAAGAAGTCTGGCGCAATTCAACTGGCTACGAGCGTGAAGATGGCTGGATGCTGGATCATGCCGTCGAAGGACGAATCCAACACGAAGAAAGAGGGAGAAGCCGAATCTGATCACGAACAAGACAAGATCATTGTGCGGTCGAATGGAACGGTGACTTACGTCGGGAAGGATATTGCGTATCAACTTTGGAAATTTGGATTGCTGGGAAAAGATTTCAACTATGCGAAATGGGCGGATGCACCGGCGGGAGACACGGTGTGGGCGACGACTAGCGGGAAAAATGATCCGCAGGCACCCCACTTTGGTGAGCCAGCTGCCGTGGTCTACAACGTGATCGATGTGCGCCAGTCGTATCCGCAGGAGGTGGTGGCGGAAGGATTGCGCCGCCTTGGTCATGTCGAAGCCGCGAAGAATTCCATTCACCTTTCCTACGAACGCTGGACGCTCACACCGCGATGCGCAGCCGAACTGGGCTATGAGCTCTCGGAAGAAGAAGCCAAGAAAGCGCATGTTGAGGTGAGCGGGCGCAAGGGCATGGGCGTGAAAGCCGATGATTTGATGGACCGGCTGGAGCAGGCGACGCTCGCGGAGGTGCAGGAACGCCACCCGGGGATGCCGGCGGAGGAGCAGCAGAAGACGGCGCACGCGATTGCGGTGGGGGCGTTGAGATTTTTCCTGCTGAAGTTCACCCGCAACGTACTGGTGGCGTTCGATTTCAAGGACGCGCTGAGCTTTGAAGGGGAAACGGGGCCGTATTGTCAGTATGCGGTGGTGCGGATTCGTGGAATTCGGCGCAGAGGCGCGGAGGCGGGTGGCGAAAGCGCGGCGCTAAAAATTGAGACCGTGGCAGAAATTTTGGGCGGCGCTGTCGGAAACGATTTGTGGGAATTGATTTTGCACGCGGGGACGCTGGATTACGCGGTGGATGCGGCGATTGGCGCGCAGGAGCCGGCGTTCGTGGCGAAGTATGCGTTTCAATTGGCGCAGGCGTTCAACAATTTTTATCACAGGCACCACATCATCTCGGAAGAAGATGCGCAGAAGCGGGCGTTTTTTCTGGCGTTGTGTGGATTGGTTGAGGCGCAGTTAGTGCGAGCACTGGATTTGTTGGGGATCGAAGCACCAGAGAAGATGTAGGGACCGTCCGAGGCGTCCGTTCCGGAGAATTGGTTGCCACACGTTAAGTTGAGGTCCTCCGGCTGCCCTCATCGTGTAGCCTCAGGACGACAACGCTTTTTACCCTTTCTTAAAAATTAATCGAGTATCTCGCTCATTCTTGCGTTAACCCCTAAAAAGAAGAGACGAGGTGAACGAGCGTGCGAAGGCTGACACCCGTTGGGCCTTTGGCGAGAAAGGGCTTGGCGTCGTCGTTCCAGGCGGTGCCTGCGATGTCGAGGTGAACCCATGGGGTGTCGCCGGCGAATTCGCGGATGAACCACGCGCCGGTGATGGAGCCACCCCCTTTGCCGCTGCCGATGTTTTGAATGTCCGCAAAACTTCCTTTGATAAATTCGCGATATTCGTCGTCCATCGGCAATTGCCACATTTTTTCGCCCGTAGCTTTGGCGGAGGCGAGAAGTTTGTCAGTCCAAGTTTGATCGGAGCCGAAGACGCCGACGTTGATGTTGGCGAGGGCGACGACGATGGCTCCTGTAAGCGTGGCTGCGTCCACGATGTGCGTGACACCGAGTTGCTTCGCATAGGTGATGGCGTCGGCGAGGATGAGGCGGCCCTCGGCGTCGGTGTTCAGGACTTCGATCGTCTTGCCGGACATGGCGGTCTGGATGTCGCCGGGTTTTTGCGCGGTGCCGCCGGGCATATTTTCCGTGGCGGGGACGACACCGATCACTTTGACGCTGGGCTTAAGCGCGGCGAGCGCGCGCATGACGCCGAGCATGGTCGCTCCACCAGCCATGTCGTACTTCATTTTTTCCATGCCGTCGGCAGGCTTGATGGAGATGCCACCCGTATCGAAGGTGACCGCTTTGCCGACGAGACCAATCACAGGCGCGCCCGGCTTGGCGTTTGAAGGAGTGTAGGTGACGACGATCACGCGAGGAGGTTCGGGACCGCCTTGCGCGACGCTCAACAACGCGCCCATTTTGAGGCTTGCAATTTTCTTTTCGTCGAGAATGTCCACCGCTAGGCCTGCTTCCTTGGCCATAGCTTCAGCTTTTTCGGCTAGAACTCGGGGCGTGAGTTTGTTGGAAGGCTCGTTGACAAGGTCGCGCGTGAAATTTTGTGAGTCCGCAATGATGCGGCCACGGTTCAAGCCCTTTTCTGCAGCGAATTTATCAGAATCGGAAAATCCGACCAGGGCGACGGATTCGATCTTCTTGTCTTTCTTGTCGGTTTTGTACTTGTCGGTTTCGAAATCGCCAGTGATGAGACCTTCCGCTATCGCTTGTGCTGCGTCTTCAGTGGAGAGACCTTCGTTTGTGAGAAATGCAAAATTCCTGATGGACTTAGATTTCAACGAGCGGAGAGCCGCGCCAGCGATTTTGCGGAGCGTTGCAACATTGAATTGATCCCGCTTCCCCGCTCCGACGAGCAGCAGACGCGCGGCTTCGAGTCCGGCGGGCGCGTGAAGCAGCGTGAACTCGAGTGCCTTGCCGGTGAGTTCGCCGCTTGAGGCGATTTTCTTGAGCAAACCGCCAACCGATTTATCTATTTCCGCGATACGGCCCTGAACGGGGTCGGACTCTTCGAAAACGTACGTCACGAGAGCGTCGGTTTCGAACGAAGCGTACGACTTGGGTTCCAACGTGATTTGCATGATGAAGTTATCGCCTCCGGTTGCGATACATAGCTTGATCGGCTTCCCTGCGGGCTTCCTTGGTGCGCTCGTCCTGGCGGCGGTCCCACTGCTTTTTGCCTTGCGCCAGAGCAATCTCGCACTTTGCGATGCCATCGCGGAAGTAAATTTTCGTTGGTATTACGGTCAAGCCCTTAGATTGAGTTTTGCCCGCGAGTTTATAAAGCTCGTTTTTATGCAGGAGTAACTTGCGATTACCGAGCGGTTCATGATTCCATGGGCCGCCTGGCATATATTGCGCGATGTGCGCGTTGACGAGCCAGGCGCCGTCAGATTTGAAGTCCACATAGGCGTCGCGGATGTTCGCCTTTCCTTCGCGAAGGGCTTTTACCTCCGTACCATGCAGGACAAGACCTGCTTCCAAACGCTCCAAAAGATGGTAGTTATAACCTGCCGCGCGGTTCTGCGCGACGATCTGTTCCTTGGGCTTCTCTGTCTTTTTGGAGGGCTTAGCCACAGCCTTCCACTATAGCGACCGAATGTTGCCGGATGCAAGACAGCCAACCCTTCGATTGTTGTTCGACCTCTAAGCCAATGCTAGACTGCATCCAGTCCTGCGTTGAGGCCAGGGAGAGGAAATGCGCCGCTGGGGGATCTTCGTTCTAAGTGTGGGTATTGGTCTGGTAGCAGCCGGCTGTCCAAAGGGCGGGAACGAGTATGACCAGGCGAGAAAAGCAGAGACTCTTCAGGATCTCGACACTGCCCTGCAGTATTACCAAAAAGCTTACAATTCGGACCCGCGAAACGCGGCTTACCGCCTCAAGCTGAATCAGATTCGCTTTGAAGCGAGCCAAGTTCACTCCAAACAAGGCGCAAAACTGCGTGACAACGGAGATTTGCAAGCCGCCGTGGCGGAATTTCAGCGGGCCGCGACGATTGATCCTTCGAACGAGGCAGCATCTCAGGAACTCCGTAAGACGCTTGGACTGATCGCGGAAAAGAACCGGCAAACGGACGCGCAAGCGAACGCCGAATCCGAGACAAATGATTCGGCCTATGCGTCTGCTCCTCCCGAAATTAAGCCGCTGTCGCGGTCTCCGATCAATTTGAAGGCGTCGGACGACGCGAAAGTGGTCTTCAACACGATTGCGAAGCTGGCCGGTGTTGGCGTGATTTTCGATACGGACTTCGCAGCGCGGCGCATATCCGTGGACTTCAACAACGTGACTCTTGAGCAGGCGCTGGATATTGCTTGCCTCCAAAGCAAGGCCTGGTGGAAGCCGGTCACGGAAAACATGATTTTCGTGATTCAGGACACGGCGCAGAAACATCGCGATTATGATGAGACGGTGGTGAGGACGTTCTATCTTTCGAACATCACGCAGCCACAGGACCTGACGGATATTGCCAACGGATTGCGGCAAGTTGCGGAAATCAAAAAGATTCAACAGGTGAATTCGCAAAACGCGATTATTGTGCGCGACACGCCGGACAAGATTGCGATTGCCGAGAAACTGATCAACGACATTGACAAGGCGCGGCCGGAAGTTGTGATTCAGGTGGAGGTACTTTCGGCCAGCACGGAGCGCCTGCGGGATTTGGGAGCAATGATCGGGCAATCCGCCTCGCTGACATTCAATCCCGCGACCTCAACAACAAGCAATAGTAGTGGCTCGAGCACCCCGTCGAACCCTGGTGTGCCCCTGAACCAATTCAGTTTTTCCAGCGCCTATTACAGCGTGACGCTGCCGGGAGTGACCGCGAATTTTATTTTGACGGATACAGCAACCAAGATCATTCAGAACCCTGAGATTCGCTCCGTGGACGGGCAGCCGGCGAAACTGCGTATCGGCAGCCGCGTGCCGATTGCGACGGGCAGCTTTCAGGCCGGCGTCGGCGTGGGAACCACTGCGGTTAACCCGCTTGTGAACACACAATTTACGTATTTGGATGTCGGCGTGAACGTGGATATTACACCGCACGTGCATCCGAACCATGAAGTGAGCATGAAGGTTTCGATCGAAGTTTCTCAGGTGACGGGCCAACAGCCCATTGGCGGAATTAATCAGCCCATTATCGGCCAGCGGAGGTTCGATCAGGATATTCGTTTGCGGGAAGGCGAAGTAAGTATCCTCGGCGGACTCTTCGAGCAAATTGATTCGAAAAGCTTGAATGGAATTCCAGGACTTAGCCAGCTTCCTTTCATAAACTATCTCACAGCCGATAACAAGAAGGATCATCAGGAAAATGACGTCCTTGTCGTATTGATTCCGAGAATCGTCCGCTTGCCGGATTGGACGAAAGCGAATTTGCGGTCGATCTATGCCGGATCCGAACAGAACGTGCAGGTCAGGAAGGAAAGCGAAATTCGTACTCCTCCGCCCGTGACTAAGCCAGCGCAACAGCCCGCGCCGCCGAACGGCGCTGGCGAAGTGAACCCGACGATGGCGCCTGCGGGGGCTAATCCGGCGCCGGGTGCGGATGCAGGGACGGCATCCCGGGTGCGGTTCGAACCGGGAGCGTTGAACTTGAAGCCGGGACAAACGGCAGTGGTAGGAATTGCTGTGGATAATGTGAACGACCTTTTTGCCATTCCGATGATGCTGCAATATGACCCCGCCGTGATTAGTGTGGAAGAGGTGCAGCACGGAGCGTTTCTCTCCGGCGGCAATCAGGAAATCGCGATTGTACAGCGCGTGGACGCGGAACATGGGCAGGCGATCATTTCCGCTACTCGGCAGCCGAACACGCCGGGGGTGAGCGGCAGCGGAACGCTGATGGGGCTAGTTGTGAAGGCGAAAGCGCCAGGAAATACAAAACTATCCATCGTGCAAGTGAATGCGCGCGACTCACAGCAGAAGGTGATTCCGCTGGTGACAGGCGAGGCAACAATTCAAGTTCAGCCGTAGTCCAATTAGAATAGAGCCTTGGTGCAGGGCTCAGGCATGGGAACACAACACAAAACAAGGCCGCGACGGCAATCGGGCATGACTCTACTTGAGTTGATTATTGCGTGCGCGATTTTACTCATCTTGTCTACGGCTGCGCTGCCCATTGCGCGGCACTCCATTATTCACGCGAAGGAGAGAGAATTGCGCCGCGAGCTGCGCGAAATGAAGGATGCGATTGACCGCTTCAAGGATGCGGCGGACAAGAATCTGATCCGGACGGAGGTTGGCAACGAGAATTATCCGCCGGACCTGGAAACACTCGTGAAGGGCGTGAATGTGGGCGCAGGGACGGACAAGAAAATCCGTTTTCTGAGAGAGATCCCGACGGACCCGATAACGGGACAAAAAGAGTGGGGACTCCGCTGCGTATCCGATGATCCCGATTCGACGAGCTGGTGCGGGCGAAATGTCTTTGACGTGTATTCAAAGTCGCAGGCAACGGGAACGGATGGGCGCCGATACTCTGAGTGGTGAGGCAACATGAAAATCATCAATAAATCGAGAACTGGCAGGAGCTCGTGGGCAAACGGATTCACGCTGATCGAGCTTATGATCGTTATTTCGATCATTTTCATTTTGATTGGCATGGCGGTGGGACGCTATGACCGGGCGGTTCAACGTTCGCGAGAAGCCGCGCTGCACACCGATTTGCAGACCATGCGCCAGGCGATCGAGAACTTCACCTTGGACAAGCAGGCCGCACCGCAATCTCTCGATGACCTTGTGAACGCAAAATACCTTCGCGAAGTTCCCACGGACCCCATAACCCGCTCGAAAGACTGGGAGCTGAAGTTCGACGACGTGGTACTCAGCCCAGAACAGTCCGGGACAGGCATTACAGACGTACACTCCACATCGGCAACCGTTTCACCGTTCGAGGGTACACCCTACAACACCTGGTAGGCGGCTAGTTCAAGCCCACCGGAACAAAAAGGCCGGATGGAATCACGATCGCCAATTTGCGGCCCTTCAGATTTTGTTGGTGAGGCAGATTTGTGTCGGTCGTGAGAAGCGCGCGGGAAATGCCTCTGGGCGTTCCGTGGCCAAAGAGAATTTGCGTTTAATGGCGAATCGGAACTTTCAGACTCCGTGCAGCGGCGCGTGGGTTTTCCGTGGAACCCGCCTACCCGTGGCTACAATCTTTGAAAACCTAGAGGATGGCCTGACTATCGAGGAAATCATGGAACAGTTCGACGTGACGCGGGAACAGGTCACTGCGGTACTGGACTTTGCAGCGGTCAGAGTCCCCGGTTGGCCCGGCATCGGGCCAGTGTCAATCCGACGAT